>Ga0315289_10008828_pt1 | contig 14544 bp, 14 predicted proteins | sample YL17G11_40_MG_FD_203452 | JGI IMG/M metagenome (GOLD analysis project Ga0315289, IMG submission 203452) | Sediment microbial communities from Yellowstone Lake, YNP, Wyoming, USA - YL17G11_40 | ecosystem: Environmental > Aquatic > Freshwater > Lake > Sediment | place: USA: Wyoming | collected...
TCGGCACTCGAAAAGCTGGGAACTCTCAGAGAGATTAGTGAAATCGTCGTCCTCAGTCTTGGCACTTTTGTCAGCCTCCCTCTCCGAAGAAATGGTGTTGCCCATGTACCGCCCAATCATTCTTTATTGAAAGCGAAATCTCCTGCCCTGGACAAGCATACCTTCGAGTTCTGCAGGGAATGGTATGAATCAATTGACAAACCTTTCTTGTTTCTTACCGGCGTGCCAACCGGCAGGCCCTGAATACGATTTCTTCTTCACTTCATCAGCGTGGCTTGAAGTGTAGAGATTGCGGGGACACTTCTTCAGGAATCATTCGACACTGTCTTCAATCCGTCAAGGACCTCGCGAGGTGTTAGGTATAGCATGCACAACATGTGTTGCGTCACTCCTTCCCCCATGCTTGGCGGAGGAGAGGAGGATAGCTGTTCCTAGACTCAAACGAGCCTCACATTCTGTGGATGAGGCCCTGTAGAGGCTAGATCATCGTATGCGGTCGTTTGGTTTCGTGGCGTCCATCGACCTCCTGTCGCGCTTCCCCCGCGCGAGATAGCAGCCGAGTGCTCGGCGTCTCGAAGTCTAGGCGAAAGCATTCGCGCGAGGGGTCGTGAGATGCCCACATATTGATTCTCATGATTGGAGGCGCCCCATGAACCAGGAATCTTCCCGGTTCCCAGTGGTTCACATCCGAGAATCGTCCCTCATATGATGATTGATGCGTCAACGATGGGATACTCGTCGCGAAGTAACGAACACATAGGCGTGGATTCGCAAGCATTGCAGTAGTGCTGTGATAGGTCTGTCAGATTTGCGAGACGCTCCTTACGAAAGGCATCCCGCACATGATGTTGGCTCACTCAGTCCTCCGGAGTAGGAGTCGCAGGAATCATTTCGTGAACAAGATCTGCTATCCTCCTTGACGCCTTGCCATCGACTAAATGAACCATGTCTGAGATGAACTTGCCTCGAGCCACGCGCAAGTCCTCTGCAGTTACCATGTCATTCATGTTTCTGATCCATTCCTCAAGTTGATCCAGATCCACTATCTCTTCCGCAACGCCTGATTCAATATACATATCTCTGACGACGTCCCTGATGTGACCAAGATTCAGGCATAGCAGTCTCTTGCCTAGAAGGACTGCCTCGATTCCTCCAGTAGAATTATCTGTTATCACAACATCAGAACGCTTAAGGCAATCACTCAGCTTCGCCCTTGGTTCGAGGACGGCAATTCTGCTGTGCTTAGGAAGATTCAATGAGTAATGCCTGGCATCTTCATTAGGATGTGGCTTTATTAGGAGTGTCGCGCCAGTCTCATCAAGAAGGCTGGAGATTCTCCTCAAAACTCTCATACCACTTTCGAGCTGCCCTTGGCCGAGATACAGAATTGTCCTAGCCTTGGCATTTGTACTTCCAGTGTCAACATTTGCATACTCATCATATTTCGGCCATCCTGTAACAGCAATTGCGTCAAGAGCCGCACCTCTTTCCACATATTTCCCACGCCAATATAGGCCTCCGCAAGCAATCCTGTCAAATAGCAACGGTTGTACGAAAGGTTCCCACCAGGGATCGAATACCCCATGTTGTACTTCCAGCACAGGTATGCCTCGAAGTTTGCAGAGGACAGCCATGTTGCCCAATGCGTAGCTCCTAGGAAAGGTGGCAATCACCGATATATCTGGTTCAACAGTATCCAGTACGGATCGGCAGAAGGCAACGTGATTGGGCATCAATGGTAGCAGCATTTCGAAAACGAAGTCACACTTATCAGCAACCAGTTCCCAGAGGTTCATCCCTTTCCATTCGAATATCGATTGAAATCTTTTCGTTGATCGTCTGCTCTGGTAGTTCTGCAGGATTCTTCGGACTTCTCTCGTGATATCCGACGCCTCCCCTGAGCGAATATTGAGGCCAAGAGGCTTGAGCCCCCTAGGAACGTGGCCGTCTGTGAGAACGAAAACCCCATCCGAATCCTGCAACAAATGCTCTATGACCGGTTTCACCGAGACAAACCAGTTCCAGTACGTAACATCGAAGAACACTCTGCGGTTCAGCCTGTTTGTGTCCATGCCGCCTTTTAGTAGAAGGCGTTCTGAAAGGCAATTGCCAATGTAGCGCAAGGTTTCACTCCGGCCCACATAGTCGCGCATGATCGAGAGAATTCTCGGTTCGACGATTCTTGTCTTTATCTTGTGTTCACGAGAGACAATCTCGAATGCATTTCCGACAAACGAAGAGGAGCTCGTTCTCTGAACCAATACACAGTCCGGCCTCACCTCATCGACGATGAATCTCGCGTTTTCAATTTCCCTTATGGTAGGGTACAAGACGCCGCCGATCAAATACTGCTTGATGATGCCACCGGCCACCTCCGTGGCGGTGTCTGAGTTCAGTTCGATTTCTGACTCCAATTGAGCCCAGATTCTTTCGCTTGCACCAAAAGCAGTTCTCTGTATGGAATCCATTGTTTGCTTGCCGTTCTTAGTCCTCAACAGTGAAGAAGACCTATTCGTTGCGACTGTGTCACCACTCATGTTGTGTTTCTTCAACATTACCCTTAGCCAGAATGCGCCCGGGTGGTCGAGTCTGTAGAGTGGTCCGGTAATAGGCGGTTCAAGAGCCAACAAACACGTGGTCAAGGTTCATTACCTCGATGTGTGATGCGAGAACCATGTGACGAATACTCGCAGCCTCCAAAATGCATTCTAGGAATCTCCCTAAGTACTCTCATCATACCAACCATGCCAGGACCATCGCAACTTCATTACCCTGAGGAAATGAATCGTCACCAATTCCTTCATTCACTTCGATCCCTATAAACAGTCGTATTTCCGTGCGGGATAAACTGACGCGCCTGACAGGGTCTTCAAGTTGTCATACATCCACTATATTAGTTCCACAGCCACGTTCACCAATAACGGGGCAATAGACGGCCCTTCAACTCTCACTATAATGGTGGCCGTCGGGTGCAACAAAGGTACTCGGAACCGTAAACGCCCGCACAACCATCAGTGGCTGGAGTTCTATTGGGACCAACAAAACGATTTCTCTTTGCGCAAGTGCCGTTTTTGGATTCCTCGATGATTCTCTCCGGCTTCACTGGTCTAGCTGCTTGCTCCATTGAATCATCTGAAACGAGAGCCAAGATCGAATTTCCCAGCGAAGGCAATGTTCGTCTCTACAGATCGCGATGCACTCGGGAACTCGGCATAATTGCTACGGACTTGTCAGATACAAGTCCAGATCCCCATTCGAGAGCACGCGACCTACTCCGTTGTCTATTTCTAGATGTCCGAAATCCTGAGGGGAGAATCTCCATCTGCTTTCGAACTCCGGCCAGACCGAAGGCCAGTAGGTTCTCCCGTTTTCACTTATCAGAAGGTATCTCGGCCCGTCAGAGGAGTCTGAGAATGAATTATGGCTGTCATAGCCAAAATGGTCTGGCACCGCAAAGTTTGTCCTGGGAGAATTCGGACCGTAAATCGCATCGGAGAATCTTTGTTGGTATATCCCCAATTCCAGAGTTGAAATAGTTCCATCACGGATTTCAAAGAAGAGCGTCATTCCAGCGAAATCTCCTTCCGTCACCTGCAGGGTGGCGTTTCTGTTTATCGGCGCCCAGAACAGTCCAAACACCGACGTTGTCAGAAGTGCCAAGAGTGCCAACACAGCAAATACCTTTCTAACTGGCAAGGGGTCGGATGGTTTGTACCTTCTCTGATTGAATATCTCCCCGAGTGCAACGGAGATGACCAGACATCCGAACATGCCAAGGTAAAGGAAGATTCTCACGCTGCCGAAAGTGAAAGCGAAGGCGAAGATTGCTAGATACACAAACAGGAAAGTCATGAACTCACTGCAAATGAAGGCACGGTTCAATGGAGCCCTCTCACTTTTCCATCTCCTGCTTGCTAGGATTCGCGAGAAAGCATAAATGGATAGTATGCCGAGGATTATCTGCACTCCGTATATTTCAAAGACCACTTTGGCAGTCTCCGCTATCGATGGACTTGCCCTTAGTATTGTATTCGAATGCTGCTGGAACTCCGACAGATTTCCCTTCCCGGCTATTGAATCTAGGATCAGGGCAAGCTCACCAACCATGACATATACCCAGTTCGCCCATACTACGAACAGAGTAAATAGGATTAGGATTGTCGCGTATGGTTTTTCATTCTCGAGTCTCGTGACAGGGTTTCTCACCACTGTCTCAAAGCCTTCTGTCCGCATTGTTCTCGAGAGTCCCGACACAAAAAGAAGAAGGATAATCAAGAGGACATTGAGTGGATGAAAGATCACCAAGAGACCCCCCATCACGGTCGTCAACAGAGCGAATATCGCGCGAGACTTCGAACGTGATGCTTTCAAATACACGAATAGGAACAGAGGCACTATGAAGAACGATTCTGGATAGGGTGCAAACATAAGATTGTAGAAACCAAAGATTGGAACCATTGCCAGGACTAGTGCAAATGCCAACTCTCCCTTGCTGCCAAGTAGCTCCTTTGCCATCACATAGAAAGTAAGTACGTAGAACAACGCGAACAAAGAAGGAATGAATAGCGATACTTTCACAACGTCAATATTAGTCAACATGGCGATTGCTGCCGCCAATATATGCAGGGCAGGATACGCATTCGAGCTAATCTCCCCATTTCGGATAATCTCTTTTGCATAGCCGATATGTGTTAGCGTGTCCCCGTCTCCGTAGGCGGAATACCCTCTGATTAGAGGCATAAAAAGAAGAAACGCAAGAATGCAGATGACGGCCGTGAATCCGGCACAGAAAGGCACAGATCTTCTCCAGTTTGAATTCCTATGCTGAATCATCAATGCCATGCCGAGTATTGTGCCTACTATGACGGAAAGCCAGAAATACATTGGGTAGGCATCGTAAATGGACACCTCGTAACCGCCCGCCCGGGGTATGCGTATCACCGTTGTCATGACTAGTGCGATCAATGAATACGCTGTCACTACAGCCACTGCAGAAACCACTGCCGAATTTTCTCTCCAGTTCATGAGTCCACCCGCCTCATAGATCCCTCAGTTCTTCCTTCCACCCCTTCACCGACTTCTCGCGCGTGTATGTTCTCCGAACGAAATCACGCCTATTCCGGTTCCCCTTTCGCTCTTGCGAGATTTCATGTCAAATTCGCCTATCTCAATTGCAGTCATCTACTTCTCGGTCTGCGCCCCGAGGATTTGGCAGTGATTCTCCGAGCGTTCTCATAGAACTCGAGGAGGCTGGCGACTCTCTTTTTGCTCTTCATTGAGGATTTCAACAAGGCACAATAACCAGAGAACTTAAATAGATATTGCGGGCTCCTATGCGATGACGGCATTCGTCCTGAAATGATGTGGTGGCTCAGTGAGACTACGAATCATTAATGAAGGAAGACGGAACGCTCACTGCACTTCAAGTCGAGACAGCGAGAGAAGAGACACGTTTCTTCCTCCCTACGCATCATTGCGGAGAGTCTGTATGTTTCGAGAAAGGTGCGTAGAGCTTTTTCTCAAAGAACCCGATTCGTTTTGTCCTGGTACAATTGTCACTATATCTTCGACAGAAGGAAATCGAGAAAGTTGCTGAAATCCGCCCGGTGATGTGATGAGAGTCGCAATGCTTGGAGGTTGGGATGGCGGTGTTCCAAGTGGTGGTGTGGGTGTCCATGTTTCGAACCTCGCTAGCCATCTTTCTGAGAAACGTGACATAGAGATATATTACGTATCGTTTGGAAAATCGTCTTCCTTTATTAGATCAGGAAACCTTAGAATCATACTGATCAAGTCACACAGGCTTCTCTACCTTCTCCCTTTCGTCGCGCTTGGATTATTGGGAAAGGAACTGCGTAAAATTCACGCTGACTGCATCCATGTCCACGGCGCAAATGTGAGCCCGTATTTGTTCTATGCGCTCTTCTTTTGCGCCAGTGATACCCGCAGGATTGTAACATTTCATTCCATCACTTCAGAAGAACGAATCGCACACGGCAAGATCAGTCGCAGAAGTGTCACATACAGATTCTTGAGAGCACTTGAGAGATTGACTTGCAGGAAATTCGACTCGATAATTACTGTAACGGAACGATTGAAGGAAAGAATCTGTTTGGAGCGCATTTGCCTCGATCCTACGAAGGTCGTCTCAATCCCAAATGGCGTGGATATACAGGCTTTCACCCCTATGGTCAGTGGAGAGAGTGTAAGAAAGGAATTGGGAATCACATCAGAGACTTTCGTGATTCTCCATGCAAAGGCATTCGTTGTGAACAACGGTCAGGAGTACCTAATAAGGGCCATGCCCAAGATATTGAGCAGAATTCCTGGCTCAAAACTCATTCTTGCAGGCAGGGGACCATTAATGAACTGCATGATTCAGCTCAGTAAAGACTTGGGCGTGTGGAATAACGTCATATTCATTGGTGGAGTCTCGCACAGTTTCATGCCAAGCTATATCGCGGCAGCCGATGTCGTAGTAGTTCCTTCCGTGACTGAAGGGAAGGCGGAAGAAGGTTCAAGTGTATTCCTAATCGAATCCATGGCTTCGGGGAAACCCGTGGTGGCAACTAACGTAGGGGGAAATGCAGAAGCCATTCAGCATGGTTTCAACGGGCTATTGATCCATGAGAGGGATTCTGAGGCAATCGTTGAGGCATTGTTCAAGGTGCACAGCGATGTGGATTTGAGGGAGTATCTATCTCGTAATGCGGTGGCCTTTGCGCAGTCCCAGAGAACGTGGGATTCGATTGCAGACATCACATCAAGGCAATATGAGCCCGAGTAGCCCGTGAGATCGATTTCAGACTCAGGAACTCCCTATCTCATTGTCATGCCACGTCGTTCACACCCTATCTTTGGCACTCCGAACTTGAGTTGAGGAGTCCTCTCCTCTTCTGAGATCGTCAAGATCAGGGGTCTCGACAAGGGATGATGCAGCCTCAGGATGGAGCGCCAGCTTATCGAGCTCCGGAAGATAAGTCCTCGATCGGTTTCCCTGAACCTCGAAGCCTGGAACGCTGGTACTATATCCTCTCCGACCATCGTTCGGAGCGGTCCTCCACCTCGCACGTGTCGCTGGTCCTATCAATACATTTCGCCAAGATTCTGGACTCTTCTGAGAACTTTATGCGAGTGATTCTCAGCGACTTATTACTGCCCTCCAACACGATTGGCGATATCAACTTCAGACCGCTGGAAGTGATCAGTCTTCAACCGCCATTGACACCTGGTAATTCGGCTCAGACTTGAAGTGAGTAGAACAGGGGGTCGCGTTTTGACTTCCGGTCCTTCCCCGAATTCAATGTCGACGCAATTCTACAAACATTCTTGCGTGATGACTGGTAAGCTTCACTGGTTCTTCCTCACTAAGGAAAACAGAAGGTCCCATACCCTTCTCTTCCACATGTAATCTGTTATCTCAGAATCTTTCAGTTTCTCCGTTTTGTTCACAACGCTCTCAAAGTATCCTTCCAGGATTGCCAACCCAGCGTAGCGTGGCGGAACTCTGATAACTGAATGAAGTGCATTTAGTAGTACGACAATGGGGTGGCAATTCAGAGTGTGCATAATGTGACCTCTTCTTCGAAAGCCAATCCATACTCCGATTTTTCCTCCCCCCACTCTCGAGTCAGTGAAATATGTGCTTTCAACAACCTTGGTTCTCCAGTTTCTATTCCAAGCTTTGATCAACAATATGGTGTCTGTAGCGTATGCCAATGGGTATCCTCCCATCGTCTGTAGGAAATCCCTCCGGTAGAGGCGTGTATCCGAGAATCCTATGAATTTGTCTTTCGAAGGTTTCAAAATGATTTCCTTTCCTTTGACCATGAAATGGGAGATCCCACATGTGATAGCCAGTCCTTCGTCCGAGATCATCTCCGTGAGCAGAACATCGAAATAGTCTTCGCTGAGAATGATTGTTGCGTCAATCTTGCCGACGAAGTCGAAATCAATGGCTTCATCAATGTATTTTGCCACTGCATAATCGAGCGCTTCGTTGATTGACTGGGAGAAATTCTCACAATAGTCTCTGCCAGGGAATTTCTCCTGCCTTATCACAGATATCCAGTTGTACTTGTCTGCCAAATGGGATGCAAGGTCATAGCTTCCATCCGTGCTTCGGCCGTCAATAATGACCCAGAGAACTGGTCTCGTCTTCTGGGCAGCCACGGTATCCACTAGGTTCCTTATGCTCTCCGCTTCGTTTCTGATCGGCGTAATTAGTACGTAGCTGGCCCTTTTCACAGACGCCCCAATCACCGTCAAATCATTAACACCTTTCGGACCCGAAGCCCTTTCAGATTCCTGAATTTGCCCCTTTTGTTGTCAACCGAGGCAAGCTTGTCTGAGCAATCATCCCTAGGATCCAACTGCTCATATGACAAATGGGGACTATGAATCCGAGTCTCAGACTTCACTGGACCTGCGTCGTCAGTGCAATTTTCCAACCAGACACACGGAAATGTCAGGTGATGGGGTTGGGTTAGATTTTATATTGGTATCGCCCTACTACGACGTTAATCAAGGAAGGATTATTTTGGAGAGTCTTAGAGTCGGTGTTATCGGCGCCGGCAAAATGGGGCTGCTACACGCAGCCATCTTCAATACGCTCAATCGCAGCAGGTTCACGGCAGTTTCGGAGACAGATTCAATGATTCGCGGCGCCCTTAGGCAGAATCTGCCAGATATTAGGATATTCAAAGACTATCAGAAGATGGTTGAAAGTGAGAGCCTGGATGCGATCGTTGTAACGACGCCAGTATTCCTTCACAAACCGATTATCGAGTTGTCATTGGAACGTGGTCTCAACGTATTTGTCGAGAAGCCAATGGCAATGAACGGGGCGGAGTGCCAGGATCTATTGAGGAGGGTGAAGAATAGTAGAACCATGGTGGGTTACTGTCGCAGATACATGGGGACCTACTCCTTCCTCAAGAGGATAGTGGATTCAGAAGAGCTTGGGATGGCCCATTACTTTCAATCTCAGCTATCTGTTGGCCAGGTCTTTGGAGGCGCAAAAGGTTGGCAGTATGATCCAAATATGAGCGGTGGTGGCGTTATCATTGATTTGGGGTGTCATGTGTTCGATCTCTTGCACTATCTCTTCGGGCAGTTTTCCTCAGTTCACGGACTTGCCCAGAAAGCGTTCACCAATAGTGTTGAGGATTTCGCGTCGGTCAATGTTGCACTGAAAACCGGACTAAAGGGTTCAGTCCAGTTGTCTTGGTCCTTCAGGACCTATCGCCTTCCAGAATTGAAAATGATTGTGCATTTTGATCACGGAATGGCTACTGCCACCGAGAAGTATGTCGCCATATTCTCAGATATCGATGGGGAAATTCTTAGAAAAGGACACAGTGTTTTCTACAAGCAGCAGATTTCAAAGAGTGTTCCTTTTGATATCGGTGGACCGGAATACACGCTTGAAGATCTAGATTTCGTCGAATCCATTGTTGATGGACATGAGACCAACTGTAACTTCGTGGAAGGAGCCAGAGTAAACTACGTCATAGATGCAATATACTCATCCATAGGTGATGGCGAATCGAAGCCTGTCGACTATCATGGGGACTGAATTCGTTGAAACTAATCCTAGGACACAACCAGTTCATAGGAATCAGCCACATATCGGAAGACAAAAGCATAGACAAAGATAGGTTCTTCTCTAACGTGCAGAACATCTACAATGTTGCAGAGACCGCAAGCGAGCTCGGTTATAGAGACATGGTGATTGAGACTCATCCACGTATGCTAGAGTTTCTTCGGTACTATAGTCGGAACAAAACCTTCGAAATGAATTTCTTTCTTCAGGTTCCCTATGTGCAAGGCTACATCCAGAGAATGAACGAGAACGGTTTGCGGTCTCTGGTGACTGAATTGGTTGGAAGAGTGGGTCTTGCGAGTGCTGCTGGCATCGCATTTAAAGGCTCTCTGTCTCTGTTACGAAGGAACTACAATTCCATTGCGTTGTCAGCGCTCAAGTTTGAGATAGCTCCTTTTGCCGGTTTCGACGTGAGGGCGCTACTCTTGCATAACGTGGTTACGGACTTGCTGCTTGCTTTGGGCGCTTTTCCGATACTCCAGGAGTATGTTGAATTCGTTAGAGAGAAACTGGATCTCGAACCAGGATTCGTGACAAGTAACTTTCCTTTAGCTCGAATGAAGTTCGAAGAGATGGGAGTGAGACCCTTATGGGTAATGACTCCTGTCAATCAGGCGGGCTTCGAAATGAACCCTTCGAAGGTCCTTGTAGAGAAAGCCTTGATCGATTGTCCATGGAAAGTCATCGCAATGAATGTACTCGGAGGAGGAGCGTTTTCAGCGAATGAAGCTGCGCAATACTTGAAGTCCCTGGACGCAATTGAATATGTTGTAGTTGGTGCGTCCTCGCCTGAGCACTTGAAAGAGCTGTATGAAGCTTTCTGATAGAGGCCGTTCTCTTCAATGACACATTCTCGTAGCCGCTTCAGTCATTTCTCGGCTAGGAGATAGTCTGTATTTTGGATCGCTGGAGACCTGGGGGCGAGAGGATGGCTATTCAATTCCATCGATGATTTGTTTTACGTACTTCACAAGCATTTCCTTTTCAGTCGGGATTGAGTCATTCTCCCACTTGAATCTCATTGCCTCCATGATTCGATCTCGAAGTCTCGTTTCGTCTTCGGCCACGAATACCCCTTTCACTCCTCGAAGTTCACGAATTGTGTCAAGCTGGTGGTTATCCCACATCTCGCCCAGATCCTTTCTGCGTGGAAGAACGACGATTGGCTTACGGTGGCGTCTCGCATCAATTATCGTCCCAACGCCAGCGTGTGAGACTATAATTCGTGCTTGGGCAATCTTTGCCTCCAATTCCTCGATTGTGTAGAAATCCTTGGTCATTGCGTTTTTCACCTTGAAATTGGATGCGCCAGTTTGAATCTCAACCTGTTCATTCAATTCCTCGCCTATTCTGTCCATGGCACGAATCAATCGGTCGAAGGGCTTGGGAGTAGTTCCCACAATTACCAAGATCATAGAAGTCGTCCCCGATATTCTACATCATCACCGTATTTCTTGATCAATTCGGGCCACTGAACAAGGAAATAGTCGACCTTGCCTCGTAGAAGCAATCCAGCTCTAGATAACCTTCGAGTTCGTGAAACGCTCTCAATGAACATCGTCTTTGACCCAAAGAGCTTGGCGAGTATCAAGAAGGGAAGTGCGACCTCAGATCCGGTCGAAATTGAAATTCTTGGTTTCTCCTTGAGGACTATCCTAAACACTTCTAGACTACCAACCAGAAGCCTGAACGGGTTATTGTCCATCCTTCTAATATAGTAGATCCTCTTGAATCCAGCTGGTTTTCGAATCCCTTCGTAGGTGATAAGGAAGACATCCTTTCCTTCATATGCTTCAGCAAGTTCACACATAGATGTGAGATGCCCGCCATCCGAACAGGCCAAACCGACAGTCACTTCATCCCCTCAATTGTAGTAATTGTGCCTCGTTTCGTTAATGGCATTTTGAATTCCATGCCGCTGCTTCTTCATAGGTTGCTGATATCTCTGTGGGACTGTTTTGTGCTCGTGGTCAATAGTTTTCGCCTCTTGACATTCTAGTTCTCATATATGTTCTGCAATATGCAACAACTCTTATCGTAATGTACAAAGGGAATAACAGCCATGATCTGTCACCATCTCTCACCAGTCCACGAAACATCCCTTTCGTACCTAGGATGAACTGTTCTTGGAATGCGTCCCATGGCGTGAGATTCATGAGCTGAAAACCATGGACAGTGAAAGTCTCTGCCCCGATTAGCTGCTTTCTCGCAAATTGGCCGAGAGATCGCATCGTATCGTGGAATATTGCGTCTCGTGTGTAGACGACTTGATAACCTTTAATCCAGAGCTTCCGCGCCCAATCAAAATCCTCCCCCCAATGGAGCGAAGTATTGATTCCACCAATTCCTTCGATGCATTCTCGAAGGACGAGAGAGTTGCCGAAACCAAGAAGTCCATGTTTTCTGGTTGCACGGTCCTCAACAATGAGTATCCAATGATTGAAGAAAAGCCTATTTGTCAGGGAGGATCCAGGGGGTGATTCGTTCGCGGACATGACTGTGCTCACCCTGTTGCTATAGTTGAAGCGGTTTACTGCATTTACCAGCCATTTCGTATGGGGGATAATGATATCCGAATCAAAAAGCGCAAGAACCTTGCCTGACGATTTCTCAACGCTCATCTGTCGAGCCGATCCTAATCTCCCAGGGTCGTGAAAGACCTTGTCCGTGTATCTCTTTGCGATTTCCAGAGTTCGGTCTGTCGATCCTCCATCGACGATGACTATCTCGATTCTCGGGTAGTCTTGGTTGACTATGCTCTGGAGGCATTTCTCTAGGGTCCTCTGGTTGTTGAGTGTCGGAATGCAGAAGGAGACCATTGGAAGACTCTTCAGGTTGATTGATGTGCCAGTATAGCTTTCAACGGGTGGATCGACCACCACATATTCTTCATTCTTGGGATTTGAGAATGGTCTGATCACCTTCGTACTCCACCCATGAACTGGCTCCATGATGAATCCTTGACGCATTTCGGTAATATTAATCTGTAGTCCTCGGAAGACTTCTATGAGGGTTCGGATGCACCGATCAAATTCTGCCTCTCAATCCAGAACACTATGATTCTTTGCTTAACAAGCCCTGATACACAGGTTTCATACAAGACATTACCGACCGTTTGAGTTCTTGTGTCCATTGGCTACCATCTGGCTTATCGCGTTGAGTATCAGCCCGACAAGGATGAACAATATCCCAAGAGCTGTCAGCATTACCGCCAGTAGGCTTGGGCCGAATGGAAGTGCCTTCACGCTGATGTACTGCTCAATGGAGTATAGCCCGAAAGCGACTCCAACGATTGTCATGATGAGCCCACTGACCCCGAAATACAACAGCGGATGTTCCGATCTAATTCCCGTTATTATTGACCCTAGAACCGACATTCCGTGGGTGCCAGGCTTCAGTGTGGAGGTGTCGAGGCCTTCGTATTTCGCGGTAATGGGGACCTCCTCGATCCTCAGTCCACTCTTGACCGCGCTCCTCACCATCTCCGACTCTATTCCCATGCCTGTCTGGACGTAGTCGAAGGACATCAATGCGTCCTTCTTGAATGCCCTGAATCCGCTCTGGGAGTCGGTAATTCTCACTGGGTTCCCCAGATTGGTCGCAAACGTCAGCACACCTTGACCCACTCGCCGGTATGCAGGTATCAGATCCTTCGAATGCGCATCCAGGAATCTCGACCCGATCACCATGTCCGCCCTTCCGTCAATGATCGGTCTCACGATCTTCGGGATGTCATCAGGATCGTGCTGACCGTCCGAATCCAGACAGACGACCACATCGCTCCCGTTCAGGGCCGCGGTCGTCAGCCCGATGGACAGCGCGTTCCCCTTGCCCTGGTTCCTCGGGATCCGGATGACCCTGGCACCAGCATTCATCGCTTGCAGCGTCGTGCCGTCCTCGCTCCCGTCATCGATCACAAGAACCTCAGCGACATGCTTCCTCGCGCCCTCAACGACCTTCGCTATCGTTTTCTCCTCATTGTACGCGGGGATCACAACCGTTATCATCGGCTGCGCTTGTGTGCTCTCGCTCATCTTTGAACTCAACCTTTGGTGGGATATACTGGGAGAGGGAAATCAAGCTCTTTCCTAACCGGTTGTTCCAACCGGTTGACTCCTCCAGGGAAATATCTAATCTGCATTTCATCTTTTAACCTTTCCTATATTAATCGCAAATGAAACCAGACCGTCTTACTGACTCTGTAAGAAACGTGATCCTTTTCGCACTCCGTCAATCGTCGAGTCAGTCCTCCGAACAACCTCGCCAGAAACCCGCCAACCTTTTTACGCTCGTAACCGGCTACGACGCCTCGCCGCACATGACCTCCAACCCACCTCTTCCGACCACCAACCGCCTATTCCTCCTCGCAATCCCAACGATTCTCCTCACCGCCCTACTCGCGCGTTCCCTCTCTCTCCAGTGGAGTCCTCTCCCCTACAACATCGACGGCCTCAGCGAGCTCAGGGTCACCCAAGACATCCTCTTCTCCCATCACCTCGACTTCCCCGCTCTCACCAACGAAGCCGAGAGTTACGTTTCCGATATGCCCGTCCTCGGGCTCCTCTCTGCCTTCTTCTGCTCGACTCTCGGGATCAACCCAGTCGACTCATTCCAGCTCCTCTCGGCTCTCCTCGGCGCCATCACCGTCTCCCTCTTCTTCCTCATCTTCCGCCAGCACTGGAACACCTCCAAGGGCGCCCTCGCGTCCGCCCTCGTCCTCGCCCTCACCGGCTCCTTCGTCTTCTCCTCCGGCTGCACGTGGAAGGAATCGCTCGGCTTCGTATTCCTCGCCCTCGCGCTCTACTCCTACCCTCTCAGGGACCAACCACAATACCGCCTCCTGCTGGGCTCTTCGCTCCTTCTCACCATATTCACTCATCATCACATCACAATAGCAGCCTTCGTGATCGTCACATTCGCCGTCATGATCGACCTAGCCA
>Ga0315289_10008829_pt1 | contig 14544 bp, 14 predicted proteins | sample YL17G11_40_MG_FD_203452 | JGI IMG/M metagenome (GOLD analysis project Ga0315289, IMG submission 203452) | Sediment microbial communities from Yellowstone Lake, YNP, Wyoming, USA - YL17G11_40 | ecosystem: Environmental > Aquatic > Freshwater > Lake > Sediment | place: USA: Wyoming | collected...
GGCGAGCGGCAGGAGGAGTCGCAGATAGGGGCGGTAGAGCGGGCGGAGCCACCATGCGCGGGGTTGGCTGAACTCGAGGACGACGACACGTCCGCCTTTGCGCACCACCCGTGCCATCTCGCGCAGTCCGCCCACCTTGTCGGCCAGGTTTCGCAGTCCGAAGGCGATCGTCGCGGCGTCGAACGAGCCGTCCGCAAATGGGAGGTGGAGGGCGTCTCCCTCGACGCTCAGGATAAGCGGGGCACTGTTCGTCTCGCGCGAAGTTCCCGCGCCCCGAGTCCCCGCACCGCTCTTTCTTCGGAGCATTTCCTTGCCGCCCCTTCTTCTGAGCAACTTCGCGCGCCCCTCCCGGAGCATCTCGCGCGAGAAGTCCACGCCCGCCACGCATCCTCCCGCTCCCATCCGTCTTGCGCACGCTAGTGTCAGGTCGCCCGTACCCGCGCACACGTCCAGGACGCGCACGGGCATGCGGAGGCCGCCATTCGCGTCTTCGAGCGGTTCGAGGACGCGGCGGGCCGCGCGCCGCCTCCAGAGACGGTCAATCGAGAGACTCAGCAGATGATTCAGACGGTCGTATGCCGGCGCAATGGCCGAGAACATCGCCCGCACCCGCCGCGCCGGTAAAGTAGGGCGGGCGTCTCGCCTGCCGGGTTTGCATTTCATGTTCACTGAGTAGGTTTCCCTCCTCGTTTTCAGGCCGGGTTCGCAGGCGAGACGCCCGCGCTACAAGACAGGCTGAAGCCTGCACTACAAACAGTGTTCGCAGGCGAGTGCTTCGCCGCTCTTTTCTACTTGTAGCTCTCCTGGATTTTGCTCAATGTGTCCCGCAGCGATTTCTCGATTTTGTCCCGCGTCTCCGGAGTCATATTCATCGCCTGTGCGAAGTCGTGCGCTCCCAGCGGGTCGGGGCCCTCGGGGCAGGGGAGAAGGCTTAGCCCCATCTTCCGGGTCAGCAGATTCGAGTAATAGGTTACCACAACGGGTTCGCTATAGCATCGAATCTTTGAAACATCATCGTTGTGCAGGAAGACCATGTCCTGAAACGATTTGTCGTATTCCCATTTCTCCATCAGCCGCCTTCCGATGGAGTTATGCTCGCGCAGGAAGAGGTCCGCGATGAGCGCGTCGCTGATGGTCCTCTTCGTCCAGATCCCGCGCTCGTAGCCAATCTGGATCAGATGGAGAATCGCGAGTTTCCCGATGTCGTGCAGAAGCCCCATCATGAAGAAATCGCTGCTTTCCTTGATGCGCAGTTCCTTGGCCATGATCTCATTGGCATAGGCGCAGACCAGGCTATGCAGCCACAGCCGGCTCATCAGGGCGGCCAGCCCCTTCTCCCGCGTGGTGAATAGATCCTGGGTTGCCACCGCCAGCAATATGTTCCGCGTTTCACGCATCCCGATTCGCGCGGCCGCCTGCTGCAGGTTGCGAATTTTCCCCACTCCGGCATACAACGGCGAATTCGCCACTTCGAGTATTCGGGCCGACATGCTTGGATCCAGGGAGACGATTTCGGCGATTCTCTCGAAAGAGGCGTTTGGCCGCGCCAGTTCGTTGCGTATTGCGCGAGCGGCTTGCGGCAGAACGGGCAGCCGCACGTCCGGTTCCTCCAGCATTCCAGCGAGGACCCGGGATACCTCCGCAGTCATGTCGGCGGTCGAGTAGTTCAACTCCCAATCCATGCCTGCGTGCGCCGATTTTCCGACGGGGGCTTGGCTTGCCCCTTTTCTGGTTTCAGCGGGGGAAACTGTGGCCTGCGGTCGGGGCTTCTCCTCGTTTCCTGAGGGGGCCTGGGTCTGGAACAGAGTTCCGGCGCCGAAAACAAAGCCTGCCCGGCGCTTCCGGGCAGGCGCCATCGCGGGGGAGGAAGCCGCCTCAGCTGTCTCGCTGCGATGGCGCCGCAGCACCTCCTTCACCTGTTCCGCGGGCGGCACACCCATGAAAAACGCGCACGGTGCGGCCCTGTGGATAAGATCCCGCAGGTCCACTTGGGTGCCGGGCTCGACCTCGAACACCGCTCGCCCGGTCTGCGGCATGACCTCCCGCACTCTGGCCAGCAAATCCGCGACGCCGGGACGCGCAATGGCGGCGTCCACCAGCAGCAGGTCAAAAGACCTCTCCCGCATCTTCTGAGCGGCCTCCGCGGCGCTCGAAACCCCCACCACGGCGATCCCTCCGGCCTCCAGTTCATCGCACACCGACGCCAGAGTCTCCGGTTGAGAGCCCAGAACCAACACCAATGCCTCTTGTTTTTCTTGATCCAGGGGTTCCTGTTTGCTCATCTTGTTCCTCCGGTGTGGGACCGAAGTGAGAGTCAGCACCTATCCCACAATACCGCGACCAATGGACTCTTGCAAGGGATGTCTGACTGGGATACGATGGCACGTCATGGTGCTGGAGACCACACAGGCCCTTGTGCTGGAGATCCGCGAGTACCGCGAGACCTCCCTCCTTGTCACTCTCCTGACGCCCGAACACGGCCGCCTTGGGGCCGTGGCCCGGGGCGCGAGACGCCCCAAATCCTCCCTTGCTTGTCTCCTGCAGCCTTTCAACCTCTTGCAGGTCCGTCTTTCTCTTTCTTCGGCGGGAGGGCTGGCCAACCTGAATGGCGCCGACCTGCTTTGTCAACCCGCCTACTCGCGCGACGCGGCACAGGATGCTCTGGCCCGGATCGCCTATGCGGCTCTGGCGGCCGAGGTCCTGGCCCAGGGCCAGGAGAACGACCCGCACAGCGAGGAGCTGTTCTGGATCGCCAAGGCCTTCTTCGCCGGGCTCGAGGCCGCCGAACACCCCGGTTCGTTCGCTTTGACCGGTCTTTTCGAAATCCTGGCCGCGCTCGGCTACGCACCCCACGTCGGCCCTGTCGTTTCTCCGTCTTCGTCCACCGGCAGGAAGTGCTACGTGGACACCGTCGGCGGCACCCTTCGTGGGCCGGACGTGCCCGCCGGACCGAATGACTTTCCCTTGTCGGGCGCGGATCTACAGGCGCTTCGCCGCGTATGCGCCTCCACGGTTACCGGCCCTGAGCCTCCTCCACTCGTCAGCAAGCGATCCGGGCGGATTCTGATGCGGCTGGTGATCCGGCTCTTCGAGGTGCAGCTCGAACGCAGCCTGCGGGGAGCGCGATTCCTCGAGGAAATGGTCCTCAGCCGTCCGTCCCGTTCTTGAGTTCTCCGGTTCGCCAGTTTTCCAGTTCTCCAGTTCTCTGGAAGGACCCCAAGGACTCCAAGGACAACAAGGACTCCAAGGACCCAAAGGCCCCACCGGACCCGTAACCCGTCTGTTTCTTTCGTTTGCGGGCGCCGCAAGGCGCCATGAGAGACTACGAGCGTTTGCGGCTTGGGTCCGTTCCCTCGCTCAATAGGCCTGCCACCCCAATACGCCGGTCCAGCGGTGAGTGAGAGGCGCGGTCGCGAACGTTGCCGTTCCGCCTGCCCACGCGCCGCCGGCGCCGTTTGCCACATAGGCCCGGAAGTAGTACTGCCTGAGCGGCAGCAGATCCGCGACGCCCCGCGAGAACTCGCCGGTTCCGAAGACTCCCAGCACCTCGCAGTGTTCCCACGCGGATGGGTTCGTTCCGCCATCCCCGGCGCCCCAGTAAACCCGAACTAAAGGATCGAGACCGCCCGTGGAGGTCACCTCTCCCTTGAGCGTGGCCGAGACAGCGCCCACGTTGACGGCTGCAAGGTTCCGGATGGAGGGCGCCGAAGCCGGGGGAGTTGCGTTGGGAGTGGGCGCGGCGGCCAGCCAGTTCGCGGGATCGTTCCCCGGCTGGGCCGCGGCAATCCGCGTCAGAGACATTCCGGTGCCGTCGGCGTCCCGCGTGAAGGGTGCCTGGTCGAAGTAGATCACCTCATCCGCTATTACCCAGGAAATGGGATCCATGAGCAGGTCGGGGGGCTGGGGCCTTTCCAGCGCGATGCGTTCGCCCCGGTCTGAGAGACTTCCCGAATAGGGTCCGTACACCGGGTTGACGATATCCCGCAACGCCCACTTTGCCCGGAACAGGTAGAGAGCCGCCGCGTCGGACGGATCGAACGCGACCACCAGCGCGTAACCGCCGGGCGGGATGGAAGCTCCGGATGGGAAGACGTAGTCCACTCCGCCCGCGAGACGCCAGGAACCCGCGGGATTGGACAGCGTGATAGTCCGGGTCGTCGGATTGAGGATCTCGACGTACTCGGTGGCCGTGGTGTCATCGTCGGGATGGTACATGATCTCGCTGATAACGAGGTCCGAGCGTGGAGTAGCGTTTTCCGCGCCGGGGGTCAGCGGCATGGGATACCAGTAGGTATCGCCGTCGGCGAACCTTCCCAGGGAAGTGCCGTTTTCCTGGCCTTCGAACCGGATGCAGTCCACCACCCTGTCTTGGGAAGTGCCGGGCAGGTAGGAGAGCAGCACCTGCTCACCCGTTTTGCCTAGCCCGAATCCGGCGGAGATGGGATTGTGGAAATCGTGTATCTCATCAAAGGTGCGGAATCCACGCGCGGGAATAGTGGTTCCATTGGGAATGGCCCATTTCCTCAGGTTGTTCGGGTCGTCGCTGAGGTAGCAGTCATAGAGCGCGACGGCGGAGGCGGCGGGGTTGTACAGCTCCAGCCAGTCGTTGGAGTCATACGGGGGAACCGCGTAGTCCGTGTGGGCCGCGATTTCGTTCAGTTTGACGGGAACCAGGGGCGCCGGATCAGAGAGACCCGGCGAGCCCTTGATCAGGGTGCCGGCCCGCCAATTCCCGCCGTAGTACAAGGACCCGCTCGATTGCGCGTCCATAGCCGCTGCCAGGGGAACCAGGGAGTGCCCGGCGCCGTCCGCCGGCAGCGGCCAGACCCGGCCATCGCCGTATTCGAACTCGACGAGGGTTTCGCCGCCAGGACCCTGTATCCTGAACTCCTCGCCGCTGTTCTTCAGGCTGCCCGTGTACTCACCGGCGACGGGGAGCCCCGTTCCGTAGCGCGCCTGGAAAGCCGCCAGGTTTCTCACGAGCAGGAGATATTCACCGGGCCCCAGAACCGTGTGCTGGGCAAAGGCGAACGACACCCCGCCGCTCAGCGTGACGTTCGCCAGGTCCAGGTCCTGTCCGCCCGTGTTCCGCAGTTCCACGAACTCGAAATCGTCTTTGTCCTGGAAACCCGCGAGGATCTCCTGGGAGGATGGCGCGGGCGGGTTGTACATCAGCTCCGTCACCCGCAGCTGTCCCTGCGTCCCGGCGGGGATCACCTGCCATGTTTTCGAAGCGGTGGGGGTTGCCTGATCCTGCCATACGTCCGCGTAATTCTTCCCGATCGCATAGACAGTGTACGCCCCGTCAGCCAAACTGGTCAACTGAAGGGGAGAGGAGGTGGGAACTTCGGCGCTGTAGGGACCCGCATTCACCCGGTATCGGTAGGCTACGATTCCGGCGCCCCCCACGGAGAGGGTGATGTCCCGGCTTGAGGTGACGGGTGCGGGTTCGCCGGAGATGTTCGCCCATGCGGAGACGAGCGGCCCCATGTCCCGTCCGCTGGGGCCGGTTCCGATGGCCGGCGAGCCCTGCAGCAGCCGGAAATCCCGTGTGACGGGGCTCGTGAACAGGGGGTCGGCGGCGACGTTGCCCACGCCGAGCGCATGGTGCTCGGCGGGAAGGATATTGCGGTTGGCGCGGATGACGGGCGACCTTCCCGACCGCGCGGAGAACTGGTTCTGGAACACGGCGTTCATGTTCCAGAAGATGTTGCCGTCAATATCCGCCCCCAGCCCGTTGACGACGGGCAGCCCGGTATGGCTGACGGTGCGGTTGGTCTCGTCGAAGTTGATGGAGGCGATCCAGGCGCCGCAGAAATCGTTGTGCTGGATCATCGCGAACGCCCCTTCCTTCAAGAGGACGTCGTGGTCGTTGTTGATGAAGATGTTGCGCGCTATCATCAGCGTCGTGGTGGTGGGGCCGTCCAGTCCGGTGGAAATCGCGTTGGAACTGCTCTCGCGGGGGGCGTCCTGGTGGAAGTTCATGAAGACGTTGCCCTCGATGTGGGCGTCGCAGCTGTCCATGTCCAGCGCCTCGTCGGTTCCCCCGGCGAACACGTTGTTGTAGAACTGGAGCGCCCCTTCGGGCCTGTCGGCCTGCACCCAGTCAATAATGTCGTTGTAGCCGACGGTGGGCAGGAAATGGTTCCCGTCGAAGATCACGTATCCCCCCATGGGAATCCCCGTGCCTTCCACGATCTCCGAGCCGTGGCCGGCCGGGAAGAGGCACTGGCGCACCAGCAGATTGGGATGGTCGCATTTCAGGATGACGTGAGTGGCGTCCGTGAAGGTCATGTTGTCCAGCAACACCTTCGATGCGGTGATGAGCATCGCCTGGGAACCGCTGTCCGAGTAGCCCTCGTCGGTATAAGTCACGTGGTTGTCAGTCATCGTTCGGTCGAATATGACGCCGCCCCAGCCCGCCTGGGTGGCCGGGTTGTAGGTCAGCCGGATGCGCTGGCTTTCGGTCCCTTCGCAAAGAAGGCGCCCGCCGGTCTGGACGATCAGCCTGGTTCCGCCCGCGAAATACAGAACGCTGCCCGGCTGGATCGTGAGCGTGACGCCCGAGGGAACAATCAGATCGGAGGCGACCAACCAAGGGCTTCCCCCGGCTGTCAGGGTCGTGTTGCCGGTCAGGGTCCCGCCGGTGGTCGAACCCGCCGCGCCCGTGTCGTACCAGATGGTGATGGTCTTGGGTTGCAGTTGCCGTCCCGTCCCATTGGGGCCGTCATAGGTTCTCACCCAGACCGTGTTGAATCCCGGCGACAGGGTGATGCTCCTGCCTCCGCCCACAAAGGGCCGGACCCCGAGCAGTTCGAGGTCCATTCCCAGGTCCGTGCTGGTGGCGTTGATCTGGTGCACCTCGACCGCCAGGACGTTGAGCCCGTTGACCAGATGCGAGGCGGGAACCGTGTAGTTGAAGAAGAGCGTCTCGTTAGGGGGCGAGACGGTGGTGGATGCCAGCGTGCTGTACGTGATCACGGCGGGAGCGGCCGGCATATTGGACCGCACCACTTCCTGCCCGTTGAGATACACGACGGCGCCGTCGTCGCGCGTGAGGTTGAGCCGCAGCTCGCTGTAGAGCGACGCGTCCGCAACGGTGAACTCGTGCCGGAAGTAAGCGGTGGGATACTTGTTGTTCGCGTCGGGGCCGTATCCTATCGTCGTTGCCTCGCCCGCCTTTGCCCAGGATCGTGTCGTTGTCGTGGTGAAGGAGGACGAAACGCCGGTCCAGCAGTCCGCGGTACGCACCGAAGTCGTCGCCGTAGCCCGTGCCCAGGCAGGTTTCGTTGTTCGTGAGAAGCGTGTTGAGCGCGAAGTATTCCATCCACTGCTCCACGTTCACGAGGCGCTGGGCTTCGGACACGTATTGGGAGTCCGGCGTGTTGTTGAGAACCCGCGTGAGCTCGATGAAGTCGCGCCAATCGTTCTCATCCTGGTTGGTTTCCTTGAGATAGTAGGGCGCGTAGCTGGCCGGGTTCTCGCCAAAATACCGCAGGTCGGCGTTGTAGTTGCTCCATACGGCGCGATAGAGGTTGCCTCCGAAATCGTTTGGGAAATGGTTTTCCACGAAATCGGAGTCCCGCGCTTCCACCAGGCAATAGGAGCCGTACATCACGTTGTTGGACGTGGCCAGGTTGGCGCCGTTCACGCGGACCTGGGCCGCCCGGGCGTTCTCATGCGCCACGCCGGAAGCGGCAAACAGAAGGCTGCCCAGCAATTGGAGATGCCCGTATTTGCTGTTGAGGTTGATGCCGGTGACGCCGCTCCACGCGTGGTCGGGGCGGAAGCTGACGTGGTAGTTGTTGGGCGGCCTGCCGCTGGTTCCTTCGCCCCGGTTGCGCACGCCCACGTTGTAGCGCGCCTTGATGCCTTCCTTGTCCCTGCTGATGAAGGTCCCGTTCATCTGAGCCGAGCTGTAGCGCTCGTTCGTGACGCCGGGAGGGTCCGTTCCGTCCCCGATCGTCACCAGTTCCTGCCGTTCCGCGTTGGTCATGATGAGGTGATAGAGGGGCATACTGGTAGAGGCGGGCGCTGTGTCATCCACCAAATACAGAAGGTTCACAGTTTGCTTGGGCACGCCACCCACCAGAGAGGGGGCCGGATACGTGCGCGTGTTGTTCACGATATCGCGCGCCTCGATGTAGAGCTCGACAACGGTTTTGTCCGGCTGGGGCGGCAGGATCGCGCCATAAACACCGTCTCCCGCCAGGCCGTCGCTGGTCAGGCCGTCATCCCGCATCGGAGTGGTGAGAAAGGAGGCGTCGCCGTCCTTGCGATAGTGCACGGTCACGGCGGACGGCGCCCCGGCCTCGTCCAGGAGGCGCGCGGTGACCGCAACGCTCTGCGTGGATCTTGGCAGGATGGGCTGGAGCGAAACGTCCAGAATCAGTGGGGCGACGTTGACGTCCCCCACGGAGTTGGCCGCGCCGGGAGTTCCCTGGTTGGCGGAGCTGGCGGCCCAGTTCTGGCCGTATTGGTTGGGCATGTTCGGGTTGATGAGTTCCAGTGATCTACCGCCGCCGCCGTGTGCATCGGACCACACCCAGCCGCGGTGGCCGTAGCTCAGAGGCCCCTCCTCGCGTTGAGCCCAATCCCCGCTGTCGGCGTATCTCACTTCATCCACCTGGTTGCCCAGGCTGTCTTCGATCTCGATCCGTTCGCCCGGGTTGTCCAGATGCCCGCGCCATTTTCCCACCACGTTGGTGACACCGGGGTACTTCAACGTGAAGGACGTCAGGTTGGCCGCGACAACCAGGTATTGGCCCGGCTGAAGATAGATCGCCGGGAAGTTGAAGTCCACGCCATCCGTTATTCTCCATCCTTTGAGGCTGACCGGCGCAGTGCCGCGGTTCAGCAGCTCGATATACTCGTCTTCCGTTCTCAGGCTGGAGGGGTGATACATGATCTCGTTGATCACAACGTCCTGGCACCAGCCCGTGCAGGGCAGAAAACAGACCGTCAACCAGAACAAACCCCAGACTACTCTCCTACTACCGGCCATCCCACGCCTGATAATCCCCCTACTCCCCCGGGGGGCCTTCCCCCGCGCGATACTTCATCATTGTCTCACAATGCCGCGTCCGCAGGGAAGTGGTTATTGCGTTTAGCTCGTGCGTCCAATCTCACGTGCATCAAAAAGAACATGCAATTGGCTCAGAAACCGCAATACGGTCGAATTCCTCGGCGTCTGGGAACGTCTCAATAATCCTGGTTTTAATCCCGTCGAATTCGACGGGATTAAAATTCACGCCGGCTTGAACAGCTTCACCCTGACCCCGAAGCAATGGATTGAAAGAACGGGCGCGGTTGGGATCGTTTCCCGGCACGGAATTGGCTTGCATCGCGCAAGCCGTTGCGTGATATTGATGTCGCCGGGGGAAGCGGAGGCTGGCTCTGCCGGCGAGCAACCGGCCAAGGGATACCCCGGTCAGGCTCATCGGACGATGAGGACAAATGAACCGGGCGGGGCGCCACTCGCGCGTCCCGTCCACCTCCGCCAACTCATCGGACGAAAGACTTGCCATCCCTCAAGAAACGCACTCGAAACCCTTATGGAACAACCGCCCGCATTAGCTTGCGAAAAGCGGCGGTTGTCCATTTCCCGCTGAACCGGAACACTTGAGGTTCCGTCGGCGCGGGGAGGCCACGGCATGGGCAAGATGAAAGTCTATCCGGACGCTTCGGCCTTCGGCGGGTACTTCGACGACGAGTTCGCCGAGAGCACCAAGGCGTTCTTCGACGCGATCCTGGCGGGACAAGCCACGGCCCTGCGCCGCGCGGCATGGGTGAAGGCGACCATATTGCGCTTTCCAGTTGACAATACCCAGGACTATTGTACAATTGTCAATAGGAGGCCGCGATGGAGATCGTGGTAGACACGTCAGCGTTGCTCGCCGTGATTGTGGGAGAGCCGGAACGGGATGATATAGTCCGTTTGACCTCGGGGCACGAACTTCTCGGTCCCGGCTCCATCCGCTGGGAAGTCGGTAACGCATTCGTCTCCATGATGCGGCAGAAGCGGATTGGCCTCGCGGACGCGCAACGCGGGGTCCGCATCTTCGAGTCCATCGCGATCCATTTTCTCGAAGTGGACCTCGTCAACGCTATTGCCCTTGCGGAACGCACTGGTCTCTATGCCTACGATGCTTACTTACTGGACTGCGCAATGCGTCGTCACGCGCCCGTCTTGACGCTGGACAGAATGTTGCTCCGCGCGGCACGCCACGTGGGAATCGAAGTGTTGGAGGTTTCAAAATGAGAGTCTACACCTATTCAGAGGCAAGGCAGAGGCTTTCGAGCCTTCTGGACAAAGCGGCATCCGACGGCAAGGTGCTCATCCGCCGCAGGGACGGACGGACGTTTTCGCTGGCGCCCGAGACCGTACCGGCTTCCCCATTGGACGTTCCCACCATTCGCGCGGACGTCTCCACCAAGTCGCTGGTGGCTATTATCCGCGCCGGTCGGGAACGCAATCCGGTCCGCAAGGGTAGCAGACTTACTCATTAATCATTACCACCATGCGACCGCATTGCCACGGGACGGTCGTCGGCGCGGAAGAAACCGAAGACGATGGCGAACCGTTCGAGCAGAAGGAGAAACGCCTGACGGCAGGTTGGAAGAGCGGTTTGCCGAATCCGCCAAACTCGAAAAGCGGATTCCTGCTAATCTGGAGGCACTACAGTCATGAGCAAGGAACGATTCACAGAGCGTCAGGCCGAGGTTCGTAACGCTATCGCCCGGCTGCAGGAGGCCGTTGCCCAGACGGAGACACCAATCCTTCGCGACGCGGTCATTCAGCGTTTCGAGTTCACCTTCGAACTCACTTGGAAAGCGCTTCAGCTTTACTTGGAGCATGGTGGATTGGAATGCGGCAGCCCGCGCGCGACGCTGAAAAAGGCCTTTGCCGAGGCTCTGATCCAAACACCCGAGGAGGCTGACGTGTGGCTGCAAATGCTCGACGACCGCAACCTGGCGAGCCATGCGTATGACGAAGCGCTCGCGCAGCGCATCTATCAACACATCGTCCAAAATTATGCGCCGCTCTTGGGCCGCATGTCCGAATGCATTCAGACGCTCGCGTGGGATTAAGACCATGAAACTTCGTGCTAAAGAACTCAACGTTCTCCGCGCCACTTTCCGCCGCTTCCCAGCCGTGCAAGAAGTGAAAGTCTTCGGCTCACGGGCTACGGATACCGCGCGACGGGCGTCCGATCTTGACCTCGCCATTTCTGCGCCCAACGCCTCGCAGGCCGAGTGGGCGGACATCTGTGACGCGGTCGAAAACGCTCCACTGATCTATGAGCTGGACGTGGTGCGTCCCGAGCGGACAGTCAACCTGCGTCTCAAGGAGAAGATCGCCCGCGAAGGCGTGGTCATCTACCCGGAACGGAAAGTGGCATGACCGCGTGGCGGCACAGGAAGTGGGGCGATACTCCGGTACCAGGGTAGCAGGGTCAGACTTAGAGCGTAGCAGGGTCAAACTTAAGCATTACTCTTTCGCTTTCCCGCGGCTCAACGGAGCGAGGTCATACCTGAGCAATGCTTTTCTCTTTGCGCCGGTCCCTGCGATTCGCTCTGGCATCCAGTATCCTTTCGGTGCTATTAGTAGCATAAGGGAAAGAAGGCGGGAGACTGACTCCTCCTTCTTCTTGAGGTTCCGTCGGCGAGGGGAGGCCACGCCATGGGCAAGATGAAAGTCTATCCGGACGCCTCGGTTTTCGGCGGGTACTTCGACGACGAGTTCGCCGTGAGCGCCAAGGCGTTCTTCGATGCGATCCTGGCGGGACAAGCCACGGCCCTGATCTCCGACACGCTCGTGCGCGAGTCGGCGGGCGCGTCCGACCGGGTCCAAGCCTTGTTTGATCGCGCAAGGGAGGGCCACTGCGAGCACTTGTTGGATTGCGAACCTGTAACTTGACACAGGGTTCAAGGCTGATTATATCTCGAAGAAGGAGAAGCCGGGATGCCTACTATTTCGATGTTTTATGGGATTCTCATCCGGATGTTCTTTCGAGATATCGAGAAACATCACGTTCCACACCTGCATGCCGATTACCAAGGGAAGGTTGCAGTGTATTCAATTCTTGACGGAACGATTCTGGCTGGTGAACTGCCGCCGAACAAACACAAAATGGTCGCCGCGCGGATCGAAATTCATCAAGAAGATTTGCTTGCCGACTGGACCCTGGCGGTAAACGGCAAGAAACCTTTTCCGATCAAAGGACTTGACCAATGAGGATAGCGGAAATCTCTCCACAACCCAATTGGGTGTTGTCCGTCGCTGCGGACGACGGTCGCATTGGCAGTTTCGATGTCAGTCCCTATCTGAAGTATGAGGCGTTTGAAGCCCTTAGAGACCACACCGAATTTCTGAAGGTTTTCAATGGCGGATACTTTGTCGAATGGGATTGTGGGGCGGACCTATCAGCCGACACCATTGAGTCTCAATGGCGGGAGGTTGGCAAAGCAGGCCAGCGGGGGTGGCAGTAGCAGGGTCGGACTTACTCATTAATCATTGAGGTTCCGACGGAGCGAATACGGCGCAGGGTTACGGGCCGGTCGCAATAATGACCCCGCTCGACGTTGCGGGCGCCGTGAAGGAGAAAGAAAATGAAACGAAAGATTAAGACCTTCGACTGCATCGAGATGAAGCGACGCATTCAGGAGCAAATCTACGAACACACAAAGGGCATGACCCGCGCCGAGGTCCGGGAATATACGCGCCGGCGCATCGCCAACAGCCAGTTCGCGTCCTTTCTGGATCGCCCGGCCTCGGGAACACCAAGCGCCGCGCGGCAAAGCGAAGACCAATCAGTCCGGCGGAGTTAGCAAAACGTCCAAACTCCAGCGATGGGCCAAGGCCCATCCTACAGGCGGACTGGCAGACCGGCGACTGGCAGACCGGCAGACTGGCCGACTGGAAGACCGGGCCGACGTGCCAACTGGCCGACCGGCAGACTCCCCCAAGGAACCCAACGCATGGACACCATTCGAATTGAAGGCGGCCACCCGCTCTCGGGCGAGGTGGAAACCAGCGGGGCCAAGAACGCCTCGCTGCCGCTGATGGCCGCCGCACTTCTCGGCGATTCCCCTTCCCGGCTCGAGCGGATTCCCCATTTGCGGGACATCGTGACCATGGGCGAGATGCTCGAGCGCCTCGGCGCCCGCGTCACACGCACCGATGGAGGCCTCGATATCGCCCCCGCTGGTTTCGCGGATGCGGAAGCCCCCTATGACCTCGTGTGCAAGATGCGCGCTTCGATCTATGTGCTGGGGCCTCTGCTGGCCCGTTTCGGCCACGCCCGCGTCTCCCTGCCCGGAGGGTGCGCCATCGGGAACCGCCCCATTGACCTGCATCTGCGCGGCTTTGAGGCACTGGGCGCCAGGATCACTATCGAGCACGGCTACGTGGACGCCCAAGCGCCCGCGGGCGGCCTGACCGGCGCGGAGTGCGTCCTCGAAGGACCCAGCGGATCCAGCGTGGGCGCCACATGCAACGTGCTGATGGCCGCCGTTCTGGCGCGGGGCAAGACCATCCTGCACGGCGCGGCCCGCGAACCCGAAGTGGGCGACCTGATCGGCTATCTGAACGCCATCGGCGCGCGCATCAGCGGCGCAGGCACGGGCGCCTTGGAGATCGAGGGCGTCCGGCGCCTGGCCGGTTGCGTCTATCGCGTGATACCGGACCGTATCGAAGCGGGAACGTTCCTCGTGGCAGCCGCCATGATGCGGAGTGAAGTGACCGTGCGCAACTGCCGGCCCGACCACATGCAGGCCTCCCTGGACAAGCTGAAAGAGATGGGCGTGCGGCTGGAGATATCCGGAGACTCTATCCGCGTTGTGGCCGACGGCCCGCTTCGTCCGATCGCGGCCCGGACGCTGCCTTATCCAGGCCTCGCCACCGACATGCAGGCGCAGTTCCTCGCCGCCCTGTCGCTGGCCACCGGCGAAAGCACGATCACCGAGACAATCTATCCCGACCGGTTCATTCACGTGGCGGAGCTCAACCGGATGGGCGCCGACGTCCGCGTGACCAACGCCACGGCCACCGTGCGCGGCGTGGCCAAGCTGACGGGCGCCACGGTCATGGCGAGCGATCTGCGCGCCTCCGCCGCGCTGATCCTGGCGGGCCTTGCGGCGGACGGCCAGACGGAGGTTTTGCGCGTGTATCACCTCGACCGCGGCTACGAGCGTCTCGAGGAGAAGTTCCGCGCCTTGGGAGCCGTGATGGAGAGAGTCCCATCCAGCAAAGCGGAGCCTTCCGGTTCGTAGCACGGCGCCTTCGCCAATGAGATGACAGTTCTGTACTACTATCCCGCGTTTTCTTGTTTCTTGAGCAAGAAGTTCGCGCATCCTTCTGCACAAGTCTTTCAATGGCAGCGTTCTGCGCCAGCATGGTTGCCGTCCGGAAAACGCGCGTTGTGTCATTGCGAGCGAAGCGAAGCAATCTCAGATCCCGGGGGAAAGGGGATTGCTTCGCTTCGCTCGCAATGACATAAGGGGGGCATAATGACACGGTGGGAATAATGTCGCCTGGGAATC
>Ga0315289_10008830_pt1 | contig 14543 bp, 13 predicted proteins | sample YL17G11_40_MG_FD_203452 | JGI IMG/M metagenome (GOLD analysis project Ga0315289, IMG submission 203452) | Sediment microbial communities from Yellowstone Lake, YNP, Wyoming, USA - YL17G11_40 | ecosystem: Environmental > Aquatic > Freshwater > Lake > Sediment | place: USA: Wyoming | collected...
GGTTTCAGAGGGGGGGGGGGAAGAGAGAGACAGAGAGAGAGAGAGAGAGAGAGAGAGAGAGAGAGAGAGAGAGAGAGAGAGAGAGAGAGAGAGAGAGAGAGAGAGAGCAGAAGAGTGAGAAGAAAGAGTTTTTTTTTGTTTCCAGATCCCCCTCTCGGACCCCCCCTCACCGGAAAAAAGATAAAAAAGTTCCAAAACTCACCCTCTACGTTGTGGGCCTCGTCGACGATCACCACGGCCCCCGAGAGGTCCGCGGCGTCTCCCAGCGACGAGCGCACGCACGGGTCGAGGACGTACGAGTAAGGGGCCAGCACCAGGTCGGCGGCCTCGGCGAGCGAGCGGCTCGCGTAGTAGGGGCAGGCGCGGCTCCTCTTGCCGGCCGCGACGAGCTCCTCGACGTCCGCGACCGGGGGGAGAGCTCCGGGGGCCAGCAGGCGAGGGACGCCCTTGAAGTACTCGCAGGCGTTGTCCGTCAGGAGGCGGTCGCATGCGTCGTTGCGGGAAGAAGAGAGCCCCTCGGTTCCGTGCGAAGAAGAGGAGGCCCCGCCGCCGCCACCGCTCCCGCCGCCGCCCCTGCCGACGATCTTGGGGTGCACACAGAGGTGCTCCCTCGACGCGAGCACGGCCGTTCGGGGCCTGTAGGCCGTCCTCTTGAGCTCGCGAACGACCTGGGCGATCTGAGAGTGGGTGCGGGAGGTGTAGAAGATCCTCGGGGGCTTTGATGACGGAGGGGGCTGCTGCTGCTGCTGTTTTTGTTTCGGGTCTGCTGCCGTTGCCGTCGCGGTCGCCGCTGTCACCGCTGTTTTCGTTGTCGCGGCTTCCTCTTGTTTCGCGTCGCCGTCGTCGTCGACCTCCATCTTCACCTCCCCTCCTCGTCCTCCTGCTTCTCCCGCCGCAGTCTTGGTCTCTTCGGGGTGCGAGCGCGGGTAGAAGCCTTCGTTGTCGATGTCCTCTTCGTCGTCGTCGGCGTCTTTCTTCACAGCAGCAGCAGCAGCGACCTCTTCCTCGTAGCCTTGCTTGGCGGCCCTCGCTGCGGCTGCTGCCGCGGCGAGGGAAGGAGGGAGCGAGCGGCGGCGGGAGGAGGGCCTGTCGACAGGGACGACCTCTCCGTTTGGAGGCGGAGGAGAAGCTTGCAGCTTCGCCGCCGTTCCGCCGCCGCCGCCGCCGCAGCCTCCGCCTCCGCAGCCTCCTCCGCCGCCGCCCGGGCCGGCGGCGCTCGAAGGGGGCGCGCCTCCCTGCTGCTGCTTCGGCCCCGCACCGCCGCCGCCGGCGATGCTCATCTTCGCGTCCCGCGCCTCCCTCTTGAGCCGCGCCTGCCACGCCAGCGCCGAGCACAGCAGCGCCGCTGTCTTGCCCGAGCCGGTGGGCGCCTCGAGCAGCGCGTGCCTCCCTTGGTCCGCCGCGGCGATCACTTTCCCCATCAGGACGAGCTGGGTGCCGTAGGCCGCGTGCGGGAAGTCGACATCGGTCCCCGAGAGGACGTAGTGGACCATTTCGAGGGTTTTTTGAGAGGTTTCTTCTCGGTGTCGAAAAAAAGGGGAAGGGGGGAGGGCAGCGGGCAAAGCGTTGAGGTCGAGAGTTTTTTTTTTTTTTTTTGAAAAAAAAAGAGGCCGATGGGCTCGACGTCGATTGGCGCCCCCTCCTCTCTCTCGTTTTCGTCTGAGCAAAGGGTGTTTTTCTCGCACTCGCTGCAGCGGCGAAAGTGCGCTTTCGCGCGTGGGCACAGGCGGCGAGGGAGAAGAGGCGTCGAAGAGAGAAAAAAGACGCGCCCCGCGAATGAGAGAGGCCGCTCTTTCTTCTTCTTCGTCGTCTGTCTTCGTCGAGTTTGTGAGAGAGAGGGGGGCTCGGCACAGAGGAAGAAAAAGTTCACACCTGAGGAGCGTTTAATTGTTTCGCTCTTCTTTCTCTCCTTCACGTCCGCTCGCCGCTGGTCCTCTCAGGCTCCTCCTGCTCAGCATGGAGAACCCTCAGGGCGAAGCCGACGCGCCCGGAGAGGGCGAGCACGCGTCGGTGAGTTGAAAAGAGAAGAGCGATCGTTCTCAAGGACGCAAGAGACGCCACCGATCCAGAGTCCTCTTTCTCTCCATGTTCGCGCCATCCTCTTTGTTCTTCTGCGCGCTTGTCCTTCAGCTCAGAGCGTCCGTCTTAGCTTCACTGACGGAACAGAAGCGACTTGAGATCGTAGTAACAAGGGGGAAAAGAAGGCTCACAGTCCTCCTCTTTCGCTTTTCTTGATCGAAAAAAAAAAATTCGTAGCTCTTCCCACCCCCTCCGCCGCACTACAAGCTGTTCGCCTCCGGCCCGGCCGCGCTCCAGCCTCCTCCCGCGGTCGAGGGCGAGTACGAGTGCCTGGGAGAGATCCATACGGTGAGAGCGAGCGAGGGAGAGAGATTTTGGCAGCGGGGAAGCAGTAAAGCGCGCGCGCGAGAGAGAGAACGAGAGAGAGAAGAAGGGACAAAAGGAACAAGAGAAACCTCTCCCCAAAACTCACGACGACGACGATGGGAAAAAAAAACCCTGAAAAACTCGAAACAGACCGAAGAGGGCCTCCCCCCGCTCCAGGCCCCGCCGCTCTTCCAGGCCAGCGCCCGAGGCACGCTCGACTACCGCGCCGCCCTGCTCCAGCTGGTCGACGAGCTTCTCTTCGGGTACGCCGAGCTGCTCGACTGCGTGGCGAGGAGGCCTGCCTCGGGCTCAGCCGCCGCGCGCGCCGTCGAGGCCGTCGGCGCCGCGGCGCGCAACGCCTCGTATCTGCTCAACGCGCTCAGGCCGAGGCAGGCGAGGCTGGGCGTCGCCGCCGCGGCGAGGAGGGACGCGAAGGAGTGGAATAAGCAGGCCGAGGCGCTGGAGCGGGCGACGAGGGAGCACGACGAGGGGCTGCTGAGGCACGCGGCGGAGGTGGAGAAGAGCGTCGTGAATGTTGAGTAGATGAAAAAAAAAGAAACGAGAGAAAAGCGGAGTTTTCTCTCTTTCCTTTTTTTCTGTTTTGTAACAAAATCTGTATAGTATAAAACAGAAAGTAGCTGCTGCTTTTGTTCGCGTTTATATATCAACGTTTCTATAGTAATCGTCGAGAGAGAGAAAAGGGTGAAGAAGAAAGGAGTGAAGCGGGGATTTTTTTCCCCTTCCCTAACTACAGCCCGCGGGGCTGCATGATCGGCAGCGGCGCCCGACCGGAGATCCACTCAACCGTGCTGTCGACCAGCGCCGGGGGAGCCCCCGTGTTCTCGTCGATGCGCTTGCAGCTGCACGTCGCGTACCTGAAGCGGTCTTTGATGCATCCCGGCATGATGCGGCCGCCGAAGTCGTCGTAGCCGTACTCGGCAAAGGGGCCTGTTGTGAAAAATAATAAAGAAAGAGCGAGAGAGAGGGAGAGAGGCCTAGAAAAACGACGAGATCGAGAACCCGCCCCCCCACGCCAAAAGAAAAAAAGCGGGAAAAACGTCTTCTTCTTCTTACCGAAGCAGACCTCGTTCTGGCCGTTGTTCTTGTCGCCGCAGGCCGTGCCTGTCATGTACCTGAACTGCTCGCACCAGGTGCCGCAGCCTGTGTTTGGTTTTAGAGAGCAGAAATCAAGTTAGAGAAAAAGGGAAAAAAGAGAGAGTGAGAGAGTTTTTTTTGTTCAGTCCTCGACCCCGAAAAAAGAGAGAGAGAGAGACGAAAAAAAGAATCCAACTCACCCTCGCGGCGGTCGCAGAACGAGAAAGCATTAGCCGTGATGCCGTTCATAGTGCGGCCGGTGCAGGCGCGCGAGCAGGCCTCGGGCGTGGAGATATAGGGGGAACCATGGTTGCCTTATTTTGGGTCGTTTTTTCGATTTTTTTGAAACGGAGCGGAGCGCGAGTGAGTTCGAGAGCGCTCTCGCCCTCTTTGCGTTGTACTCCATTTTCTCTTCTCTCCTTCTCCTGCTCCTTCTCTTGGCCCGTCGCCGCCATCCCACCACCACCATCCACCACCAAAAAACTCTCTCTCTCTCTCTCTCTCTCTCTCTCTCTCTCTCTCTCTCTCTCTCTCTCCCTCTCTCTCTCTCTCTCTCTCTCTCTCCCTCTCTCTCTCTCTCTCTCTCTCTCTCTCACCGCCCGAGCCCATCTTCCAGCTGTCCACCGAGAGCGTCACGACCCTCCCGGCCCAGTTCTGGCGGAAGCACCCGGGGCAGTCGCGGAACTCCTCGGCCGGGGGGGCGACGGCGGCGGGCGGGCCGCAGAGGGGCGGCGCCTCGGGCTGGTCTCCGTAGGCGATCCCGGACTTCCACATCTGCTGCGGTCCCGAGCAGCCCCAGGCGACGGGCTTGTCCCTGGTTTTGATGTTTTTTGTTTTTGTTTCGGGAAGGAGTTTTTTTAATGTTGGTGATTTTTTTCTTCTCTCGACCTCGATGCCCTTCTCCCCCTTTCCCTCTCCCTTGAAAAAACCCAATGCTTCGAATAATGAATCTCTCTCCGTCTCCTCTCTCACCAGTCGTTCCACGTCTTCAGGTCGCAGCTCCCGCGCGGGGCGCCGCCGTCGCACCCTTCGTTGCTGCACCAGTTGTAGCCCTTGCAGCCGCCCTTTTGCTGGCACCTCTGGCAGCACTCGCGGGCGTTGGGGGCGATCGAGCGCTCCATGGTCTGTCCGCCGAGGTTGATGTCGCTGGAAGGTATTCAGTTTTTTTGGAAATCAAAGGAGGGAGGAATGGAAGAAGAAAAGAGATGAGAGTGCGGGGAGAGAGAGAGAGAGAGATGGTAACAGAAGAAGGAAGAAGGGGCGCGCCTCGAGGTCGGGGATGAGAAAGCCGTCGCTGCGATCAATGGAATCAAGCTCTCGCGCCGATTCTCCTCTCCCGGTATTTGCTCACCGCGGCATCGCGTCACACCAGCCCTGCGCCGTGACAGAGGTCGCGCACGAGACTGCCATCAGGGCAAAGATGAGCACGAAGGAGCGCATGGCTGCTGCGCAGAGAGAGAGAGAGGGGCCGAATTCGAGATCGTGAAGTTTGGGTAGGGGACGAGCGAGAGTGACGAGGTCGTCGGCTGAAAGTTCGCGCCTTTTTTCTCGCTGAGAGAATCTCTCTTCTTTTTTTCTTCTTTTCAACCCCGGCCTTTTTTTGTTTTTGTTTGTTTTAGCTACAAACTCTCTCCCACGGAGGGGGGAACAAAGAAACGCCAGCGGCGGCATCGCAGAGGACGCCGCAGAGGACGCCGCTTTTTTTTGTTGTCGTCGAAAGTGGCTTTGGCGCCACGCCAGAACAAATGAAAACGCATTTTTTTGGCAACTTTTTTATCAATCAGCGGAAAAAAAAAACCCTATTTCCCAGCGGGCCTCTCAACGGCAAAGCCCGACACCCACTCCGTCGAGTCGTCGCCGCCGCCCTCCCCGTCGACCTTCTTGCAGCTGCACATCTGGTAAGGGAATTTGTTGTCCGGGGTGCAGACCGATTTCGGAGCGGTGGCGAACGGGCCGAAGAAGAGCCTGTCGCGGCTGCCGTCGAGCGGCGCCGCGCCGCGGGTGAAGTCGGCGCAGTTCTCCCCGCAGCCCTTGGGGCTGTCGCAGTAGGTGAAGGCGTTGGCGGTCAGGCCCTCGGAGCCCGCGCCCCCCTGGTACTTGTTGCAGGAGTAAGAGCAGGCGTAGGCCGAGCGGACGTAGGGCGAGCCGTGGTTTCCGCCTGTGTGTGCGAGGGAGAGGAGAGAAGGGTGAAGAGAATGCAGGTGCGAGAAAGAGTGGAGAGGTGAGTTTTTTGACTTGTTTTCTTTTTCTTTTCTTTTCTTTCTTTTTCGCAAACCTCAAAAACCTCTCTTGTTCCAACTCACCCTCGCCCATCTTCCAAGAGTCCACGTCGAGCACCACCAGCTTCCCACTCGACCAGTTCTGCCTTTTGCAGGTGGGGCAGCCCTCGACGCCCCCAGGGCCACCGGAGGGGGCGTTGCAGGGCGGAGGGAGGTCGCCAAGTTTGATAGTCGAGGACATCGTTCCAGACTGTTTTTTTTTTCCGGGTTTTTTCCAAAGGTTTTTAAATTAGAAATTCTCCGGCGAGCTCCTTTTCCGTTCATGTTTCCCTTGACTAGGCGGTGAAATTCAGCAGCAGCAGTGACGGTAGAGCAGCAGCAGCAGCAGCGGAAGAAGAAGATGCAGTAACGCGCGCGCAAGAGAGAAAACCCGCTCTTTCTTTCATCATTTTCGCGAGACAGAGAGAAAAAAACAAAACTCACCTTCCAGAGCTGGCCGGCACCGCTGCAGCCCCAGATCTCGCCAGGCTTGCTCGTGTCCCACGACTTGAGGTGGCAGGTGCCCTTGGAGGCTCCGCCCTCGCAGTAGTCGGCGGAGCACCAGTTGTAGCTGTGGAGTTTTATTTTTTTAGAGAAAAGAAAGAAGAGCCGGCGAGAAGGTCTGTCAGCCTCGATTGTTTTTTTTTTCTGTTTTGCCGACTGAAGGGAAAAAGAAAAAACAATTGGCGCCCGCTTCCACCTCTCTGATTTGACTTTTCGCCAAATCAAGGGAGAGAATGTAATACGTTCTCTCTCGCCGAGGCGTCGGATTCGAAAAGCAAAGGACCGGAATCGAGAAAGCTTCGGGCGAAGATTTGAATGGGCATCAGAGTTTTTTTCCCCCTTCGATGCAACCTCAACAACAACAACAACAACGGAAGAAAAAAAAAGCCCAGCACTCTCTCGCTCTCTCGTCTCGTACCCCGCGCATTTGTAGTCGGCCAGGCTCGCGCACTTGTTGCAGCACTCCTCGGCCGAGGCCGTGGTGGTCTGCTCGATCGTGGTGCCGCCGAGGTTGAGGTCGCTGTGTGGTGGTGTTTTTTTTCCTTCCGTTTTCGAGGTTTTGAGTCGAGTGGGAGGAGGGGTCGAGGTCGAGATCGATGGTTGAGCCATCAATCGGTTCTCTGCAAAACAGCCAACAAAGGCGAGCAGCACGCACGCTGGCTTCCACTGACAGATGGCGTTGGGCCCCGCGGAGACGGATCCGGCCAGGAGAGCGACGGCGAAGAGGGGCGCGACCAGGCGCATAGCTGCAATTTTGCGAGATGAGAGAGAGGGACAGAGAGAGGCGAGGAAGAAGAAGAAAATGAGCTGAAGGGCATTCATTTTCTCTCTCGAGGAGGAAGGGAAAAAAAACCTTCCCTTCCTCGCTCTTCTCCACTCGCCTCGGTCGAGATGGTCTCTGCCGCTGCCAGCGAGCGGACCTCCTCTCACCCTCCTCCTCCTGCTGCTGCTGCTGCTGACTCCTCCTCCTCCTCGCAACAGAAGCAGCAGGAGCTGCAGCAGCAGCCAAAGCCCGCCGCCTCCCTTTCTCCCTCTCCCTCTCCCTCTGTCGCTCCAACCGCAGGGGTCCCCGGCAGCCGCCGCTCGCGCCGCCGCGGCGGATCCAAGAAGACCCGCCGCGGCGGCGTCAATACGCTCAGGAAGGTGCAGGAGCGCCGCCTCCGAGGCGGGGAGGAGAGCCCGGGAGGAGGAGGACGAGGAGGAGGAGGAGGACGAGGAGGAGGAGGAGGAGGAGGAGGAGAGAGCTCTTCCTCTTCGCTTCCAACTTCTTCTTCGACGTCGTTCGGCTCAAACTTCTCTTCCTGTTCCTTCGCCTCGGCCTCCTCCGCCTCGGCCTCCGCCTCGTCGGGCTCCTACTCCTCGGCGCCCGAGGCCGAGGCGGAGCCGCTGCTGCCCGCGCTGCCCGACATCGGAGAGGTCGAAGAAGAAGAGGTGGAAGGAGCGGGGTCGCAGCAGAAGAGGGGGGCGTCTACGGAAAGCGACGCCGCCGTCGCCGCGAGCGCCGTCGCCGCTTTCGCCTCCCCTCTCCCGCAGCAGCAGCGGCAGCAGCAGCAGCGGCGCGAGTACGCCGTCCGCTTCTTTCCCTCGGAGGAAGGCGAGGAGCTCGGCAGGGGGGGCTCCTCGGGCTCCTCACGCCGCACGCTCGCGAGGGCGCCCTCCCTCGTCGCCTGGGGTGGCGGCAGCGGCCGCCTGGGCCTGTTTTCGTCCTCGGGCGACGGCGGGAGCAGCAGCGTCGGCGGCGGAATCTGCGGCGCCGCGAGCGGAGGAGGAGGAGGAGGAGGGGGGGGGAGCGGGGACGTCGTCGCGCTCCTCCCCTCCCTCGAGCTCGAAGGGGAAGTAAAGAACAACAACACTTTCGACGACGGCGAGTTTCCTCCTCTCCCGACAGCGGCGGCGGCGGCGGCGACGGCGGTGCCTCCCCTCCCGCGCATCAGCAGCAGCAAGAAGCAGCAGCAGCAGCAGCAAAGCTCCCCCTCCTCCTCCTCGCCGCCCCTCGTCGAGGAGCTCACCTCGGGCTCGGGCGTCCCGCACTTCTTCGCCCCGGCCCTCGCGGCCTCGCTGGCGGTCAACGCCGGCGAGGCTCTCCCCCGCGAGGCCTCGATCGGGGCGCACTTCCCCGAGGGGGCCGCGAACAAGGCCGGGCGGTTTGCGGCTCCGCCGGCCGCGGGATGGGTAAGAGTTGAAAAATACGTTTTTTTTGGGGTGGGGCCTTTTTTCTGTATTTTTTTCTTCCTAAAAAACTTCAAAAACTTAAAAAGAAAACAGGGCCCGCCTCTCCCGCCCGCGGCATTCTGGTTCGTCTCCAACGCCGACAACTGCTCCTATCTGGCCTTCCCGAGCGGCGGCGGAGGCATCGAGGGAGCCGGGACCGGAGCAGGAGCCGGAGCAGGGAGCTTCCTGTGCGTGCCCTGCGCCGTGACCGACGACGGGCGGCTGATGCCGCTGAGCGCCGCGCCGCCGCCGAAGCCGCCGCCGCCGCCACCTCCGCAGCAGCGGCCTCCGAGGCCTCCCTCGCCGCTGCCGCAGCCGGAAAGAGCCTCCTACCATCAGAACCGAGAGAGCTACCTTCAGCAGCAGCTGCAACAGCAGCAGCGGCAGGAGCAGTGGCAGCTGCGGCAGGAGCAGCGGCAGCGGCAGCAGCAGTCGCACGGGAGCTTCGACGAGCACCAGGCGCAGCGAGACTTCTCCTACCACGCTCCGCTGCCTCCTCCTCCCCCTTCGCCTCCTCCGCAGCCTCCGCAGCCGGCCTCCCTGCTCGACTCGCAGCGCCTGCTGCTCCAAACGCTCCACCTGCAGGTCCACAACCGCAACGCCTCTGCCGCCGCCGCCGCCAACGCCGCCAATATCGCTGCCGCTGTTGCTGCTGCCGCTGCCGCTGCCGCCACGGCGGGTCCTGCTCTTCCTCCTTCCTCCTCTTCGTCGGCGGAGAGGACCAAGAGGCACCACAAGGGACCTCGCTCGGGTTCGCGCGGCCCGGACGCGCCCCGCTGGACAAGGGAGTGAACGAGGGACGCTTTTGCCCCTCCTTTTCTCCCCCTTTTCCTTTCCCTTCCCCCCTCGTTTCTTTTTTCCCTTAAAAAACAAAGCAAAACAACACACCGACCAATCAATGATCCAATTCTGATGAATGATGTTACTCGGAAGAGATAGATAGATAGATAGATAGAGAGAGAGAGAGAGACAGAGAAAGTAAAAGTAAAGTAGAAGAAAAACTCAAACCCGGAGCGGCGTCGGCGGCGGGACCGCCCGAGGCCGAGGCTCTTCTTCCTCTTCTTCTTCGTCTTCCTCCTCAACCCATAAGGCCTCTCTGGCTCTCTTTGCCTCCCGGAGCCTGATCAAAGCCTCCTGCAGCTCTCTGCGACGGGACTCGAGGGCGACGAGCGCGTCCTGGGAGCATGAGGTCGCCGGCCTCGCGCCCGCGCTGTTGTCGCGGCTCCTGCTGCCTTTCGCTCGGCTGCCCGTGGAGGAGGGCACGGGAGAGACAAAGTGGGACCTGTGCACCCCGACGGCCGCCGCCGTTGCAGCTGAAGGCGTCGTCCAAGCGGCGGCGTCCTCTTCTTCTTCTCCATTTTCCTCTTGTTGTTTCCTCTTCGGGGGACGCAGGTGCATCGTCGGCGTCGTTGTCGTCATCGCCGTCTTCGTCGTTCGTGACGTCGTCGCCGTCTTCGTCGCTTTTGCTGACGCCGCCGCGACGGCTCCTCCTCTCTCCGAGACCTCGAACGCCGGGTTCGAGACGAGGGCCAGCGCCGCGGGCCTCTGCTGCTGCTCGAGCGAGCTCAGATGAACCGCTCGGATGGCCGAGAAGGGCCTGCGACGCTGCTGCTGCTGCCGCTGCGAGGAGGAGGCGACGGCAGCGGCAGCCGCAGTCGATGACGTCGACGTCGGGTCGAACGAGAAGACGGTCCTTTTCGCTCCGATTATCCCCACCCCGGTTCCGCCCGTCGTCGCCGCCGCTTCTTCCATCGCCAGCCAGGCTTCCGCGGCGTCGTCGGGGGTCATGAGTGCCGGCCAGATTCCGGGGAGACCGCAGGCGGAGGCCCTGGGGAACGGGGGAGCGCTCCGGACTTCTCGAAGGTGAGGAGGAGGAGGAGGGGGAGCGGGAGCGGGAAGGGCATCGGCTGCGGGAGGAGGGTGAGATTTGGCCGCCGCGGCGGAGGGCTCCGCTGCTGCTGCTGCTGCCTCTGCTGCTTCCTCTTCTTCTCCTTCGTCGGCAGCCCCTCTCTGCTGCACCTGCGGGGAGATCAGGGGCACGTCGATGCCGCCCGGCTGCTCCTCTTCCTCTGTTGCCTCTCCTTCCGCCTCGCTTGCGGGAGAGAGCGGCGAGGAGGGGCCGGAGCCCGGCGGGGAAGCAGCAGCGAAGGCGGCGGCGGCGGCAGCAGCGGGAGCGCCGCCGCCGCCGGCCTCCTCGTCAAAGCCTCCGCCCTCGCGTCCCTCGTTTCGGCTCTCGCCTCTCCCCCTCCTCCTCCCCGCTGCCGAGCAGCCCTCGGCGGCGGCGGCGGCGGCGGCGGCGACCGCGGCGAGGGCGGCGGCGACCAGAGCGGCCGAGGCGACGACGACCCCGAGGGCGGCGGCGGCGGCCAGGACCGGCCTCTCTCTCGCGAGGGAGACGATACGGAGGAGGAAGGGCAGGGAGCGAGGAGGTGAGGGCGAGGGCGAGGGCGCGGGCTTCGTGGTGAAGACCTCCTGTCTTGCCGCGCTCCTCTCTCCTTCCTTGGCCGAAAGAGCCAAGGTCGAGGAAGAGGGCGTCGCCGAGCCGGGAGGAGAGAGGGCGGCTGCTGCGAACCGCTTCGAGAGCCTCGCCTCCAGCTCCGTGGCGAGATCCTCTCTGCGCTGCTGCGGATGAGGGAGAGGAGGACGAGGAGGCGGCGGTAGCGGCTGCTGCGGCTGCGGTCGGTGTTCCCCGAGGGAAAAGGCAGAGACGCTGCCAAAGCGACTGTTTGACATCTCTCCGCTTCCAAGGCTCTTGTCATTGGTCTCCGCGCTCGCTGCTCCTTCCGAAGCAGACTCCTCCACGGCCTGAGCTTCGAACTCATCTAAGAAGAGCCTCGGCTCGACGTCGGACGCGAGAGATGGCGATGGCGGCTGTCTTGTCTGCGAGAGCGGCGATGCAATCAATTCGGTTTCACCGGCGACGAGAACGAGCGACGAGAACAAGACGAGGGGGAGCGTCGCCGCGGCAGCAGCAGCCAGCAGGGCGCGACGACCCATCGCGCTGCTTCCTTTGACTGAAGAAAAACGAGGGAACCAAGAGCCTATGAGAGATCAGACGTGAGCATCCCCCGAGCGCGGTCTCTCTCCCCGCTCCTCCTCCTCCTCCTTTGCAGAGGAAGAGAGATAGGCGGCGAGTTTTTTTGTTTGTTTAGTGTCGAGAGAAAAGAGAGAGAGCGCGAGAGACAACGGAATCGAAGCATTTCCAGTGTCACAAACAAAAAAAGGAAAAATCATGGCCGACCGCGCCGTCCAGCAGTCGCTACGGCGCTTCGGCGTGACCGTCACGAACAGCTCTAGTGCATCCGCTGCGTCCAATTCTCGAGGCGACGCCCCGGACGCGACCGAGAACGACAGGTGAGAGTCGAGAGGAAAGTGTTTTTTTGCTCTGCTGCGCTCGAAACCCAATCGAAACTCAGTTCCCTTTCCTCTCCTCGACACAACACCCACAGGCCCAAGCCTTTCCTGCTCAACTTGCTCACCGGAGGTGGAGATCACAACGCCTCTTTGAATCGCGAACAAGAAAAGAAAGAAAGGCGTCGCCAGCGGCGAAGAGGAGAAGAAGAAGAAGAGCAGCGACAGCTGCGAAGTGAGGAAAAATCGAAAACAACAACAACAACAACAACAACCTCGTCGCCTCCTCCTCCCCCGTCGTCGTCGTCGTCCCCTTCCCTGCTCGCGCCCTGCCCCGTCTGCGGCACGCTCTTCCGCCGCGGGCTCGAGCTCGACGCGCACGTCGCCGCCGAGGTCGCCGCGGGGCTCCTCGACGAGGAGGAAGGAGGAGCTCAAGCGAGAGCAGCGCCCCCCCAGCCGTCGCCGCTGCGCGTGCTGCTCCCGGCCGCCGCCACGCTGCCTCGCGGCGGGAAGAGAGCCTCTTCTTCTTCTTCGAGCGCCGCCGTCTTCGAGCTGAGCGACGCCAGGGCAGAGGTCTCCCTCTTCAAGAAGAGCACGAGGGAGAAGGCAGAGCTAGGGAACCAGCACGAGAGTAATCGTCAGCGGCAGCAGCAAGGGCGCCGACCGCCGCCCCTCCCTCGTGTCCTCCGCTTGCCGCAGCTCGAGCGGCGCTTCAACCACTTCGCGGACGGCTCCGGCGCCTGGGGCGACGAGACCCTAGGAATCGACGGCGCTTCGGGGGCGCAGGCATGGCAGGCGAGGGGGGTCTCTGGGATCGGGGATCCCTTTCGAGGGGCGAGCGGCGGGGCGGCGGGAGAGTGAGGAAGAGAGGTTGAGGCGAAGGAAGAAAAAGGCTTTCTCCTCAGAAAGTAAAAGAAAAAAAACCCGCACTCCGTGTATACTTGTATATTTTCTTCTCAGATAATGATGGTGTTGTGTTGTTATCGCATGGTGTTGTTATCTTGGGGAAATGGTTGCACAAAGAGGGAAACGAAAACACGCCAGGAGGGAAGAACAACAAGAAAAGAAACACCTCGAAGAAGAGGAAAAAAAACAATCAGAAAAAAAAACAGAGCTTTTGTGTCGTCAAAGGCCGAAAACAGGTTTTATTCTCGTTGCCGCTCCCCCCGCACACGGTCAAGGGAAAAAAAACAGGCGTCTGAAAAACCAACGAAACCGGAGCTTTATTTAAGACGGACTTTTTTTGATTCTGTAACTATTCTTTCCTACGCCTCTCACATCATCATCAACCTCGACCTCCTCCTCTTTCTTCTGGTTCAAAAAAAAGAAAGACGACAGTCCTAACCCCGTTTCACAGCGCGCGCCCGCGGGGCCCGCGGATCCTGTCGCGCCTGTCCGGGTGCTCCCTGATGGCCGGCTTCTGCGGCACCGAGTGCCAGGGGCCTCCCCCGTGCAGCTCGATGTCGTCCATGCAGAAGCCCGTTTCGCTGCCGTCGTCGGTGTTGCTGATCACGATCGCCTCGACGTTGTTGAGGCCGAGGCGGTCGCAGCCGAACCTCCAGATCGGCACGTCGAAGCGCTTGTAGCCGTTCGCGAGCGTTTCCTTCGCGCCCTCGCCCTCGAGGTACACCGCGGTATCGCAGTACTGGTTGCGCTCGGGCCTTCCGAGAGCCATCTTGAGCGCGAGCCTTCCGTTGGAGCCGATGTTTTTGACGGGGTTCACCCAGAACGAGATCGAGCCCACGCCGTTGAACGGCTGGTACCCCGCCTCGGCGCAGCGGCGGCAGTTGAACGTGACGCCGCCGTGGGGCAGCACCGAGGTGCAGGCGGCGGTCGAGCCCGTGTGGCCCTGGCCCGCGGCCATCAGGTGCTGCTCGGCGGGCTTGAACGGCTGCCAGGACCATCCCGCCTCGATCGTCGACGAGTAGATGACGCGGGAGACGAAGCCCGGCGTGAGGCGCAGGGGCTGGTGGGTGTAGCAGTCGACGGGGCGGAAGTCGACGTTCATCGTTCTGTCGTTGGTTTTTTTTGAGTTTGGAAGGAAGAGGAGAAGAAGGAGAAGAAGAATGAGTTGTTTGTGAAAAATGAGTTGTTTCTCTCGAACCTCGAGACGTCGCGCGCAAAAAAAAAAAAAATCATTTTGAAAAAAAATAATAAGAAAACCTTCCAACTCTTACCCGTAAACAGGGTGCGCCAGCTTCTCGAAAGCCCAGTACGACAGGTCGATGTGGTAGATGTCCGCCGAGCACCACATCTGCGGCTCGGCGTGGTTGACCTTCCACTGCACCGCGGGGCAGTTGTCGACGATCTTGACGACGACGGAGGACTCGTTCCAGCAGCGGACCCACTGGTGGCCGTCCTTCTCGGCCGGGTTTCCGGGGAACGGGCGGCCGCGCGTGTCGTTGACCTTCGAGTTGACCTGCGGCATGTAGTACATCTCGGACAGCCAGATCGGGTCCCCGCGGTTGGACTTGAGCAGGCCCTCGGCGCACCGCACCTCGTAGCAGCGGCCGCAGGAGCCCGGGAAGTCGGGGTTGACATCGGCCAGAGCTGCGACGCCGTCGAGCGGCAGCTGCAGGTCGTCGTAGTCGATCTTCTGCTTCGAGCGCGGCTTGTTGAAGTAGCCGCAGGAGCCGAAGAGGAAGTCGCCGAAGGAGCCCTCTCCGCGGTCCATCTTGTAGGCCTCGGCGAAGGAGTCGGGGGCGCCGAAGAAGGTGGCGCGGCCTTTTTGTGGTGGTG
>Ga0315289_10008831_pt1 | contig 14543 bp, 11 predicted proteins | sample YL17G11_40_MG_FD_203452 | JGI IMG/M metagenome (GOLD analysis project Ga0315289, IMG submission 203452) | Sediment microbial communities from Yellowstone Lake, YNP, Wyoming, USA - YL17G11_40 | ecosystem: Environmental > Aquatic > Freshwater > Lake > Sediment | place: USA: Wyoming | collected...
GGCGCCCGGTCGCGGCTCTGAACGGAGCCGCGAGCGTAAGCGAGCGGTTGCCTTATCGCTAGCAGAAGGCGCCGCCCGCACGCCGCCTGCTACAATGGAATCAACCACTTCCCATGCTGGTCGCCACCACCATTGCCGACGAGATTGTCGAGCTCAAGCAGCAACGCCGCGCCATTCTGCTGGCCCACCACTACCAGGAGCCGGAAATCCAGGAGCTGGCGGAGGTAGTCGGCGACAGCCTGGAGCTGGCGCGGAAGGCCCGCGAGTTCGACGGCGACGTGATCGCCTTCTGCGGCGTCTGGTTCATGGCCGAGATTGCCAAGCTGCTCAACCCTGGGCGCATCGTGGTAGCGCCGGACCGCGAGGCCGGTTGCAGCCTGGTGGACGCCTGCCCGGTCGAGCAGGTGCGCGCCTACCGGCGGCGTCACCCGGAGGATGTCATCGTCAGTTACGTGAACACCTCGGTGGAGGTCAAGGCGGAGAGCGACATCTTGTGCACCTCCCGCAACGCCGCCCAGGTGGTCAATTCCATCCCTGCCGACAAGACCGTGCTGTTTTTGCCGGACCGCAACCTGGGGCTTTACGTGCAGCGCCAGACGGGCCGCCAGAACATGAAGATCTGGCAGGGCGCCTGCATCGTGCACGCCACCTTCACCAGCCGCCGGCTGGCCGCGGCCCGCCTGGAGCATCCCGCGGCGCCGGTGGCAGCGCATCCCGAGTGCCCGCCGGAGGTGCTCGAGCAGGCGGATTTCGTGGGCTCCACCTCGGCCATAGTTGAATGGTGCGCGACGACCCCGGCCGAGGAGTTCATCGTGCTGACCGAGAGCGGCATCGAGTTCTCGCTTCACCGGCGCGCTCCGGGCAAGCGCTTCGTCTTTATTCCCAACGAGGAGTGCAACTGTAGCGAGTGCCAGTATATGAAGCGCAACACGCTGGAGAAGCTGCGCGACTGTCTGCGGGAGCTGGAGCCGCGGGTGGAGATCCCCGCGGAGACGGCACGGCGGGCCCTCGTGCCGCTCGAGCGGATGCTGGCTCTACAGTAGGCGCCGATGGCTTCCGGCGGCGAACTCCTGGATCGCTACGGACGCCGCCATGACACCCTGCGCGTCAGCGTCACCGACCGCTGCAACCTGCGCTGCTTCTACTGCATGCCCGAGCGCGGCGTGCGCTTCGTCGGGCGCCGGGAGATCCTCAGCTTCGAAGAGATCGAGCGGCTGGTGCGCGTGGCGGCGGGCCTGGGAGTCCGCAAGGTGCGCGTGACCGGCGGCGAGCCGCTCATCCGGCAGGATCTGCCCCGGCTGATCCGGCAATTGGTGTCCATCCGCGACCTCGAGGACGTGGCCCTCACCACCAACGGGACCCTGCTGGCCGAGCTGGCGGCCCCCTTGTACCAGGCGGGCCTGCGCCGCCTCAACGTGCATCTGGACACGCTGGACCGCGCGCGCTTCGAGCGCATCACCCGGCGCCAGGGGCTCGAGCGAGTGCTCGCGGGCCTCGCCGCGGCCCAGCGTCTGGGCTTCAACCCCGTCAAGATCAACGTGGTGGCAGTCAAAGACCTCGTCGAGCCCGACCTGGCTCCCCTGGCGCGCTTCGGGCGCGAGCGAGGTTTCCAGATCCGCTTCATCGAATTCATGCCGCTGGACGCGCAGGGGCTTTGGGACCGCGACAAGGTGCTCTCGGCGGAGGAAATTCTGGAGACGCTCGAGCGGGAGATTGCGCCCCTGGTGGAGAGGCCGGCGGCGCAAACCGGTGCGCCGGCCCGCGAGTTTCGCTTTGCGGATGGCGTGGGGCAGGTCGGCTTCATCGCCTCCGAGAGCCGCCCCTTCTGCGGAGCCTGCAATCGGCTGCGGCTCACCGCGGACGGCAAGCTGCGCTACTGCCTCTTCGCCCTCCAGGAGACCGACGTCAAGAGCCTCCTGCGCGGGGGCGCCTCAGACGCCGAGCTGGTCGCGGCCATCCGCTCGACGGTCCAGGCCAAGTGGGAGGGCCACACCATCAACGGCGCCCGCTTTGTCGCCCCGCCGCGCGCCATGCACGCAATCGGCGGGTAGGGCGTTGCTGCCTCGCCGCGCCTTTCGGCTTGGGCCGGGTGGACGGCGTGGAGACTGGCGCGCGCAGCTTGGGCAGCCGCTCGAGTTTCAGCAGGTGCTCCCGGGAGGTGGCCTGCGAATGCTTCTGGACGGGCTTGGGCGACGGCCCGGCTTCCCTGACTAGAGCCGGTTCGGGCTTGGGCGGCGGCTGGCTGGGCCGCCCGAGGCGGAACTTGCCGCTCACAGCCAGCTTCTGGATCTTCAGGCGGGAGGCGAGCACATCGGCGCTGCCCGCGCGTGCCCCAGTGACCTCCTCCTCACCCTCCAGCCATTCCTGAACCAGGTTCTTCTTGTGTTTCTCCGAATTCCTCATCCGGCATCCCTCCTTCTCGGCATCTGGTTCGATTGTATGGCCGAAGCCGGGTGGTTGCAAGCCCCTGGTGGTTTAACCCTAGGTGCCGGCGTAGGGGTTGAGCATGCCCGACCCCTACAACTCCCGGCGGAATCACCCGATAGAGGTACTGCCTGCATATGCAGAGCAATCCCTGGTGTGCTGTGCGTCTCATCGAAGTGCGCGCCGGCAGGATTCGCGACCCGGTCAAACGTCTCCGGTTCCTGCGGCGCACTATAAGATCTCTGCCGGCCGACGAGGTTCCGGAGGTTGCGGACGTGGCGGACGTGGCGGACGTGGCGGAGGCTCCGAAACCAGCTCGCTGGCGCCCCAGGGCGCCGCTGCTGGCCGCCAGCCTGTTCTTCGTCCTGGCCGGGACGGTCTCGGACGCCGGACGCGTGCCGGCGGCGCCGCGAGCGTCTCCGCCGGCAGCCCCGCGAGATCCTGCGCACGTCTGGCTGGTCGAACGGGCCAGGGACTGGGAATTGTACAGCAACGGGCTGCGCGTCGAGACCCTGCTGGCCACCTCGACGCGCCCGCGACTCTACCCGGTCCTCGAGCGGGCGACCCTGCCGGAGGCTGCCTGGCGCTGGCGGACTGAGCCTGCCGGCATCGTCTTCCACGCCTCCGAAGGCGAACTGGCCTCCTTCGAGCCCCAGCAGAACGGGCCGCTCAAGCGCCAGGTTCTGGGCCTGCTGGACTACGCGCGGCGCCACGGGCTGTATCACTTTGTGGTGGACCGTTTCGGCCGTGTTCACCGCATCGTCGAAGAAGGCGACGCGGCCGACCACGCCGGCCAGTCGGTCTGGGCGGACTCCACCTGGGTCTACCTGAACCTGAACGCCGGCTTCTTGGGCGTGGCCTTTGAAGCGCAGACCAGCTCGGGTGGGGAGGCCGGCTGGATCAGTCCAGCGCAGCTTCACGCCGGGAAGGTCCTTACCGAAATGCTGCGCAGCAAGTACCGCCTCCCGGCGGGCAACTGCGTCACGCACGCCCAGGTTTCAGTGAACCCGCACAACTTCCGCATTGGCTACCACAGCGACTGGGCCCACAGCTTCCCCTTCGAACAACTCGGACTGCCCGACAACTACCGCCAGCCTCTTCCCAGCCTGCTGCTGTTCGGCTTTGGGTACGACCCGGCGTTCCTCGCCTCTGCCGGAGCGTCCCTTCAGGACGCCTTATTGCGCGCTGAGGAGCAGGTGCGGCAGGAGGCCGCCGCGCGAGGGTTGACGGTGGCGCGCTGGCAGGCGGCCCTGAACCGGAAGTACCGGCAGATCAGCCGGCAGACCGCCGAGGCGCGGGTGGCGTTTGGACGGCCGCCCCGGCCAGAGGAGTCTCCTTGATGAGCGATACTGAGCGAGAGCTTGGCATGGGCCTGGATATCGGCACCAGCCGCATTGTCCTGGCGCGCCGCGTGCAAGGCAAGTTCGACTTCCAGGCGCAATTGAATGCCTTCGTGACCATCCCTTTCTCAAAGCTGACCCACAAGGTCTTGAAGAAAGAGGGCGTTCCCCACAAGGTCCGCGGAGGGGAGATCGTCATCTACGGCAACGAGTCGCCCAGATTCGCGGAGCTGTTCCACGTCGAGACGCGCCGGCCTATGCTCAACGGCGTGGTCAACCCCGGCGAGCCCGACAGCCTCGAGCTGATTCGCCACATCGTCACTATCCTGGTCGGCGGCGAGCACAAGCTGGGATGTAAGCTCTGCTACAGCCTCCCGGCGCCACGCCTGGACGCGTGCGAAGACCGCCAGTACCACGACGCTGCGGTGCGGCAGCTCCTCTCCGAGTTCGGCTTCGAGCTGCGCAGCATCGACGAGGGCCTGGCGGTGGTCTTCGGCGAGCTGGAAGCCTCCAACTACACCGGCGTGGGGATCAGCTTCGGCGGGGGGATGTGCAACGTGTGCCTGGCCTACCTGTCAATCCCGGTGGTCAGCTTCAGCCTCCCCAAGGCCGGCGACTATGTGGATGCCAGCGCGGCCGCGGCGACCGGCGAGGTGGCCACCCGCGTGCGAGGCCTCAAAGAGCAGTCCTTCGCTTTGAACGGCAAAGTGCCGGACAAGATCCAGCGGGCCCTGACCGTGTACTACGGGGACATGATGCGGAGCCTGGTGGGCGCGATGCGGGAGGCCTTCTCCGAAACCCGGCGCCTGCCCAAGCTGGACCGGCCCGTGCCGATCGTATTGAGCGGCGGCAGCGCCCTGCCCGAGGGATTCCGCGAGCACTTCGAGAGCCTCCTCAAGGACGGCGAGTTTCCGATTGCCGTCTCCGAGGTCACCCTGGCCCCCGAGCCCCTCAACTCCACGGCCAAAGGCGCTCTGATGGCGGCCTTGACAGACATGTGAGCCGGCCATCCGGCCGTAACCGTCCGGGACTCCCTTACCCTCCCCCAGTTTGAGCGCCGAACAGGTGGAATAGGCCTCCCGGCCTGTTGGGGGACACCCGGCACACAGGCAAGAATGCCTGTGCCACCTTGGGGCCCACCGAGAACTGGGGAGGGCAAGCCGAGACTCCCTCTTGACCTGCCGGTGGGTTACATAGTACATTGCCTTCCAAGACGGGTCGGAGACCGGGGAGTCTCGTCCGGGCCTTGCCCGTCGCGGATCTCCAAGGGTTAGGGGGTTTTTGTGAACGCATCTAGGACTCTCGTGCACTTCACGCTGGCGTTCCTGTTGGCCAGCAGCCTGCTTTTCGGGCAGGTAATCGTAACCGGCCCCCTCAGCGGCACGGTCATGGACCAGACGGGCGCAGTGATCCCCGGAGCGCAGGTCCGGATCGTGAGCGAGGAGACCGGAACGGTCTACAACCTGACGACCAATGAGGCGGGGATATACGTCCTCTATGCTGCCGTACCGGCCGGATTCTACCGAGTGGAAGTGACCTCCCAAGGCTTCCGCCGGGCGGTGGTCCACAAGATCAAGGTGGACGTCGGCAACCCGGCGACGGCTAACGTCACCCTGGAGGTGGGCGCCACGACCGAATCCGTCGAGGTGCAGGCCGAAGCCACAGCAATTGTTACGGCCACAGCCGCCATCGGCACCACGGTCACCGGGCGGCAGATTACGGAACTGCCCTTCACCTCGCGTGACGCGCTGGACCTGGCCATGCTGATGCCAGGCTTCTCCAGCGGCGGCGCCCCGCGGGCCGGCAGCTTCAACGCGCTGCCAAAGGGGGTCATCAACATCACCATGGACGGCGTTAACACCATGGATAACCTGCTGAAGAGCACCTATGGCGGCGGGTTCTTCACCTACATCCGGCCGCGCATTGACGCCGTGGACGAGTTCAGCGTCTCAACCGCGGTGGCGGGAGCGGAGAGCGCCGGCGAGGGCGCCGTGCAGATCCGGTTCGTCACCAAGCGCGGCACCAACCAGTGGCACGGCGGCATGTTCGAGTACTTGCGCAACACCTGGTTCAACGCCAACACCTGGTTCAACAATGTCAGCGGCGTGCCGCGGCAGGACCTGAAGCTCAACCAGTGGGGCGGCAAGATGGGCGGCCCCCTCATCAAGAACAAGCTGTTCATCTTCGGGGTCGTCGACGAGTTCCGCCTGCCGCAGTCGCAGGCCCGCGAGCGCACCATCCTGACGCAGGAAGCCCTGGGCGGGGTCTTCCGCTACCTGGGCTCGGACCGCGTCGAGCGCACCGCCAACCTGTACCAGATCGCCGCGGCCAATGGCCTGCCCTCCACGCCGGACCCGGTGATCCGCGACGTGCTCACCAAGATCGATTCGCTGCGCGGCAGCGTGGGCGTCGAGTCGGTGGACCGCTTCCGGGATCGTCTCCGGTTCAACAACTCGGGCAAGCAGATCCGCCGGTTCCCCACCGGGCGGCTGGACTGGAACGTTACGGACAAGATCCAGTGGGAGGCCATCTGGAACTATCAGTATTTCTATTCCTTCCCGGACACGCTGAACAGCTATGACCGGCTGTACCCCAACTTCGCCAAGCTGGGCGAGTACCCGCAGGAAGGCGGACAGTACTCGAACCGCTTCTCGGTGACCACCGCCATGCGCTACATGCTCACCCCGCGCATGAATAACGAGCTCCGGTTCGGCCTGACGGGCGGCACGGTGTGCTTCGCTCCCGAGTTCAACCCGCGCATGTACCCCAACGACCTCCAGGTGGCTTTCCCGCTCAGCATTTCCAGCCCGCTCAACCGCGGCCTGGGATCCCGGCGCAACAGCCCGGTCAAACAGCTCTCCGACAACCTGGGCTGGCAGAAGGGAGCGCACATTATCAACTTCGGCCTGAGCTTCAGCCGGCTCAACTTCTGGAGCAAATCCTACGGGGCCACTTCCCCGGTGGTGAGCTTGGGACTAACGGGTACCGACCCCGCGCTGGCGGTCTTCAGCGCCCCCAATATGCCCAATATCCCCACGGAAGACTTGAGCAACGTCCGCTCGTTGTACGCGCTACTGGTGGGGCGGATCTCGGGGGTCGCCGGCCGCATCAACGCGGATGAGAAGGAAAAGAAGTTCGTGCCGTTCGCTCCCATCGTGCTGCGGGAACAACAGAGCGAGTTCGGCTTGTACGTCACCGACAGTTGGCGGATGCGGCCCACGCTGAGCCTCAGCTACGGGTTGCGCTGGGAGTTTCAGGGTGTGCCCTATGACACCAACGGCCTCTACACCAGCCCGGGCTACGCCGGGTTGTGGGGCCTCTCCGGGGTCGGCAACCTCTTCGCGCCCGGCGTGCTGAAAGGCTCACCCACCCTCTACACCCCGCGGCAGGGCATGCCCTACAACAACGACCTGAACAACTTCGCGCCCAGCCTGGGCGTCGCCTGGTCGCCCAAGTCCGGGAACCGGGTGGTGAAGGCCATCTTTGGCGAAGGTGGCGCTTTCCGGGCCGGCTACGGCATCTCTTACAGCCGGGAGGGCTTCCAACACTATCGCGATTGGGCGGCTAACCTGGGTATGTACGCTTCCACCTCCCTGGTGGCGGACCGGGATTTCACCGCTGGAACCCTCTTGGCGCGGAATCCCTTGCCGGCCTTGAAGCGGAACCCGACCGAGTACCCCTCGGCCCAGTCGCCGCTGCCGCATTCGTTGTTCACTTACTCAACCAGCAGCCCAAGCTGGTTCGACCCGAACCTGCGCGTGCCCTATGTCCAGAGCTGGTCACTCGGCATCCAGCGCGAGGTGCTCAAGGACACGGTGCTCGAAGCCCGTTACGTGGGCAACCACGGCACCAAGCTCTGGCGCGCGGTCAACCTCCAGGAGGCGAACATCGTCGAGAACGGGTTCCTCAAGGAGTTCATCAACGCGCAAAACAACCTGAACATCTGCACGGCGAATCGCGCAGCCTGCACCGGGTCGGCGACCGGCACGCTACAATTCGGCAACCGGGGCTTGCCGGGACAGGTGGACCTGCCGATCTTCTCGGCGGCGTTCACCGGGCTGGCCCTCACCAGCGCCTTCGGCAGCGGCAGTATCGTCACCTACTTGCAGCAAGGGACCGCCGGCACGGCGGCCAACGCCCTGGCCACCAACTCGACCTACTTCGAGAACATGAAGAAGGCCAGCTACCCGGCCAACTTCTTCCTGGTCAACCCGGAAGCGGCCGGCGGCAGCGCCACGGTGCTGCGCAACGGCTCCAACTCCACTTACCACGCGCTCCAGCTCGAGCTCCGGCGGCGCTTCGCGGCGGGCCTGCTGTTCAACTGGAACTACGTCTTCAGCAAGGGCCTCACCGACTACTACGCGGACTCGCAGAGCTCCAGCGCCAACTACTACACCCTGCGCAACGGGGGGATGAACAAGGGGCTGTCCCCATACGACATCACGCACCAGTGGAAGGCCAACTGGATCTACGAGCTGCCCTTCGGCCACGGAAAGCGCTTCCTGAACCGGGCCGGGCTCATCGACCGGCTGGTCGGCGGCTGGGAGATCCACGGCATCGCCCGCATCCAGTCAGGCCGGCCCTTCATCCTGGACGCCGGACGCGGGACCTTCAACCAGTTCGGCTCCGGCGTGATCCCCAAGATCTCGCGGGGCGAGCTGCAATCCATGGGCAAGATCGTCAAGTCCCCGGACAAGAAGGTGTATACGTGTGACCTGAAGCTGGTCGGCCCCGACGGCCGGGCCAACCCCGACTATCTGGACACTCCGACCACGCCAGGCCAGTGGGGCTACTTCATCTACCTGCACGGGCCCTGGTTCACCCGCTTCGATACCAGCGCGGTGAAGAAGACCCGCATCACCGAGCGCTGGAACGTCGAGCTGCGCGCCGAGTTCCTGAACACCTTCAACAACGTCAACTTCATGGTCGGCGGCCCCACTGCCGCCAACGTCAGCGCCGGAACGCTGAGCACGACCTTCGGCCAGACCACGTCGTACTACACCGACATCTCCACCACCAACGATCCCGGCGGAAGGATCGTGCAGTTGGTGTTGCGGATCAACTTCTGAGGCCGGCGCGCACCGAGAGCATCGCGGTCTGACACGTTGAGCAGGGCGGGCTAAGTCTCGCCCCGGGAGCGGGCTGGGGGTGTGGTCTCCACCTCCAGCTCGTTGACCACTTTCTTGACGCCCTTGATCTTGCGGGTAAGGCGCTCGGCTTTTTCCTTCTGCTTCAGCTCGCGCACCTTGCCCCGCAGCGTGACCACGCCCTGCTCGACCTTCACCTCCAGGGCCCCGCCCTTCACGTCCCGGTCGCCGGCGAGCCTCAGCCGCACCTGGTCATAAATGCGGTCGTCGTCGGAAGGCTGCGCCGCCAGGCAGGCGGCGGCCAGCACAGCAAGCACGAATATCGCGGCAGCAATGCGCATGAACCTATTCTGCCACTGAGCCACCCGCCATGGAACGCCAGTCCAGCGCCGCCAGCATCTGCGGGTTGTCCCGCCAGTGCGGCCGCACCTTCACGAACAGCTCCAGGAAGACCTTGCGCCCCAGCAGGGTTTCCACCTCCTGCCGGGCCGCCGTGCCGGCCCGTTTGAGCAACTCTCCCCCGGCGCCGATCACAATCCCCTTCTGCCCCTCCCGCTCGACGTAAATGGTGGCCGCAATCCGGGTCAGCCGCGGCGTCTCTTCCCACCGGTCCACCAGCACCGCCACCGCGTGCGGAACCTCCTCGCGCGTTACCTGCATCACCTTCTCCCGGATCAGCTCGGCGGCCAGAAAACGCTCCGGCTGGTCCGTCAGGTGCTCGGGCGGAAAGTACTCCGGACCCTCCGGCAGCCGCTCCACGATGGCTGCGCGGAGCTCTTCCAGGCCCTCCCCGGTCAGGGCCGAAATGGGTAGGTAATCGGCGAAGCCGTGCAGCAATTTGTACTGCTCAATCAATGGCAGCAGCGCGCTCTTGTCGCGGAGCCGGTCGATCTTGTTCAGCGCCAGCACGGCGGGCGCCCTGGCTGCGCGGAGCACTTCAACGGCTTCACCGTCCTCCGCGCCGAACGGGCGCACCGCGTCCGCCACATAGACCAGCAGATCGCGCTCCTGGAGCGCCGTGCGCACCGCCTCCATCATGCGCTGGTTGAAGAAGGAATCCGCCTGGTGGATTCCGGGCGTATCCACGAAGATTACCTGCGCGCCCCGCAGGTTGAGCACTCCTTGGACGAGCGTGCGCGTGGTCTGGGGCGTGCGGGTGACGATGGCGAGCTTCGCCCCCACCAGCGCGTTCAACAACGTCGATTTCCCGGCGTTGGGCCGGCCCAGGATGGAGACGAATCCGGAAACGAACCCGGCGCCGTTCATGAGCTGGCCCGCTCCAGCATGCCGGCGGGAAGGCCCAGCCTCTTGCGCCACCGGGCTTCGGCGCGCGCCATGCGCCCGCGGTCGGTTTCGTGATCCAGGCCCAGCAGGTGCAGCAGGCCATGAAGCATCAGGATGCCGATCTCCTCCTCCAGCCGGTGGCCGCCGCGCCGGGCCTGGAGGGCGGCGCGCGGCACCGAGATCGCAATATCGCCCAAGTACGGACCACCGCCCGGTGCCCGAAACGACAGCACATCTGTAGGGCAGTCGCGCCCAAGGAACTGCCGGTTCAGCCGGCGCAGCTCCGCATCCCCGGCCAGTAGGCAAGTGAACGGGCGGCCGCCCGCCACGCGGCGCCCGATCTCGCGGGCCAGCTCCTGCACCCGGCGACGGCTCAGCCGCCGCCGGATGCCCCGGAACAGGACCGTACCTGGAGGCTCAGACACTAAGGCCGCCTCAGAGGCCCGCCGCCTCGCCCGGCTCATCCTCGCGCGCCGCCTCACCCAGCTTCAGGCTCAACTGGGCGCCGCCGCTGCTCTCCTGGTAGCGCTCGTAGGCCTTGACGATCCGCTGCACCAGGTTGTGGCGCACCACGTCGCGATCGTCGAAGTAGACGAAGCTGATGCCCTCGACCCCGCGCAACACCTCGATGGCGTTCAGCAGGCCGCAGCGCTTGCCGAACGGCAGGTCGATCTGCGTGATGTCGCCGTTGACCACCATCTTGGAGCTGAAGCCCTGCCGGGTCAGCACCATCTTCATCTGCTCCTGGGTGGAGTTCTGGGCCTCGTCCACGATGATGAAGCTGTCGTTCAGGGTCCGGCCCCGCATGAAGGCGATGGGCGCCACCTCGATGGTGCCCCGCTCCAGCAGCTTCTCCACCTTGTCCGGCTCCAGCATGTCGTAGAGCGCATCGTAAAGCGGGCGCAGGTAGGGATCCACCTTCTCCTGCAACGTGCCCGGCAGAAAACCCAGCCGTTCGCCGGCTTCCACCGCCGGCCGCGTCAGGATGATCCGGCTGACCTGCTTGCCCAGCAGCGCCGACAGACCCATGGCCACCGCCAGGTAGGTCTTGCCCGTGCCCGCCGGGCCGATGCCGATGACCAGGTCGTGGCGCTCGATGGCTTCCAGGTACCGCCGCTGGTTGATCGTCTTGGGCAATACGACCTTCTTGCCGAAACTGCGCTGCCGGCCGCTGTGCACCAGGGCCCGCAGAGTGACCTGCGGATCCTCGATGATCACCTTCAGGTAGCTGTTCATGTCTCCGTTGCCGAAGACTTGGCCCTCGCCTACCAGCGCCACGTAGTCTTCCAGGATGCTCTGCGCGCGGCTGACGCCGGCCTCCTCCCCCTCGATCTCCAACGAGTCATCGAGCAGGCGGGTACGAACGTCGAAGCCGGTTTCCAGCAGGCGCATGTTTTCGTCACGAGTCCCGAACAGGGACTCAATGCCGCGGGTGATCTGGACTGATGCCTTCATTCGGAATTGAGTGGAGCTGCCTCCTTGTGGGCGCGTGCCGGCGGCGAAGGGCCGCTTGAGCACGACAAATCTCGGGGGGATATGCGCGTGCTTGAGTCCGCTGGCGCGGACCAAGATCTGACATCCAGTCAGGATTATAGCAGATCGGGAGGTGCTAGACTACTGGCATATGAAACATCTCATTGCCGCCGCGTCGTTGCTGGCTCTACCCCTGTGCGCCCAGCAGTACAAGATCGCCGTGGCCGGGCTGGTCCATTCCCACGCCTGGGGGCACCTGCCCCGGATGGCCAAAGGCGAGGCCGCCAGGCTGGTGGGCATCGCGGAACCCAACCTCGAGCTCGCCGCCGAGGCCAGGACGCTGGTCGGTCCGGAGGTCCCGTTCTTCACCGACTACCGCCAGATGCTCGAACAGGCCAAGCCCGACATCGTCTGGGCGTTCGTCGAGAACAACCGGCACCTGGAGATAGTCCAGGCCTGCGCCCCGCGCCGCATCCACGTGATGTTCGAGAAACCTCTGGCCGCCAGCCTCCGAGACGCTCTGGCCATCCAAAGGCTGGCCGCCCAGCACGGCATCCAGGTCATGACCAACTACCAGATGGCCTGGTGGCCGGCCAACTATGCCATGAAAGCCCAGGTCGAGGCGGGGGCGATCGGCAAGGTCTGGCGGCTGCACGCCGTGGTCGGCCACGGCGGCCCGGGTTCGACCGGGGTGCGCAACAAGTACTTCTTCGAGTGGCTCACCGACCCGGTCCGCAACGGCGCCGGCGCGCTGGTCGATTTCGGCTGTTACAACGCCTTGTGGGCGCTGTGGTACATGGGCCATCCCACAACGGTTTACGCCCAGGCCAACCATCTGCGGCCGGAGACTTTCCCCAAGGTGGAAGACAGCGCCACCCTGGTGCTCCAGTACGACCAGGGGGTGGCCATCCTGGAGGGCAGTTGGGACCTGCCGCGCAGTTTCCAGGACCTCGAGGCCGTCGGCCTTCAAGGAAGCCTGTACCTCGGCCAGGGCAAGGTGGAGCTGCGCAAGGGCCGTGGGGCGGCGGAAGAGGTCGCTCTGCCGACCCTGCCGCCGGAGCGCTCCGAGCCGGTGGCCTACTTGCTGAGCTGCCTACGAGCCGGCAAGCCCGTCGAGGGCCTGGTGGGGCTGCCGATGAACGTGGACGTGGTCAAAATCCTGGAGGCGGCCAAAGACTCCATCCGCACCGGCAGGGCGGTGAAGCTGCCGCTGCCGCAGTAAGGACGAGGCACGCCTCGCCCGCGGGCCGGGCATGCCCGGCCCCTACTTGAGGGAGGCGTATTCCTGCAGCGCCTGCGCCCGGAGCGGGATATCCGGGTCGGCGTCTCTCCAGAGGGCGAAGAGGTAATGGTAGGCCTGGCGGGTCTTAGAGGTGTCCCCGGCGAGGGCGAAGGCGCGCGCGAGGCCGAGCTGGGCCAGCGGGCGGATAACCGCGGCGGACAGCCTGCGATCCAGAACCTTCTGGAACTCGGCTGCGGCTTCGGCGCTCTGACGAGAACGCAGGTAGGCCAGGCCGCGCACGAAGGACGGCCGAACGGATACCGCGTGCCAATGAACGCCGCCTTCGTACGGCGTCGTGGCCCGCAGTAGTTCGATGGCTCTGGCTGGGTTGCCGCGTTGGACCTCGACGAGGGCGCGGACGGTGGGCACGTCGCGCTGGTTGACCAGTGTGTGAGTGGGGAAGCGGGTGACCAGCTCGACGGCCAGTTTCTCGGCCTGGGCCAGGTCCCCGGCGAGCGCCAAGGCGGCGGCTGCCTGCCCCACCGTGACTGAACCGCGGGACATGGCGAGAGCTGCTGCGGCCTGCTGGCGCGCCTGGTGCGGGTTTCCGAGCGAGGCCTCCACTAAGGCCAGCGAGGCCAGTTGGCCGGCGGCCCATTCCTTGAGGTTGGCGCGCAGCGCCATGTCGATCGAGCGGCCGCTGAGCTCCCGGGCTTGTTCCAGCCTGCCTATACAGGCTGACACGTCCGCCTGGGCGGCCAGCATGTCCTGCTCGCCAGGCTTGCCTTTCGCCCAGGCGACTTCGCGCTCTCCGGCGGCGGTGTCTCCCTGGAGATAGGCGATGCGGTAGAGGAGGATATGGGTGATCAGGTAGTCGAGTTTGCGGGCGCTGGCCTGCTGACAGATGGCCCTGGCCTCGTCAAAGCGACTCAGGCTAGCATAGGCCGACGCCAGATTGAGGTAGGGGGAGGCCTGCTCTGGGTTGAGGCGCAGGGCCTCGCGGGCTTCTTCCACGGCTTTGTCGTACTGGCCGATCTCGTTGTAGCGTACCGCGAGGTTGTTGTGAGGCGTCCAGTTCCGTGGATAGGTCTGAGCCCACAGAGTGTACGTTTCAATGCTCTTGTCCAGTTCCCCGGTGACGCTAGCGTAGTATCGCGCGGCGATGTAGAGTCTTTCGCGCTCGCTGACCCGGTCGCGGCGCTCGAAGGCTTTCTTCTGGAATTCGGCAGCGCGTTCGCGTTCACCCAGGTTCCCGTAAGCCCCTCCCAACCGTGCGTAAGCCATGGCGAAATTGGGGTCAAGCTCAATGGCACGCTTGTAGAACGGGACGGCCCCCTCCTCCGATCCCCTGGCGCGTTGCGCCTCGCCCAAGCTAAAGGCTTTCAAAGCTTCAAGCGAGGAGGTGGTGGCTTCAATAGGGGTGTCCAGTTTCTGGATGGAACTGAGCGACTCGCCCAGTTTGCGGCGCAAGCGCGAGGACGCCCTGCCAACGGCCTGGAGGACCCTTTCTTTGCCCTCGGCCTCGACCTGCTCGCGGGCCAGCGTGTCGCCGGTGCGACAGTTGACCGCCGACACGGCGATGACGTAGTTGGCGCCCAGCCCGCTGATGGAGCCCGTCAGCATGGCTTTGATGCCCGCGCGCTCGCAGATTTCCCGGGCTACGGAAGCAGTGATGCGCTCGTCGGGAGAGCGGCTCATCAAGCGCAGCGTCTG
>Ga0315289_10008833_pt1 | contig 14542 bp, 6 predicted proteins | sample YL17G11_40_MG_FD_203452 | JGI IMG/M metagenome (GOLD analysis project Ga0315289, IMG submission 203452) | Sediment microbial communities from Yellowstone Lake, YNP, Wyoming, USA - YL17G11_40 | ecosystem: Environmental > Aquatic > Freshwater > Lake > Sediment | place: USA: Wyoming | collected...
TCAACTACTCCCGCAGTCCCCGCAATGCGTGGCCGGCGCACATCATCGATGTCAAGAGGGCCATCTCCTGGGTGCGCGACAACATCGGCGACTTCGGCGGCGACCCTGATTTCATCGCCATCACCGGAGGCTCCGCCGGCGGGCACCTGAGCTCACTGGCTGCGCTGACAGCAGGCGACCGGGAACTGCAACCCGGCTTCGAGGACGCCGACACCAGCGTGCAGGCGGCTGCGCCCCACTACGGCGTCTACGATCTGACCGACCACGGCTCCATGCACAAGTTGATGTTGCCGCTGCTGGAAAATGTTGTCATGCAGCGGCGCTTCGACGAACACCGCGAACTGTTCGCATCGGCCTCGCCCACATTGCGCGCTCACCGCGACGCCCCGCCGTTCTTCATCCTGCACGGCGAGAACGACGCGGTGGTTCCGCGGTCGCAGGCCCGTACGTTCCACGGCGCCCTGCGTGAGTCCGGGGCCGCCACGGTGGCCTACGCCGAGATTCCCAACGCGCACCACGCATTCGACACCATCGCCACGTTGCGCTGCCAGTTGGCCGCCGAGGCGGTTGCTGCATTCCTGGGCATCGTTTACGGCCGGCACCGGGCGGCGCGCAGCGCCGGCAGAGGGGTGTCGGCCCGCTTCGCCGGTTGAGTCTCAACCATCAGGTGCGAGACGGTCCACCTGCGGCTATTCCAGTGTCACGGTGTAGGCAATCGCCCCCGCCAGCGGGGTCGTCGGACTAGCGTGATGAGGCAGTCAGGCGCTGCCCAAGGCACAGGCGGTGAGGAGGTATTCGATGAGCGGCCCCGTGGACGCATCCGGGCTGCCGTCCGACGGGATCCCATCCGAATTGAGCGCCTTCGATCTGCTGATGCATCGCGGCGAGGCCAGCCCGCGGACGAGGTCGGGGATCATGGCGCTGGAGGTTCTCGACAGCACCCCGGACTGGCAACGATTCCGCGACCTCTTCGAGAACGCCTCCCGCAAGGCGCTGCGGCTGCGGCAGAAGGTCGTGATGCCGACATTGCCGACCGCACCGGCGCGGTGGGTGGTCGATCCGGACTTCAACCTCGACTTCCATGTGCGTCGGGTGCGGGTGCCCCAGCCTGGCACCCTGCGCGACGTCCTCGACCTCGCCGAGGTGATGCTGCAGTCGCCGCTGGATATCTCCCGCCCGCTGTGGACGGCCACCCTGGTCGAGGGTCTCGCGGACGGAAAGGCCGCCACCCTGCTGCACTTGAGTCACGCCGTCACCGATGGTGTGGGCGCTACCGCGATGTTCGCCGAGATCTACGACATCGAGCGTGACGCCCCGCCGCGGCCGGTGCCCCCGCTGCCGGTGCCGGAGGACATCACCGGCAACGACCTCATGCGTGAGGGCCTCAACCATCTGCCCGGAGCCATCGTCGGCGGGGTCGTCGGCGCAGTGGCCGGCAGTCTCGGATTGGTCGGTAAGGCGGTGCGCAATCCGGCGTCGGCGATGTTCGGGGCCATCGAGTACGCGAGGTCCGGGCGCCGGATGATGCGCCGCGCCGCCGAACCGTCGCCGCTATTGCGCCGCCGCAGCCTTTCCACCCGCACCGAAGCCATCGAGATGAGACTCGGCGATCTGCATCGTGCCGCCCGAGCCGCCGAGGGCTCGATAAACGATGCCTACCTGGCCGGGTTGTGCGGCGCGATGCGGCGCTACCACGAGGCGCTCGGCGTGCCGATCAACTCCATGCCCATGGCCGTGCCGGTCAACCTGCGCGCGGAGGCCGATCCCGCCGGCGGCAACCGCTTCGCCGGGGTCAACCTCGCCGCACCCGTCGGCGTCGTCGATCCCCGCGTGCGAATCCAGAAGATTCGCAAGCAGATGATCTCGCGGCGCGAGGAGGCGGCGATCGACCTGATCGGGGCGGTCGCTCCGGTGCTCACCCTGCTGCCCGACGCGGCGCTGGAGGCCATGAGCGGTTCGGTGATCGCCTCGGATGTCCAGGCCAGCAACGTCCCCATCTACCCGGGGGACACCTACATCGCCGGGGCAAAGGTATTGCGGCAGTACGGAATCGGCCCATTGCCCGGGGTCGCCATGATGGTGGTGCTGGTGTCGCGGGGCGGCTTCGCGACCATCACCGCGCGCTACGACCGCGCGGCGATCGCCCACCCCGATCTGTGGGCCACCTGCCTGCGCGAGGGTTTCGATGAGGTGCTCGCGCTGGCCGGCGACCCGCGGCCCCGAGTGGTGCCCGCGTCGTTTCCCGACCATGAAGACGATTCCCCGAGGCACAAGAACGGATCGGTGGCCTACTCATGAGCGACAAGCCCGCCAGCGGCGCGCAGGAATTGCGGCTTCCCGGCTCGGTGGCGGAAGTGATGGGCAGTCCGCCCGGTCCCAGGGTTGGGGCCTTCTTCGACCTCGACGGCACCCTCGTGGCCGGATTCACCGGGGTCATCCTGGCCCGGGAGCGGTTCCGCAACCGTGACATGGGCGTCGGAGAACTGATCAGCATGGTCGCCGCGGGACTCAACCACCAGCTTGGCCGCATCGAGTTCGAGGCGCTCATCAACAAGGCCACCGATGTGTTGCGGGGCCGTCCGCTCAGCGATCTGCAGCAGATCGGGGAGCGGCTGTTCGCCGAGAAGATCGAGAAACGCATCTACCCGGAGATGCGAGACCTGGTGCACGCGCACATGGAACGCGGACACACCGTGGTACTCAGTTCATCTGCCCTGACCATCCAGGTTGAGCCGGTGGCCCGCTTCCTCGGCATCCCCAACACCCTGACCAACCGGTTCGAAATCGATGCGGACGGTGTGCTGACCGGGGGTGTGGTCAAGCCGATCGTGTGGGGGCCCGGCAAGGCCAACGCGGTGCAGAAGTTCGCCGCCGAGAACGACATCGACCTCCAGGAGAGCTACTTCTACGCCGACGGCGACGAGGATGTCGCACTCATGCACCTGGTGGGTAACCCGCGACCGACCAACCCCGGCGACAAGATGGCGGAGGTGGCGCGAAAGCGCGGCTGGCCCATCCTCGAGTTCAACAGCCGGGGGGGCGGCGGCCTGATGGGACAGGTGCGAACCCTGCTCGGTGTCGGTTCCATCGTGCCGGCTGCCTACGGCGCCGTCAGCTGGGGGCTGCTGACCGGCAGCAGGCGGCGTGGTGTCAATTTCTTCACCAGCGCGTTCCCCCAGATGTTGCTGGGGCTCAACGGTGTGCGGCTCAGCGTCCTCGGCGGGGAGAACCTGACGAAGAAGCGTCCGGCCGTCTTCATCTTCAACCACCGCAACAACTTCGATCCGGTCATCGTCGCCTCGATGGTCAAGGAGAACTGGACCGGCGTGGGCAAGAAGGAACTCCAGAACGACCCGGTGGTCGGCACTATAGGCAAGTTGGTCGACATCGTCTTCATCGACCGCGACGATCCCAAGGCGGCCGTGGAATCGCTGAAGCACGCCGAGGAGCTCACCAGAAAGGGCCTGTCGGTGGTCATCGCCCCGGAAGGCACCCGGCTGGATACCAAATCGGTGGGCCAGTTCAAGAAGGGTCCGTTCCGGCTCGCCATGTCCGCCGGCGTTCCGATCGTTCCCATCGTGATCCGCAACGCGGATGCGATCTCCGCCAGGGACTCCTCAACCCTGCACCCGGGGACGGTGGAAGTTGTTGTCTACCCGCCGATTCCGCTCAATGACTGGACGCTGGACAACCTGTCCGAGCGGATCGCTGAAGTCCGGCAGCTCTATCTCGACACGCTGAAGGACTGGCCGGTCGGCGCCGTGCCCGAGGCGGAGATCTACAACCGCGGTGCGGCTTCGGCCAAGAAGGCCCCGGCCCGGAAGGCGGCCGCGAAGAAGGCAGTCGCACAGGCGCCCGTGAAGAAGGCCCCGGCCAAGAAGGCCCCGGCCAAGAAGGCCCCAGCCAAGAAGGCCCCGGCCAAGAAGGCCCCGGCCAAGAAGGCCGCTGCCGAGACGACGCCAACCGTTCCGCCGACCAAAGTAAGGGGCCGCCGATGAGCGCCGCCGACTACCTCACCGACTTCAGCACCACCGACGACGCGCTGGTGCTTGCCTCGGTCTCGTCGAAGGCGGAGGCCGGTCTGCTCGACGACTGGCTGGCCGCGCAGCGTCGTGCGCACCCCGACACCAAGGTCGAGGCGCTGCGACTGCCGCACGCCGACCCGTCGGCGCAACTGGTCAACGAACTCGCCGAGAAGCTCAACTCCACCGACGACCGCACCGTCGTCCCGGTCAGAGTGTTCTGGGTGCCCGGCGGATTGCCCACCCGGGTGAAGGTGGTCGGTCTACTGTCCGGTCGCGACACCTACCGGCCGCCGGAGATCCTGCAGCGCGCCATCCTTCGCAAGGATTCTTCCCGCGCACGCATCGTTGCGGGCGAGCCCGCGAAGGTTTCCGAGTTGCGTCAACTCTGGCAGGACAACACCGTCGGGCGGAGTCCCCGGGACTTCGCCCTCTTCGTGCTGCGCCGTGCGAACTTGGCGATCGAGCGGATGGAGTTGCGCTTGCTCGGACCGGCATACAAGTCGCCCCGGCTGATCACCGACGAGCTGATGGCGTCCTCGCGATTCGCCGAAGGAATGGCGGGGATTCCCGGGGCCAGCGCTGAGAAGGCGGAAGCGATGCTCAACGAGCTCGCAACCGGCTGGAGCAGGTTCTCGGTCGATCTGATTCCCAACCTCGGTCGAGCCGTCTTCAGCAGGGGCTTCGATCCACGAATCGACTACGACCCGGCCCAGATCGAGTTGATGCGCAGCGCCCTGGAAGACCACCCGGCCGTGTTGCTGTGGTCGCACCGGTCCTACCTCGACGGCGTGATCGTGCCGGTGGCGATGCAGGAGAACAAGCTGCCTCCGGCGCATACCTTCGCCGGTATCAACCTGTCCTTCGGTTTCATGGGACCGTTGATGCGCCGATCGGGTGTCATCTTCCTCCGCCGAAAGCTTGACGACCCGCTGTACAAGTACGTGCTGCGCCAGTTCGTCGGCTTCATCGTGGAGAAGCGGTTCAACCTGAGCTGGTCGATCGAGGGCACCCGGTCGCGAACCGGAAAGATGTTGCCGCCCAAGCTCGGTCTGCTCTCCTACGTCGCCGACGCCTACCTGGACGGTCGTAGCGAGGACATCCTGCTGCAGCCGACGTCGATCAGCTTCGATCAGCTGCACGAGACCGCCGAGTACGCGGCCTACGCCCGTGGTGGGGAGAAGATCCCCGAGGGCGCCGAGTGGCTGTTCAACTTCATCAAGGCTCAGGGCGAGCGCAACTACGGCAAGATCTACGTCCGCTTCCCCGAGGCCGTGTCGATGCGGCAGTATCTCGGTGCGCCAGACGGCCCGATCGCCGCCGACCCGGCTTCCAAACGTCTTGCGATGCAGAAGATGGCGTTCGAGGTGGCCTGGCGCATCCTGCGGGCGACCCCGATCAACGCCAGCAGCCTGGTCTCCGCGGTGTTGCTGACCACCCGCGGCCGGGCGTTGACGCTGCGGCAACTGCACCACACCTTGCAGGACTCGCTGGACTACCTGGAGCGCAAGAAAACTCCGATGACCAACAGCGCGTTGCGTCTTCATTCGCCGGAGGGGGTGCGTACCGCCCTGGACGCGTTGTCCAACGGCAATCCGGTTACCCGCGTCGACGGCGGTCATGAGCCGGTGTGGCGGATCGCGTCCGAACACGAGCTTGAGGCGGCGTTCTACCGCAACTCGCTGATCCACGCGTTCCTGGAGACCTCGATCGTCGAGCTGGCGCTGATCCACGCCGGACGAGCGCCGGAAGTCGAGCGGGTGGACGCGTTCTGGGCGCAGGCGATGCGGCTGCGGTCGTTGCTGAAGTTCGACTTCTACTTCGCGGACTCGGCCACTTTCCGGCAGAACATCGCCGAGGAGTTGGAGTGGAACCACGATTGGGAGGCGCAGTTGGCCGCCGGTCCCGAGGCTATCGAGTCGCTGCTGCGGGCCAAGCGGCCGCTGATGTCCAATGCAATGCTCCGGCCCTTCTTCGAGGCCTACGAGATCGTCGCTGACGTGCTGTGTAATGCTCCGGCGGACATCGGCGACAAGGAACTCGGCAAGCAGGCGTTGGGTGTCGGAAACCAGTACGCGGCCCAGGGATTGGTAAGCAGCACCGAGTCGGTGTCGGCGCTGCTCTTCGCCACGGCCCGGCAGGTCGCCGCCGATCAGAAGCTGCTGGAACCATCGGTCGATCTGCGTGAGCGCCGCCGCGCTTATCTGCGGGAACTTCACGGCATCATCGATGACATGGAGCGTATCCACCAGATTTCCAGGGAACAGTTCTACGGCCGGGAAGCCATGTCGCAGTCCACGGATTTCACCGTCGGCTGACACTGTCGGCGCCGTCACTCGACGGTGGAGGAGTCACGGTGACCGAGGACTAGGGTGACACCGTGCCCGGGGTAACCTTCTGAGGTGACTCCGCCCACGGCGCGTCGCAGCCCCTGGCCGATTTTCGCCGTCGTGGCAGTCCTTGCCGGTTGCACCGCTGCCTGCATCGCCGCCCTGTCGTTGGCCGATGCGCTGACCGCCACCGGCCTGCCCAACCCGGGTCCGGTGACGACGCTGGGGCTGCCGTTCGTCCGGGCGGCCGGCGAAGTCGCCGCCGCGACCGCGGTCGGCGGACTGCTGTTCGCGACGTTCTTCGTGCCTCCGCAGGACAGCGGGGTTCTCGATACGGCCGGCTACCGGGCGCTGCGGCTCGCCTCGGTGGCCTCGGGTGTCTGGACGGTCTGTGCCGCGCTCCTGGTCCCGTTGACCATTTCCGACGTGTCCGGGGATCCACTGCACGAACACCTGAATCCGGCCGAGATCTGGCGGGTCACCGCGCTGGTGGACACCGCCGCCGCCTGGCGCTGGACGGCGCTGCTGGCGCTGGTCGTCACCGTCGCCGCACGAACGGTGCTGCGCTGGTCATGGATGCCGATGCTGTTCGGCGGTTCGCTGCTGACCCTGGTCCCGCTGGCGCTGACCGGACACTCGGCGGCCGGCGGATCGCACGACCTGGCCACCAACAGCCTGCTGATTCATTTGATCGCGGGTGCGCTGTGGGTCGGCGGGCTGCTGGCACTGTTGGCGAACGCGCTGCGCGGCGGCGAATACACCGACCTTGCCGCCCGCCGGTTCTCGGCGGTGGCATTCTGGTGCTTTATCGCGATGGCGCTGTCGGGCATCGTCAACACGGTGGTGCGGGTCCGGCTGCCGGACCTGTTCGCGACGTCCTACGGCTGGCTGGTGGCGGCCAAGGTGGTCGCCCTCGCCGTGCTGGGCGTGATCGGTTGGCGTCAGCGCCGCGTCGCGGTGGCGGCGTTGCAGGCCGCCCCGGATGCACGGCCTCCGCTGATCCGCCTGGCAACGACCGAGGCCCTTGTGTTCGGCGTCACCTTCGGCATCGCGGTGGGGTTGAGCCGCACACCGCCGCCCACACCGGCGCAGCGGAATCCCTCGCCGGCCGAGGTGGCGCTCGGCTACGACCTGGCCGGTCCGCCGACTCCCGCCCGCATCCTGCTGGACTGGCGATTCGACCTGCTGTTCGGCACTGCTGCAATCATTTTCGCCGCGGTCTATCTCGTCGGCGTGATCCGGTTGCGCCGCCGCGGTGATCAATGGCCGGTCGGGCGGACGTTCGCCTGGATGCTCGGGTGTGCGCTGCTGCTCTTCACCACCTCATCGGGACTCGGCCGCTACATGCCCGCCATGTTCAGCGTGCACATGGCCGCGCACATGCTGCTGTCGATGCTCATCCCGATTCTTCTGGTGCTGGGGGCGCCGACCACACTCGCGTTGCGCGCGCTGCCCGTCGCCGGCAAGGGAAATCCGCCCGGCCCGCGCGAGTGGTTGCTGGCCGGCCTGCACAGCCGCTGGTCGCGCTTTTTCACCCACCCGCTCGTCGCGACCGTGATGTTCGTCGCGGGGTTTTACGGGCTGTACTTCGGCGGGATCTTCGATGCCGCAGTCAGCCACCATGCGGCCCATGTCCTGATGAACCTGCACTTCCTGATGAGCGGATACCTGTTCTACTGGGTGGTCATCGGTGTCGACCCCACACCCCGCGCTGTCTCGCCATTGGTCAAGATCGGGATGGTGTTCGCCTCGATTCCCCTGCACGCCTTCTTCGGGGTCATATTGATGGGAACGCCGAAGCTGTTGGGGGAGCGGTTCTACCGGTCACTGCAATTGCCTTGGCACACTGACCTTCTCGGTGATCAGCATCTCGGCGGATCGATCGCATGGGCTGCCGGCGAGGTGCCACTGGTGGTGGTGATGCTGGCGTTGCTGATCCAGTGGCAGCGCAGCGACCGCCGCACCGCGACCCGCCTGGACCGGGCCGCCGAACGCGACGACGACGCCGACATGGCCGCATACAACGCGATGCTGGCGGAATTGGCCCGCCGCGACCGCGCCGAACGCTGACTTTCCCCAGTCGGCAATTCATCCCCAGGCCAACACATTCCACGGCGTCGTCGTCGCCGGTTCGTCGGTGCGCGGGTGCCCACTGGAGACGCGAACCCGCATCAACAGCATTCAACAGAGAGGACTTCGATCCATGTTCGAGACACCGATGACCGTCGTAGGCCGTATCGTCACCGATCTTCGCCGCCGCGTCGTGGGCGACCAGGAGGTGATCAGCTTCCGAGTGGCCAGTAATTCCCGCCGGCGCACCGGGGAGGGCACCTGGGAGCCCGGAAACTCGCTGTACGTCACCGTTAACTGCTGGGGAAAGCTCGTCACCGGGGTCGGCGCCGGCCTGTACAAGGGGGCCGCGGTGATCGCGGTGGGCACCGTCCACACCAGCGAGTACGAGGACCGCGAGGGCGTGAAGCGCTCGTCGCTGGACATGCGTGCCACCGCGGTGGGGCCCGACCTCGCCCGGGTGATCGCCCGCATCGAACAGCCGCCGCAGGCCCGCAACGGTGAAGGCCCCGACGCCGAGACCCCGGGCGCCGTTGATGAGGCCGGCGAGAACGAAGCGGGCGAGGGCGGCGTTGAGGACGCCGGGGCCGACGAGGCCGAGGCGCTGGTCCTGTCGTCGTGAGGCCGGGGGCGGTCGCGCCGGTCGGAGCCGGCGTGACCCCCGCACCTAGGATGGGCGCGTGGCGGAATTCATTTACACCATGCGCAAGGTCCGCAAGGCCCACGGCGACAAGGTCATCCTCGACGACGTGACACTGAGCTTCCTGCCGGGGGCCAAGATCGGCGTGGTCGGTCCCAACGGTGCCGGCAAGTCCAGTGTGCTGCGCATCATGGCGGGCCTGGACCACGCCAACAACGGCGACGCCTTCCTGGCGCCCGGCGCCACCGTCGGGATCCTGCAGCAGGAGCCGCGGCTGAACGAGGAGAAGACCGTCCGCGGCAACGTCGAAGAAGGCCTGGGTGAGATCAAGGTCAAGCTGGACCGCTTCAACGAAGTGGCCGAGTTGATGGCCACCGACTACACCGACGAGCTGATGGAGGAGATGGGCCAGCTCCAGGAGGAGCTCGACCACGCCGATGCCTGGGACATGGACTCCCAGCTCGAGCAGGCCATGGACGCGCTGCGCTGCCCGCCGCCCGACGAGCCCGTCACCCACCTGTCCGGCGGCGAACGGCGCCGGGTGGCGCTGTGCAAGCTGCTGCTGAGCAAGCCCGACCTGCTGCTGCTCGACGAACCGACCAACCACCTCGACGCCGAGAGCGTGCAGTGGCTCGAGCAGCACCTCGCCGATTACAAGGGCGCGATCCTGGCCGTCACCCACGACCGCTACTTCCTCGACAACGTCGCCGAATGGATTCTGGAAATCGACCGCGGGCGGGCCTACCCGTACGAGGGCAACTACTCCACGTATCTGGAGAAGAAGGCCGAGCGCCTCGAGGTGACCGGCAAGAAGGACCAGAAGCTGCAGAAGCGGCTCAAGGAGGAACTGGCCTGGGTGCGCTCCGGCGCCAAGGCCCGGCAGGCCAAGAGCAAGGCACGTCTGCAGCGCTACGACGAGATGGTGGCCGAGGCGGAGAAGACCCGCAGGCTGGACTTCGACGAGATTCAGATCCCGACCGGGCCCCGGCTGGGCAGCATAGTCGTCGAGGTCGAGCATCTCGACAAGGGCTACGACGGCCGGGTGCTGATCAAAGATCTGTCGTTCACGTTGCCCCGCAACGGCATCGTCGGCGTGATCGGACCCAACGGCGTCGGCAAGACCACCCTGTTCAAAACCATCGTCGGTCTGGAGGAGCCCGACAGCGGCACCGTCCGCGTCGGCGACACGGTGAAGCTCAGCTACGTCGATCAGACCCGAGGCGGCATCGACCCCAAGAAGAACGTCTGGCAGGTCGTCTCCGACGGACTGGACTACATCGAGGTCGGCCAGAACGAAATCCCTTCCCGGGCCTACGTCTCGGCGTTCGGGTTCAAGGGCGCCGACCAGCAGAAGCCCGCCGGGGTGCTCTCCGGCGGCGAGCGAAACCGGCTCAACCTCGCTCTGACCCTGAAAGAGGGCGGCAACCTGCTGCTGCTCGACGAGCCCACCAACGACCTCGACGTCGAAACTCTCGGCTCGCTGGAGAACGCGCTGGAGAAATTCCCCGGCTGCGCGGTGGTGATCTCCCACGACCGCTGGTTCCTGGACCGCACCTGTACCCACATCCTGGCGTGGGAGGGCGACGCCGGCGGGCAGGAGCGAAGCGACTCGGGATTGGGCCCAGTCAACGAGGCCAAGTGGTTCTGGTTCGAGGGCAACTTCGGTGCCTACGAGGAGAACAAGCTCGAGCGTCTCGGCGCGGAGGCGGCACGTCCGCACAGAGTTACCCACCGACGGCTCACACGCGACTAATGTCTCGGCTGCGTACCACTGTCGATACGCACGCCGAGGCAGGAGCGCCATGACGGTTGGCCCGAGCGTCTTTGATCTAGTACAGGCATATGCGGCGACCTATCGCGGCCCGCATGGGGGAGCGGTTCCCAGCGGGGCCGAGCACGCCGACCGGCGTTCTCGGCCCGGCTGGGGCGCTCAGGACGCCGCCGTGGCGCCGGCGCTGATCGCGGCGCAGGAACGGCTCGCGCACCGCCGCCGGGTCGGCGAGACGCTTGTCGAGGTGTACGGCACCGACGACCCGGGCGGGTTCGGCCCGGCGCTGCAGATCGTCACCGACCAGGACGTCATGCTGATGGACTCAGTGACGGTGCTGTTGCACCGTCTCGGCGTGGCATACGTGGCGCTTATGCATCCGGCGGTGTGGGTTTGCCGGGACGCCGACGGCACTCTCATCGAGGTTCGGTCGACGGGCCACGAGACCGATGGCGATGCGGTGGAGGAATCCTGGATCCACATCCAGTTGTCCCCGACGGTCAACCAGCGGGCGGTGGCCGAAGCCGTGCGGCTGACGCCGATGGTGGTCGCCGACGCCCGCCAGGTCGCGCACGACTCCGCGGCGCTGGCAGCCACCCTGCTGGGGCTCGCCCACGACATCGCCGCGGACGACGGCGCCCGGTTCCCCGGTAATGACCGCATGGACGTGTCCTACCTGCTGCGCTGGCTGGGCGACGGCAATTTCGTTCTGCTGGGGGCCCTACAGTGCGCAGTCGGGGGCGGCGATGCGGCGGCCGACGAATCCAGCAGGCTTGGTGTCGCCCGGTTGCGAACCGAGGTGCTACCCGAACTCAGCGCGCCCGGAGAGATGGTGGTCCTCGCGCAGGCCACCATGCCCAGCTTCCTGCGCTACGGCGCCTACCCCTACATCGTCGTGGTTCGCGAGCACAGCCGGGACAGAGGCGACATCGAGCACCGGTTCGTCGGGCTGTTCACCGTCGCCGCGATGAATGCCAACGTGCTCGACATACCGCTGATCTCCCGGCGGGTCCAGGAGGCGCTCGCCATGTCGGCGGGCGATCCACGCCACCCGGGGCAGCTCGTCCTCGACATCGTCCAGACCATCCCGCGCTCGGAGTTGTTCGCGATGACTGCCGAGCAGCTGCTCGAATTGGCGGCCGCCGTCATCGAACTCGGGTCGCGGCGGCAGGCCCTGCTGTCCCTGCGCACCGACCGGCTCGGCCACTTCGTATCATGCCTGGTCTATCTGCCGCGCGACCGGTACACCACCGCGGTCCGGCTGGCCATGCAGGACATCCTGGTACGCGAGTTCGGCGGCGACAGCATCGACTACGCCGCCCGAGTCAGCGAATCTCCTTGGGCCGCCGTGCATTTCACGGTGCTGCTGCCCGAGGGGAGCACCCGGGGGCCGATCGACACCGCTGAGACCAACCGCGCCCGGATTCAGGATCTTCTCACCGCGGCCACCCGAACCTGGGCCGACCGGCTACTGAGGTCGGCGCAGATCGGTGCCATCGACCCGGGCGTCGCCGAGCACTACGCCGAGGCGCTGCCCGAGGAGTTCAAGCAGGCCGTCAAACCCAGCGAGGCGATCGCCGACATCGGCATCATCGAAGGACTGCGACCGGATTCGGTGAAACTGCAGTTCGAGCCCGGGGACGTCGACCGCGAGGTCTTCCTCACCTGGTATCTGGGCGGCAGCTCGGCCTCGCTGAGCCAACTGCTGCCGACGCTGCAGTGCATGGGGGTGGAGGTGCTCGAAGAGCGGCCCTTCACCGTGACCCGGCGCGACGGGCTGACGGTGCGGATCTACCAGTTCACCATCCGCCCCGACGCGTCGGTTCCGCAGTCGGCCTCGCCAGAGGAATGGGACGCCACCGCCACCCGCTTCACCGACGCCGTCACCGCCATCTGGGAAGGCCGGGTCGAAGTCGACCGGTTCAACGAACTGGTGCTGCGCGCGGGATTGACCTGGCAACAGGTCATGGTTCTGCGGGCCTACGCCAAATACCTGCGGCAGGCCGGCTTCCCCTACAGCCAGTCGCACATCGAAGCGGTGCTCGGCGAGAACACGTCCACGGCGCGTGCGCTGGTAGCACTGTTCGAGGCGATGTTCGACCCCGACTCCGCAGCCAACGGACTCGACGCCAAGGCCGCCGCGCGCGCTGTCGCCGCCGACATCGACGCGCTTGCCAGCCTCGACACCGACCGGGTGCTGCGGGCCTTCGCGTCGATGATCGAGGCGACGTTGCGGACCAACTTCTTCGTGACCGCTCCGGACTCGGCGCGGGCCCGGAATGTGCTGTCGGTCAAGGTCAATCCGGAATTGATCACCGAACTGCCGCTGCCGAGGCCGAAGTTCGAGATTTTCGTGTACTCCCCGCGGGTCGAAGGGGTGCATCTGCGGTTCGGCCCGGTGGCCCGCGGCGGCCTGCGCTGGTCGGATCGGCGCGAGGACTTCCGCACCGAGATCCTGGGCCTCGTCAAAGCCCAGGCCGTCAAGAACGCCGTCATCGTGCCGGTCGGCGCCAAGGGCGGTTTCGTGCTCAAGCGTCCACCCGTGCCGACCGGCGACCCCGCCGCCGACCGGGAGGCGTTCCGCGACGAGGGGGTCGCCTGTTACCGGCTATTCGTCGCCGGACTGCTGGACGTCACCGACAACGTTGAACGGGCCAGCGGTCGAGTCGTCACACCGCCGGGCGTGGTACGACGCGACGGCGACGACGCCTATCTGGTGGTCGCGGCGGACAAGGGCACCGCCACCTTCTCCGACATCGCCAACGACGTCGCGTTGTCCTACGGGTTCTGGCTGGGGGACGCATTCGCCTCCGGCGGTTCGGTGGGTTATGACCACAAGGTCATGGGCATCACCGCCAAGGGGGCCTGGGAATCGGTCAAGCGGCACTTCCGCGAGATGGGTGTGGACACCCAGAGCGAGGACTTCACCGTCGTCGGCATCGGCGACATGAGCGGGGACGTCTTCGGCAACGGGATGCTGCTGTCGCGGCACATCCGGTTGATCGCCGCGTTCGACCATCGCCACATCTTCGTCGACCCTGATCCCGAGGCGGCCCGCTCGTTCGAGGAGCGCCAGCGGCTCTTCGAACTGCCGCGCTCCAGCTGGGAGGACTACGACCCCGGCCTGATCAGCGCGGGCGGCGGAGTCTTCAGCAGGCAGCAGAAGTCGATCCCGATCAGTGCGCAGATGCACCGGGCGCTGGGTATCGACGAGGGCGTCACCGAAATGACCCCGCCCGACCTGATCCGTACCATCCTGCGCGCGCCGGTGGACCTGCTGTTCAACGGCGGGATCGGCACCTACATCAAAGCCGAAGTCGAGTCGGACACCGCCGTCGGCGACCGTGCCAACGACACCGTGCGGGTCAACGCGAACCAGTTGCGCGCCAAGGTGATCGGGGAGGGCGGCAACCTCGGCGTCACATCGCTGGGCCGGGTGGAGTTCGACCTGTGCGGCGGGCGGATCAACACCGACGCCCTGGACAACTCGGCCGGAGTGGACTGCTCCGACCACGAGGTCAACATCAAGATCCTGGTGGACTCCCTGGTCAGCGCCGGCACGATCGAGCACGGCGGGCGCGGGGAACTGCTGGCGTCGATGACCGACGAGGTGGGCCGGCTGGTCCTCACCGACAACAGCGACCAGAACGACCTGATGGGAACCAGCCGCGCCAACGCGCCGTCGCTGCTCAACGTGCACGCCCGCCAGATC
>Ga0315289_10008834_pt1 | contig 14542 bp, 10 predicted proteins | sample YL17G11_40_MG_FD_203452 | JGI IMG/M metagenome (GOLD analysis project Ga0315289, IMG submission 203452) | Sediment microbial communities from Yellowstone Lake, YNP, Wyoming, USA - YL17G11_40 | ecosystem: Environmental > Aquatic > Freshwater > Lake > Sediment | place: USA: Wyoming | collected...
TGCAATCTTTTCTCTAACTTCTTTAATGTATTTTGAAAAGAAATTAACAAATTTATATGATACTGGATTTAAAGTACCCTTTTCGTCAACAAAGAAGTAATCGGTATCACTTTTTTTCAAATTACTTGAAATATTTTGCCTTAATGTCATTCTTTGATTACCAGTTGTGGGGTCAGTTCTTGGATTACCCTCTGCATCGGTATCACCATATAATGGAAAATCTCCCATTTTATCTTTATATGTGGTGCTTTTATTCACATCCCTTGGGTCTACAAGCGGTTCAATACCTGTGCCCCTATATTGTTGTCTACCGCTTTTGTCTAATTTTCTTCTCCAATCATCTTCAGGATATTGGTCATCGTCTTTACCAAAACCATATTTTCTTCTTAGTTCAATTTCGGCATCTCTTTGCTTTTGGAAATTTTTTGCAAGAGATGGTCTGTCCATATAATTTAACACATATCTGTTAAATTGGATTATTGATGAAAATCTATTATCTAAATCAAAATATCGTTTTGGTTCTTTTTTGCTTTTTAGCATTATTTCTCCGGCTTTGGTTTTTGCCCAAATTTCGTCGGATATGAATTCTTTCAATATCTTAATTTCAATTTCACTTAAATTATGTTCTTGTGCTGCTTCTAATAATTTTCTCGCATATTCTTCATTGGCGTTGGTTGGGAAAACTCTTTTTGGAATATCAACAGCATTCACATAACCTATTGCGATAAACGAACCCGGTCTTAGATTATTTTCTTGAAACATTTGTAGAAGATTGTTGTAAACTGTTCTATCTTCGTTTATAAATGAGTTATAATTCTCATTTAATCTTGGCTTAAATGTGGGGTCTAATTTGCCCATCATCTCAAAAAGCCTTTGTCTGCTATCACTTTTCATATAGACGATATATTTTTATATAAATACTATGTGTTCAAACAAAAAATAATTGCACCGTTTTTTAAGCGATGCAATTACCATTAATTTCAATCGGTCTAGATTTAAATTTTACATAACCCCTGACAGGCGATAAAATTTTAAGTCATTTCCGACATTTTCACACGTAACTTAATTCATATATTAAGCGATGACTTTTCCTATATAAATACTGCCGATTGCCGATTTGTTTGGTTTTTATATTAGTTCTTTAGTATTTATTATCAAATAATGCTTGATGAAAAATAAAGAAGTTATAAAACTAATAAACGAAGAAATATCAAACTTCGATTTTCTCGGTAACGACCAGTATCTCAAAGAAGAAGAAAATATGGACTTGTTGAAAAACGAAGACTTTCAAAAACAATTTATCTGCGATACCTTATTAAAAAGAAAAGAAAGAATTAAAACAACTGATGTTGTAGAATCAACCTTTGCTGATAATTGGGAAAGAAATGGTTATATGACCATTAACTATATTATCGAATTCGAATATCTTTATGACACTTCAAAAGAACCAGCAAAAATCGGTTTACATATGTATGGCGATAGAATATCTTACTCTATAGATGGTATTAATGTTAAGGGTGACCGTTGGACTGCACCACGTGATGAAGCATGGTTTGATAAAATTAATTGGGATGATATTGCTGTTGATATGTTTACCGTTGATGGTGGTGATGACATTGATTTTATTGCATTTGATAAAGCACCAATAAGAATTCGGCACTTATTTCTTAGAGATTTTCTCGGAGATTTTATTAGCGATAATTCTTCTAAAGGTATGGAAACTCCTGCCGATTTAGATGATGTTAATAAAGTCGGGTATTGCTAACTACCATAATTTTAATTTAAAATGTCATTCAATATATTTTTCAATGTACTATTGTTTAAGTCTATGTACGATATTCTACGCAAAAGAATGTTATTGTCTCTAGCATATTGGTTTTTTATTTCATCTTTTATTCTTGTCTCTTCGAATATTTTTTCACCCCCAAAATAATCGAAAACCTTATAGTGCTGTATTCCATCGAATTCAATTAATGTGTTTTTTTCTGGTAAATAAAAATCAAATCGTAAATTTGTTATATACTTACAATTATCAAATATTTTTTGATAAATAAAATCAATCTTATTCTTTTCTAGAAAATTTTTTATTAAACTCTCACCCTTTGACATCGAACATTTTGGACATCCCTTTCCCCTTAAATGCTCAGAAGTATTTTGTAAAAACTCACCATGTGTTTTACATAATATTAATACCTTAGTTTTATTATGTATATAATTTACTTTAGAATAATCATATCTGTTTTCATGTATTTTAATTGCTTTTTCAATGAAAATTTTTGTGTTTTGTTTACGACCGCTACAGAATTGACATCCCTTTCCCGCTAAATGGCTATCGGGTTTCTGTAGAAATTTGCCGTGCTTTGGACAAATAATTGTAATTGGATTATAATATCCCTCATAATTAACCTCAGAATAATCATAATAAAAATCGTGAACAATATTTGAACGACCAATGAATACATCCAAAGATATTCTATTATTATGACATTTTTTACAACCATTCCCAATTAAATGATTCGATGGATTTTGCAAAAACTCACCGTGTTTCTTACAGATAATTTTAACATTAGTGCGACTATTTACATAATCCACCAACGAATAATCATATCTTCGTTTGTGTACGCCAACTGCTTTTTTAATAAAAATTTTTGTATTATATTTCATAATTAATTACCATTTTCCAATAATGCATTTACTTTTGGGTGAGCGTACCTTGGCTGGCATATAGCAACCGCATAAGGCACAAGACTTATTTTGCTTGAACTTCCTACATTCATTACTAACGCAAATAGCAATACGTCGTTTTGCTTCTTCCTCAACCTTGGGACTTGGAAAGGTCAGATTCTTCCACCCCGCATATATTTCGGATAATTGACTCATATTATCTATAAATAATTCTCCCGCCCTTATTAACTTTTATGTTCAATGACGGATTTGCCTTTGATTCAATAAGTGCGTTGTGTAATAACTCTGCTGGTGTTAAACCATCGTTATAAACTCTGAGTTTTTGAATGCCACCGATAAACGAATCGTCAAAATTCTGTTCAATCAATAAATTATCTTTTCTTGGGTCTTGAACTAATATATCCGCACCCGTGTAGGTAAATCCGCTTAAATAAATTGGTACGTTTTCTTTGAACTTGTCAGTGCTTTCAAGCAATAAGCCAATATATAGTTGTTGCTTACCACTATCTTTCTGTGTTTTGAAGACGCATTGTAGATTTGCCCAATTATCTTCGCCTGTTGCGATATTACCATATATGCTCGGCATTGGTATTAATCCGCTTGTATATGCGTCTTGAAGTGCAACGGGAATACCCGTAGCACCGTAATACATAATACCGTTTAGCATGTATTGATACTCTTGTCTGTCTGGGAAAGGATGTAATCCGTTACCCGCCAATGTCAATAAATCCGTAGCGGTAAGTGGATTAGAATACACAATTTCGCTGATTATATCAACATCAACACTACCATAAACAACAATTGATGCTCTACTATATATGGTATAATTATTTGTATCATATAATTTAAAGAACCCCGAATTAAAGAACGATAAATCAATAGTATATTCTCTGTTTGATAAAACAGAAATTGGGTGATTGAACTTGATGAAATATGTTGTTGCCGAAGTACCAGTACTTCCAGTGAATTCAACACGCATTACCGTTACTGGATATTCTATCGTCGGGTCACAAACATCTTTTACTTTAAATGTAGTGCTGTCTGCACTTAGTGATAATCCCGGTAAATAGTTATCGCTCGGTACGGGTCTGCATTCCCCTGCCAACGGGTCATTTTGTACCCAGAAGTTATTCAGAATATATTGGGTATTCTGACCGTCGTATAAACCATATTTCTGATAATCGTAATGCCAGGAATGTTTTAATCCAAAACTACCACCACCCCAACTAATAGAGTAGGGTACACCAATTTGTTTTTCTTTCTGATTCTTAATTGCTTTGAAATAATACTCAGGAAATTCATTTAATATCCAAACTGCTCTACCATTAATATAGAACGAAAATTTACCTGTTCTTTGTGGTGCACAATCAATCAAATCTGGGTCAGTAATGAGATTATTGGGTACAAATGATACTGCTATCATAGTCCAACCCGTTGTGCCCGTAAACTGCATTGGTGAGGTATTCTCGACAATTAATCCGTTCTTATCAATATACTTATAGCCTAGTCTCTTATCAATTGTCCAAAAGAATGCTATTGCGTTGTTCTTTATATTATCAATTTTAGGATATTCTTTATATTCTCTTTTCTTTCTTGTTTCCCAACTACTAAATGCTTTCCTATTTACTTCTACCTCATAGAACGCATTTAATGTATTATCACCGCTTGTTGAAATGCCAGTGAGCGAAGTAATGTTTCCGACAGTTCCACCCGTTGTAGTTTCACCGCTAAAATATGTGTTATATTTGTCTTCGGCACGAAGTCCCATCATATAAAATATTCCCGATGAGTTTGGTTGTAAATTAATGAGAGTTTCGATTGTTATACCATTATTATATCTAGATGGTAATAGTGTGTAATTATAACCATCCAATTTAAAGAACCCTTGTAGATAGCCACCATTGAGTTCAAAATAGTTTCCCGTTGTGGCTGTTATACCACTCATAGCATATCCACTATAACTTGTTGTAGCAGTATAACCACTTGTATTACCACTACTTGGGTTCTGTACAACATTCGCTCCTACCCTATACATTGAAAACAATGTGTTCGACGGTGTGATAGTTATGCCACTCCACATAATATTGGTTCTACCATTATCAAATTCAGTTAAACCGAAGTCAATGAGGTTGATATTATCCGAAACCGCTCCCGCCCATTTGGTTAGGCTATATGATGTAAGTCCACTATTTAAATCCCATGACCCTAACTTAGTTAAGTCAATTTGGATTGCTAGATTATCGGTGATTATGCCATTTAAACATTCTAAATTCATTTTGTACAAGAATTTATAATAAATACTCTTGGATTTTAATTAATAGTTTTGTATTTATAGAAAATATTGTTATCGAATGACAAAATATACTAAACAACGTCTTTTTGAGATGATGAATAGGGTTGGTGGAATGCCGACAGTAAAAAGCATCGACGAAATATTGGGTGGATTTGGAACAAATGTTATTTCCGAAAAAGTTGACTTTGAAGATGACTTTAAAGACATTCAACCCACGGAGTGTTGGAATACTGAAGAACTGAAGAATTATTTAAATAGTATCTTAAAAAACTATCGTCTTCCTTCACATAAAAGAAAAAAACCCGATTTAATTATTCATAATAAAGTAATTAAAAAAATTAAAGGTACTAGAGAAATCGATGTTCAGCAATTTATCGATAATATCACCAAAGAACCACCAAACATTATTAGTGATGGTAATAGTAAGATGATAAAAAGTGCTACAGATGATTTTTACACCGTAACAATTGGTTTGCCTGCATATAGAGGACTTGTTGTTGATATGAATGCCGACCCTGCTCAATTTTTTGTTGTTAACACTTGTCCCGGTGCTAGTGATAAATGTAAAAATGTTTGTTATGCGAGAAAGGGTAGATTTGTTCTTCAGCCAAATATTTTTGTAAAACAGACAAGAGTATTAAATTTTCTCATGAACAATCCACAAAAATTTAAAGAAAAATTAAAATCAGAAATTATTAAACTATATAAATCAGAAAAAAGCGGTAATAAAGAAATGCGTTTTAGATGGAATGATTCCGGGGATTTTTTCACAAAAAAATATTTCAAGATTGGTGATGAAATTATGAAAGAATTAAATGCCCAAGGTTTCAAAGTTACACCATATGCTCATACTAAAGTTGCTGATATATATAATACTAATCGTGGGAAATTTACCATCAATCCCGAAGGTATGTCTGTATACCAAAGACCAGATTTTGTTATTAGTTTTTCAGTAGATGCACACGATGACCAATTATCTCAAGTTGACCTTGAAGGTGCTAAGACATCTGAAATTATGTTTAAAGATTTTCAAGACTTATTTAAAAGAGAAGAAAATGGTAGAACATTTTCGACAGACGATAACGACAAACTCATATTCAAGGATGAAATTAACGGTCCCAAAATATTAAAACAAAGAGTCTCTAAAAACTTTGGCGTTCCAAACGATGAAACATTATTGTTACACGATGAAATGTTGAAGATACCAGAAGCAGACAAACCGACATATAATGTAATAGTACAGTTAAAGGGAGAAACAGATATTTCAACAATGAGACCTGACGTAAAGAGAACATTCTTTATGATACACTAATGCGTAAATATAAAGTATTTATATAATAAAGCAATAAAATGAAGAAGAACATCGACACTAAAAAACTCTTGTTTGAGAACATGGAAAAATTAAATCCAGATTTCAAATTAAATGAAGAATTATCGTCAATGTGGAGTAAAGATGCCAAACACGGTGTTTATCCTGGTTACACACCAGATGGTCGAGAAGCATGGTCAGTTTGGGTTAATAATGTTATGTGGAAGACATTTGCTGATGAAAAAGAAGCAAACGATAAATTCGCTAAACTTACTTTAAATGAGAGTGATGACAAGTGGATTCAGAAAGCAGTCGACCCAGAACATAAGGGTTATTGTACGCCTATGACAAAACCGACATGTACTCCAAAGCGTAAAGCATTGGCTAAAAGGTTTAAGAAAGGAATTGAAAACGAAAGTGTCGACTTCAATTTATTGGGTGGTCAATATAAGGATAATGTTACAAAACAAGCAGAAGAAATCAAAGCAAAGATAGATGCGTGGCTTGAAGAAGGAGAGGATGATGCAATTAATGCTATACATAGTTTTCTTATGAGAAAAGGAAAACCGTTTCCATTATCCCCAGAAGAAATAAAAGAAGTTTTCGACAAACTATATGAGAATGGAAGACAATAACAATCCAAGGAGATGGAGTTCAAAATATTGGAAGAAGAACAATATTTCCGACGTATTAAAAGAAGTAATAGAGCCAGAGGCGGTTGATGTATCGACGATTAAAATGAACGATACGTTAAATCCACTTATTTGGGATGAGGACGAGAAACTTAAACCCGAAATAAGAAAAGTATTGTTAAAAAATGCCAAAAGATTTATTGAGTTTAGTGATGTGGAAAATCTTAAATTTGACGACGTAATTCTTACCGGAAGTCTTGCTAACTATAATTATAACGAAAATTCTGATTTAGATGTACATATAGTATTGGACTTTGACCAAATTTCGGAGAATAAGGATTTTGTTGGTGACTTCTTTAAACTAAAGAAACAACTTTGGGCAGATAAGTTGCCGATACAAGTTAAAGGGCATGATGTTGAGATGTATTTTCAAGATGCACAAGAGCCACATCATTCTTCTGGCACATATTCATTGGTTAAAAACGATTGGATTAGAAAACCAATTAAGAAAATTATCAATATTGATACTGCAGATGTGCAATTGAAAGCGGCTGATTTAATGAACACTATTGATGAACTCGAAAGCGAGAGCGATGGTGAGAATTTCTTGAAGAAGCATGAACAACTCAAAAACAAAATAAAAAAATACAGACAGTCTGGACTTGATAAAAATGGTGAATATTCAATTGAAAACCTAGTATTTAAGATATTAAGGAATAGTAAGTATCTTGAAAAAATGGTCGATATGAAAAACGAATATTTAACCGACGAATTAAGTCTTGATGAAGTTTTAGATACAGACACATAAGATGAAAAGAATAATATTAACAGAATCTCAATTAAGAGAATACGTTGAGCGTAAGAAAGCAGAGAAGATTTATTATGATATCGTAGAACAGATTCATAATAACCAAAGGTTTTTGAATGAGAATGTTTCGCACAAAAAAGCGAATCAATCCGTAATAGATAGATTTGTGAGTAAGAAACTTATTAACAATAAAGTATTCGAAATGCTTGTAAAACATAAAATAATCAATGAAAATTATCAAATACTCTAACATTTTCATTTTTTTGTTAAGAATAAAGTATTTATAAAAAAACTATAATTTAAATAACGACATTTAATAAATAATCAAATGGCAAAACATACATCTAAAGAGGCGTATTTCGAAAGGTTAAAAAACTTATCCGGAGCAAATAAACCCTCAATAAAGGAATCAAAAACACGTAACTTAGGTAGTCTTATCGATTACAAAAGAGCAGCAGATGGCATTGCATATGGCATCGTTAAAGAAAACCATCAATATTATCTTAAAAAGGCTGGTACTAAACAAGACCCTAACGTAGCGGATTTCACTTATATAGGTGGAATGGAAAACATTAGTGGTTATCAATATAAGTCATTGGCTGAAGCGGATAAGCAGAGAAATATGATTTTTCACACCATAAATGAAGCCTTTTCTTTAAGACCAGATAAAAATGGCGGTAATAAGAAAAGGAGACTTCACGAAGGCGATGCAAGTTCTGAAATTGAGATGGCTGACAAAAAAGCATCTGAATTAGATGCAGCAACCGCTGCAGAAGTTCCCGCAGAACCCGCTGCTCCCGAAGGTGGTGATGAAATGGCTGCCGGATTAGAAGCAAAGCCTGAGGGTGGTGAAGAAATGCCAGCACCTGATATGGATGGTAGTCCCGAAGGTGGTGAAGAAATGCCAGCACCTGATATGGATGGTGAAGAAATGCCAGCACCCGAAGATGCTGAAGGTGGTGAAGAAATGCCAGCACCCGAAGATGCTGAAGGTGGTGAAGGTGGTGAAGAATTACCTGCTCCCGATGGTGCTGAAGGTGCTCCAGAAGGTGGAGATGGTGGTGGAGATGAAGGAACTACAGAATTACAGAAAAATGTATCAACTGTAGCAAAAGAAATTCAAAGTTCCGATTTGGATAAGGGCGAAGTAAAATGGTTACTTGATAGATTTTTAAGAGCGTTTTTACCTGCCGAGGGTGTTAGTGAAGCCGAAGAACCAACTGCTGGTGGTGATGAAAACAAAATGGCAGAACTTGAGATTGAAGATAGAAAACAACTCGCAGATATGATACTTAATGTTGTTCCCGATGCTGACAAAGAATCTCTTGCAGATTCATTGCCACCAGAAGAAAAACCTGAAGACGGAATACAAGAAGAAGTATGTGCTGAATGCGGCGGATTTGGAAAATATGCTGAATCACGTGGTTATGGTAGTCCCGAAGCATTTATGGAATGTGATGACGAAGAAAAAGCAAATGTTGTTGGTGGTTACGCAAGTGCACATAATGACGGTATGAACGATGGCGATTTTAAAACAGTCGCAATAGTTATAACCCCAGAAATACTTCAAAAACTCAAAGGTGATTATGGTCATGACGAATATGCCGAAAAACTTACTCCATATACCCAAGAAATGAATGAGTCTAGTGATGAAGATAAAATGGCACAACTTAGAGAAGGTTGGGGTGGATTAAAATCATTGGCTACTGGCGCAAAGGATTGGGCAAAAGACAAAATTGGACAAGGTTTTGATAGTGCTAAAAAGGCTGTTGGACAAGCAGGTACTGACATTAAAAAGGCTGCCGGACAAGTGGGTAGTAGTATTGCAGGTGCTGCCGAAAAAGCAGGTGGTGCTATCAAACAAGCAGGAAAAGATATTAAACAACAATACTATAAGGGTGAAGTTGACCCAGCGTTTGAAAAACTCGCAAAATCAGCATCCGATTTAGCAAAACAAATTAATGCTACTAGAGAAACCGCTAAAAAAGCGGGACAAACTCCTCCAAATGTTCAACAAATACTTAAGGTATTGACTGATGAATTGGGGAGTGGAGAAGCACTTAGCAAATCAGGTAAACCACTTACTGGTAGTGCTGTTGATGCGTTTAGGTCTGGTAAAAATGCAAGTGCAAATACAAACATTGGTGCTGGTAAATTTAGGGGTGTTGCTGAAAACGTAGCAGTAGACCCATCTAATACACAAGTTGGTGTTCCTAACATGCTTAAAGAAGAAGACGAAGAAGAAATTGAAAAGGATGAAGTCGATGTTGACGTTGATAATCTTGATGTAGATGATAATGACGAAAAACCATTTGAAAAAAGCGGTGATAAGCCATTGGAATTTGCTCCGGCTGCTCAGAGTCTTGGTGTAACCACTGTTAAACCTGACGGTGCTGGTGTTGAGATTAAAGTTGAACCCGATAAGACCGTTACTCTTAGTATGAACGAAGCAAAAAGAAAATTAATCAAACAAATCGCTGAAGGCGTAAATGATTATCTTGGCGAAGTAAGTACTGGTTATGCTCAGAAGGCTTCAGATGCTGCTTATAGTCAGGTTAATTCTGATTCATATAGAAACGACCCGTTAGGTAATGAGAAACGAGCCAGGCAAACCCAAAAGTTCATGGATTATGTTAATCCAGAACTTATGAAGTATCTTAACAGTATGGGTTGGGGTATTAGGTCATTGGGTAATAACACGGTGCGCTTTTTCATTCCAAGTAATGAGTCAAATAAATCAGTTGTGTTTGATGTCCAAAAAGATAGTTATAATATTCAAGCAGGGAGTACTTCAGATATTCCACAACAATCGCTTGCTAAAGTTGGTAATGTTATAAAGAAAATTCAAGCAGATATGAAAGGTGAAAAAAGTCAATACAATCCAGCATCTGCACCTGCCGCTAATACAGCACCAGAATTGAATCCATCTCCTGCAATGAATGAATCTGAAAGAAAAATCAGAAAGTATGTTCGTGCAAGGCTTGAAGAAATGGCTGGTATGAGAAAACCAAGGTTGAATGAAAGTAAAAAATCACCGACTTTGAAGAAACTCGATGAAGTTATTGCAAAGCAATTCAAGTTATATGAATCTGCAATAAAGAAGAAAAAATAACACAAATCAGTTAATAAAATAAAAAGCCACACATCGTGGCTTTTTTTATGTCAAAGTATTTATAATAAATTCATGTTATGGAATCTGACGATAAAAAACTTAAATTAATTTATGTATTGAAAATTGGATATAATTCTAAATACGAAGGATTATATGAATTTATTTTCTCGACCGATACGGAAAATGTACTTGTTGATGATTGGTGTTGGGATTTGCTTCCGGCTTGTAATAATGCACAGCCACCAACCGCAGAATATATTGATTTAGTTGTTAATCTAAAAACAGATTCATTTGATTTAGTCTGCTTACACGAAGCAGTAGACGTGCCATACATGCATGGCTATCACACTATTCGTGCTCTTGCATATGAAAATATGGAAAGAGATAATGACCAAAACGGTTTTAGTCAATATGACAGCATGTTTGGAAAAGATAGAGAAGACGATGAAGATGTGCCGATGTTAGTTTTTCATTATGGTATGTCTCTTGGAAGGGTTAAGGATTTATTGTATGCTCGTAAGATTATATTAAAAAACAACGAATTTGTCGAGGCATCTTCAATTAAATTAGATTAAAGTTCATCCTACCATTCGGAGGAAGGAAATCGAAAAACGCAAGCCAAGACGCTTTGCGTTTTTTGCTTTTATATATGTGAGTATTTATTATAAATATTTATAATACAATGAGTACAGATGCCGATGTAATTCTTGATGATGCCCCAGAGCATATTCCCGCTCTCCCATATGATGTACAAAGAGAAAGAGAAAAAGAACAAATACGAAAAATAGCAGAAGAATTACGCAAAAGGTCTGGGAATATTGAACCCATTATTGTTAATAGTGATGGCATTGCAAAAAAAGCAAGTCAATTAACCCTAAGTGAAAAAGAATACGAATTTATTCGCTGTGCAACAAACCCAATATATTTTATTGAAACATATCTCACTATTTTTGACCAGACCAAAGGTAGCGGTGGAGAAATTGTTCCGTTTATCTTATTTGACTTTCAAAAAGATTTGGTTGAAACCTATTTAAATAACAGATTCGTTGTTGCCAATAAATATCGTCAGGCTGGTATATCGACAACAACTTGTGCATTTATTGCATGGTATGTTATGTTTAAGCAAAACAGAAGCGTTGCTATTGTTGCTGATAAACTTGAAACTGCACGTGATGAGTTAATGAACGATGTTGTGTTGTTTATTGAGGGTTGTCCTGAGTGGCTGAGACCATTAACTGGTAGAGATACAAATGAAAAATTTAAAGATACACAAAAATTAAAAAGATATGATAATGGCTCTTCTTTAGGTGCATTCTCTTCAAAGGGTCTTAGGGGTTATACACCAACATTATTGTTTTGGGATGAAACGGCTTGGACAGAAAAGGGAGATAAGTTCTGGACATCGGCTAAACCAACACTTCAAACGGGTGGTGCAGCAATCATGGTATCAACACCCTCTGGTCTTGATGCAGTGTTCTATAAAACATTCGACGGTGCTCGTAGAGGTGAGAATAACTTTAAAGCAGTTGAATTGTGGTGGTACAATGACCCAAGATATAACAAAGGTTTGGTTTGGCTGAAGAATAAAGGCAAGGATAATGAAAGGGTGATAATCGACGACAATTGGGATTACAAGACTAGAATCAATATGATGGACGACCTTTGGGAAGCGAGTTCTCCTTGGTTTGAGGAACAAGTTAGAGATGCCAATGGCGATATGCGAAAAATTGCACAAGAACTTTTGTGTTCATTCTTGGGGTCGGGTGATAACTTCATTGCCGAAGAATATCTCTTACGTATTCAAGAACATGAGGTTCAAGTTCCAAAACTACAAGAATATAGTGATTTTAATATGTGGATTTGGGAAGAAGCAATTCCCGGCGAACAATATATAATGGCAATTGATGCATCTCCGGGTCATGGTGAAGACCATTCCACTATTAATATTCTAAAAGTAGATGAAATTATTGAAGAAAAGATAATTACAAAGAACGACAAAGCAAAAAAAGTAAAAATTAAAAGACATATTGTTGAGCAAGTTGCGGAGTATTATGGTAAAATCGCACCACAAATGCTTGCCGAAGTTGCATACCAATTTGGAAAAAGATATAATGATGCATACTGTGTGGTTGATATAACAGGTGGATATGGTGTACAAACGATTGAAAAATTATTGGAGATAGGTTATGAAAACATTCATTATGCCGAAGTTACACATAAACCTTCAAGGGATAGATTACAAGGGTATATTAAAAAGGGTCAAAAAACTTTGGCAGATGGAACAGTCATTAATGTTGACTTAATTCCCGGATTTTTTATTGGTAACAACCGTGCTTCGGTACTTCAAGAAATGCAACGTGCAATTCACCTTAAAGATGTGATTATTAGGTCTGTGAGATTGTTAAACGAATTAAAAACTTTTGTTACCGTTCCCGGTAATAGGGTTGCCGACCATAAACGTAGTTTCCACGATGATTCTATTATGGGATTATCGATTGGTTTATACACACTAAACTTTGACATGGCAAGATATAAGCAAAGTAAAGGTGTGACCGAAAAAATGCTTAATGCTATCATGACCGTGAATGACATAAACAATATCATTCAAAAACAAGACATAAAGAATAGACCAATGATTTCACCCAATAGTTCGTCGCCGTTAAATCCGTATGGTGCAAATGCTTGGTTATTTAAGGGAATTAATGAGAAAAAGAAAATATAGAATGTATTTATAGATAAATGAACTTTTGCGAAAAATCACAGTATTTATAAAAAACTATAATAAATTATAAAAATGGCTGACGAACAAAATAAATTAACAATATATCAAGGACTTAATAAAATGTTAAATCTGGATGGTATGGCGTTTCAAGAAACATCGCCAACACTACCCACATCGGTTAGTGCAGTACCACCAAAGGAAAACAAGATTATTATTAAGGGTAATACTCCAGAAGAAATCCAAAAAAAGGGTTTGGAGATGGAGCAGAAAAGAGAACTTCAAAATAAATTCTTTCGTACAACAGATAGAGGATTTCAAAAAGCACTTCAGTATGAAGCAGCAAGACTTCCAGCATATATTGATTATGAGGGTATGGAATATTATCCAATCATAAGTAGTGCATTGGATTTATTTATGGAAGAAGCAACTACTATTGGTTTTGACGGTAAAATGCTAAATATCTACTCGAACAAAGAAAGAATAAAATTCTTACTCGAAGAATTATTCTATGATATAGTCAACGTTAATGTTAACTTACCTTTCTGGGTGAGAAATACCGTTAAGTATGGCGATAATTTTGTTTTAACATATGGTGAAAGAAAAAAAGGTCTTACACACGTAAAACAACTCGTTAATTACGAAATAGAAAGATTTGAAAGGATTCAGAACGGTAAGCCTTTGGTTAAATTCAAGGAAAGAATGACGGGTGATGAGTTCAACGTATTTGAAATTGCTCACTTCAGACTTCTTGGCGATGATAAATATTTACCATATGGCTCGTCAGTACTTAACAAGGTCAGAAGAGTTTTCAGACAATTAATTATGGCTGAAGACGCTATGTTAACCTATCGTATCGTGCGTGCGGGTGAGAAAAAGGTTTTTAAAATCGACGTTGGAAATATTGATGAGGATGATATTGAACCGTACATCATGAAAGTTGCAACTAAGTTCAAAAAAACCGCAGCAGTCAGTCCTAATGAC
>Ga0315289_10008835_pt1 | contig 14542 bp, 11 predicted proteins | sample YL17G11_40_MG_FD_203452 | JGI IMG/M metagenome (GOLD analysis project Ga0315289, IMG submission 203452) | Sediment microbial communities from Yellowstone Lake, YNP, Wyoming, USA - YL17G11_40 | ecosystem: Environmental > Aquatic > Freshwater > Lake > Sediment | place: USA: Wyoming | collected...
AAGTAAGGTTCTCGCGAGCGTCGGTACCGCGCCGCCCTCGATCCTTCGACAAGCGCAGGATGCGTCGGGCGGCGCTGGGATAGTCATCATTCCTGAGCGCTTTCGTAGAAAGGGGCTGGAAGCTTTGAAGAATCACGTGTTGGCTATTGTGGTAGTAGGGGCGATGATCGCGGCGGCGCTTGCAGGCTGTGGGCGCGGCACCGTGGCCGAGATTAGCGGCAAGAAAATCTCGCGCGCGGAGTTTGCGAAATACCTGCAGAAGCAGGGCGGGACACGGCTGCTCAATCAGATGCTTGACGACCGGCTCGCGCTTACCATGGCCCAGGACAAGGGCGTCGAGCCCACCGACGAACAGGTCGAGCTGCAACTGAAATCGCTGAAGAATGTAATGGACCTGGACGAAGAGATGAAGCAGCGCGGGCTGACCCTCGAGGATGTCAAGGATCAGTTGAGGGTCGCCCAGGCACGCCAGAATCTGGCCCTCCAGGCGATGGGGAAGCAGATAAGCGACGAAGAGGTGAGCAAGAGCTACAAGCCGCAGGTCTATGACGTCCCCGAACGCATGAGAGTCGAGCTGATCGGCTTCCCGACCAAAGACGCGGCTGACAAGGCGTCGAACAAGATCAAAGGCGGCGCGACGCTTGAGCAGGTTGGGGATGATACGGAGATAGATCACGGCCCGCTGCTCCGCCGTCTCATCCCCAAGAGCGGGCCTGGAGTACCCCCCGGACTGGCAAAGGTGGCGTTCGATACGCCCAAGAATCAGGTCAGCAAGCCGATCGAGGTCTCCGTCCCCACTCGCAAGGCGTGGATCATCTTGAGGCCGGAGGATCGTATCCCGGCTGTCAAGATGTCACTTGCAGAGGTCAAGCCGCTGATCCGCGGGCAGCTTGCCCTGGACAAGGCAAACCAGGATGCGGAATACCAGAAGCAGCTCCGGGAGGCGCGGCGCGTGGCAAAGGTCAAGGTATTCGACCCGGCACTCAAGCAGGTGGAGAAGGATTTCGTCCAGCGGTAGCGGGCCAGGCCCAGGCGAGGCGGATGTCAATTGATGCCATCGTCCTTAGAGCAATAGTCGAAGCGGCGCTGGCGGAGGACGTCGGCCAGGGCGACATTACCACGGCGCTCACCGTGCCGGAGGGCGCGACCTCCCGGGCAGTCATCTCGGCGCGCGAGGAAGGGGTCGCGGCGGGGATCGAAGTCGCGCAGATGGTCTTTGCCGCGGTGGACCCCCGCGTTCGCTTCGAGAAGAAGGTTAAGGATGGCGAGCCGGTCGCTGCTGGCCGGGTGATCGTAGTGCTGGAGGGACCGAGCCGGTCGCTGCTGGTCGGTGAGCGCGTCGCGCTGAACTTCTTGCAGCGACTTTCCGGCATCGCCACTCGGACCGCCCGCTTTGTCGGCCTCGTCTCCGGTACCCGATCAAAGATCACCGATACGCGCAAGACCACACCGGGCCTCCGCGCTCTGGAAAAGTACGCCGTGCGGGTCGGCGGCGGCCAGAACCATCGCTTCGGCCTCTACGATGGCATCCTCATCAAGGACAATCACATCGTGGCCGCTGGGGGCATCCGCAGCGCAGTCGAAGCGGCCAAGAGAGGCGCGCCTCAGGGGCTCAAGGTGGAGGTCGAGGTCCGCACGCTTGATGAGCTGCGAGAGGCGATAGACGCCGGCGCGGATGGCGTTCTGCTCGACAACATGGACGTTGACAGCATGCGTCGGGCGGTCGAGATAGCGTCCGGCAGGGTTGTGCTGGAGGCGTCGGGAGGCGTGAACGAGGACACCGTGGCCGATATAGCCGGAACCGGCGTTGATCTAATCTCCGTAGGGGCGCTGACCCACTCGGTCAAGGCTCTTGATATCGGGATGGATTTCCTGATGCGTAACTCGTGATACGTAATCTGAACGTGCCGACTGCATCACGCATCACGAATCACGAATATGATCGGCTCGACCGTCGAGAGATACGACACCGTCACTTCCACGAACGATGTTGCCCGCGAGCTTGCCGCCAGTGACGCGGGCGAAGGAACCGTTGTCGTGGCCGCGGAACAAACCAAGGGACGCGGGAGCCGCGGACGCGCCTGGCTTTCCCCTCCCGGGGCAAACCTGCTAGTCTCGGTCGTCCTACGTCCAAGGGTTTCGCCGGAGAGACTGGGGGAGCTGGGCTTCGTTGCGGCGGTAGCGGTTGCCGGGACGCTGCGCGACTGCTGCAGCCTCGACGCAAGGATCAAGTGGCCGAACGACGTCCGGGTTGCGGGCAAGAAGATCGCCGGAATCATTGTGGAGGCGGCGAAGGGCGCCGCCATCCTCGGAATCGGCGTTAACGTCAACTGGACCGATCTGCCCGAGGAGATCAGAGAGACGGCGACCAGCGTGGCGCTGGAGCTCGGAAGGTCGGTCGAGCTCGAAACCGTGCTCAAGGCTCTCCTGGCCGATCTCGACATAGCCTACGGGGTCTATCGCGCTCGCGGCTTCAGCCGGACACTCGATGCTTGGCGGGAGCTGGAGGCGACAACCGGCACGGAGGTCACTGTCGCATCGAACGGGGAGAGCGTCCGGGGCCGGGCCGTGGACGTTGATGAGCACGGCAGTCTGATAGTCGAGCTTCCGAGCGGAGAACGGCGCGCCATCCCGGCGGCTGCCCTGGTGAGTTAGAGTTTCATGACTCGGAGAGAACGTGTTCTCAGGACGTTTCGTTTTGAGCCGACGGATCGGGTAGCTTGCGACCTGATGGAGTCAGTAGTCTGGCCTGAGCTGATGGATTACTTCCGGCGGAAGTACGGTCTGGAAGATGGGTATCAGGTTCAGGATTTCCTCGATACGGACTTCCGGTGGACCTACCTGGACTTCACCGGAACTGAATCTCCACCGCCCGCCGAAGGACTGCCTTGGGATTGGAACAAGACGTATACGAGCGCACTCTATAAACGCCCTCTGGCCGATGCGACGACGGTCCAGGAGATCGAGGCTTGGAACAACCCGAACCCGGACGACTGGCGGCCGCGCGACTACAAGGCTGCCAGACAGAGGTGGCCTGATCATGCTCTCGTGTTCTCGCCGGGCTGGATGCCGCTTTTCTGCGGGGCCTGCGAGGCCTTCGGGATGGAGGAGGCCATGATGAAGATGGTCTGTGAACCGGATCTATTCGAGGCGTTCATCAAGAGCAGGCACGGGAGGTACATGGCGATTCTGAGGAAGGCACTGCCGGCGGCCGGAGGCGTGTGCGACATTTGCTGGCTGGGGGATGACTATGCTGGCAACGACGGTCTCTTGATGAAGCCGGAGCTCTGGAGGAAGTTCATCAAGCCATATCTCGCAGAGCAGGTCCGGCTCATCCAGGAGCACGGCCTGCCGGTGATGATCCATTCCTGCGGGTCGGTGCGGGAGATTCTGCCGGACCTGATCGAGATCGGCATCAGCGCTCTCCTGGTGTTCCAGACGAGCGCCGCGGGGATGGACGCAGGCTCCATCGCGCGCGACTTCGGCGGGAAGATGGTATTCTACGGCGGGATAGATATTCAGAACCTGATGGTCTTCGGCACCCCTGAAGACGTCCGGGCCACCGTCCGTTCAAACGTCGAAGCCTTTTCCAACTGCGGCGGCTACATCGTCGCCAACTGCCATCACGAGATCGCGAATATTCGGGGGGAGAACATAGAGGCGATGTTTGAGGCGGCAAGGGAAGCCCGATGCGTGATACGTGATACGTGAACTGGGGGTAGGGTGGATTACGAGTCTTGGCGGCAGCCTGTGCCAGCTAACATAAGCGCGGACGTTCTGTGGAAGGTCGAGGCATACCGGCTGGCGGTCTTTGCAGCCGACCTCGGATGGCCGGATGTGAGTACGCTGCGGCAGGACAGGCGCACGTCCGGGGTGGCCGATCAGCTTTACCGCGCGCTGGGGTCTGTCAGTGCCAACATCGCGGAGGGGTTCAGCCGCAGCTCATCGAGGGAGAGGGCGCGGTTCTACGAGTTTGCGCTCGGCTCGGCGAGGGAGAGCCGGGATTGGTACTATAAGGCTCGGCACGTGTTAGGCGAGGACGTGGTCGAGAATCGCCTGGCCCTGCTGACGCAGATCATCCGACTCTTGCTCGCGATGATCCCGGATCAGCGGTCGCGGGCGGCCTTAGAAAAGGGAGCCGGCGGCCCTGCCAGTGCCATGTAGGGAGAGTAAACATCACGCATCACGTATCACGCATCACGTATCACTGGAGGACTTGATGGAAGGACCGAAAGCGATTCTGTTGATTGGCGACGGGCTGGGGGACCGGCCTGTGCCCGAGCTTGGTTTCAGGACGCCGCTTGAAGCGGCCGAAAAGCCGAATATGGACCGGCTCGCGGCGGAGGGCGAGTGCGGAATAATGGACCCGATCGCGCCTGGGGTCCGAGCCGGCAGCGATACATCGCATCTGGCCCTACTGGGCTACGACCCGTACCAGTGCTACACCGGCCGCGGGCCTTTCGAGGCCGCCGGCATCGGGATGGACGTTAAGCGCGGCGACATCGCTTTCCGGTGCAACTTCTCAACCGTGAATGACGGTATGGTTGTCACAGACCGGCGGGCCGGAAGGATAACCGAACGGACGGACCAGCTTGCGGCTTCCGTCAACGGTCTCGAGATCGAGGATGTGACCTGCCTCTTCAAGGAATCCGTTGCGCACCGCGGCGCGCTCGTGCTGCGAGGCCCGGGGCTCGGGGCTGACGTCACCGACACCGACCCGCACGTCGAGAACTCCAAAGTCCACCGTTCGGAGCCGACAAATCCGGACGACTCGGCAAGCGCCAAGACCGCTCGGATCGTTAACGAGTTTGTCCGCCGCTCTTATGAGATTCTGAAGGACCATCCGGTGAATAAGGCGCGAATGGCGGCGGGTCAGAATCCGGCGAATATCATCCTGCCGCGCGGCGCGGGGCTGGCTCCTCATCTCACCGCGCTCAACGAGCGCTGCAACATCACGAGCGCGTGCGTGGCCGAGACCGGGCTTATCAAGGGCGTCGCGAAATACGTCGGGATGAAGATCGTTGACGTGCCTGAGGCGACAGGCGGGCTGGATTCGGACATCATGGCGATGGGCCGGGCAGTCGTCAAGGCGCTTGAGGACCACAGCTTTGTGCTCTGCAACGTGAAAGGCGCGGACGTAGGCGGGCACGATGCGAAGCCCCAGGCCAAGGTCGAAGTTATCCAGCGGATGGACGTGATGGTCGGGTATCTGATCGAGAACGTGGATGAAAGCACTTACATCGTGCTTACGGCCGACCATTCGACGCCTGTCTCGGTCAAAGATCACTCCGGCGATCCGGTGCCGATTGCGTTTTGGGGTCCCGGAGTGAGGGTAGACGACTGCCGGCACTTCGACGAGCGCTCCGTGACCAAGGGCGGCCTGCACAGGATCCGCGGCATTGACGTGATGAACATCCTTACGCAGCTTATGACGGTGCAGGAGAAGTTCGGGGCCTAGATGGGGGCTGGGTGTTAGGTGTTGGGTGCGGGGGGTCCGCATATGGCAGAAGAATCTAACGTAGTGTTCCGTGAGGTGCAATACTCCCGCCAATGGTGGCTCGTGCTGATTATCGTCGGCGCCAGTATTGTCACGATAGCCGTTTTCGGCTATGGGATGGTTCAGCAGCTCATCTTCGGCAGGCAGTGGGGAACCAATCCAACCTCGAACGGGGCGCTGCTCATCGTCGGCAGTTTGGCAATACTCTTCTGGATCGCGCTCGACTGGCTCTTCCTTTCGTCTCACCTCACGACCGAAGTGCGGAGCGACGGGCTTTACATCCGCTACTTCCCATTCCACCTCTCCTGGCGCAGGATATCGCTGGACGACGTGAAAGTGATCGAGGCCGTGACCTACAGTCCCATTGGCGAGTACGGCGGCTGGGGGATCAGGGGCTTTTCGAGAAACCGCGCGTATAACCCGACGGGGAATCGGGGAGTGCGCATGGAATACGCCGATGGCCGCCGCCTCCTGATCGGCTCTCAGAAGGCTGATGAGCTTTCCCAGGCGATCGAGTCGGTCATGGGGAGGTAGGACCGGGGCCAATCATACACCTCGCGGCGGTGCCTTACACGTGTGATACGCCCGACCCTTGCGGCATCATTGACTTCATGCACTACGCGGTAAACGCCCACCCGGAGGCGTTAAAGATGCCGGTGTCCCTTCAACCTGACCGCGCCGCGGGGCCGAGGCGTTCTGCTCAAAGCATCTAGGTCGGGGGCCATACGCCTTTTCACCTCCGAGGGCAGAGCACGGAGTTCTTTCGCCGCCGATTCCACAAATTCGGCCCGGTATTCAGGCAGTTTTCTTCCTCTCTCGTTCGATTTCCGCCTTCAGAGTTTCCCAGGGCACTGTAGGTTCATGCTTTCTGGCTTCGGAGACCAAAACATCGTGGAAATCCTCCCACAGCTTGCCCCACGCTGAAAGGTCAATCTGCACCGCCGTCTTCTTGCCGCTCTCATCTATAACGTATTTCACGCCGCGCATGGCTTCTTACCTCGCCTATATTCCACTCGATTTCTCCGCGATTCGCCAGCGCGTCGCCTCGATTGGGCGGCGAACCTTTTCGCCGCTCCGCTGGGCTGAAGGCTGACTGCCGATAGCCGACAGCTACAACACCGCCGCCTGTGCAAGCCGAATAACCGGCCCGGCGGCCAGGCAGATGCCAATGGTCAGCACGAGCAGGACGACTATCGCCGCCAGCAGCGGTTTGGACGCGGCAACCGGAGTTCCCCCCTCCGCTTCGTGCATGAACATCAGCCTGACTACGTTGAAGTAGTAATAGACTGAGATGACGCTGTTTGCGACGGCGATGATGGCGAGGACGAGGAGGTCGGTGCGGGTCGTCTGGATGGCGCTTGCGAAGACGTAGAGTTTTCCGAGGAATCCTGCCGTCGGCGGGATCCCGGCGAGCGAGAGGAAGAATACTACGAGCGAGCCGGCAAGGAACGGCGCCCGACGCATCAGCCCCCGGAAGGCTTCGAGGTCCGAGCTTCCCGATTTGCGTTCGAGGGCTATCACTACGGCAAAGGCTCCGAGGTTCATGAATAGGTAACTCGCGGCATAGATCAGCAGTCCAGCCAGCCCGTAGTTCGGCATGCCGCTGGTGGCCGCCGAAACCGTGAGGTCGCCCGCGCGGACGGCCGGCAGCGGGTTGTGGGCCGTTGCCGCGGCCAGCACCCCAACGAGCATGTATCCCACCTGCGCGATGCTCGAATAAGCCAGCATCCGCTTCACGTTCTTCTGCGTGATGGCCACAAGGTTGCCGAGCGTCATGCTGGCCGCCGAGAGCACGATCAGCACCGCGTACCAGTTCACACCCGATTCGAGCGGTATTGCGACGAGCAGGAATCGGGTCGCGACCGCGAGGCCGGCGGCCTTGGACGCGACCGAAAGCCAGGCGGTGATCGGCGTTGGCGCGCCCTCATAGGTATCCGGCGCCCAAAGGTGGAACGGCACGAGCGCCAGCTTGAACCCGAGGCCCGCAAGGACCATGATGACCGCAACCCAAGCCGCGCGGACCGAGAGCACGTCGCCCCGGCCGAGCGCCGATGCTATGTCGGCCAGGTTCGTCGAGTTCGTAAGGCCGTAGAGCATGGACATGCCGTAGAGCATCACGGCGGACGACACTGCGCCGAACAGGAAATACTTGATCCCCGCCTCGCTGGAGCGCGAGTCGTCCTTCCAGTAAGCAGCAAGCACGTAGGACGACAGGCTCAGGAATTCGAGCGACAGGTAGATCATCAGAAGGTCGGTCGAGGCCGCCACAAGGAGGATTGCACACGTGGCAAAGAGGAGCAGCGCGAAGTACTCCGTGCGGTGTCTGGTCCGCTCGGCGAAGTAGTCGAGCGACATGACCATGACCACTAAAGTGCCGAGTGCCGCGATCAGGCCGAAGAACGCTGCGAACGGGTCTATCAGGATGAGCGGATTTCGTGTAGGCAGAAGCTCGAAGAGCTGGAGGGGCGCGAAGCGCACGGCGGCCCAGAGCGCGAAAGCGGCCATGATAACGGTCGGAACCATCAGCGCCACCGAGAGATAGTCCGGCGGCAGCAGGTGCGCGAGCCGGCCCTTCGGAAACCGGTCGGCGATCGTTCCAAGGATCAGCACGACCAGCCCGGAGGCGGCCAGCATCAGCATCGGCGCGACATAGATGAAGTCGAGCAGGCTCATCGGCTAGAAGCCCCTTGCGAACAGCCCCGCGAGCGCGGTGGACGCGGCATTGATTATCTTAAGGATCGGCGCGGGCCAGACTCCGAAGAAAACCATGAGCGCCATCAGCGGGGCGAGGCTGACGACCTCTCTCGTGTCGGCGTCAGGCATCTTCTCGTATTTGGGGTTGGTCGGGCCGAGAAGCACTCGCTGGATCGTCCAGAGCAGGTAGGCCGCCGTCACGAGTATGCCGATCATGGAGAGCGCCGTGAAGAGTATGCTGGCTCCGAAGGCGCCCCGGAAGACGAAGAACTCCCCGACGAACCCCGCAAGCCCCGGCAGTCCAAGCGACGCGAAGCATGCGAGCATAAAAAGCCCGGCGAACACAGGTATCCGCGCGCCGAGCCCGCCGAACGAGTCAAGATCGCGCGTGTGCGCCCGTTCGTAGATCACACCCACGAGAAGGAAGAGCGCCCCGGTTATCACACCGTGGTTGAACATCTGCATCATCGCGCCGTTCAGGGCCATAGCCCGGTCCGTCATGCTCGCGGCGGTGACGGAGGACGCGGCGGCGATTCCGAGGATCACGTAGCCCATGTGGTTCACGCTCGAATAGGCGATCAGTTTCTTCAAGTCCTTTTGAGCCATGGCTACGAGGGAGCCATAGATGATTGAGATGAGGGCCAGAATAGCGATGGGGAACCAGAACTTCTGGCTTTGCCCCGGCAGCATCGGCATCAAGACCCGAAGAAAGCCGTAGGCGCCCATCTTCAGGAGCACTCCGGCCAGGATAACACTTCCCGCCGTCGGCGCCTCCACGTGAGCGTCGGGAAGCCATGTGTGAAATGGCCAAAGCGGCACCTTGATCGCAAATCCCAGGAAAAGCCCCCAGTAGACGAGCGCCGCGCCTGCGATGCTGAAGTGCCGGTCAATGCTTGCCATCGCCAACATATTGAAGGTGTGCGGCGACGTCTTGAAATACATCGCAAGTATGGCAAGGAGCATCGCTACGCTGCCGACGAGAGTGTAAATGAAGAACTTTATCGCTGCATACTCCCGCTTTGGCCCGCCCCAGATGCCGATCAGGAAATACATCGGAACCAGCGTCAGCTCCCAGAAGACATAGAACAGGAAGAAATCGAGCGCGACGAACGTCCCGAGCATCCCGGTTTCGAGCACGAGGAAGAGCCAGAAGTATTCTTTCGGCCGGTTTTCGATGATGAACGAGTAGATGAGCGAGAGCGTCGTGAGGAGCGCGGTCAGGAAGACGAGCGGCACGCTGACCCCGTCCACTCCCATCGTGTAGCGCACGCCGATCTGGGGAATCCACGGCAGGTCCAACGCGAACTGAGCGCCCTTGGGGAACTGCGGACCGGCTGACCTGTAGGCGAACCAGAGCAGGATCGAGAGCGCGAGCGGGAAGATGCTCACGATGACCGACGTCCACTTGATCGCGCCAGGGCGGTCGCGCGGGATGAACATTATCGTCGCCGCGCCCGCCAGCGGAACGAACGTTATTGCAGTTAAGATCCAGGAATGCATGTATTCCTTACCTCTTCATTCTGGCTGGGTGGCGATTTCCACCCTAGCTTGACTATATGCAATAACTCTGCTATACTGCACGTAGCGACCGATCGGAAGGTGATGCTACGTGCAGTGCTTTGTCTATTGTAGAGTATCTACCGAGGAACAGGCAACAGATGCCCACTATTCCCTTGCCAATCAAGACCAGAAGGCGAGAGACTATGCCAAGCTCAAGGGCTGGCAGGTGGCCTTGTCCGCAAAAGACGTCGCCAGCGGGAAAGATGCCAACCGTGTGGGCTATCAGGAGCTGCTGTCGGCGATCAAGAGGCGGAGAGTAGACTGCGTCCTTGTCTATCGTCTGGACAGGCTCTCCAGAAACGTAAGGGACATCTACGACTTCCTCGACCTGATCAAGGAGCACGATGTTGCCTTCGTTTCACTGTCTGAGGGATTCGACACGACGACTGCGATGGGAAGAGCCATGCTTGGCGTTGCTGCCGTGTTCGCCCAACTCACTCGTGAGATGATAGCCGAGAATGTGAAGGACGGACTGATGCGTCGCGCTCAGCAGGGACTTTACAGCGGCAATCAGTTTGGCCCTTACGGCTATCAGTACCACAAGGAGAAAAACACTCTCATCCCGGTTCCAGGAGCGGCTGAGTTGGTGAAGGAGATATTCACCCTGTTTGCGGAACGGAAGTGGGGAGCGTTCAGAATTGCCAGCTACCTCAATAACTCCGACATCGAGTCCAGAACAGGAAAGCAGTGGTCTACAGAGAGGATAAGAGCCATTCTTCGTCAGCCGGCCTACATCAGCAAGATTCGCTGGCACGACCAGATCTACAATGGCACGCATGAACCGATCATCTCTCAGGAGCTCTGGGATGCAGCACAGGAACTGATTAATGCGAGACGGAGAATCCCGGGCCGAACACATCAGAGCGAGCATCTGCTATCGGGCATCGCCGAGTGCGGCGAGTGCGGGAGGAAGCTCACCGCCCACCACGGGCAGAAGAAGAAGGACGGGACGAGATACGTCTTCTACTCTCACTATACCGACGTCCAGCGAGGGGCCTGTCGGGCTTTTCACAAGTCGGCTGAGAAGCTAGAGAGGTTGGTTCTGGACGAGATCGGGAAGGCCGCAAGCACTGGTGTGCTGCAGAGGGTTGCCGCTGAGGAGCTGTCCAAGCAACTGGAGAAGGAGGGTGTGCCTCTACGGGAGCGCAGGCAGACAATAACATCCGAGCTGGCCGGACTGAGTGAGAGGTTCAACAGGTGGGCCGACAGACTGGATCGAGGGCTGATCGACGAGAGCCAGTTCGCTCAGCAGAACAAGAGACTGCTGACACGAAAGTCGGAGCTTTCGAGAGAGCTTCAGGATATTGATCTCCGCTTGGCCGAGCAGGAGAACGTCCAGGTGAGTCTCGAGGCCGCCCAGGAAGCTCTGGAGCAGTTCCCAAAGGTCTGGGAGCACCTTGAGATTCAGGAGAGAAGAGAGTTACTCAGGCAGCTCATCGAGCGCCTGCAGGTGTATGGCGACAAGATGGTGCTGAAGCTCGTCTTCTCGCCCGAAGTCGGTGTCGCCATCTGAGGCGCTAGACCGTCCAGCTTATCGGGCGTGGTCATACCAAGGTGGCGGGAAGCCGCGCATCGGTTCCATCACTACTCGTCTCTGACCGGGCCGGCCGTTCCAAGACCGATGTGTCAGGTTCGAATCCTGGCCCCGCACCGGATTCTTGCCCAGCGCCCGGGGGAGTCTTCCGAGGAGGAAATCAGTGGCGTATGAGCAGTCGCTGAAGGTCCCTTGCCTGAACGCACTTCTGAACCTGAACGTCCGGTATGCAGCTGGTACGAGACCCTTCAGGTCGGGACGCCCTCTTCCGCGGGAGGTGAAGTGACGTATTATGAGGGTAGTTAGCAGACAACCAGTGGTCCGGATTCCTTCAACGGCGGGGAGATACTTCGGGGAATTCCTTCGGAATCCTGAATGGAGGGTGGAACGGGCGCGGGGTTGTGTCCAGTGGTAGTGAACGGGGTGTGATGGTGTCGCTCCTTGGTCACGGATCGGGGCGGAAAACGGGGGTCCGTGGAGGTTTCGGTCGCAGATTTCGGGGTTTGGGCAAGCTGGTTGACGCGTCGTGTGAACCGCGGATTGGTGAGACGGAGCGGGTGGCCGGCCGTGGGAGGCCGGGAGCACAGATCCGGGAAACCAGGACACGGGATCCCAAATCCCGGTCCATCAGGTCTACCCAATGCTTCGAACTGGCGGGGTTGACAGGGCGTCAGTTTGGTTTCGGAGAAGCGGCTCCGCGAAATAATGGAGAAACAACGGAGCTGATCTCCGGAGCTGTCGGAGCCGTTGCCCGATGATATTACCATAGGTCTCCGCCGGAGGGGTGTCCAGAGGAGCGGGCGTGCCGCGTCCCGATCCACCAGAATCTGGAATCTCAATAAGGTTTACTGCAATGCGCCACCATCATCTCGGCCACTGGTGAAGGGGGTTGATGTCTCAGAGAAGCCGTGATATACTCGCAGTCGGAGAGAAACGCATTGCCGAACGTGGCAGCGGGGTTATCCAGCGATAGGTCGCTGTGCATAGGCCGAGCAGTGACCGTTGAGAGTGGTGCAGGACCCAAGCATCTGGATCACCTCCATCAGCTTTCGACAAAGCCAGTGCGCGAGCCTAACGAGATTCGGGCCTTGCTGGCCTCGGAGAAACATAAGACATGCTAGGAGGGTTGGCTATGCCAAACCGCCGTATGCGCTACGCGATGTTCGTCGCATGTATCGTATGGTGCAACTCCTCGCTGCTGCCGGCGCATGCACAAGGCAGGTCTGCCTCCCGTACGCCCATTGACCGTGCTCTGATCACGAGTCGCATTGAATCAGCAAAGACCACCTGGAAGGCACGCTACAAGAGTCTGTGGAAAGCTTGGAACGGCTCCGCGGCCGAGTTCGGCGAGATGTGCACCTCAAGCTGGAAGTCGGACATGAACGGCGATGGGAACCTGGAAACCTTTACGGCTCGTTTTACGTTTGGCGAACTCGGAATGCTGGGTGACCTGAAGATCCAGCACCCGCGTTTCGGGTTGGTGTATAAAGGACAGTTCACGGGCGCAGGCCCATTCCTGTTCGCAGACATCGCCTCCGATTATCCCGGCAAAGAGATCATGTCTTGCACCCCTGTTGAGGAGCCACGCGATAGAGAAGGTTTTTGGGACCCACATGTCCAGGCCCACTGCAGGATCTCTCTGTACGCTTGGGACAAGCCAAAGAAGTGCTACGCCAAGGTATACACAATCACGACAGTTCGTCCCTATCCTGTGTACTCAGGCTCAGAGACCAGCGTGGACGTAGGTCAGTTCAGCGTATTCCTGGAAGAATGGGCAAATCACGTATTGCCGTCCTGGAGCCAGCAAGCGGCTGACGAGATCCGACGGGCAATTGACTTCCTGAGCAAACACAACAAACCGGTAGTGGTCAGCCAGGCAGTCAAGACCATGGAGCAAGAGGGCTATCACGTCACAGAGATGTGCTACGGTGGCACCGAAGGTTGGCGGGGCTTCATGGTCATACTGAACGGGCGCCATTACGTGACAATTCTCTGCGAGACGGTGCCACCATCGAACGCGAAAAGGGAGAAGCAGCTTGGCATATCGGACGAGCATGACTCTTTCTCCTGGGAAGCCGGAAAGCTGCGGCCCATGAGCGGCACAACTGCCGCGCGTGCCCAGATGGTCTTGCAGAAGATTCTTGCGAACTTCACCATCACCTCTGTTGACGTGGACTTGCGCAAGGATTTCGCATGGACGCGCGATGCCTGTTGGGACTACGGAACCAATGTCCTTCGAGAGCTTGAACGCAGGATCGGCAAGCCGGTGAGCCGACAGTTCAGCTGGGATGGCGAAGGACAGGGTGGGGACAATGGCTGGTACGTCGAATGGGGCAAGCCGAGCCGGTACGAGTTCCTCTGCGTGTTCCAGAATGACACCAACCGCTTACGCGTAATCGCCGAACCGTCGCGGGAGTAGGGAACAACAGCCTCCGGCTTGCTGTCTGCAGAACGAGACGGGCGGGTTCAGGGTCAGGCGGCGGATGGAAAGGGCGTATACGTCATTCGTATATGTCATTGCTCCGGGAGCCATGTTCAACGCTGGAGTCAACGGCCTGCCGGTATCAGAGCGACTTCAGGGGGACCGGCGGGAGACCAACCGTCTTAAGGCGGTGCCTACACCCTGGATCAGGGGACAAAGGGTATGACCAGGGCATGATGAGAATCTGCTGGGGTCGCGCCAGATACTGAGATCTCTTCAGGCGCGTCGTAAGTCGTAGCAGGGACAACGCGGTTACCCGAATCTCTCGGCGGCCGCTACATGCTTGACGATAAGATGCGCAGGTGAAGGACGGGAGCTGTCGACAAGGATAGCAATACCCGACTCGACAGAGCGGAGGTCAAGGTCTTGCCTTTGGCAGATCGGAGGAAAAACATGAAACGTAGATCGGTTCTTTTCTGTGTGGTGCTATTGCTGCTGCTGGCTGGCCCGTCAATAGCGGACAAGAACAGCGCCGTTGACGCGCCGCTCAACGCGGCCATGCTGCTGGGTGGATGCCCTGGGCTGGGAATGGCTTTGGCCGACCTGAGTAGCCAATCCGGGAACGAGCGCGGGTCCGTCAGCACCGATGCGGTGCCGAACTCGGGGGGGAAGAGCACAAGCTTGGACCGTCTCGTTCTGGTGGGCGATGCGCGGCGCGTGGGTAGAGGCATTCGACTGGCTCCGCCCGAGATCTGGAAAATGGGGGCGGCGTGCACGCCGCAGCAGCTTGACGTTCACGAGGGCTTCCTGGCCTCTTTTGATTTCCAGATAACGA
>Ga0315289_10008836_pt1 | contig 14540 bp, 10 predicted proteins | sample YL17G11_40_MG_FD_203452 | JGI IMG/M metagenome (GOLD analysis project Ga0315289, IMG submission 203452) | Sediment microbial communities from Yellowstone Lake, YNP, Wyoming, USA - YL17G11_40 | ecosystem: Environmental > Aquatic > Freshwater > Lake > Sediment | place: USA: Wyoming | collected...
TCGAAAAGATAGCCAGCCAGACATCCAACGTCCTGCCCCTTTATCTGGACATGGTCCCGAAAAGAAAAAGGAGCAAAGTCCTCGATGCGCTTGTCCGCAGCGTTGTCAGCGACCAGGATTACCATCTCGATACCGGCATCCTCGGCACGCGTTACCTTCTCGATGTCCTGACGGAAAATGGACATGCGGAAACGGCCTTTCGGGTGGTCACCCAGAAAAGCTACCCAGGCTGGGGTTATATGGTCAGGGAAGGCGCCACGACGCTTTGGGAACGTTGGGAGAAAATCACTGGCGGGGGCATGAACTCCCACAACCATATCATGCTGGGCAGCGTGGACGCCTGGTTTTATAAAACCGTGGCCGGGGTGAACTGCCTGGTTCCTGGCTGGAAAAAAATCCTGGTCAAGCCGCCGCTCTTCCGGAATCTGGATTCCGCCTCGGCCTCGCTCAAGACGATTCGAGGCGACATCCGCGTCTCTTGGAGGAGGAAGGAAGATCGCTTCGAGCTCGACCTCGGGATTCCCGTTGGGGTCGAAGCCGAAATCCGCATTCCGCTGCTGTGGAAAAACGGTGCTTTAAAAGAAGGCGGACAAGTCCTCTGGCGAAAAGGCCGGCGCTTCAGGAATCTTGAAGGCCTGTCTTTTCAGCGGATCGAAGACAGACGAATCATTTTAAACACCCAAAGCGGCGCCTTTCAATTTCGACTGGAAAAAATTTCGGGAAAGGGGGAACGATCCGGGGACGGCGTCGAAAACCCGGATGGGGAGTGAGGCCGTTTCCGGATCGTTGCTCAGATAATCTTTCCCCGCCTGAAATGGAGGATACCCTTAGTGGTCTATTTCATAAATTGTGTTACGTATACACGTAGGCAGGTACGAGTTTTTGTACATCCAAAGAGGGCAGTTGTTCAGTTATTGAATCTTGGGAGCAGGTTGGCCGATATTGTTTAATAACTTGGTCACTAACAAGTTTAAGCTTTTCCTTAAGATCTTTACGAGTAAATTTCCACTTAAAGGGACGTGCTACTTCTTGGTATCGGATTTGAAAATCCAAAAGGCGCTTCTCTACTGCCCGAAGGTCTGGAAAATCATTAGGAGTCAGGACTTTTTTCTGGACAATGGCAAAATAGATTTCAATCTGGTTAAGCCAGCTGGCATGTACGGGCAAATGAACAGCAATAGCGTTTGTCCAACTCTTGCAGAGACGATCAATAAAGGGTTGCCCTCGATGAGAAGAAGCATTGTCGATAATCCAGAAAACCCTTTTGGCTGTTCTGTAAGGGGGTTGCGACATCACTTGGTTCGCCAGTCGGTCAAACGGTTTAATCCCACTCTTCTCTTCACACCGTCCAAAGATTTTTGCCCTGTGAACATCCCAGGCGGCAAAATACGTCCAGGACCCACCACGGATATACTCATGTTCTACTCTCATCGGCTCTCCCGGACATGGAGGAGAAGTGGGATGTTTGCGAATTCTGGCTTGGATGCTCGTTTTTTCATCCGCACTGATGACATAGTCATCTGGCCCCAGAGGTTGACCTTCCCACTGCTTGGCGTAAAGATCAAGCACTTTTCCCGCTTTTTCAACGAAATCGGGATCTCTGGGATAAATCCAGGATCTGTGGAACCAAGGTCTAATCGCATCCTCATGCAACCATCGCCAGACGCTCGAATCGCTTACGGAAGGAACAATGGAGGCAGAAATGACCTCCCGGACAATTTCAGTGATACTGAATCGGCTTAAGGGGATACCCCGCTCTGCTGGAAGTTGGCAGGCAAGCGCTTTTATTTGGGAGATCTCCTCAGGGGGAAAAAAAGAAGGGCCGGCCAGCCCTGGTTTTATCCATAAGTCCTCGCTTTCTCTTATAGAAAAAGCGCTTGCGCCATTTACTAACTGTTTTTCTTGGAAGATTGAGTCTTTCACCGATTTCCTTGTTCTCCATACCCTCTGCAGCCAGGAGAATGACTTGGGCTCTTATGACATCTCTATAAGGTGCCGTATATTTTCTGGATATGGCGGTTAAATGATCTCGTTCTTCATTGGTCATAATAATTTCAAATGGGCTTTTTCTGGGCATGATATCTCCTTTCTCACAGAAGATATCATATCCCCGTTCAAGCTAAATGTAAATATACAATACGTAACTTTATTTATGAAATGGCCCACTTAGTAAAGATATTTCTTGAAAAGCCTGGCGGCTTCGTTGTAGGCCGCGATCGTCTGCTCGACGTGTTTCTCTTCATGGGCTGCCGACGCCGCGCCGCCGCCGTGGACGACATGGACGCCTTCCGTGAGTAAAGCCAGTTTCAGGACTTCTTCTTTCAGACGGACATGAGATAAGACCGGGTTCCAGACATCCTCAGCGCTCTTGTAGCGGACTCTTTTCAGCGGAAAATTCGCCATGAAGAGCGAGCTCCCTTTGACGACGTCATTGCCGTCGCCCGTGCATTTGACCTCGATTCCCCGGTCGCCGAAAACCTCTTCGACGCGACGCCGAAGATTTTCTCCCGTCGCGGCTATTTTTGGATAGATCCGAGAGGCCTGGTCGGCAAGAGACTTCAGCATGACATAGCCGGCCCTCATATATTGGGTATGGGAAGAAAAAGTCCCGCCTTCAAAAAGCACGCGCAGCTTCGCCGGGGCCTGGGGCTGGCACTTCTCGAGAATCTCGGATTTGCCGGCCACCGCGGAGACGGCGTGGCCGCCGCCGATCAGCTTTCCGAACGTCGAAAGGTCGGGCTCGATCCCATAGAGTTTCTGAACCCCGGAGGGACAAAAGCGGAACCCTGAGATGATCTCGTCAAAGATGAGGACGATGCCGTATTTTTCCGTCAAGGCCCTGGCCAGGTCCAGATATTCTTGCGAAGCGGCCAGGAATCCGCCGACGCCCAAAAACGGCTCGACGATCAAGCAGGCGATCTCGCTGCCCTTTCTCCACAAAACTTTTTCCAGGTCGTCCCCGTCATTGAAACGGGTCGTGAAGATCTTTCGCAGGATCTCTTTGGGAACTCCGGCCGACTCGGCCTGCTGGAAGCCGGCTTGGGGATAATATTTGACGCCTTTGAGCAGATAGGGCGACGCCCCATGCCAGCCGCCGCCGATTTTCAGAACGCCCTCCCGTCCCGTGTAGGCTTGGGACAGCATGATGGCATACATGGTGGCCAGGGTGCCTGAAGTCGTGAACCGGATCCTGTAATCCTTATGACCGAGCTGTTTGAGCAGGAGCTCGGCCAGCTTGATCTGGCTCTCCCCTTCGAACCCCGTATGCAACGAACCGTCTTCCAGGCTGAATCTCTTGAATTCATCCGTCAGGACTTTGGGATTATGGCCCAGGATATTCGCATAGTGGCCCTGCCAGTAATCGATATAGGCGTTCCCGTCGAAATCATAGACCATAGGCCCCTTGGCCCTGGTGATGATGAAGGGATAGGGCGAAAAGAGGCGCAGGGAATGGCTGCCGCCCTGGACCATCACCCGCTGGGCCCGCCGATAAATCTGCAGGCTTTTCTTTGTTTTTTTCCGGTATTGAGCTTCCAGGAACTCGAGAAGCTTGTCGATTTTTATCATAGCCGGGCGGTTTCTCAGGGCTATCACTTTATCAACGACACGCTTTAAAGTCAATCTGAACCGGGGTATAATCCTCTTCGCTGAGAAAGGAGAAATATCATGGAAATCCTCAGCCAAGAAGTCCGCGAGGCCACCAAGAAAAAATTCGACGGCGAGCTCGAAAACAAAGTCACCATCCTCCATTTCACCCAGGAACCGAGCCGGCTCGCCCTTCCCGACTCGCTCAAAGGACAGGACTGCTTCTTCTGCAAAGAAACCAAGCAGCTTTTGGAAGAGGTCAAAGCTCTTTCCGATAAAATCGAACTCCTGGTCTATGACTATACGGCGGATAAAGAAAAAGCCGCCGAATACAAGATCGACAAGATCCCCGCGACCGTGATCATGGGCGATCAAGACTACGGGATACGCTTCTATGGGATCCCTTCCGGATACGAATACACGAGCCTTGTCGAAGCCATCGCGGATGTCTCAAAGCGAAGAACCGAGCTTTCCGCTCAAACCAAAGATGCCCTCAAGTCCGTCGATAAAGACATCCACATCCAGGTCTTTGTCACGCCGACCTGCCCCTACTGCACCACGGCCGTCCGGCTGGGACATCAGTTTGCCCTGGAATCCCCTTTGGTCAAGACCGACATGGTGGAGTCGACGGAATTTCCCCACCTGGCCAATCGATTCAACGTGTGCGGAGTCCCTAAAACCGTCGTCAACGAGATCATCTCTTTCGAAGGGGCCGTCCCGGAAGAGGAATTTCTCGCCCAGGTGCTCAAAGCCGTCAGCCCGGCCAAGTAGTCCCGTCGGGAGTATCTACTTGCGATTCTGGACAACCCCTTTTAATGGTGACTCGGAAGCGAATATGTGATTTCGAAGAGGTGTTGGAATCGCCCCTGAGGCCCCCCTAGCGGAGGGGGGGCCCCGGACACTCTTGGAGGAGGACCCTTTTGCAGGTTCCCCCTCCAACGGGCGGCGGGAATACCCGCCGGCCCTGCCACCCCTCCAAGGAGCATCCCCCCATGAATTCATCGCCAGATGCTCCTTGGAAAGGAGGCAGAGAGCGAAGCGATCGTTGGAGGGAAACCCGGAATAAGGGTTTCCCTCCAAGAGTATCCGACGGAACTGGTTCCCCAGGGGGCCGGGGGCGATTCCGACACCGATAGAAAATCACGCAAACGGAGGCGGTTGCTGGTGCCCCCCTTTAATTGACAACCCGGCTTTTGGTGCTATAATAGGCAGGTTTATGTCTATCTTCAAGAAAAAAAATGAAAACCGCGTTTGCGTTATCGGCCTGGACGGCGTTCCCTACGGCCTTCTCATCGACCTGGCCAAGAAAGGGATCATGTCGGCTCTGGGAAGGATCATCGATTCCGGTCATCTCCATAAAATGAAGGCCGGCCTTCCCGAGATCTCTGCCGTCAGCTGGACCAACTTCATGACCGGCACCAATCCGGGAACGCACGGCATTTTCGGGTTTACCGACCTAAAACCCCGCTCCTATGACCTTCGCTTTCCGAATTTTTTAAATGTCCAGGTGCCGACTTTTTGGGACGGCCTAAGCGAAAAAGGCAAAAAATGCATCATCATCAACCAGCCGTCCACTTACCCGGCCCGGAAAATCAACGGGGTGCTCATCTCCGGATTCGTCGCTATCGAGCTGGCCAAGGCCGTCTATCCGCTTTCATATAAGGTCGATCTGGAACAGATGGGCTACCAGATCGATATCGACACGCTCAAAGCCCGGGAGAACCCCGCCTTTCTCTGGCAGGAGCTGATCAAAACGCTCATGGGCCGTCAGAAGGCCCTGAACCATTTTTGGGAGGAGGAATGGGACTATTTTGAGTTCGTCATCACGGGGACCGACAGGCTCCACCACTTTCTCTGGAACGCCTATGAGGACCCGAACCACCCTCACCACCAGAATTTTCTCGATTATTACCGCCAGATCGACCGGCTCATCAATAAAATATATTCCTCCTTCCGCAAAACGGCGGGCGACGAGGAAAATATCTTCTTTCTTTCCGACCATGGCTTCACCGGCATCCGACAAGAAGTCTATCTCAACGCCTGGCTCGAGAAAGAAAAATACCTCAAGTTCGCCAATTCCTCGCCAAAAGGCTTGGAAGACATCTCCCCCAAGTCCATCGCCTTCGCCCTGGATCCCAGCCGCATCTATTTAAATTATAAAGATAAGTTTCCCAACGGCTCGGTCCGCGCCGGGGAGCAGAAATCCCTCAAAGAGGAGATGGTCCGGAAGCTGGAAAAGCTGGAGTATGAGGGGAAAAAAATTATCCGGAAAGTCTTCCTTGCCAAAGACATCTATTCCGGCCCGCTCGTTTCTCAAGGTCCGGACCTGATCATCCTTTCCGAGCCGGGTTTTGACTTGAAAGGCTCGGTCAAGAAAAAGGAGGTCTTCGGGCGCACGCCCGGCCTCCAGGGCATGCACACCTGGGATGATGCTTTTTTCCTGGCCAAAAACGATTTCGGACAGGACCTCTCGATATCGGATCTTTCCCGGATCATTTTGGATCGCTTTTAATGACAGATCAGACAAGACGTCGTTGCCAGGCCCTGTGGGCCGTGGCAATCCGACGCAGTCGTTGCGAGGCCCCTTGGACCGTGGCAATCTCGTGCCTTCCGCGCGGCAAGAGAAAATTCTGCGCCTGGCCCGGAATGATCCAAAAGATCAGATCTGCCGGCCTCCATTCCGCGGTTCGCATGGACAAGAAAAATCGCCTGGCAAAAATCGGAGCGGTTATACTTTTATTCTTCTTATCAGGCCTTCCTCTCGCTGCCTATATCGGCCCGGGAGCCGGATTCGCTTTTCTTTCCTCGTTTCTCGTCCTCTTCCTGACCTTCTTTCTGGCCATTTTTTCTTTCTTGGCCTGGCCTTTCCGCTTCTTTTTTCGCCTGATCAGAGGGAAAAAAGCGTACAAGAAAAGCCGGGTCGAGCAGGTGGTCATCATCGGGCTCGACGGGCTCTCCCCGGAGCTCGCCGAAAAATACATGGCCGATGGCAAATTGCCCCATCTTTCGAAGCTCAAACAAGAAGGGGCCTATGCCCGTCTCCAAACGACGACCCCAGCGATCTCTCCCGTCGCCTGGTCTTCGTTCATGACCGGCTCCGAACCGTCCAAGCATAATATCTTCGACTTTCTCAGCCGCGACCCGAAGACCTATCTTCCCGACCTCTCCTCAGCCCGGATCGGAAAGCCCAAAAGAGTCTTTTCTCTCGGAAAATACAACGTCCCGTTTTCCAAGCCGGAAATCAGGGGCCTGCGGAAAAGCGTCCCGTTTTGGAAGATCCTGGGCGACCATGGAATTTTCAGCACCGTCCTGAGGGTGCCGATCACATTTCCGCCTGAAAAATTCAAAGGACATCTGCTGTCCGGGATGTGCGCGCCCGACCTCAAAGGAAGCCAGGGAACATTCTCCTTTTACACTTCGGACCCGGATAAGATCAAAAAGCGCGAGGGTGGAATCGCCATTCCCGTCGAGGTGAAAGGGAACAGGGTCGAGACATACATCTCGGGGCCGGACAACTCGCTTCTCAAAAAAGCGGAAGAAATCCGGCTGCCGATGAGGATTTCGATCGAGTCCGAAAAAGAACAAGCCCGGATCGAAGTCTCGGGGCAAACCATCACCTTGAAAAAAGAAACATTTTCGCCCTGGGTTCGCCTGACTTTCCGCCCCGGCCTGGGCATGAAGATCAGGGCTATCTGCCGTTTTTATGTCTCCCAGGTTCGGCCGCATTTCGAAATGTATCTCACGCCGCTCAATATCGACCCGGAAAAGCCCGCCCTGCCCATTTCCCATCCGTTCATCTATTCGGTCTATCTGTCGAAGCTCCTGGGGAGCTTCATCACCCTCGGGGAAGCCAACGACACCTGGGCGCTCAATGAAGGCGCGCTGAGCGAGCAGGCTTTTCTGGAGCTGACCTACTCGAACCACCGCGAATGGGAAGCCATGGTCGACAATGCCCTGGCCAAGACCAAGAAGGGCCTGGTCATCTGCGTGTTCGAGACGACCGACAGCATTTCCCATATGTTCTGGAGATACCTGGACAAGGACCACCCGGCGCTCAAAAGCGGCCGGGCCCTGATGAGCGATAAGGTCATCGAAGAGCTCTTCCGGAACATGGACGAGATGGTCGGCCGCCTCCGGAAAAAAATGAGGGAGAAAAGCGCGCTTTTCATCATGTCCGACCACGGCTTCAAGTCGTTCAAACGCGGCGTCAACCTCAATTCCTGGCTCCATAAAACCGGCTATCTGTTCCTGAAAAACGGCAAGGCCGAAAGCGAGGAGTGGTTCAGGGATGTGGACTGGGGAAGGACGAAGGCCTACGCCTTGGGCTTGGGCGGGCTCTATGTCAATCAGAAGGGCCGCGAGGCCAAGGGCCTGGTCGGAGCCGGCGACGAGACAAGAGCGCTGAAAGCCGAACTCCTGAAAAAACTCACCGGACTGAAGGACGAGGAAAAGGGAGTGGCGGCCGTCAGCCGGGTCTATGACCGGGACGAAATCTATCATGGACCTTATAAAGAAAACGCGCCGGACTTGATCATCGGATACAATGCCGGCTACCGGGCTTCCTGGGAAGGCGTGACCGGAAAAATCACGCCCGCCGTCTTCGAGGACAACACCAAGGCCTGGAGCGGCGACCACTGCATCGACCCGGCCTGGGTGCCGGGGGTTCTTTTCTGCAGCCGGAAAATAGATGCCAAAAATCCTTCGATCATGGACATCGCGCCGACGGTGCTCGATCTCTTCGGGCTGGAGCCGCCGGCCCACATGGACGGCCGGTCTTTGCTGACCAAGCCGGGAATCGCGCCCGCGGCCAAGGGGAAGAAATCATGAGCGAGCCGATCCATCGCCGGGATTTCCTAAAATATAGCCTGGGGGCCGCCTCCCTGCTGGCCTTGGAATCGCGCTCGAATCTTGTGACTCGGACCTTTGGCAAAACGGCCACAAACAAGAAAGTCCTGATACTCGGGTTTGACGGGATGGACCCGCATCTCACGAATGTCTGGATGAGCGAAGGCAAGCTGCCCGCCTTTAAACGTCTCATCGGACAAGGAGGATTCCGCAGGCTCGGCACGAGCATCCCGCCCCAGAGCCCCGTCGCCTGGTCCAATCTCATCGCCGGCACGAACCCGGGCGGCCACGGCATTTTCGATTTTATCCACCGCGATCCCAAAAACTATTGGCCTGTTTTTTCCGCAGCCTTAACCGAAGAGGCGAAAAAGACGATCCGCGTCGGCAACTGGATCCTTCCCATTAAGGGCGGAGACGTCCGGAACCTCCGCAAGGGTAAGGCTTTCTGGCAGATCCTGGAGGAGCACGACATCCCGGCGACGATTTTCAAAATTCCCGCCAACTATCCTCCCGTTCCCTCCAAGCAAAAAACATTCTCCGGACTGGGCACGCCGGATCTCCTGGGCAATTACAATTCTTTCAGGTACTACACGACAGAGCCCAAAGAGATCAAAGAGGACATCGGCGGAGGGTCCGTCCATCCGGTCTATGTCATCGGGAACCGGGTGGACGCCAAGCTGCCGGGTCCGGCCAACACCTTCAAAAAAGACCGGCCGGAAGCCGAGATCGAGTTCAAGGTTTTCCTCGACCGGCAAAATCCGGTGGCGAAAATCGTCATCCAGGACCAGGAATTCATCCTGAAAGAAAAAGAATGGAGCGGCTGGAAGAGGATCCGTTTTTCCCTAATCCCCACCCAAAGCGTGAGCGGCATCTGCATGTTCTACCTCAAGGAAGTCCGGCCCAACTTCAAGCTCTATGTTTCCTCGATCAACGTCGACCCGGCCGATCCCGCCCTCCCCCTTTCCACCCCGTCCTCCTATGCCGCCGAGCTCGAAAAAAGATTCGGCCCGTTTTTTACCAAAGGGCTTCCGGCCGACACCAGCGCACTCGATAACGACATCCTGGATGAAGGAGAATTCCTGGAACAGGATGATTTCGTCCTCGAGGAAAGCAAGGCCATGCTGGACTACGAGCTGGAGCGGTTTGATTCCGGGGTTCTCTTTTACTACATTTCGAGCACGGACCAGCGCCAGCACATGTTCTGGCGGCTGCTCGATGAGAAGCATCCCGCGTATGATGCGGGACTAGCCGCCAAATACGGGAAGGTCATCGAAAACACCTACAGGGAAGCCGATCAGATCTTGGCCAAGGCCATGGACAAGATCGACAGGGAGACCGTTCTCATCGTCATGTCCGACCATGGGTTCAATCCCTTCAGCCGCAGTTTCAGCTTGAACACATGGCTCAAGGAAAACGGCTATCATGTCCTGACCAATCCCTTTAAAAGGGAAACGGGAAATCTCTTTCCCGACACAGACTGGTCGAGGACGAAAGCCTTCGGGGTAGGCCTGAACGGCTTGTATATCAACCAGAGGGGCCGGGAGGCCGAAGGCATCGTCGGAGAAGGCGCCGAAAAAGAGAACCTGGTCCGGGAAATCGCCCGCAAGCTCGAAGAATTCGTCGATCCCAAGACGGGTGATAAAGTTTTATGGAAGGCTTATGTCTCCAAGGATGTCTATTCCGGCCCATGTGTCGGAGAAGCGCCCGATATCATCCTCGGATTCAGCCGCGGCTATCGCATTTCCTTCGGATCGCCGCTCGGCAAAATCGAAAAGAACGTGCTCGAGGACAACAAGGGAAAATGGAGCGGCGACCACATGGGCGCGGCGGAGATCCTCTCCGGGATCCTGGCCGCCAACCGCCCGATCGTGGCTGAAGCCCCCGCCCTCTATGATCTCACGGCGACGATCCTCGATGTCTTCGGCGTCGAAAAGCCCAGGGATTTAATCGGGAAAACGATATTTTGATAGATGTCATCGCGAGCGAAGCGCCTCGCCATGACGAGGAGAGGACGTATGGGCAAAGAGAAGATCAAGCTGGATAAAAGCCTGATGGACAAGGTTCGGAAATACGCCGAGATGTCCGGATATTCATCAGTAGAGGAGTTCATCACCCACTGCCTGGAAAAAGAGATGGCCAAGATCGAAGAGTCCGATTCCGAGGAAGAGATCAAGAAAAAACTAAAGGGGCTGGGATATATCTCCTGATGCCATTTTACATTTTGAGTGAATGTGACGATGTGGACATTTAACGCGGCCTTCGGCAGGATCTTTGAAATCATTTTTCTGCCGTTCCGCCAGGCAAGCCCGTGGTTCGGGATGATCCTCATCTCTCTCCTGACAGGCCTGTTGATGCTCTTTATTTTCCGCCACACCTCCAACCAGGAAGGAATCCGAAAGGCCAAGAACAAGATCAAAGCCCACCTGCTGGAGCTCCGCCTTTACAAGGACAACATGCGAGTGTCTTTGAAGGCTTACGGCCACATCCTACTCGCCAACCTGAAATACCTCAGCTATTCCGCCAAGCCGATGCTGGTCATGATCGTCCCGGTCCTTCTCATCCTTATCCAACTCAACCTCTGGTTCGGGTACCGGTCACTGGATGTCGGGCAAGAGGCCGTCCTGAAAATCAAGCTCGAAGAAGGCAAAAATCCTTTCCAGATAGAAATTGCGATCGAGACGCCCGCCGGGATCTCCATCGAAACGCCCGCCCTGAGAATCGAAGATCTCCGGGAAATCGATTGGCGTCTGAGGGCCCGCGACAAGGGCGTCCACGCCGTCACCTTCCGATCGGAGAATCTATCCTTTTCCAAACAGGTCGCGGTGGCGCAGAACCGCCTTTCCAAGATCTCCGCCGTGAAAGTCGGTTCGGGCTTTCTTGACCAAGTATTCAATCCCGGCGAAAGGCCGCTGCCGAAAAACCTGGGGATCCAATCGGTCGAGGTGGTCTATCCCGCCCCAGGCATGAATCTTTTCGGCTGGCATATTCACTGGCTCATCGTCTTCTTCGCCCTGTCCATCATCTTCGGCTTCGGCCTGAAGGGCTTTTTTAGGGTGGAAATATAAAATTGCGATCCCTCCACAAATAGATCCACAGATCTCCGCCTCCCTCCCCGGCCTCAACGTTGTCCTCCATTCCCTTACGGGACGCTCAACACGTATGGCAGGTTTTTCGTCTTCAGCTTGATGGACACCTTGGTCTCCCGGTCATTGCCGTCCGTATCCTTTTGCTTATTGGTGATCGTCATTTCTTGGACCAGTTGGATTTTCGGCGGCTCGGCTTTGGTATCCTTCTTTTTCAGGAGGTCCTTGAAAAGCTGGTAGAGCAGCCCGATGGCGCTGAAGATCGAGAAGTAATTTGTCCCGGGATTGTTGCGCGTGACGTAATAGTCCGGCTTGTAGCCGAAGGGATTCTGGTTCGGCTTGACGTCCAGCTTGAGCGGCACGGCATTCTCCGTTTTCTGGCTCGCCATCACCAACTCCCCTCCGACATACATGGATAGCCTGTAATAGAGGGGCTGCCTCTTCACGGTCGGGGTTTTTGGCTCGGTCCGCGGAGAAGAGACTTCGATGTCCAGGTCGATTTCCTTCTTGAGGATGAGCTCCCCCGCTTTGAGTTCCAGAAAATAGGTGCGCCTCCCCGGCCTCAAAAAAAGGTCGTTGGCATCCAGGCTGAGGATATTCGGGCCGGATTTGAAAAGGCCCGCTTTAAGGACAGTCGACCCTTCAGAAAATTTATAATAGGCATCGGCGGTCAGGTCGAACCCGAGGGGCAGAATGCCTTGAATGATGATCGGGTTGCCACCGACGCCGGCGATGAGCGCGATTTCCGGAACGAACGGATAGCGGCCTTTCCAGCGGGAAAGGAAGGCTATCACCTCGGCCTGGCCCACCAGGTCGATAAAGGCGTATCCCGAGTCCCCGGCCCGGTAGGTCTCGAAATACTCGGCGATCCATTTGATCTCGTTCGTCTTGTCATTCAGCTTGTTAAAACAGAACGCCAGCAAACCCGAGGCGTCGGGCTTGTCCGCGGCGTCCATTTTGTCGAGCCGGGGCAGGACCAATTCCACGATGCTTTTAAAATCCCGCGTCCCCCGAAAAATGCCCGCTACGTCGTCCTTCCACTGAGCCGGCAGGGCCTGGACGGAGACAGCCAGCAGGACGACAAAGCCAAGGTTCTTTTTAATCGCCATATTGAAAAATGAAATAGACCTCAAGGCTGGAATTCGGGAAATCGGCCGGCAGGGCCGGAAAGGGCAGGCTCAACTCGAGCGCCCGAATGGCCGCCTGGTCCAAGGCATCGATTTTGGATGAGGCGATCACTTCGATCAAGGTCAGGTTCCCGTTCTTCCCGATCACCACGGTAATCCCGACTTCGCCCTTCCAGGCGAAATCAGCGGGAGCGGCAATCGACCAGTTCTTCTGGATTCGGTTCATCACGGCATTGGCCCATGGCGAAAAGTTATATTTCTGGACGTTCGGGGGCGCGGCGCCTCCGATAAAAGCCCGGGCTCCTTTCTTTCCGGGACGGCCGGGCCTGCCTCCCGCGCCGGTCTTGCCCGAAATGGCCGTGCCCGGATAAAGATATTTGGCGAAGTTGATGTCCGACCTGACCTGGTATTTGTCCCGGGGAAGGTAGGAATCCTCGAGATTCCCTTTGGCTCTTGTCAGGTCGAGCTTTGATTTCGGCGGAATGAGCAGGCCAAATCCAGAGGAAAAATTCCGTGATTCCTTGATTTCCCCTTTGACCTCGAATGGGCTTTGGACGGCCGGGGCGGCTCCCCCCGGCCTTGCGGCTTGGCCTCCGGAAGGGGCCTTCGATTCCGCCGGCTTTTGCCCGACCGCGGCTCGACCGGCTCCTGAACCTTCTCCGCCGGTGATTTCTTTTCCCCCTAAATCCTCCCCGGCAGGAATTCCGGCGGCCAGCCCGTCTCTCCTCGGCGCGACGATTTTTTCCTTGGGCACGATGAACGCCGACACCGACTTCTGCTTTAGGTCATAAATCTTGTAGGTGAATTTAAGATGGAGGACAACGCTAAAGCCGACAATATGAAGGATTAAAGAAACAAGAAAGATGGCGCCTTTCGCCATATATTCCGATGTTTTTTCGTTAATCTCCGGCTCCTAAAAATCTATTTTAACATAATTCGGCTCACGATTATTAAATCGCGGCGGCGGCCAAATCGTTTCATCCGCAACGTTTTTTTGGCCGGAATAGTACTAATGATCCGGGAGTTTAGATTCAGGGAGGTATAAGCGATGAATCAGAACAGAAGGATTTTTATTGACATGGGTATCCTGTTCGCCGGCTTGTCGCGGCGGGATCAACGGTCCCCAAAAAATAAAGCTATTTGCGGAGATAGATCAATCCATTCGCCTATACATCGGGAAACATTTTGCCGGATTTTAGAATGAGGGGCTGTCCCGCCATCTTTCCTCAGAGATATCACCTCAGACGAATAATGATCTCCTGTCTGACAAATTCTCCATCCTGGCCCTGGGGAAATTGGATCAGGAGCTGCTCATCGGATCGCTGAGCCCCCTTGACGGATTCAATCCTCTTCGACTGGGTGACCTTCAGGGCATAGGCTTGACCGGCCAGGCCTTCCACGGTGACTCTCAAAGCTTTTCCGGTCCGCTCCATTTTGATGATTCTCAGGCCTTTGTTGAAATCGCCGGTCTTGGATTCGTTGGGCGGCGGCAGGAGCTCGACGGTCGGCTCGAAATCGATTTCGACGGAGTCCCGGCCGGTGAGGTTCAATTCTACAAGCGGCTGAACGGCCTGGGCCAGCGGGGGCTGATCCATGCGGGGCCGCACCGATTTGCCGTTTAGGCGAGCTCCCCGCACTTCGGTCCCAAGCCCTAAGGCAGGCCCAAATATCATTCGATAACCGTTATTTTTCTTGGAGACAATGTCCACCCTCAGCTTTGTTTCCTGCCTTCGAAAATGCAGAGAGAAGGCCTCCTCCCCGATTTTGCAGTTCTCGATAGACACATCGTTCCAATCGGCCGGGAACCGCGGCCTGAAAACGATCTCCTTTTTCGCCGCATCGCCGTCAAGGCCCAGCAGGCCGCGGACGAAGGGAAAAACGACCCCGCTTGAGGAAAAGC
>Ga0315289_10008837_pt1 | contig 14540 bp, 14 predicted proteins | sample YL17G11_40_MG_FD_203452 | JGI IMG/M metagenome (GOLD analysis project Ga0315289, IMG submission 203452) | Sediment microbial communities from Yellowstone Lake, YNP, Wyoming, USA - YL17G11_40 | ecosystem: Environmental > Aquatic > Freshwater > Lake > Sediment | place: USA: Wyoming | collected...
CTGTGGGCTTCCGGAAGGTCGCATCCTTGCCCTCCAGCCCACAGTATAGGACATTAGTTATACCGGTGTCAATAGCCCCACCACCGCCATGACGAACATAAGGTACGCGCGACGGGTAATGTCCTTCTTGGAGACGGAGTCAGCGGTCATCAGGTTGGCCCTCCTTGGCCCCGGCGGAGACTCGAGGTGTCCTCGGAGCTAGATCATCCTCCACACGGACTCCACCGGCATGTGGTGTTTGAAGGCCTCAAAGGCCTTGCAGGCCGGGTAGAGCAGGACGAGCCCCACGGCCCAGGCGAAGTAGGTCTGCGGCAGGCCGGCCGGCGTGGGCCAGGCCAGGCTCAGGGAACGATACACGAACCAGTGAACCAGGAAGAAGTATAGGGCGCCCTGACCCAGGATCACGAGCGGCCGAGCCCAGGTGGCAAGCCAACGCGACGAGCGCGAGAACGCATAGAGCATCACGAGATCGAAACCGAAGGCCAGGAATAGGAACGACAAGCTCGGCGGATACTTGACGACGTTGAGGAAGTCAACCAGCGTGTTGCTTTCTGGCATGCGCAGGTTGCCGAACCCTCCCAGGAGGCGCAGCAGGAGGAATAGGCCCAGGCTGACCGCGCCGGCGGGCAGCGCCCACCGATACGCCTTATCCGGCCGGGACAGCAGCAGGCGGGCGAAGGCCATCCCCAGGAGCGTGACTCCCAGCCAGGGAACGGGCGGATACAGGACGAAGGCGACCCCAACGGAACCCGGGAGGAGCAGCAGCCGGATCGGGGTGAAGATCCCCAGGTCGGCATCCAGCAGGTGGCCGGGAAGGACCTGCATCACCAGGACGATGGCCGCGCCGATGGCCGCCTGGGCCTTCCCGCTCAACCGCAGGAAGAGGATCCCGAGCAGCATCGCCGCGCCCAGGCTGGCGAGGATGCTGAACTCGAACGGGTACACCTGCCCGGCCGTGGCCAGGTCGACGATCAGCATCTCGACGGCGACTAACAGCAGACCGCGCAGCGCCAGGTGGCCGGCGATCCTTCCTTCCGACCAGCCGACCTGGCGGCGTGCCTGGGCGAAAAGGAGCATCCCCGCGCCCATGAGGAAGTAGAAGCCGGGTGCGCACGGGTGCGTCGCTAGACGCGTGAGCATCGCCGCCAGGCTCGGGTAGTCCGGCAGCGGCTGATTCCAAGTCTCGAAGGGATGCCAGCGGCGCACGAACAGGCTGGCGTGGTCGATGGCCATCAGGATCATGATCAGCCCGCGCAGGGCATCGAGAGGGAGCAGGCGTCCGATGCCCTCGGCCGGGACTGGCCTCGCGTCGGCGGCGCGCTCGATCTCAGCGGCGCGCCAGGCGCGCAACAGACGAATGCTCGACCACAGGATGCCGGCGGTGGCGATCATCGGAACCGGCGGCCAGGATGTGAAGAGCGCCGCCAGCATCCCGACCATCCACAATACGGTGGCACCGCGCGGGAGTACACCAGCTCGCAGCGAGTCCGTGCCCAGTGCGAGGATGCCCCATACGTACAGGACCGCGATGATTGCGGAGATTGGACTCATGCCGGGGCCCGATAGAAACGCGCTCACCTCGCCCCCCGAGCGTACGAACGCGGCAAGCAAGTCGATCGCTGCGATTCCCGTCAGGCCGGTAATCGCGGCCGCCGTCCCCAGCCGACCCAGGCGGCCGAGCCGGGGCCTCTGCACGGCATCGATGCCGATGAACCACACGGCGACCGCAAGCAATGGAAGCGTGTTCAGGATCCTCTCTAGGGCTGGGTTCGGGAGGGTCGGCAGAAGGATCTGTGCCACAACAAGGGCGACCAGAAGCAGGCCTGCGACGCTACCCACGCGCACGGCGAACGACGCTCCGAAGCTTCGATGGACCTGCCCTCCGGCCTGAGACGCGGTCGAGGGCACGGCAACGGCTGCTCGAGGGTCGGTCGGGCTCGAGGATCCTGTCGGCAACATGAGCTTGCCTCCTTGCCCTGGGCATGCTACCCGAGGATCATCGGGCGGTCAGCCCTGGCACCCAGGGCTCAGCCGTCCGGGCGGGAGGGCTCGAGGGGTCGTGCGCATCCAGCCAGACGGGAGTGGATACTAGCGGCACGAAGCGAGCGTCAGCAGACGTGCTGGCTCGACAGGCATCAGCCCTATGGGCGATAGATCCATGGGGGAAAGGCCTGCTCGGCCAGCCGATCCAGGCCGACATCCCAGGGAAGGTCCTGGCGCCAGGCGCGCGACGGCCGGCGGCCGGCTACCACCTGTCGCACGCCGTCAAGTGCAGCCCGAGCAAGTTCGAAGGCCGTGATGATCGCCGTGCCCAGGACGCCGCGTCGTCGGGCAGGAACAGCCGGTGAGGCCAGAGACAATTGAGCAGAGATTCGCATCGGCCGCCTCCTACTTCGGACCGGGCACAGGCCCGGGTGTGACCGAGAGGACTTTCAGGTTGAGACCCGTCACTCGCGCCAGAAGGGCGGGCAACGCCGACTGGTCCGGAAGGCTGGCGATCAGGATCGTCCGCCTGGCATCCAGGCTCGACGGGACGAACGACACATCCAGCCCGCTGAACCACTCCGACCACCGGGCATCGATGATGCCTTCGACCTCAACGGCGTACTGGATGGGCTTCGTGCTGAAGGAGTAGTCGCTCATCTCGGTTCTCCTGACAAGGCCAATTCGCAGCGAGGAGCGGTCACGAGATCTTCCACGAAGACCCATGGGCGGCCCGTGCCTCCCAGGACGGACTGGAGCATGGGGACGCCGGAGTGTTGGAGCCAGACAACAACGGAATACCGGGAGCGAGCCGCAACCGGCGATCGGCGTCGGCGGGTGGACGAGCGGGGCACGAGAGACCATGCGCCCAAGCAGCCAGGGACGGACGAGGGCGGGGGAAACGGTTCGACAGACACGGCCGGGGTTCTCATGCCACCACTGTAGGTGGGAGGCGTGGGTGCGGTCATCCCCAAGGTTGGGGATTCCTTGATGGGTTTTCGGCCCCGGAGACAGAGCGGCGGGCGTGCCTAGATCTGCCCGAGTGTGCGAGCCTGGTCTACCGCTTCCAGGCGGGTGTGGACGCCCAGCTTGCCGTAGATGGCCTTGGTGTGCGACCGGACGGTGCTGGTGGCGACACACATCTCATCGGCGATTTCGGAGCTCGAGAGTGCGGTAGCAAGCAGGCGGAGCACATCCAGCTCTCGCTGGCTGAGGGGCTCTTCCAACGTCGGAACGCCCGGCGCTAGGGCCACCGGTTGTGCCGATGGCCGAGGGGCGTCAGACGGGGCGAGGGCCTGGCGCAGAGCCTGGGCGTAGGCAAAGGAGGGATCGGAGGCAGGCACCCGTGCCAGCAGGCCGTTCATGACGGGACCCTGATCCCCGAACAGGCGGACATACCCGCGGGACTCGGACATGTGCAAGCAGTCGAGCAGCCGTTTGAGCGCCTCATCGGTTTGGCCGAGGGCAGCCTCGAACAGTGCGCACAGCACGGACGCCTGGAGGAATAGGCCCAGTGCGCCGGTTGGTTCAAGGAGTTGTAGGACCTTCTTGGTAAGACTTAGCCCCGTCTGCGCGCGGCCTCGGTCCGTTCGCGCTTCGTGCAGCAGGAGCTGAGCATGCGTCAAGTACTGGGCATGGTCCCTGAACTCGAGCTGGCCGTCTGGGGGAAGAGGGTATTCGCGTGCCCAGGCGCGGGCGCGGTCGAGGCAGGCCGAATCGGGCGCGCAGGCCAGGCACAGCCGCGCTTCCTCGGCCCGCGTCAGCGCAAGCAGCCATGGGGAACGCTCGCGAACCAGATGCTCGAGCCGGCGGAGCAGGCCCAGGGCCGAGGCGGCATCGCCGCTGGCGTGCAGTGCCCGGGCCAGCTGCGTGTAGCTCTCATACAGCGCGTCGGTCTGCTGCCACTGCTCGGCAAGCGAGCGGCCTTCCTGGGCGAAGCGTAGTGCCTCGGCCACCTGGTTTCGCTGCCGCAGAATCTCGCTCAGGCGCGCGTACCCGAATGCGGCGATCGGCAGCCTTCGGCCGCAGCGGCGAATGTGCTCGTCGTGCAGGGCCAGGATCCGCCGGCAGGTAGCCTCGGCTTCATCCAGCTGCCCCAGCCAGATCTGGGTCCCGGCCAGCGTCGCCAGTCCACGGGCGGGCGCCGGGGCTCGATCGAGATCCCTGCCCGGAGCGTCGGCCTGCGCCAGGGCGTCGACGGCGGCCTGCAGTTCGCCCAGGTGGCGCAGCGCCATCCCCATACAGACGAAGCTGTACCGGCGGGTGGTCACGTCGCTCAGGGGCAGGCCGGACAGCGCCTGGCGCGCCAGCCGGACAGCCTCCGCGTGCCGGCCGTCCATGACCGCCAGGTTGGCTTCGACGGCCGTCAGGTGCGCCAGGGCATGGCGGAGTTCGATGACCTTGGGTGAGTCGGGGTTGTCTTCAAGGGCGCGCAGCCCTTCCTGAACCAGTTCGCGCGACTCGGTCAGCTCCTCGCCCATGGTGGACGCCTCGGCCGAGAAGGAGTGCGCCCACAGTTGGGCGACACGCAGCCAGGGGCCCGCGTGCAGCCAGGTCTCCGTGTAGGCATGCAGCCAGCTGAGAATCGTCGACAACTCGCCCTGGAACACGAGCGACAGGCCGTTGCAGCGGATCAACTGGCCGATGCGTTCGTGGTCCCCCGCCACCAGCCCGTGCTGGATGGCGTCGATGATGTCGCCATTGGCCTCGTACCACTCGCTGGCGCGCCGGTGCACGGTGGCGGCACCGTCCGGATCGCGCTCCTTCTCGACGGAGCGCAGGAAACTGCGCATGAGGGAGTGGTAGGCAAACCACAACCGCTCACTGTCCAGGGGCACGACGAACAGGTTGGCCGCCTCCAGCCGGCGCAGCATGGCCTGGCTGTCGTTCTGCCCGGTGACGTGGTCACACAGCGCGGCATTGAATCGGTCGAGCAGGCTGGTTTGCAGCAGGAAGGTGCACACATCGGGCGGCTGCTGGGCGAGCACCTCCTCCATCAGGTAGTCCAGCACGAAGCGGTCGCTGCCGGCGAAGGCCTCGACGAATGCGTGCCGGTCGCCGGCATGCTTGAGCGAGAGCGCGGCCAGGTGCAGCCCGGAAACCCAACCTTCCGTGCGGGTCTCCAGCGTGGACAGGTCCTGATCCGGGAGGCCCAGCCCGAGGGTGTCGTTCAGCAGCGTCCCGGCTTCGGCGAGGGTGAATCGCAGGTCGCCTGCCCGGACCTCGGACAGCACGCCGGTCGCCCGCAGCCGTCCCAGCGGCCAGGGCGGATCGGATCGACCGGCGAGCACCAGGTGCATGCCTGGCGGCTGGTTGTCGATCACGTAGGTCAGCAGGTCATGCACCTGGGGATCGAGGAGGACATGGAAGTCATCCACGACGAACACGAAGGGCCGCTGAATGGCGGCGAGTTCCTGCGGCAACGCGGCGAGGAAGCTATCCAGGGGTGGGAGCTGGGGTGACTCCAGCGCCCCAAGCATGCCGGCACCGACCGCGGGATCGAGTCCCTGCAGGCTTGTCAGGAAGTAGGCCAGGAAGCGAGACCAGGCGTTGTCCTGCTCATCGAGCGACAGCCACGCGACCGGAAGGTCAAGCGTCTGCAGCCATTCGCAGAGCAGCGTCGTCTTTCCGAATCCGGCGGGCGCCGAGACCAGCGTCAGGCGGCGGGCAAGCCCGGCATCGAGGAGGGCATGCAGCCGCGGGCGAGGCACGTGCTCGCTCCGCACGGGTGGGATGCGCAGCTTGGTCTGCAGGAGGTTCATGGATGCGATCCGCTCCCGGCGGACGACCCCCACATTATAGGATGGGCGGAGAGGATCGGCCCAGAGGCACGACGCCGATGGTTCCGCCGTCCACCTCGCCGTGCACCGAGAGCGTCAAGCGGCCGGTGCAGCCGGAGGAGCGGGGACTTGGGCCTGCAGGAGCGGCTAGCGATCACCGCATAGAGGAAGGCGGATGCAGCCAGGGTGGCGGCTGATTGCGCCTTCGCCCGCGCCGGACCGTGGGGCGGTGTCATGTGGAAGGGCACCTCACCGGGGCTTGAGCACTGGGGATCCCCGATCTGGACCACAGGTCGAGCGACGAACCGGATCAGGCTTGTGGTTCGTCCGGCTCGATCTCGGCCTGTCGCCGGCTGCGCTGGTCGAGCGCCAACGCATAGGATCGCTCGAGCAGGGCAATGGCGTGATCGACATCTTCCGGGCGACGCAGGTAGCAACTGACCCAGCCGGTCCGGGGCAGGATGTGATGCGCTTCGGCCAGACCTTGCGCGATCACCTCGTCACGCACGCGGCGGGGGAGGGGCACATCGACCATCTCATTCCCATGCACGTGACCCAACTCGCGCCGGCCCAGGCGGTACTCGGTCCCTCCAAAGCGGTGGGGAAAGGCCTGCACCCCTTCGAGGCGGCCCATGGCCTCACGGATCTTTGCGGCGGCGTTGGCGATGCTCAAGGCCTGAGCCTCCTGGAGGGTGCGGGCAGAGCCGGATAAGGTAACATCGCTCCCGGGAAGCGGCGGTCTCCGGCGGGTTTCGATTCGCAGGTCGAGTCGGGCTGCGTGGGGCCAGGTAGGCGCTTGGGCGCGTCGGCAGTTACAGTGCAGGACAAGGCTCGGTCGCCGCAACGCGTGCGTGATGAACGCGAAGGGCAGGCGGGGGTTTGCCACCCAGTCAGGCGGCACCCCCCAGTTGGGGCTACGACTCTGCGGCCTGTCGAAGCCGGCAAGGCGGCTCGAGCAGCCTATCGCTTGTGGGTTCGGCTGGATGCCATAGCCCCGTGGCCCACAACCCGGAGCCTTGCTTGTTGCACGCGGTCCGCTGCGGCCAGGTAGCGCCATTGCTCCCCTGGCCAGGCGCACGCCGGGCGGTGCCGCCTGGGAACCGCCTTTGCCGCAAGAGCGTCTTATGGACGGAGGACCATCCCATGAACCCTCTCTCAAGAAACGTCATGCGCCTGGCTGCTCTCGCCATCCTCTTCTCAAGTGGTTGCGCGCCCGCGCTCCCAGGCCCAATCGCCCCGGACTCGCCGGCGGCAGTATCCGATAAGCCCCGCGACTTGAATCCCGTCGCCGACTCTAGAGACCTCTCCGCCCTGGCCGACGGGAACACCGCGTTCGCCGCCGACCTGTATCGTGTGCTGCGCGGCAAGGAAGGCAATCTGTTCTACTCCCCGTACAGCATCTCCACCGCGCTGGCCATGACCTACGCCGGTGCGGCCGGGGAGACCGCCAGCCGGATGGCTGCCACGCTGCACTTCACTCTGCCCCAGGACCGACTGCACCCTGTCTTCAACGCCTACGCGCTCGACCTGGAAGCGCGCGCCAAGGAGCCCGCTGAGGGAACCCCCTTCGAGCTGAGCATCGCCAACTCTCTGTGGGGTCAGCAGGGCTTCCCCTTCCGGTCGGAGTTCCTCGACCTGCTGGGCGAGAACTACGGAGCGGGGATGCGCCTGGTCGACTACATGGCCGACGCCGAAGCCGCCCGCCGGGCGATCAACGACTGGGTGAGCGATGAGACGCGCAAGAAGATCCAGGATCTGATCCCCGAAGGCGCCGTCGACGCCATGACCCGTCTGGTGCTGGCCAACGCCATCTACTTCAAGGCGGGATGGCTGCATCCCTTCGACAGCAACCTCACCGCTCCCGCTCCCTTCCACCGACTGGACGGGTCCAGCGAGGACGTGCCCATGATGCAGCAATCCGAATCGTACGGATACGCCCTCGGCGAGGGATACATGGCGCTCGAACTGCCGTACCTGAGCGGCAACATGTCGATGCTCATTCTCCTGCCGGACGAGGGCCGGTTCGAGACCGTGGAAGACGCCCTCGGTCCCGAGCTGATCGAGGACACCCTCGCCGGCCTGAATCATGGACCTGTCAACCTCAGCCTGCCCAAGTTCACCTACGAATCAGCATTCCGGTTGAATGAAACCCTGAAGACGCTCGGCATGACCGACGCGTTTGACCCCGACCGGGCGGACTTCTCCGGGATGGACGGGAACCGTGACCTGTTCATCGGCAGCGTTCTGCACAAGGCGTTTATTGCGGTGGACGAGGACGGCACAGAAGCGGCCGCCGCCACGGCGGTGATCATGAAACTCACGTCGGCGCCGCTGGGTGAGCCGTTCACCTTCACCGTCGATCGTCCGTTCATCTACCTGATTCGCGACGCCCAGACCGGCAGCATCCTGTTCGTGGGGCGGGTGGTCGAGCCGGTGGAGTAGCACGGGCGCAAACCCCTGAGCCTCCGCCGCTGGGTTGCGGGGCGGGGTCGGCCTCCGGGCCGAACCGCCCCGCGATTCGTTCCATCCGGGGCACGGGAAGGAACACCAGGCGGAGGAGGCCGGGGATTGGTCAGGCGGATTGCGTTGGCTGCGGCCTAGGCGGGCGGAGGGGGAGGCCCCGGGCGGACGAGATAGATCGGCCGTCGCTTGGCCTCCTGGAAGATGTAGCCGACGTAGATGCCGATGAACCCGAGCAGCGTCGTCAGCACGCCGCCGACGATCAGGAGCATGAACATCAGCGACGACCAACCGGGGGCCAGGGCGCTGGCCTGGCCGCGCACCCAGAAGCTCAGGACGTAGACGGCCTCGGCGCAGGCCAGCAGGAAGAACACCAGCCCGACGCTCAGGCCGATCCACAGGGGGGCGAGCGAGAACGAGAACGTGGCATCGAGCGCCAGGCGCACCATCTTACGGAGCGAGTACTTCGAGGCGCCGGCAATGCGCTCCGTCGGTTCGTAGGGCAGGATGACCGTGCGGAATCCCATCCACGAAACCATGCCGCGCAGGAACCGGTGATGCTCGCGCATCTGGCGCAGTCCGTCGGCCGCCGCACGCGACAGCAGGCGGAAGTCGGCGGCACCGGGCAGGACGCGCGTGTCGCCGATGCGGTTGAGCAGCGCGTAGAACCACCCTGCGGTCCAGCGCTTGAAGGCCGACGTACGCCTGGAGTCCAGCCGCTGAGTCTGGACGATCTCGTATCCGGCAGCGTGCAGGCGCAGCATCTCGGGGATCAGTTCCGGCGGGTGCTGGCCGTCGCCGTCGAGGCTGATGACGATGTCCCCGTCGGCATGGTCGAGCCCGGCGGTGAGCGCTGCCTGGTGACCGAAGTTGCGGCTCAAGTGGACAACCTGCACACGGGCGTCGGCCGCCGCCTGCGCCTCAAGCTGCCGGGGTGTGTCGTCGCTCGAACCGTCGTCCACGTAGTGGATGCGGAACGGGTTCGGAAGCGTCTCCAGGACCGTCACCAACCGGTCGTGGAAGATGGGCAGGGCGGCTTGCTCGTTGTACACCGGCACGACGACGGCCAGCGCGGGGGCAGGGCGGGCAGGTTTCCTCGGCATCGGGCTCATCCTCAAGCCTGCGGACCGGACGCTTCGGCGGTGATCAGTCGCCCGCGGCATAGTCCCGTTCGAAGGCGCCGGGGCACGCGGGGCGCGAGGGTCATCGGGCGGCAGGCCAGTCCGGATTCTAATGGTCCTGCCCGATTCGTGCAGACCGCGCTGGAGGCGCCTTGCGGCGGACAGGGTGACCCAACGTGAGGTGTGCGGCCGCGGGCTGCATGCTCGCGGAGGTCGAACGCCCATGCGGGTCCAACGAGCAGAACAGGGGAGGAGCGAGGCGGCTTCGCTGGCAAAGCACTGTCCGCTGCGCGTCGGCGCAGCGGAGTCCCACCCCAGAGGCGCAATCGCCCTGGTGTGACTGCCCGGCTGCGGTTTCCCAACTGGGATTGCCCAACTGCGACTACCGCCAGTTGCCTCTTGGTTTCCCGCTGCGAATCGCCAAGGATTGATGGCCGCTCGTTGACCACCGGCTGCCAGCCGCTAGCTGCTAGCTGCAAGCCGCTGACCGCTGATCGCTGAATGCTGGATGCCGTCTGCTATTCGCCAACCCTGGCCGGCATCCCACTCCCGGCTCTTCGGCGTGCGATCCACCGGCGAACACCCGGCAGTCTCAGGGCCAGCAACCCGATCGCCACGGACCCGAATGCCAGCGGCTGCAGGATGTCGCCGCTCAACGCCGTAAGGTTGCCCTTGCGCGCCCAGGCGTAGTGAACTACGACCAGGATGACGGCGAGGTACGCCAGGCGGTGCAGGCGTTTCCAGTTCTTGCCCAGGCGTTTCTTCCAGGCGGGGAAGGAGGTGCCGGCGAGGGCGGCAAGGACCAGGAGCGCCGCAGCCCCCACCCAGATGAACGGCTTGCCCGTCAGATCGGCGCGCAGCAGCTGAAAGGCGAAGCCGTAGTCGAGGCCGACGAGGATCAGGAGATGGAGGCTGGCATAGGCGAAGGCGTACAGGCCGAGCGTACGCCGGTGGCGCAGCGCCGCACGCCAGCCGAACAGCAGACTGACCGGCGTGCCGGCAAGCGAGAGCACGAGCAGGATCAACGCTGCCCGTCCCATCCGTTGCTCGACGGCCTGGTAGGGATTGGCCGTCAGGGCCCCGCGCGCGGCGTCGGCCACGATCCACAGCGCAGGCAGCAGCGCACCGGCGTGCACAACCCAACGCTGCCAGTCGATCGCCGACAGGCGTCGTCGCCATGCGGAGAGCTTGCCTGTGGGTGCTGCCGACTCAGTCACCATGACGGGGTTTCGATCAGTAGCTCGCCCTCAGGTCCATCCCGGCATACAGCCCGGCGACCTGATCGGCGTACCCGTTGAACATCAGCGTCTCGCGCCGTCCGCCCTCGCCGATACGACGCTCAGACGCCTGCGACCAGCGCGGGTGACTGACTTCGGGGTTGACGTTGGCATAGAACCCGTACTCATTCGGCGCGATGGAGCTCCACATCGTGGCTGGTGGCTTGTCCAGCAGGTCGATCCGGACGATGGACTTGATGCTCTTGAAGCCGTACTTCCACGGGACCACCAGGCGCAGCGGTGCACCGTTCTGGGGGAGCAAGGCTTGCCCGTACAGGCCGGTAGCCAGCAGCGTGAGTGTGTTCTTCGCCTCGTCCAGGCGCAAGCCTTCGGTGTAGGGCCAGGGGTAGAACGGACTGCGCTGGCCGGGCATCTGATCGGGGTCGAGCAGCGTGGCGAACCCGACATAGGCGGCGGATCCCATCGGCTCGACCTGGTCGAGCAGGCGGCCAAGCTCGAAGCCCATCCAGGGGATCACCATCGACCACGCTTCGACACACCGCAGCCGGTAGGTGCGCTCTTCCTGGGGGAAGGCGGCGAGCAGGTCATCGATGGCGAAGGTCTTCGGGTTGTGGACCAATCCCCCGACCTCGACGGTCCACGGCCGGACGCGGAAGCCCGCGGCCAGCCCGGCGACGCCCTCTTTGTCGGTGGTGAACTCGTAGTAGTTGTTGTAGTTCGTAACCGCATCCAAGGAGGTGAGCGGGTCGCCCACATCATCGGCCGGGGATCCGGCCAATGGGCCGGCAGCTGGAGTAGCCGTCGGCTCCTCCTTCAGGCCGCAGGCAGCCAACAGTACACTGGCGCCGACCAGGCCGGCGGCGCGAAGGAAGGCCCTCCGATTCAGGTACACCGCCTCGGGCGTGATTTCGGACGATGGCGGGGGTGCGGGGAGTGTACGACGTCGTCTCATACCATCACCTCCTCAGGCGCGCGTTGGGTGGCGCCATGAGTCATGTGGATTGTAACGGGCTGGAGCCTGCTTTGTCCGGGTCGGCGGATAAGAAGTACCTTAGTGTTGATCACGAAGCCGGCTCCTCGAGCAGCGCCTCAATGGCCGCCTGCGTGATCTCATAGGCAGCGTCGCCGAAAGCACCTGGCGGGTGCCTAGCCGCACCTCACCTGGAAGCTCGCTGGCGGTCAAACGTCAGGCGGCCAAACGCCTTGGGGCGCACAATCCTGGCTGTGAAAGCAGACAGGAAGCCTGCGCCCCTTCTGATTGCCCGTTCCTGGTCAGGGTTAATGGCCGGGAAGGGCGGAGGCTTCGCGCCAGCCGACGAGAAAGCGAAGCCCCCGGTCGCAAATGTGCCGGGGGCGGTGATGCGCAGTTGGAAGGAGCGAGGCTCCTCGGCCAGGACTCGAACCTGGAACCTAGCGGTTAACAGCCGCCCGCTCTGCCAATTGAGCTACCGAGGAAAGCGAGAGGATTATAACGAGCCGAGGGATGAGCGTCAAGACGCGAGCCTGAGCGCGCGGCAACGCCGCCCTGTCCGTTATAATCGATCGCATGACGAGCGAAGCCATCGCGCCGTCGACCACGCGCCGCACCTGGATCACCCGCGCCTTGCTCATCCTGCTGGCCGGCGGCGTGCTGCTCGTGTGGCTGGTCTACACACCCCATGGCCTGCTGGGGAAGGCGGACGCGGTGGGCTACGCTGTATGCCATCGCATCGACCTGCGTTCCTTCCACCTCGGCGAGCGCACGCTGCCCCTGTGCTCACGCTGCACTGGGATGTACCTGGGGTCGACTCTGGCCTTCGCCTATCTGCTGATCCGCGGCCGGGGACGGGCAGGCGAGTTTCCCTCGCGGTGGCTGATGGTGGTGCTGGGTCTCCTGGCGGGCGCCTTCGCCTTCGATGGCGTGAATTCATACCTGTCATTCTTCCCGGGTGCGCCGCACCTGTACCCGCCGAACAACACGCTCCGCCTGTTCACCGGGACCGGGCTCGGGCTGGCGATGGGCGTGCTCGTCCTGCCGGGTTTCAATCAGGCCGTCTGGAAGACCTGGCGGCGGGAACGCTCGCTGTCTTCCGCGTTCGACCTAGCGCTGCTGGCGGTCGCTGCGCTGGGGGTCGACCTGCTCGTGCTTACGGAGAACCCGCTGGTCCTGTACCCGCTGGCGCTGGTCAGCAGCCTGGGCGTGGTGATCCTGCTGACGTGCGTCTACACCATGCTTGTGCTCCTGTTGACCGGCCGCGACAACCAGATCGAAAGGCCGTCGCAGCTGGTCTATTCGGCATTGGCGGGCTTCGCCCTGGCGCTGCTCCAGATCGCGGCGCTGGATGTGATACGCTATGCCCTGACGGGCACGTGGAACGGGTTCTCCCTGTAGCCCGTTCGGAGGAGGGGAGGAAGTGAACGGTTTGAGCAGTGTGCTGGCCGCCTTCGGGCTCTCGGCCAGCGCCGGGCTGAACGCCTACATCCCGCTGCTGATCGTCTCGCTCATGGCGCGCTTCACCAACTGGGTGACGCTGAGCGAACCGTGGGATGCGCTGAGCTCGTGGTGGGTGATCGGCGCCCTGGCCATCCTGACGCTGATCGAGTTCTTCGCCGACAAGTTCCCGGCCGTCAACCACGTCAACGATGGGATCCAGACCTTTGTCCGGCCGGCGGCGGGCGCCGTCTTGTTCGCGGCCAGCACCGGCACGGCCACACAGATCCATCCGGTGGTGGCTATCATCGCCGGCTTGCTGATTGCCGGGAGCGTGCATGCCACCAAGGCGTTGGCCATCCGCCCGGCGGTGACCGCAACCACAGCCGGGGCCGGGAACGTGCCGGTCAGCATCCTGGAGGACCTGGTCGCGGCGGTGATCTCAATCCTGGCCGTCATCGTCCCGGTACTGATCGCGGCGCTGATCATCGTGATCACGGCATTCGTCGTCTGGTGGCTCTGGCGCCGGGCGAACACACCTCAAGCCGCCTGACGGCGGTCGGTTGCGAAGGAGCACTGCTATGTCTGTCCAAATCCCACCTGCTTCCGCCCCGGGGCCCCAGCCGGCCGCCGCCTCCGCCAGCACGATGGCCATCATCAGCCTGGTCGCGGGCATCCTCGGGCTTTCCCTGGTGCCGCTGGTGGGCAGCATCATCGCCGTGATCACCGGACCGATCGCCAAGCGCGATATCGCGGCCTCGGGTGGCGCCCAGTCGGGCGAGGGGCTGGCTACGGCCGGGGCGATCCTGGGCTGGGTGGGCATCGGCCTGAGTGTGATCGGGCTGTGCATCACCGGCGTCGCCGTCGGCCTGCCGTTATGCATAGGGCTCGGCTGGTTCAGCTCGCAGAATTCCTCGTTGCTGCTGCTCGCCGTCTTCGTCTAGTCGGGCTATACTAGGCGAACGCCTTAGGCTCAAGGAGGAGACCGATGACCGCTACACCCATGCCGCCGGCAGGCGAGCCGGATCAGCCGAAGAAGTCCCGCACCTGGCTGATTGTCCTGATCATTGTCCTGGTCTTGTGCTGCCTGTGCGCCGCTGTCGGTGGTGGCATCTGGTGGCTGTGGAACAATGGCGATACGTTCCTCGGCCTCAGCCGCTTGCTGGCTGGGCTGCCGGTCGCCTGACCTCCGCATCGGACGGTCGTTGCGCGCATGAACCAGCGCCCCCGCTCAGGCGGGGGCGCTCTCGTGTACGCCCAGCATGGGCGCTGACTAGGAAGATGGAAGTCCTTCCCGGGGGTTGATGGCACCCACCGTAGCCAAGGGCAAGGGCGTCGTCGTGAGGCGGGGTCCGGAGGAAGCCGGAGGCAAATCCGCGACCTGAGGAACACGAACCCGATACGAGGCCGTGAGCCCGGACGAGTGGGCACGTAACCACGAAGTCCAAGCCATCAAGGGGCGGAGCGGTAAATCGGGCAGGGATGCGGGGACCGCCAGCGTTCCTATCTGGGGAGACCTGTCGCTATGCCAAGATACATGGCAACCTCG
>Ga0315289_10008839_pt1 | contig 14538 bp, 22 predicted proteins | sample YL17G11_40_MG_FD_203452 | JGI IMG/M metagenome (GOLD analysis project Ga0315289, IMG submission 203452) | Sediment microbial communities from Yellowstone Lake, YNP, Wyoming, USA - YL17G11_40 | ecosystem: Environmental > Aquatic > Freshwater > Lake > Sediment | place: USA: Wyoming | collected...
CTCGGCCAACTGGTCCTCCCTGAAGGCAGTCATCGACTGGTGCTTGAGGATGAAGTTGACGAGTCTTTCTTTGATCTTCAAATCATTCACCTCCTCCTCCGTGCTTACTGAAGAAGGAGGTGTCTTGCGCTGCTTGCTCATGTTATTAACTTTCATGGCGATTCTTAATAACGATGGGGCCACATATATATATTTCGCTTGCGATTATAATGAGCGCATTAGATATGGCTAAGAGAGGGATGCATAGTTCGGGTGACAGAGAGCGGAATTTGAGAGCCCTAGAAGCCGATAGAATATCTGTCTGATGTCTGGTGTCCGAGGGGCCTGTAATACATATCTTCTTAGTTAGAGGCTTTCAATATCTCACTGATTTGTGCGTGTTTCAATCCGCAATCGGGGAATCGATCTGCAAGTTCACGAGCCGATAACGGATTATGTATCTCATTACAGAGTTTGACATAAGACCGAAGCCAAAAGTTTCTCTGTTCGACTGTCTGATTGCTCCCAGTATTACCATGCGCTATGTCAGAACTGACCTCATTAACAAAGGCGACTTTTCTCCTTTCGTACTCATTCCACCATTCACCAGTATCTTCGATGAAAGCGAATGCGAATTTGGGGACCCAGAACTTCTGTGTGTAATATTCGCTCTGGAGTTCTGGGGGGGCCAGTCTGACCATCGCATATCCTTGCGCGTATTCCTTTGGCTCGAAGATATGAATCCAGATGTAGGATCGGTTCCTGAGAAAGTGATTAACATCCTTGGGTTTGGGAGCTGCGAACCAGACGATCTGACGCTTGATCCTGCTGATGATGAGCTGTTTAGCCAGAATACGTTGTTCTCGTGCTAACCATTCGGGCCCGAACATCGCATGTCCAGCCTCATCCATGACAACTTGGGGATAGCTGCGTTTCTCTCCATCCCCATGTGGATTCTTATTGAATATCTGTTCAAAATCCGTCAGACGAAAGGCGACATTGTCAACGGGGAAGTCTTCATCTATTCTCCGGCATGTCTTCGATTCGACTGTACTTTTCCCCAGACCTGGGTCGCCTGTGACAAGAATCGGGCAATCCCGTTTGTGGTCCACTCTATCAGTAATGCATTCTGCGAGGACGTCTATGCCTGATTCATCCAATAATGGAACGGTTATCGGTGTTCCATCCGACGTCCGACCAGCCGGCCATTCTTCGCCCAGACACCGCGCTCCAATCTCTCGGCCACTCGGGATCTCGATGGATATGCGTTTAATGTTCATCCTTTTCCCGTCGCATTATGTCTTTGTATTCCTCTACCTCTGTGATCTGGAACCCCGGTTGATAGGCTTTGTTCGGCTCATTCATACTCCGCATTCCTAAGACTGCTTCTTCTCGACCCAGGCCATCCTTTGAGATCTTCAGGCCCCCGTAAATGTCTATCCCAGTCTGATAGAACCTTATGCCCAAGGTTCGAGCCAGAAACTCTTTTCTATGGAGGTAGGCAAGTTCTTCTGCCGAATTGACTCTGATCCTCTCTCTCACGACATCAAATTGTCCCCCTGTCAGATACTTGGTCAGGTGTGATTGGGGGTGGATTTTCTGGTCTTTTTCTTTCATATCTTCACGCTCCTCCGAAACTCAGGTATCCTGTTAAATAGAGGACTAGAACGATAGCGACCACTCCTCCGATAAGGAAATATATCCATTTGCCTTTGAATTTTCTTATCATCCCGAACTTGAAACTCCCATACGCTTTTTTGTACATGGGTGCTCCGTCAGCGATCATCTTCAAATCAAAAGGCGACATGAGGTCCGTGAGGCCAGTTCCGTCATCTTCATCTTCTGACCACATCATTCCGTCATCCTCCCAGATGGTTGAGATATTCTAGATATATGCATTGGCTCGACAGGCTCATGTACGGTGATGGTCTTCTTGATAATCTTCCAGTTCTCAACTTGGGGTTTCAGGTCTGTCTCATCCTTGTGCTTCGTTGTTATATGCGTTTTTACTCCGCGCTCGGAATCGCTCTTGAATTCGCAGGATGGGCATCCGAATTCGATAGGCACCTTCTCTTCCACCGTGACCGGGGGTCCTGGTTCTTGAAAATATAACATCCCGACTTTCTTGGAATGAAGGAGCTCGTTCAATGCTTTGAGGGGGGCCTTCCAGGAGATCGGTTTGAAAGGACATGACCGTGACAAGGGTGTCCATGAGGCCCTAATAGCTCGGTTGGGATTGAATTTGTACCGATGCCCGTGTATCTTGATGACGTCCAGTTTGAAATTATCTTGGTTCCTGATAGTTCGTTCATAGAATATCCTGTCGCCAGCTCCATAGACATGAGCCACATAATGCGTAAAATCCTTTGCCATCAGACACCACCTCCTAGGAGAGCTTGAGCTATTGAACCGAGTATGAGGGCGACCAGGCCGAGAAGTATTCCGTTGGTCGTGATCCAAGTGACACCGTTGGAAAACCATCTATGCCACATCTTGGATATGCTCTGTGGCTTCATCGTAATTTCGGCCAATTCCATCTCATAGAGGACTGAAGGAATGTCGGTCCCTGTCGTGTTCGAACCATAGGGGCCTCTGACACCTTGGAGGATCATCAGCATGGAATCTTTTCGCCTTTCAGAATCCTGCCAGACACCATCATTAGGATAGGTGTGGTTCCCATCTGGCATCTCTATCAGGCGTTGGTTGATGTTTGCGTTCGAGATTCTGACTTTTCCATCGATGGTCACATAATGTATTTTCATTGTCCTGGTCTCCTAGTGTTCATCACGAATATAATCTCATCGTTGATATACAGATAACTGGCACTCCGGTCCTGTGATAGAGCTCCTTTGCGGTCCCGTCGTTCGACTCGAGGAAGAACTCTGGCTGGTACTTGTTGATCGCCGCTGCCTTCTCCGCCATTGAGTCTGATTCTCCCTTTGCCATGATGAGCCTCTGAAACCTGATGTCGTTCTCTTTGAGCCAGTCGGTTGTTATCTCCCTATACTTCTCAGACCTGCTGGTGATGATGACCGACAGGGGATAGATAGGGGTCCTGTATGGGGTCGCACGTGTCATCCAATCGATGTAATCCTTCTCGTTCGTGTAGGGTGGTGGATCTTGACAGAGAACCCCGTCCAGGTCGGAGGCCACATTCTGAGAGAACTCGAGATGAAGGAGTTGCCACTCTGCAATCGTCCTGTCGCATAGCATGAACCCGTAGGTATCGAGCGGGATAGTGGCCTTGTTGACCAGCAGAGATCCAATGTGGACGGTAGCTCCTGGGAAGAAGTCGTATGCCTTGGCTTTCGTGGGGAAGAGATGAGAACCGTTCGTCGTGCCGTCTTCAACAATCAGGATGCTCCTTATCTCCGTCTTTGGAATGTCTGTCGACGCCCAGAAGTCTGGTAACTTCTCTGGCGTGCTTAGAGGGATGGCGAAGTAATCTGATATGACACCAGCAATTGTGAGCCCCGTCCTTGGGATCCCTACAACTAGATCATAGGACCGGGGCAGCCTCTTGCACCAATCCCGGGTCATGGCGACGGCGTCCTCGAACTTGATTAGCTTCTGTCGGCCCCAGACTGCGTTGCCGATCATTTGCTTCAGAATGAGCCTAGGATTCATCTTGGCCTCCTATGAGTGGCTTGTCATTGGTCATCTTCTGACGGTCCTCGAGGCTGAGTTTGTCATATTCCTGGATCAGAGTCGCTGCCGTGTCCCCTGTCTGAGCTGAGATCAGAGACCATTCCCTTCCCTTCTTCCGCGATTCGACCACATAGGTATGCCTCAGAGTGTGCCATCGGACCCTTCGAGTTATGCCAGCGTCCTTGGCCCATTGCTTGATTCTCCGGTTCAAGGTCTTGCTGGAATAGGGGAAAACCCTGTCTTCCCTCCGCTTGTCGACTCGTTTTGAGTATTCCCGGAGCAAGGTCCAGAGGTCTTCAGGCAGAACGCAGACTCGGTACTTGTCCTTCTTCTCATCCCAGATGACGACGTACTTCTCTGCGAAGTTGATGTTGGTCCACTTGAGGCTTGAGATCTCGGATACCCGGGCCCCGAGATCGAGCCCGAGCCGGAACATGAGTCTCTCTTCCTCCTCGTGAAGAACGGACAAAATGCGCACTATCTCATCAGTCTTGAGGTAACTCATAGGACTGGCTAGGGTCGCTGTCCCTTTCTCGCGGGTTTCGGACATCACTTCATCAACTCCTTATGACCGCAACCTGGGCAGATCGCGTGGGAGACGGGTCTAGGACCTTCTATGCCAAGATGATAAGGCTCCGTCTCGAAGATGTATTTCAGTTCTCCTCCACAGTCCGGGCACTTCATGACTTCATCTCCTTGAAAGAATCGCACGTATCGTCTTTAGCGACCACTACCCCTCTGAGGTAACACCAACTAGAGAACTTGCTCCGATTCCTGCATAGGGCGCATTTGCCGTCAAACGTGATGAAGTCCTCCAGGAGCGGGGTCAAGTCCCTCATTGATATGCGAAATCCCCCCTATCGAGCGTGGTCTGGCTCTTGGGCATCGGTGCGTGTCCGTTCCCGTTGACTGCCCCTTGCATGACATTGACGAGCCTCTGAAGATCGGTCAGCCCCATGTCTTGAGGATTCAGATGAGTCTCTACTCGCATGACATCCTTATGCTTCTGATAGATTTGGAACCAGTCGTTTCGGAAGGATTTCAGGGTCAACCTCTTGAAACCGCTCTTGGTCATGTCCAGGCTCACAAAGTCGATGTTCCACCCAAACTGCTTGACGGCCCATGTATGGTCCAGGATACGCTCGTTCGCTCCCCACCCGAATAGCCAGAAGCAAAAGCCACTGAACTCCTCGAACGTCAGAGGATTATTAGTAGCCTGAAGCTGTACGAGTATCGTTGGAGATTTGGGGTATAGGGTGATCGTGATAGGGCGACCAAGGAACTCGAATGAGTATTGTCCGTTGTGATTTATCTTGAACTCCGCATTTTGAAGAAGTCTAGACCGGGTGGGGTCGTCGGGACATTTTCCGGCGATTTCGATGCCGTGAAGTCCGAGTCGTTTTGCAGTCGAGACCTTGGACATCATCTCAGGGGTTCGAGCTGTGCGATACCATCCGTCCCGGACCTTGACTATCTTACCTTTCGGGTCTTCCAAAGCACGCTGGATACTTTTCTTGACGGCTTCGTATGTCGCGCCTTTCATCTTCTGAGCAATGAACGCGACTTGGAATTCATCAGACGGATTTGCCTCTAAGAACGCCTCTATCCTTTCCCGCAAGTCCTTTCGTGGAGCCCTACTAACAGGGACATTATTTCTGTCCCTAGGGACATTTCCCATTCAGACCCTCCGGTATCGGCCTGTTTTACAATCCCTCACAGAAATACAGGGTGAATCGAATTCTTTCTCAATCGCCCCGATGATGACTTTTGCTATTTTATCGTGCTCCTTTTGAACTTGATTTTGATACGCAAGAAAAGGAAATTCGAGGGTGAGTTTGAACTCATATCGGTGTCTCCTCAGGGCAACCACTCCTCGATCTGCTCGTCAGATTCGGTTATCGGTTCTAGGCAATGTGGTTCCCAACTAGGATTATCTCGACTCTTCTCGATACGTATGCCTGGCAAAAAACAATTATAATACTTCCGACATGAATAACAGGCTTCTCGAATGTATCGTACCCACTTTGCCATGCTACTTCTCCCCCTTGTCGTTGAGTACCCAGTTTTCAGGCAATGTATATATACTACTATTACTATTACTACTATGAGGATGAATATGTCCGAAAGAAAGATGTTGGTGGAGTATGTGCGTGAGAATGACGGAGCGATTGTGAGCGTCTGGGTCCTGGAGGCCGAGGTCAAGGTTTTCCAGTTCGACAAGACGGAAATGGGAGTCGCGGCTGAGGATTGCCTGATTGAGACACTGCTTGGGCGATGCGATGCCTATGGGATGATTCCCTCCAAGGAGAGTGCGGTGTGAAGTGCTACAAATGCGGCTACATTTGGCAGGAGAGAACCAAGGACCCGAAGTCTTGTCCCCGCTGCAAGGTACGCTTCGATCTCCCCTGGAACATCCGGAAACAAAAGAAAACCCCTTAACTCCTTTTTCGTCCTCCTCACTTCTCATCGCTCGATGCCTCCGGGCAGGGCTTGAACAATGTGTAATCTTTTCCATCCCAACAATTCCTGGCTCGTTCAACATCCTTGGTTATTGCGTGTTGTCCATTTGCATTGCAGTCATCATAGAAAGCGCAAGAGAAACACGACCGCCTAGTTTGCCAATATTGGAAGCCGTTCTTACGACACTCTCTCATATCGAAATGCGACCGGCACGTTCGATGACTGCGAATCTTCCCATCTCCGCTAATGAATCGGTGCGCGGGGTAGTTGTGGCAATTATCGCAGTTCCGTTCCTCACCCATCGCGGTCAGCCTCCTGCAATCTCTTTTGAACAGCCTGGAGAAGCATCCCTTGAGCAAACATCTCAATCTGAGTCCAATAGATGATTTCCATGTTGTCAATGAGAGTTTGAACAACTGAACTCGGCTTCGCCTTCCCCTTCTTAGTGGGCATCTTCTTCATTCTACATCACCTTGGAGAGAGTCGGGGGCGGTAGCGTCCACTCCCTGGAGTCCCTGCGTACCAAGCTTTTTCACAGAGTTTCGCCCGTAGCCGACATTATCGGAGTCTTGGCCGGACGCTCGGCTAGATACCGCCTTTCCCGCTCTCGTTGTCATTGTGTCACTCCTTCAAACGGAATGAACTGCAGTCTATCCCTTCTGCAAACATACCGTCACAACCTCTTTCGCTCATGTTGCACTCTTTCCCTGAGTGTAGACACTTGCTCCAGGATTTGTCGGGTATCATCGTAAGTCTGCTCCGCAATGACCGCACACGCTTGCACTCCGCCCTACCATGACCCCGCATGCAGAACACTGGAACCGATAGGACCTGAGCTTGAACCCTGCCCTGATGAGGGCCGCCTTGGTCCCGAAGAGTTCCAGTTGTCTGGTGCAGGAGCTGGACATCAGAAGAAGACCACTCCCGCGATTAGACCAAGAAGGAATATCGTGAGTTCCTTCCAGGGGACTTGTTGCTCAATCGATTTCTTCTTCAGGATTCGGTCCTTCTTCTCTTCGACCATATCCTCAGTCCTTCTTCTTTTTCTCCTCGAGATGTGAGAGTGTCAATCCACATTCTGGGCAGTATTTCCAATTAGCCGAACCTTGGCAACCCATCCTATGGAGCTCCACGTTTGTCGGAGTCAGTAGACCAGCCCAACCAAAACCTAATCCTATGGCTGCAACCGCCAGAGCCCCGACGGTGTAAACAGCATTTTCCATGATCAAGTGATTTATCCGCTCATGAGTCAATGTGAAAGTCGCATTCTTCCATTCGCTGATAGGCAGATCCGGGTTCGTCAGATATTGCTTGTCGAGAAGGTCTTGCCACATTCCCATCTGCATTGCTAGGATAAGAGCAACGACTCCTGCCATGACGAAAACCACGAAGCCTATCGTTTGGACGATTTCCTTTCTCTTTCTCATCTTCTCGATTCCGGTCAATTTCTTCTCTTCTGTCATGTCATGCCTCCGCGATCTCCCGTCTGTTCCGGGGGATTATGTCGTACTCGCTCATGCTCTCCTCAATGTGATGATATTGAAGCCTGTGATATGAAGAATATTCGAGAACGGGCTTATCGATCTGAACGAAACACTTGTTTTCTACGAAATGCAGACGGACGATTTCAGCTCCGGGGTGGTTCTTTTCGAAATATGCCCTGATGTCACTCCTCATCTGAATGATAGGCTTGAAGACCAATCTCGCGGGGATGAGCAACTTCTTGTTCAAGTCCTCTCCTCCTCGATAGTGGGATGCTCCTCTTGCTCGGCGGCTTCCTTCTCGCCCCAACGAATGTCCTTCATGGTCATCTCGATAGTCTTGACCTTCTCCTCCAGGTTGGCGACTGCGAGTTCAAGGCTAGAAAGACGAGCTTCGGCTGATTCGGTTGTCATTGTGAACCCCTCTCGTGCCTGAGATGATATGGCACTTCCTCGTCGATGATGTGATCCGGCCCGTACTTCATCCAGCCAAAATTGGTCATCTGCTTGCTAGGGTCGTTGAAAGCGATCCGTTTTGAAAGGGTTGAGGAGAGGCGGCGGAGGAAATTCTGGGTTGGATGGACTAGCCTATGCCGAAGAACTAGGGTGGTTTTTACCGCCTTCTCCTCCCCCTCCCTGTGTTGGTGGGCACAAAAGAGGAGTGGAAGAGGGCACTGAGCTTCGTAATAGCACTTTCTCGGGAATATCAGCGCATGACCGTACTGAGGACAGATCCTGCAGGGAGTCGCTTTTCCTTGAATGTCGTCGTTTCCGCGATTCATGCGTGTCGAATATCGTACCAAGTCGGAAGATAACGGCAACTTATACCCGATTTGTTGAACACTGGACTGGGAGGGATTGATGATGGTTAGGGGCGATCTTGACATCCTCACTCCAAGAACCGAGTCCCTCACGGATGTAGGGTCATAGGGATGGAAAACGTCGCCTTTCATGTTCTCCCCTCGTCTGACGCTAATTGCTTTTGAATTGCGGTGCGAACGTACTCAGACCTAGAGACATAGCCCTTGACCTTCAGAAGTGCCTCCACGCGCTCCATGAGGGCCTTGGGGACCTTAACGGTGGTCATATCCGTCCGTCCATTCTCCTCCGAGTTCGTTTTGTTCACCTTTCTCTGCTCTAGTATCCACAGGGGAATATAAGTATCCTTCCCTTCGATTATTAAGAATCCGACCAAAAGACGCGATACTTATTAATTATCGGACAACCATTATATTACTAGAAGGCTCCGGGGCTCACGACCCTTGTGATTCGCCGTGACCGCCCCGCCCTTCATTAGTCGATTGGGAATTCCCTTGATTCCTTCTTCTTCTCGAGCTCCGAGTCCAGAAAACTGCCCATGAAAGGCGACATGAAGATCAAGGTCCCCCCGAAACACCACCATATCTGAGAGAAGATGAACCCCGCGAACGCTAGACCGAATCCGACGCAGAGATAGATGTCCGTGTTCAGGGATGAAGCCCTATCCTCCATTGATGGACCCCAGGAAGAGACCGAAACAGACTGTGAAGGCAACGAGAGCCGATACCCCGATCATTATCTTTGAGCCCCCATCCCGCCTGAAGAACCAGATAGAAGCTGCCGGGACCCCGACCATGCCGACGAAGCCCACCATCCCGATGAGCCCTGTGACATTCGGCATTGCGAATGTTCCTCCAATATCGCCATCATCGGGGTACTCTGGCGGGCCTTCAGTCCAAAGATACCGAAATCCGAGATAATCGACCAATAGACCCGTACCTGCTGGGCCCAACACTAATAGGCCGACTCTAAACTCCGTTGGATCGGTCAGGTTGCTGGCGGTCCATGTAATAGTTTCGTTGACATGGGCCTCCCAATAATTCCACACCCCAGTCCCCCAATACCATGCAGAAGTGTAGACAGTTTCATAGGCCGCCCCGTTGAATTGTTCAAGATATACAACATAGTGTACGTATTTGTTGCCCCAAGCATACCAGCACAAGTGAACATGGAGAATTGTGGATCCCCCAGGTGGGAAATCAGAACGATTGAGATAGTAAGGCAAAAATGCTATGTAATTAGGGTCTGTGAAATCCGAGGTTGTGAGTCTCCCGGCAAAATTAAGATATATTCCATTTCCATCCAGCTTTTTCGCATCATTTACCCCGTAGGAATAATCTGATGCGGTCGTGTTTTTAGCAGTCGGGGCATTTACATCATGGACCCCGTTCCATGTAGCTGTTACCGTCCCATGACTGGGGGCCAGCATAATCAAACCAAGGATGATGGCAACAGTCATAAACGCATGGTTGCGTTTGAAGTTCCTAAACATGATTCACAACCCCGAGATCGTTGGGATGAATCTGGAGATCATAGCTATCGCTACGTAAGCGATTACGGACCAAATCGCAATCGTCATTATCAAATTGGCGTAGAAATTGGTATTGGGTAATGAGCAAGTCAAAAGTTGCCCAACGAGTTTCCACATTGATGCACGCCCTATATTCTCTAACCCGTTCCCCCACATTTGACCTATTCCGAGCGTAAAGGAGTTTTCTCCGAAAAGCTCAGTAGTAGAGTTTCCGCTATCACCAATGATTATGAAAGCCGTATAATTCTCAGCCCCGAACATGAAGGATACGGTACTGAGGTTCCCCTCGAAACGATCATTAATGACGGGGTAAGGTGCGACTGCGAATCTCCAAGCGACTCCAGTTTTGATGTCGAACCAGCCATGTTTAGCATATTTCTGAGCGAAAACAATCATGCTATCAGTACCCAGGTTTCGTTTTATTGACTCGGGTATATTAGAGGTGATCCAAGGGGCCCATGTATTGTTTCTGACAAAATAAGCCCATATCGCATTTCTTGAAGTAGAAGATTCGCCCTGAGCATAGAATATCTTATGAGTAGTCCCACCCTTTGCACCAAAATCAACCTGGTCATAGACATTAGAAAGGCTGGTTGTCGTGTCAGTCCAAGTGATGTCGGCCCCCGTAGTAGGATTTAGCATAGTGTAATTGAATCCTGCGATTGCCTCCATGCCCGTGTCCACATTGTCGGACCCTGAGACTAAGTTGGAATGTTGGAGGTTGGTCATAGACCCTAATACCAATATTGTAATCCCAATGAATGTTATCAAAAGGACAAATGGCTTCATAAGACTTTCAGCCATATTATCCTCCTGAGGTTTCTCCTGATACCCAGGTAATCATGGCCTTTCCAAACATGGAAACTATGAGCAAGGCAACCAATATGATGATCCAGAAATCAAGCCATCCGATTGCCACAAGGATTGCTGCAGTCGTGAGCATGACGATGACGGTTGCCATGAAGTTGACCTTACTTATGCTCATGGCCAGACCGATTGACGCAAGGACCCCACCAGCTAGAATCATCTTCGCGGCATAGAGATTGGAACCTCCGAACAATGCGTCATTGACTCCTTCTGGGATGTCTTGATATGGAGAGGCACTCGCCATCCCGATGAACATGAGACTCGAGAACGCGAACAACCCTACCATGATCGGTATCCGAAACCTGCTCACTCTCTTCTCTTCACTTCCTGTCATAGATATGGCGACACTCCTTTGAACATCAGGACGATTCCTAGACCTACACTCACTAGCATGAAAACGAGCCCGTAGTCGATGAAGATAATGAGGCCGGAGATTATCCAGACTGGACCTGCGAGGATCAAGAACTCGGACCGCTTGAACCCTATCCCCATCAGCATGAACCCGAAGACCAATGCCAGGGCCAAAGTAGTATCGCTTTCCCCGAGTGTGAGCAGGGTCGAGTTGTTCACTACCATTTGTCATCACCTATAATAACGACCTTCTTCGATTTACGCTTTTGGTAGGTTTTCATCAGACATACTTCCATACTGCGAACATTGACAAGCAGAGGACCGCCCCCAAGAGCACGACCCCGAGCGATATTTGGATAGGGCCAGTGGGTCCTGCTGGGCCTGGAGGAGGTGCTTCTGAGATCGTCAGGGTGTAGTTCTGCCAGACCGTGTAGACTCCATCCGTGACCGTGACATTCACATAGTACCAGCCAACAGTAGTCGGAGTTCCAGTTATCATCCCGGTGCTAGGGCCGATGATTAGGAAAGAGGCGTTGGTGAAAGGACCGAGATCGAATGTCAATGTCTCGCTCTCAGGATCTGTTGCTTGGGCATGGTAGGAATACGCTGTGTTGTTCGTTCCAGTGAAAGTCGGAGAACTGGAGAAACTAGGAGCGGTTGTCGTGACTGTGATTGAATAGTTCTGATATGCTGGAGGATTCGTACCGTCGTCTGCCGTGACATTGGCGTAGTATATCCCCACTTGGTCGGGAATCCCCGAGACTACTCCGCTTGAGGGGTTGATCCCTAGGTTTGGGCAATCTGTCTCTAGACCATAGGTTATCGGGTCTGGAGGCGCATCTGGGTCTGTTGCATTTGCGTCGTAGTAATAGGCCGAGTTGTTGGCCACCGAATAGATGGGCGTACTCGTGAAATATGGTGGGTCGTTCGATGGTAGTGCTGCGACTGTGAGATGCCAATGCTCGAAGTCCGAACCTCCGTAGGAATCGTTGGCCCAGACCGTGAACTCATACCACCCGATACCAGCAGCAGTCCCATTGACCCATGCACCTGATATTGAAGCCCATGCTGAGGCATTGGTACTCAAGGCATATGAAAGCGAATCTCCGTCATCGTCACTGGCCAGAATGTGATATGCGAGATAGGTCGCTTCTTGCTGGCTGGCGTTTCCTATGCTCGAAATTGCAGGTACTCGGTTGGTGATATGAATATCAAACGAGTAACTATCCGATCCTGTGTGGCTGTCGTTCGCATAGACTGTGAAACTATAGAGTCCAGGAGCGTCAGAAGTCGTTCCAGACAGATTTCCATCAGATGCAATGGTCAGCCAAGTCGGACCGCTCCGAGCCCATGCCATTGAATCCCCATCTGCGTCGCTGAAGTCGAAGTCATAGTACCAAACCTGATTCCTCCACTGGTCCACATGACTCCCGGGGCCGTTTGTGATGACAGGTTCTCGGTTGTCCACATAGAGTACGAAGGAATCACTGTCGCTACCAGAGTAACTGTCATTGCACCAGACGGTTATGCTGTACCAGCCAACTGGGTCCGAGGTCGTGCCATAGACCAGACCACTAGCGGAATTGATATTAAGGAAACTGGCGTTTGTGGACAACTGGAAAACAACAGTATCCCCGTCAAGGTCGGTGTAGGCATAGTCGTATTCCCAATAGGTGTTTCGCCATTCATGGTCATCGACGAACTTGTTGTCTATTGTCGGAGCTCGGTTGGCTATCGTGACCGAGTTCGACCCTCCAGAGGTCCAATATAGGCTGTCGGATGCTCCAAAGTCGTAGTTATGGACTCCGTGAGTCAGATATTTCAAGAGATAGTATGCTTTCCCGTCGCTGGTCGTGGTGTCTGATGGATCAATCTCAACCATAGTCACGTTCTGGGTCGCTCCTCCGTCTTCCCTCCACTTGATCGAGCTGGGCATTGTATTGTCTAGGTCCGTGAATGTCATCGTGAAGTTGAGTTCAGTTGTCACATAGACTGGATCTCCGGGTGCTCTTCCGAACCCACTTAGGCTAGGGAGATAGTTCACTATCAGGTTCTTAGGGGTCGTGGAGACCACGCCTGAGCGATAATCCTCTGTCTTGAAGCTGTATGCGGTCGTGCCTCCGCTCATCGCCTTATCGTAATGGTAGCCCCCGCCAGAGCCGTTGTAGGTCATGGTGTAGTCGCTGCCGCCAATCGTGGCCTTCACATACTGGGGGCTGTTGGAATCGGCGTCCGTGTAGGTGACGAAGAAGGTGTAGGTCCCGGGGTTGCCTCCGCTCGGCGTCACTCCGTCCAAGGTGAGAGTAGGCTTCGTGTTCACAGAGAGAGCGACCGGAGAAGTCGTGACATCTATCGAATTGGCGTCTTTGACCTTGAAGTAGTATGTGATGTTCCCAGCAGGAATGTCCGATTTGACGAGACCATAGAGTTTCCCGTCGTAATAGAGAGTGTCCCCCGAATTATTCTCGGTCATCGAGTAATCGCTTGCTCCGATGTGAGCATAGACATAGGTAGGAGCCTCGTTGTCGTAATCGGAATAGGTACACCAGAATGTGATGCTCATTCCGAGATTGACTTCAGTAGGAGTGGCGCCGTACAGAGTAATCGTGGGGGCCGTATGATACCTTGTCACCCAGACGACATCCAGATAGAGAGTGTCCTGGACAAAGTCAGAGGTCGATGCTGTGCCGTCTACAAATTGAATCTTGACCGTCGTGCCGGACCTGTGATGGTCGTCGCAGAGGTCTATCGTCGTCTGCCAAGCATTCGAGAGAGAAGTTATGGAGAGCTTGTTCGAGTCGTAAGCCGAGCTCGTATAGTTCCAGACATTGACCTTGAAAGTCTCAGCAGAAGTGTAGCCCTTGATCCTCAGAGTGATGTTGCCGTACTGAGCTACCGCTGTCGCGCTTATCACTACATCGAGGGCATAGCCCAGTTCGATACGATTGACCTTGAGCACGTCTAGGTATGCGACCGTCTGAGTGGCGTCTCCATTGGAGGCATCGACCAATCTGAGAAGTATGACGTTCCCCGAGCTTCTCTCGCAATTGGCTGCCCAGCCGAGGAGATTGAAGTTGTAGTCCGTATCACTTCCAGCCGAGATCGTGATCTTGGTGACCCATGCTGATGAAGTGTAGTTCCATGCCTGAACATAGACGTTCTCCGTATCCCCGTTCCTATAACCCTGGCATATGATCTGGAAACCTGTGGTCTGCGAAGTCGAAGTGACGCTGGAGTAGGTTATCTGGGCATCCAATGTGTAGCTGGCGGTTGGTGTGAATGTGATAAGAAGGGCTACTTGGGTCGTGTGTGTGTCTGGGTTGCCGTCTACACCGAGCAGATATGTACTGACACTTGCGAGTTCGGCAAAGGTCCATTCCGCCGAGGTCGATGGATTCAGAG
>Ga0315289_10008841_pt1 | contig 14537 bp, 11 predicted proteins | sample YL17G11_40_MG_FD_203452 | JGI IMG/M metagenome (GOLD analysis project Ga0315289, IMG submission 203452) | Sediment microbial communities from Yellowstone Lake, YNP, Wyoming, USA - YL17G11_40 | ecosystem: Environmental > Aquatic > Freshwater > Lake > Sediment | place: USA: Wyoming | collected...
ACGTGGTGACCATGGGCGACCATACGTACCGTAAGCGCGACATCGTCAGCACGCTGACCAGCTCCGATCGCATCGTCCGCCCGGCCAACCTGTCCCTGCTGGCGGCCCAACGCAATCGCCTGGAGGACCTGCGCCGCGCCAAGGGCGACTACGTCCGCCCGCTGGAGCTGTAACGGCGGGCGTCCACTTGGGGCCGATCGCTCGTGCCCGTGGCCGCCGCTTCTCTACATCGGTCGTACGTCCGACGCTTCTATCTACACGGCGATTGCCTGGTTTATCAAGTTGACGGCAATGACAATCCGGTGTCTGCGATTTCGTTCAACCAGGCGTCCTTGAGCACCCTTCAGTGGACCCTTAGCGACCTCCACCATTGTCCCCTCCCGGAGATGCGGATACGGATCGTGCTTGAGTTTGCTGTCTAAGGCGATCTGCACGCTGATAAGCTCCTCAACAGGAATCGGGTGGGGCTGCCCGTTGAAACCCACCAGCCGCACCACGCCCCTACATTTGTATACCTCGCTGGCCTCTCTCGCTCCGATGTTCACGAATAGGTATCCCGGAAACAACGGTTCCGCGACCATCTTATATCTGTCAGACCACCGGTTGCGCTGCTCAATGAGGGGCAGCCAGTAGGACAGTTGCCGCTGCTCGAGAATTCGTGCGACCAGCTTCTCGTGCCGGCTGCGCACCTGTGCTGCACACCACAGCGCCCCAGGTGCGGTTAGAATACATTGACTCGGAGACCCCAGAGGACTGTCCGCAAGGATTTGCACGCTAGCGGGTGTGCCGAGTTGCATTCTTCCACCCCTGCCCCGACCATCACCCCGTCAAATCGTCCCCCGTACCCGCGTCTCAGGAGTTAGCGCGCGTCAAATGAAAGACGCCGGGCCACGAGCCTGCTGGCGGCTCGTCCATAAGGCTGTACCCGATTGCCGCCAGGTACGGACTGCGGCTACTTGTCCGACCCCAGAAGCGCCGCGGATAGCCTGCGGGCCACCCCACCGGGGCCACGCGCAAAGACCCCCGCTGAGATCTCAGCCGAAGTTTCGTCCCTCTTGGTCCTAGAGGACTTGCCAAGACTCCTGTCTGGGCCTGGCGCCCAATACCTTCAGACCCCGCGCGTGATGGGATTGCCCCCGTGGCTTCCGCCACAACAACGGTGTCTCTGCCGCGATCGAAGGTTCAACTCCTGGATTGCCGGGTTTGGGTTCCGCACACTTGCCGGCCGCACGCCGCCCCCTGATGAGGGCAGAATGTACTCCAGCATTCCGCAGTGTCAAGTGAAAACCATGAAGGTTTTGGGCCGGGAAAGGAACATCGTATCCCCCGGGCGGGGGACTGGTTGTGCCGAGAGCACGGTGGAGGGCTGAGCAGGCTTTGACGTGGCCGGAGGGGGTAGGCCCCTGCCAACGCCGCCGGGATGGCCAGAAAACCCACAATGGCCCACAACAGACCCTCCGGACCATTGGGATTGCCTCGCGGGGTTGTCCATAGGGTGTTCGCCTGCTGGGAAGCGACCGCCTATCTCGCCGCCGGGGCGTTCACCGCCGCGCCCAAAGCCGTCCGCAAGTGCCTCCGACGGCGCCGCCAGGAGCGTCTGGCCCGGGCCAATGAGCTGCCCTGTTGGCGACTCGGTGCACGGGTGTCGTTATAATGGGAGGTTCGAATCTGCTTGCAGCCATGGGAGTCCTATGCCACCCCTTCGAGTCATATCCGACATGAAGCCCCAGGGAGACCAGCCCCAGGCCATCGCCAAGCTGGTGGAGAACTTGCGCCGGGGCCAGCCGTACAACGTCCTTCTGGGCGTCACTGGCAGCGGCAAGACGTTTACGGTCGCCCACGTCATCGAAGCCCTCCAGAAGCCCACGCTCGTCATCAGCCACAACAAGACCCTGGCCGCCCAGCTCTACGAGGAGTTCAAGGAGCTGTTCCCGCACAATGCCGTGGAGTACTTCGTCAGCTACTACGATTACTACCAGCCCGAGGCCTACATCCCCCAGCGGGACATCTACATCGAAAAGGACTCCAGCCGCAACGACGATCTCGACCGGCTGCGGCTGTCGGCCACCACCAGCCTGTCGGCGCGGAAGGACGCGGTCATCGTCGCCAGCGTTTCGTGCATCTTCGGTCTGGGCAGCCCCGAGGAGTACAAGCACAGCGTGCTGCCGCTGCGAGTGGGCCTGGCGGTGGACCGCGACGAGATGCTCCGCAACCTGGTCAACATGCAGTACGACCGCAACGACGTGAACTTCAAGCGAGGCACCTTCCGGGTCCGGGGCGACACGGTCGAGATCTACCCCGCCTACGAGCAGTTCGGCTACCAGGTGGAGATGTTCGGCGACCAGATCGACGCCATCCGCCTGATCAACCCCACCACCGGCGATGCGCTAAGCTCCACGGACCAGGCCTTTATCTTCCCGGCTGTGCATTACGTGGCGCCCGAGGAGGCCATCCTGCGCGCGGCGCAGACGATCCGCGCGGAGCTGGAGAGCCGCCTGATCGAACTGCGCAACGCCGGCAAGCTGCTGGAGGCCCAACGCCTGGCCGCGCGGACCCGGTACGACCTGGAGATGCTCCTGGAGGTGGGGTACTGCCCGGGCATCGAGAACTATTCCCGCCACCTGGACGGGCGGGCGCCGGGGCAGCGGCCCTACACGTTGATCGACTACTTCGGAGACGACTTCCTGCTGGTCATTGATGAGTCTCATGCGAGTCTTCCGCAGCTGCACGCGATGTACAACGGCGACCAGAGCCGCAAGCGGACGCTGGTGGAGCACGGCTTCCGCCTCCCTAGCGCGCTGGACAACCGCCCCCTGCGGTTCGAGGAGTTCCAGGGCCTCTGGAAGCAGGTGCTGTTCGTGTCGGCTACCCCGGGGTCGTTCGAGATCGAGCTGGCGGGCGGAGAGGTGGTCGATCAGATCATCCGGCCCACCGGCCTGGTGGACCCGGCGGTGGACGTGCGGCCGGCCCGCGGGCAGGTGAGCGACCTGCTGGCGGAGGTGCGTCAGCGCGTGGCGGCCGGCGAGCGGACGCTGATCACCACGCTGACCAAGCGCCTGGCCGAAGACCTGAGCCAGTACATCTCGAAGGAGGGCTTCCGCTGCAAGTACCTCCACAGCGAGATCGACACGCTGGAGCGGGTGGACATCCTTCGCGACCTGCGGGAAGGGACTTTCGACGTGCTGGTGGGCGTGAACCTGCTGCGCGAGGGCCTGGACCTGCCGGAGGTGTCGCTGGTGGCCATCCTCGATGCCGACAAGGAGGGCTTCCTGCGGTCCACGACCAGCCTGGTGCAGACCATCGGACGCTGCGCCCGCCACGTCAACGCCCAGGTCCTGCTGTACGGCGACACGGTGACCGACTCGATGAAGCAGGCCATCGACGAGACCAACCGCCGCCGCCGGCTGCAACTGGCGTACAACCGCGAGCATGGCATCACGCCTCAGACCGTCCGCAAGGCCATCCGCACGTCGCTGTCCCAGCAGTTCCAGGCCCGGCGGATCGCCCGCGAGGCCATCCACGCCGGCGAGCAGGAATTCGACGCCGCCGAGCTGATCAGCCAACTGGAGGCCGAAATGTTCGAGGCGGCCGAGGCGCTGGAGTTCGAAAAGGCCGCCCGCCTGCGCGACCGCGTCAAGCAGCTCAAAGAGGCCGCTGCCGCCAGCCCCGCCAAGTCCTAGTGAGGCGCCGGGCCCGCCGCCGTGCCCGGCCGGGGAGTCTGGGAATTCCTTGTCAAAACTCTCTCGCCTCCGGCGCGAACTTCCGATAGGTTCAAGGCCCGCAGGGCTGCTGGGCTATGCGGCGGCGAAACGGGCGATGGCAACGCGTTCAATGGATACCCCGACAGTCGAAGTGAAGCAGCGCATGGGTCGCAGCCTTCTGGCCGTCAACATGGGTCTGGCGGCCAACGCCGTGCTGGCGGTGCTGAAGACCGGCATCGGCGTCTGGGGCCATAGCTCCGCGCTGCTGGCCGACGGGATCAACTCCACCTCCGACGTGGCCTACTACGGCATCGTCCGGGTGTTCATCAAGCTGGCCCGCAAGCCCGCCGACGAGGAGCACCCCTACGGGCACCGCCAACTGGAAAGCATCGCGGCGGTCGTGGTGGGGGCGTTTGTGCTCACGACGGCCGTGGCGATCTTCTGGGACTCGGTCAACAAGGTGTACGACCTGTGGGCGGGCCAGGCCGATTCCGCCAGGGTCTCCCTGTGGGCCTTGGCGGTGGCGCTGCTGACGGTGTCGGCCAAGATCGTGCTGACGTTGGTGACCCGTATGATCGGCCGGCAGCTCAAGAACCCCGCCGTGCTGGCGCTGGCCACCGACCACCGCAACGACGTCTTCGCCGCGTCGGCCGCCAGCCTGGGCATCCTGATGGGCCGCCTGGGCCTGCCGTGGATGGACCCGCTGGCCGGGGCGCTGGTGGCGCTGGTGGTGCTGCGAACCGGCATTTACATCCTCAGGGAATCGTCCAAGGACCTGATGGACACGATCCCCGGCGAGCAGCTCCGCGAGCAGGTGATGCAGGCGCTGGAGGACGTTCCCGGCATTGTGGCCGTGGAGGAGATTTTGGCCCACCGCTTCGGGCCTTACCTGGTCATCAACATCACGATCGCCGTGCCCGGTTCGCTCAGCGTGGCCGAGGGAGACCGCATCGCCACCCGGGCCGAGCAGATGCTGGCCCAGCGGATCGAGATGCTCCAGCGCGTCCACGTGCACTACCACCCCGTGCAGTGAGGTTCATCCGAGCTGCACCGCGGCGTAAGGGATGGCAGACACGCCCCCCGTGCGGTCGCCACAGCGCCGATCGAACCTTACACCAGCTCTATTCCCACGATCCGCGCGAAGCGATCCATCTCCGCCGCCCATCGGCCCGCGACCACCGCGAAGTGCTGGGCCAGCAGCGCGGCAAGCACGCCGCCCAGAGGCTTGTCAGGCTTGAAGGACACCGACGGGTGCTGCGGCGGCCCTAGCGCCACCTCGCACCAGGGCGGCGGGGGGCCGGCCCGGCCTTCCACGCAGTGCATGACGTATCGCCCGGCGCGGTCGTTGCCCAGACGCCCCAGGGTGTAGTCTCCGCCGCGGACGCGGCTGCAACAGCCGGCCCCGGCGAGGAACTCCGAGAACCCGCGGACCTTCACCGGCTCATCCAGAACAGCCTCGGCCGCAAAGCCGCAGCAGCCCAGCAGCAGGGCGTCGTCCAGGGCCTCATAGAGTTCCCAGTACGTGCTGGGCTGGCCGCTCAAGTGTCCCAGGATCACCTGCGTCAGCAGGCCCGGGATGTCGTTTTCACAGACGTAATGCAGCCGCCGCGCCAGGAGGCAGCCAACCAGGCACGGCGTCATGCCCATGGCCGCGGCCACGCCGGTGGGGCACTTGATGCTTACGCCCGCCCAGCCGCGCTCGAGGGCCCAGCGGTCCAGGACCAGAAACATCGCGACGGCCCGGTCTACCGCCGCCTCGTCGGGCCGGCCCTGCCAGCTCCAGCCGGCGGTCAGTTCCTCGCGCCGCCGCGCCAGCTCACCGGCGCCCAGCGCATCCATCGCCTGCCGCACCTGGAGCATGTCCACGCTCTCGACCTCCACGCCGAAGGTCTCGTGAAGGCGCCGAACGTCAAAGGCGGTCGTCTGGAGCCGCATGTCGCCAAAGCCCACCATGCCCAGTTTGGCTCCGCGCAGCCGCCGCACCGCGCGTGCCGCGCGCAGGAACGGCATCGCCGCCGCCAGATCGATCTCCCGGCCGGGAACCGACCACACCAGCTCGCAGGGGATGCCGTGGCCGCGGAGGATCGGCAGCGTCGAGCCTACGCCCGCCAGGGGCGCGGTGGATTGGATCACCCCCTCGGCGATAGGCCCGCCGGGGGCGGCCAGCACCACCGGCAGGCGGCCAAACGCGCGGACTATCTGTAGCAGCACGTCCGGCCTGGCCCAGGCGGCTTGGACCAGCAGGAGGGCGTCGAAAGGCTCACTGGCGTGCTGGGCCAGCAGGTTGGCGACGGCGGGGGGAGACTTGGCCTCGTCGGCGTGTAGCCCCGCGTCCGCTACCTGCGCCCCGGCTGCCTGGAACCGCTCCAGCACCCCCCGATACCGCTGCCGCGCGGCCTCCTCGGCGTAACCGGGATCGCACAAGCCTATCGCGCCGATCCGCATAGTAGCCTCCCGAGCGCCCGATGTTTCCGCTTGCGACATCATCATGTTGCGCGGGCAACCCCTTGCCCGCCCGATAGCTAGGTCAGCCCGTACTGCCGGACCGCCTGGTCGATGTCCGCCTGCTGGTTCATCACGGCTCGCACTGCCTGCACGAACCCCGCGGGATTGGCGGACTGGAGGATGTTTCGCCCGAACACGATGCCCCGCGCGCCCGCCGCGGCGGCGTCTCGCGCCAGCTTCAGGGCGTCGCGGTCCTGGGGCGTTTTTTCGGCCCCCAGGACCAGGATCGGCGCCGGCGCCGACTCGGCGATCCGGCGGAACTGGGGCCCGGTGTAGAACGTCTTGATCAGGTCCGCGCCCAGCTCCGCCGCCACGCGGCAACCGATGCGGATGTTCTCATGGAGCTCCTGGCTTGACATCTTCTGCGTCCCGGCCGGGTAGTATTCCCCGATTATCGGCACGCCCAACTCGGCCGCCTGCTGGACGCAGGCGCTGAAGCGGCCGGCGTTGTCGGCGTCGGCCTCCTCGCTGCCGGTGTTGATCGACAGCGACGCCAGCACCACATCGGCCCCCAGGGCGACGGCCTGCGCGACGGAAAGGATCGTGCGGTGGCGGCTCTGGCTGTAGTTCCACTGGAAACAGTAGGTGGAGTTCCACAGCAACCGGGTAATGAGCCACGGGCTTTGCGGGGCGGCAAAGAGATGGGCGACGTGGCGGATCATTCCCGGGGCCATCAGGACCGCGTCGGCCCCCATCAGTTTCGAACAGGCGGCTACCGGGTCCTCCAGGCCCGCGATCGGGCCGTGAAAGGCGCCGTGATCCACTGCCGCCACCACCAGCTTGTCCGCCCGCCCCAACAATCGGGCGAGCCGGAATGCCTTGCCGTCCATAGGTTCGCGCTGCCTCCCGAGCCTGGCGCCGCGACGGCCGTTGCCTTCGCGGCGGGCCACCAGAGTAACCCTCCTTCGAGCGGATCGTCAACACCCGGTCCCGCTTGTCATCGCGGCATGCGCGGCATCTTGTGCCGGATGCAGGCGCCGTTTAGGCTGTAGCGGTCCAGGCGGCGCCCGTCTTGCCTCGCGGCTGCGCCTGCAACCGTAGCCTCGGAAAGGTTGAACATGAGCATGCTGGGCGTGGGAGTGCTGGGTTTCGGGTTCATGGGCCGCACGCACACGCTGGCCCACCAGGCGCTGCCTTACTACTACGACCCGCCGCCGGCGGACTGCCGGCTGGTGGCGGTGTGCGAGGCGACCGCCGAGCGGGCGGCGGCCGCCAAGCGCCTGGGCGGCTTCCAGCGATGCACCACCGACCCCCACGAGGTGATCGGCGCCGACGACGTGGACGTGATCCACGTCTGCACGCCCAACCGCGAACACTTCGGCGCCATCCAGGCCGCCATCGCCGCCGGAAAGCACCTCTACGTGGACAAGCCCGTCACCGCCAGCCTCGCCGAGGCCGACCAGGTCCTGGCCCTGCTGAAGGGCTACGCCGGCACGGCCCAGGTGGCGCTCCAATATCGCTTCTTTCCGGCCACGCTCAAGGCCAGGCAACTGGTGCAGGCCGGCGCGATCGGTCCCGTGACGCACTTCCACGGCTGGTACTTCCACAGCGGCAGCGTGGACCCCGCCAAGGCGGTGAACTGGAAATCGACGGGCGCGTTTGGCGGCGGCGTGATCCGCGACCTGGGCTCGCACATCCTGGACCTGCTGGGCTGGCTGATCGGCCCGTTCAGCAGCGCCTGCTGCGTCAGCCGCATCTGGTCGCCGCGGCGGCCCAGCCTGGACTCGCCGGGCAAGATGATCGACATCGACGTGGAGGACGCGGCCGCGGCGCTGCTGCGATGCTCGGACGGGGCGATGGGCGTCCTGGAGGTCAGCAAGATCGCCACGGGGGCCGAGGATGAGTTGCGGTTGGAGATCCACGGGCGCTGGGGCGCGCTGCGGTTTGACCTGATGCAGCCGAATTACCTGGAGTTCTACGACGCCCGGCAGGCCGACGGCGACCTGGGCGGGGCGCGCGGCTGGCAGAGGCTGGCGACCGTGCAGCGGTATCCCAAGCCCGGCGGGGCGTTCCCGGGGCCGAAGTTCTCCCTGGGCTGGATCCGCTCGCACATCCACAGCCTGTACAGCTTCCTGGAGGCGATTGTCACGGGCCGGCCGGGCAGCCCCTCGCTGGCTGAGGGCATCCACCTCCAGAAATGCCTGGAGGCGCTGCGCGAATCGGCCGCGACCGGGGCGTGGGTGGACCTGCCGCAGCCGTAGGGACCGTGGCTTGCGGAGCGAATCACCGCACCCACGTACCGGCGCAACGTGGTTACCCCTTCGGGGGCAGGCCACGGCGCCGGGCCGACAATCGACACATCAGATCTCGCGGAACAGCGGGCGGCTGGCCTGGTCGAGGCGGCAATAGCGGCGGTAGACGCCGCGGTAGGCTTCGACGCCCTGTGGATCGGGGCTGAGCAAGTCGGCGGTGCGGATCATCTGCCGCGCGGCCTCTTGGGCCGACGCGTACACCCCGCGCGCCAGCAGCGACAGCAGCGCCACGCCCATGGACGCCGACTCCGTGTGCCGCATCCGCCGCACCGGCAGATTGAGCAGGTCCGCCTTGATCTGGCACCACAGCCGGCTGCGGGCCGCCCCGCCCAGGCAGCGCAGCTCGTCCACGCTTACTCCCATGCTTGTCAGCAGCTCGACGTTGCGGGCGGTCAGGCAGGCCACCGCCTCCATCACCGCCCGCACCAGGTGCCCCCGCGAATGGGCCAGCGTCAGGCCCCAAAAGGCCGCCTTGGCGGCCACGTCCAGGTCGGGACATCCCGAGCCTGAGAGATGCGGCAGGAACAGCAGCCCGGCGGCGCCGATCGGGACGGCCGCGGCCTGGCGGGTCAACTCATCGTAATCGCTGCCCGCGCAGCAGGTGTCGCGCAGCCAGCGCAGGGACATGCCGGCCGTCGGATGCCACGGCAGCAGGGCGTACTGGCGGTCCAGGCTGTGCATGAACAGCGGCACCGCGCGCGTGTCGCTGTAGACCGGCCGGCTCACCGTGGCGCAGATGGCCAGGGCGGCCCCGGTGGCCTCGGTGACGATGCCGGGCGCGAGGTTGCCGGCCCCGATGGAGGCGGCGATCTGGTCCATCGGCGCGGCCGTCACGACCGCGCGGTCCGACAGGCCCAGTTCCGCCGCCGCGGCCGGCAGGATCGGCTCGCGGAACCGCGCCGCGTCCACGAGCCGCGGCAGTTGTGCCGGCGACAGGCCGATGAAGTCCAGCATCTCCGGCCACCACTGACCGCTGCGGAGGTCCAAGTACAGGGTGGACACGGCCATGCCGCGATCGCTGACGAAACGCCCGGTGAGGCGGTACAGGACGTAGTCGGCCACCAGAAGCACCTTGTGGATCTGCCGGAAGCATTGCGGCTGGCGGTCGCGAATCCACAGGAGCTTGGCGGCCGTCCAGGTCGGGCAGATTTCCTGCTGGCCGGTGAGGCGGTAAACCTCGTCTTCGCCGAAACGCCGGGCAATGGCGGCGGACTGCTCGACGGCGCGATTGTCCAGCCAGACCATCGCCTTGCGGAGGGGCTTCCCGGCGGCGTCCACGGCAATGAGGGTCTCGCCCTGGCTGGTCACGCCGATCGAGCCGACCTGGCTGGCGCCCACGCCGGACTGCTTCATCGCGGCCGTGGCCGCGGCGCATGCCGCCGACCAGTACACCTCGGGGTCCAGCTCCACGTGATCCGGCGCGGGGGTCTCGAGCTGATACTCCCGCGCTGCCGACGCCCGTTCGGTCCCGTCGCCGCCCAACACCACGGCCTTGACGCTGGTGGTCCCCACGTCCAACGCCAGTACGTATTCCATGCTCTAGCCTCCTACCGACCGCCTGGGCGGCGTTTGCCCAAGGTTTCTTCGCCCGCCGCCGCGGGAATCCTACTTCCATTTCACGATGGGTACGGCGCGCCGGCCCAGCTCGACGTTGAATTCAGCCATGCGGCGCCGCTGACGTCGAAGATGATACAAGACCGGTCACAAAAAACAGCCTCCCATGCATACCAGGTCAAGCATGAGCGGGCCGCCACGTGGTCTCATTGTCCTGAGTTGCCTTGGTCCGGCGGGGTGGATGTCTGTTGCGGGTCGGCGACGGCCGGCATGGCCGCGGGACCGATGGGCGCGATCTGCTTGCCCACGAGGACCGGGACCACCTCGCGCCAGCCCAGCAGGTCGATGTGCCGCCATGCCCCGGACTCGAATCGCGCCGCCATCACCACCCCCAGCGCGATCACGTAGAGGCTGGCGGTAATCCACGGGCCCACGCTGGTGAACTGGGGCAGGAAATGCACCATGACAGCCCCGCCGCCGACCACCAGGCCCCAGCTTAGGGCGATGCTGACGACCATCGGCCAGAAGGTGTCGCCGGCGCCGCGGAGCGCCCCAATATACACAATGCCCACCGCGTCGAAGAGCTGGAAGATCGCCACCCAGATCATAATCGCCCCGCCGATCTGCACGATCTGGTCGGCCATCTCGCGGGCCTGGTCGGCCGACAGGTCGCTGACGGTCAGGGGGACGAACAACGACACCATCTCGTGGCGCAGCAGCCCAAACGCCGCGGCGCACAGGCCCATGTAGACCATGGCCGTCAGGATGGCGGCGTGGGTCTGCCGGCGGGCCGCGTCCGGGCGCCCCTTGCCGATCGACCGGCCCACCAGCGCGGTGGTCGCCACGCCGATCCCCACCGCGGGCATGAACGACAGGCCGGTGTAACGCATCGCGATGGTGGTGGCCGCCAGGTGCGCCGTCCCGAACCGTCCCACCAGCCAGGCGGCGAACAGGCTCCAACTGGATATGTCGTTGCACAGTTGCAGCCCGGCCGGCCAGCCGATCCGCAGGAGCTGCCACACGTGAGAGGGCCGGACCGCCCCAGGCAGGTGGGTGGCGAATTGCCGGCGCAGCGGGCCTGACAGGAACACGCACACCAGCACCAGAAGCTGGAGGGACCACGCCAGCACGCTCCCGATGGCTGCCCCCTCCAGCCCCATGGCCGGGAAACCCAGGTGCCCGAAGATCAACACGTAGTTGGCCCCCACGTTCACCACAGAGGCCAGGATCGAGCCGACCAGGACGATGCGCGGACGATGGATGCCGAAGAAGAACTGCTCCAGCACGCGGGCCGGAAGCGTCAGCAGCACGCTGACGGCCATGTACCGGAAGTATGTCGTCTCCAGCGCCAGCACGTCGGCGGGGTGCCCGAAGACGCTGAAGATCGGCCCAGCCGCCAGGGCGGCCGGAGCGATGACGACGGCGAACGCCAGGGCAGCCAACAGCCCCGCCCAGGCGTACAGGCCGGTCTGGCGGAAACGCCCGGCGCCGAAGTTCTGCGCGACGAACGTGTTGACCACCGTCAGCATCCCCATCGCGAAGCTTTCGGGGATGAAGGCGAACATCCCGCCCAGGAACTGCGCGCCCAGCGCCGCGGGGCTTACGTACGATACCATCAGGCCGTCAATGAACTTGATGACCGTGCTGTTGAGCATGGCCAGACTGGCCGGCCAACTGAGGCGCAAAACCTCCACGATGGGGGATGTCTGGGCGTCGCGGTGTGAGTTCATGATGGAGGGACCATCGTCAGTCCTGTGTCAGAGGAGCCTGTCGCGCCTGCCGGTTCGGCCGGACGCCGCCTTGACCCGCCAGGCCGACGGTCATACTATGCGGCCTCCCTGGTGACAAGATGAAAACGCGCGCTTACCAGCTTTCCACGGTGCAGATCGACGACTTTTCCCTGGCCGGCTACAGCGTGGCCGGGGAGGAGTCGGTCGTCCTGGTCCCCGAGCTGGATTGCGTGTTCGACATCGGCAAGTGCCCCCGCGAGGCGCTGAAGATCAACCACGTGCTGCTGACCCACGGGCACATGGACCACGTGGCCGGGTTGCCGTACTACTTCTCGCAGCGGGATTTCCAGGGGATCGCCGACGGCACGGCGCTGGCGCCCGCGGAGTTGGTGGGCCCGCTGGAGGACCTGATGCAGGCCTGGGGGCGGGTGGAAGGGCACGTGCCGCCGTTCAGGCTGGTGGGGATGTCGCACGGCCAGGACTACGAGGTGCGCCGCGGGCTGGTGGCGCGGGCCTTCAGCACCCCGCACATGAGCAGCTCGCTGGGCTACTGCCTGGTCGACGTGCGGCAGAAGCTCAAGGAGGAGTACCTGCCGCTGACAGGCCCGCAGATCGTGGAGCTCAAGAACCGGGGGGTCCAGATCACCCAGCGGCTGGAGGTGCCGTTGGTGGCCTACCTGGGCGACACGGCCAAGGGGCGATTCGCCGACCTGCCCCACGTCGCCAACGCCAAGGTGCTGCTGGTGGAGTGCACGTTCTTCGACCCTGAACACCTGGGCCGCGCGCGGGCGGGCAAGCACATCCACGTGGCGGACCTGCCGGCCGTCCTGGAAGGCATGAACAACCAGCACATCATCCTCACGCATGTCACGCGGCGGACGAACATGGCCGAGGCTCGCAAGATCCTCCGAGAGGTCCTGCCGCACGACGTGATGGAGCGGGTGAGCTTCCTGATGAGCCGGCGGTACATCGAGGAACAGTAGGGGCCGACGCCGTCGCGGCGCCTCCCGGGTCGAGTCAGCCTTGGAGATGGGGCGCGGCCGGTCTATTTCGCAGCAATCCGGTGCGAAGCTTGAGGTACTTCAGAAGGCCCCAGCCCGCCAAGGCGACCCCCGTGATGACGATCCAGACCGGATCGATCTCGAGATGCCCCAGCAGGGCCTGATCGTGCATCAGCTCGATGAGCTGGAAGGCTATGATTACCGCCAGAAGAGTGTCATGCTCCCGCCGAAGCACCATGCGCCATGACCAGGCCTGCTTAGGCCGGCGCCACAGGCGCGGGGCAGGTATGAAGCAGGGAACCCGGTCGGCATACGCGCGGTACTGATCCCCGAACTTGTCCAACAGGAAGTGTTCCTCGTCCAGCACCACCGGAACGTATATCGCCGCGAACAGCAGCATGTTCAGGCTCACGATCGCCCACGATTGTGACAGCAGGGAAATCGCCAGGAAGATCAGGCTGTTGCCGAGGTAAAGCGGATTGCGGACGACCGAGTAGACCCCGGTGGTGTTGAGCTCGGACGCCTTATGGGACTTGGTGTTGCGACCCGAGGTGCCCGCCGCGATGAAACCCACCGTTGCCGCCCGCAGTGCCAGACCGGCCATGGCCAGCAGAAGACACGCCAGTTCAAAGACCAGGTCCAGCTTGTGGCTGCCGCGAATGTAGCGAAACCGGTCGCGCTCGAGAAACAGAGGGATGGCCGCCAGGATCAGGTTGAAGCTGCGCCGGCGGAAGAGCCAGCCTCCCATCCGCCGCAGGTAGTCGCTCAGCAACATATCCGGTCCTCCGGGCGACCTCACCAGGGTACTCGGCTTATTGTGGCGGCACAAGACGGGCAGATGGCAAATCGTCGGAAACGACTCTAGCAGCCACAACGGGGCTGTCGGTTTTTCTGCTGCAAGTGCTGCGGGGCCGTCGGCTTGCGCAGGAGTTTCTGTTGCCGTTGGGCGCGCGGAGGAGATGTGTCACCCGCCGACTCGCCCATTGTTCCTGAGCTACCCGAAGCGCCAACTATGCCTTCTTCGAGACGGTGATCAGCCGCTTGCTGTCCAGGGTGTAAGGGTTGCCGTCGAAATCGCCGTAGGTCTGCAACAGCTTCAGGCCGACGCTAGGCAGGATCCACCTCAGTTCAGGCAGGGTGTAGTAGCGGATGTCCCAGCCGGCTTCCTCTCGCCGGCCAGCGCCTTCCAGCACGCACCGATGGCTGAGGATCATCCGCGGCGCGTCGAAGCTGTACGTCGAGGTGCACACCCTCCCGTCGGGAAGGTTGCGGGCGCCCGAGGCGTTCTTGCGGATCAGCAGCTCGATCACCCAGAAGATGTTGGCCTGGTCGAAGAAGAACACCCCGCCCGGCCGCAAGGCCGCCGCGATCCGCCGGAGGATGTCCAAGTTGGTCTGCTCGTCGTAGAAGGCCAGGGACGTGGACATCGACAGCACCACGTCGAACGCCTCCCGCAGGTCGAGCTGGCGCATGTCCGCCTGCTCAAAGGGCACGTCCAGCCCGGCGTCGCGTGCGGCTTGGCGGGCCTCGGCGAGGAAATCCGCCGAGGCGTCGTAGCCGACGACGTCGCAGCCTTTGCGGGCCAGGCAGAGGGTATGGCGCCCCCACCCGCAGGCCAGGTCCAGCACCCGCTGCCCGGGCTTGAGCCCCACCGCTCGCTCGACGAAATCCACCTGCTGCTGGAACTGATGGGTGTCGTAGAAGCCCATGCGGTCCCGAAACTGCTGCGTGTAGTATCCATCGTGGATGCCCATGGCATGTCTCCATGCAATCGTGTCGGGGACGACTCTAGCA
>Ga0315289_10008842_pt1 | contig 14536 bp, 11 predicted proteins | sample YL17G11_40_MG_FD_203452 | JGI IMG/M metagenome (GOLD analysis project Ga0315289, IMG submission 203452) | Sediment microbial communities from Yellowstone Lake, YNP, Wyoming, USA - YL17G11_40 | ecosystem: Environmental > Aquatic > Freshwater > Lake > Sediment | place: USA: Wyoming | collected...
TATGTAAACTTATTTCTTGTGTTTGTATTAAATCTTCGCCAAAAAACTGCATATTTGCTGGGTGCAAAGCATTTGAGTAGCAGGGAGCAGACCTTCTGCTTGTTCCGAACCAAAAACCTGCTGTTACTAAACGCAATTATCATGCTTTTAGATACTTGATTCTTGAAACACAACCTTTCCATTCAGCAAAACTGCATGGGTAGTCTTTATATTTTGAATGTCTTCTATCGGGTTCTTATTTAAGATCAAGATATTTGCCTTTTTGTTTGGAGAAATAGACCCTATCTGGCCAGCAATTCCCAGCCAAAGAGCTGGATATATTGTTGCACCTTTGATGATTTCTGACTCCGAAAGACCAAGCTCTTTCAGGTACCGCATTTCATCAAACGTAAATTTAGGCATAAGTCCATCTTGGCCCACAAGGACTTTTACATTCTGCTTTATCATTTCTTTGGTAAAGAAAAGACTGATCCTAACAAGGACTTCGAGCTTATCGAGCATATCTTTATTTGGTTCTTTAGATTGTTGTGCTTGCATGTACTTAAAAGCATGCAAAGTGGGACAGAAATAAACGTCATTTTGAAGCATCTTATCTATCAATTGCTGGAGTTTTATTAACGAAATCGATTCAATACCTAACGAAAAGATTTTTTTCCTGAAAGCCTCTTTATCTTTTGGATCAGCCTCTATCAAACTATCATGCTCCGGTTTCAAATCATCCTTTAACACAATAGGCCAGGGAGCTTTTCCATGTTCAAAACACCGGATACCTAAATCAATACCCCGATCCATTGGAATCGATTGAAAAAGTGATGTTCCTGGATCATGAACAACAGGTAAGTTATATGCTTTTGCTTGATCCAACAGATACCTGAAAACATCAAAATCAAATTTGTTGAATGTTTTAATAAGACTTGCACCCTCATGTGCTATTTCCTTAATAATGTCTTTTGCATCTTGCTTGGAATTAACCGCAACGGTGAATCCGGGTAGAGCCTTATTTTGCTCTTCCCACAATAACGGACTTTTCTCAAGCATGGGACCAGCATAAAATATATCAGGTCCTGGGGATTTTCCATTTGAGATACTTTCTTTCAAATCCTTGAGGACCTTGACAGGACCGCCCACATCTCTCACCTGAGTAATTCCCCTAACCACAAATTCTTTCAAAACTTGTTTCTCTAATTCATTCTCTTTTGTTGTTCCGAAGTCTTCCATTATTTGCTTTTTTGTTTCTTCATCCGGCGATGTTAACAAAGCTAAGTGTGCATGACATTCAAAAAGTCCAGGGATGGCAAATTTCCCCGAACAATCAATCGGTGTTAGATTTCCTTCCTTTATATAATTAACTTTACCCACTTCTTTGATAATGCCATCCTCAATCAGAATATCTAAATTGTTTCTGAAAATGTCATTTTCTACATCAAAAAGATTAATATTTTTCAACAAGATTCGCTCTTTCATATCTTTTTACTCCGGTACATCCATAATGTAAAGGATAACGAACAAAGTGTTAGTTACCAATACAGAGAAGTTAATCCGTTCACGGTGAATCCGTTCAGGATGGATCCGTAAGCATTTCATCTCTTTCGTCACGGACGCTCCTGTCCGTGACACGAAAGGTAACAGACAAGGTCTCCGTTACCAACACGGAGAACAAGGAGATTTAGTAATCCCTATATCTCGGGTTGTTCCAAAAGAATCGGGTGACCCCTTCGGGCGTGCCGAACCAGATGTAATCTCCATCCAATACCAGGTCCTGCACAAAATTGTCTAAAAGCCCATCCACGGTGGTATATTCTGCCCACGTTTGGAGTTTTCTGTCCAGTCTTAACACCCCATTCTTGGTTGCCACCCATACATATCTTTTGTCACAAACTAACTTGATGACAGTCACCTGGGGAAAGTTAATTTTACTTTGATAGACCGACCTTTCGTTGGTCACCGGATTATATCCTAAAATTCCCATATCCGTTCCAAACCAGATCTCATCTTTTCCGCTATAGGTTTTTCTTCCGCTTGAACTTTGAGAGACTAGAGGAAGAGAGTCGCTGGAAAATTTGGCAATTGATCTGACTTGACCATATAACAAGCCATCCGGAGTAGAGAATCTATACCATGTCTTTTTGTCCTTGTCTAAGGTATAAACTCCTCGCTCGGTCCCTACCCAGACGAAGTCGGAGTCAGACAAAATCGAATAAACATAAAACCCCTTTAAAAGAGGATCGTCCACCTTTCGGATCAAGTCCTTTCTCACATCACAAAAAGCCAAACCCAATCTGGTTCCGATCCATAGAACGTTACCATCCTCATTTAAGGCGGTCACCTCATCGTCTGGCAATCCTCTGAAAGTGTTGTAGGATTTCCAATTATTATCTCTCTTGTTGAAGCGAGCCAGGCCATCCTCGGTGCCGAACCAAACAAACTTTGTGTCCGCCTCCATCGCATTCACCTGGTTGCTCACCAGAGAAGGCGTATAAGGAGCGGAATAATAATCCCAGGTCTCAGTTTTACGGTTGTATTGGGTTATTCCCTGAGAGCGATAAGGAAATCCGGAACCTCCGAGCCACATATCATCCCCATCTATTAAGATCGCTTTTACGTCTTTATCATAGAGTCCAAAATTTAACATCTTCAATTGAAGAGAGGGTAAATAGGTAACTCCGGCACCCAGTCCCCAGGTGGCGATCCATAAATCGTCGAAATCGTCTTTCAAATAATCCATTATGTTGTATTGATTCAAATTAAGATCCATAATAGATCTGTTGGGCATGAAGGTAAGTCCGTAGTCCATGAAAAAATTGGGCAAGTTAAGATCGGAGGTGTCACTTTTTGCCAAATCTTGAGGAAAATTAAACTTGCGGGACCATTCCCTAAAGATGGGTTGATATGATGCGGGTCCGTTATAAGTGTCGACCCAGATCTCGTTTCCGTCCGGATTATAGGCGATATTTCTTATCCAGTTATCCGGCAAGCCGTCGCTTTTGGTAAAAGGCGTCTCCCATTTTTTTTCATATCTATCATAGCGGATCACCCCTCCGGTGGTTCCAAAATAGACATGGTCGAAATCCATGGCGATGGAGGTGACGTATCGAAACATAGACCAGCTCACCCATTCCCCCTCCCGATACATCCCTATACCAGTTGCAGATGAGGATAGAATTAATATACAAAAAAGGAAAGACAGCCTCCATTTAACGAGAAGATATAGAATCCGTTGCATCTTACGACAAACAAATTTAATGGATTGACATAATCACCCTCCCCCTCACCCCCTCCCATCAAGGGAGGGGGAAAATTATAACTTCCCCTCTCCCCTTGTGGGAGAGGGTTAGGGTGAGGGGGAAGTAAACTTATTTCTTCCTCTTGTATTAGTAACTTAGCATCTAACCTGATAAAAAATCAAAAGCTATCCCGGCTAAAACTGCTGATCCAATTTTTATGGCATCCTCATCTACCGTAAATTTTGGATGATGCCAGGGATAGATGGCGTCCTTTTTTGGGTTTCTTATTCCCAGCCTCAGGAATGAACCCGGAATTTTTTGTAAGTAGTAGGCAAAATCCTCTCCTCCCATCATCGGTCTTCTTAGTTCAAAAATAGCATCCTTGCCAAATAGCTTGGCAATAGACTTTCGAGCTAAATCCGTCGCTTTGGGATGATTGATCAGAATAGGATAGCCTCCGTAATAATTGAGTTCATAGGAAGCGCCTGCACTTTTGGTGATTCCCGAGATAATCTTTCTTAAGAAACCTGGAATCTTTTTAGCGAGTTTTTTATTCAAGGTTCTGGCTGTCCCTTTCAAGATTACCTTGTCACAAATAATATTACGTGCAGATCCCCCTTCCATTTTGCCGATACTAACAACCACCGGCTCCAGAGGGTTTATTTTTCTTGAGACGATAGTCTGTAAAGCCTGTATCACTTGGGAGGCTACTACGATGGCATCCACTCCATCATGCGGTCTGGCTCCATGTCCGCCCTTGCCGATGATGGTTATATCAAAATCCTCCGCCTGAGCCATGGTGGGACCTTCCCTAACTCCTATTTTCCCTATGGGAATCGCGGGATCACAGTGTAGGGCGAATATTCCGGAGGCATCTGGATTTCTTAACACTCTTGCCTCAATCATTGGCTTTGCTCCACCGGGATGGACCTCCTCGGATGGTTGAAAGATAAATTTGACCTTGCCAGGAAGCTCTTCTTTCAATTTAGTCAATATCTTTGCCGCCCCAATAACACAAGCTATATGAACATCATGTCCGCAGGCATGCATTATCCCCTTGTTTTTCGATTTATAAGGAAAATTGGTCTGTTCCAAAATTGGGAGAGCGTCCATATCCGCTCTTAAAGCTAACGTCTTTCCTTTTTTCTCTTCCCCGCCTTTGGCGGGGTTTCCAATATTCAAAATCCCCACCAAACCTGTTTTAGCAATGCCTTTTTTGAAATCAATCCCTATCTTCTTCAACTCTTTTGCGATTCTTTCAGAGGTCTTAAATTCATTGAAAGCTAATTCAGGATATTGATGCAATTCACGACGGAGCTTGACCAAACTTGGGAAAATCTCTTTTGAAATATTCTTTATCTTTTCAGCAATTTGATATTCCATTTTTTCTCCATGCTGTCAACGGACTTGTCCTGAAGGCTTTCCCTGAAGGATTCAGCGGATTAAGCAGATTACCTTTTTTCCTCTCCCCTCCGGGGAGAGGATTAAGGTGAGGGGGCGTAAGTGTGTTTACTTCTCCCCTCACCCGTGACCCTTTATGTTTCGGGATAAGGTGCCCCGAAACAACAAACACTTTTGTTGAAATCCGTTTAATCCGTTCCATCCGTTGACCGTCCTTGTTCTAACTGACTTTAGTCAGGTTTTAGGTTACAGCAGGTCAATCCTTATAAATAGGGATACCGGTTTTTTCAGAAATCTCCTTTAAGGCATTGAAAGCAGAGTCTCTGACATTTCCGTAGTAAGTGACTTTCCGATCATTTAATAATTGTTTTAAACTCTCTATTGCTTTTTTGTCAGCGAATTTGCCTAAGGCATATGCGGCACTCCCTCTCACATAGCTTTCTTTATCCTTCAAAAGTTCCAAAAGAGGCTCAACCGCTTCTTTAGCCTGGATTTGCCCTAAGGCATCTGCGGCGCGCCCTCTAACAGCACTATCTTTATCCTTCAAAAGCTCCAAAAGAGGCAAAACCGCTTCTTTAGCCTGGATTTGACCTAAGGCATATGCGGCACGCCCTCTAATATACCCTTCTTTATCCTTCAAAAGCTCCAAAAGAGGCAAAACCGCTTCTTTAGCCTGGATTTGCCCTAAGGCATATGCGGCATATGCGGCACCCCCTCTAACATACCCTTCTTTATCCTTCAAAAGCTCCAAAAGAGGCCCAACCGCTTCTTTAGCCTGAAGTTGACCTAAGGCATCTGCGGCACTTGCTCTAACATTCCTTTCTTTATCCTTCAAAAGTTCAATCAAAGGCAAGACCACTTCTTTAGCCTGGATTTGCCCTAAGGCATCTGCGGCACTTGCTCTAACATTCCTTTCTTCATCCTTCAAAAGTTCAATCAGAGGCAAGACCGCTTCTTTAGCCTGCATTTGCCCCAAGGCATTTGCGGCATCCGATCTCGCATAACTCTCTTTATCCTTCAAAAGTTCCAAAAGAGGCCCAACCGCTTCTTTAGCCTGAAGTTTCCCTAAGGCAGATGCGGCATTCGATCTAACTACACTATATTTATCCTTCAAAAGTTCAAAAAGAGGCCCAACCGCTTCTTTAGCCTGAATCTGCCCTAGGACAACAGCGGCAAACCCTCTAACATTACTATCTTTATCCTTCAAAAGTTCAAGCAGAGGCAAGACCGCTTCTTTAGCCTGAATTTGCCCTAAGGCAGATGCGGCAAGCCCTCTAACATCACTATCTTTATCCTTCAAAAGCTCCAGCAGAGGCAAGACCGCTTCTTTAGCCTGGATTTGACCTAAGGCATAAGCGGCACGCCTTCTAACATCACTCTCTTTATCCCTCAAAAGCTCAATCAATTTTAAAATTATCTTTTGGTCTTTAATTTCTTTTAGGATTTCTAAGGCGGTTTTTTGGGATTTATCAAATTCATTTACATCCCGCCAAATATCAAATAGTTTTTGTGTGATTTCGGTTCTCAACTCCGGGGAAACTGATAGGCTTTCAGCAAGGCATCTGCCTGCCAAAAATAGGTTGGTGTAAAATATGTCCTCTTTTTCCTTTGAGATTTTCTGTATCAGGTTGGTGGTGTCTTTCATCCCGCAGTAGAGTAAAGTAACTTCTAACCAGTATTTATCCCTCTTTTTTGATACCAAAAAATCTTCTAACTCATTGTCTAAAATATATCTAGCGGTCAAAAACTCCTGGAAAGTTGGATGTGTGAAACCAAAATATCCCAATTTAGTTTCCACCAAAATCCCGCACCTGTCTCTGATCTCCTCTAATAACTCACTGGCCTTATTTTTGGAAACTCCTATTTTGGGCAATTCATTATCAAGGAATTCAATGACTTTTTCTTTTTTTTCTTCTCTGAGACCGTTTTTATGTAGATGAAACGCCACAGGTTGCAAAATAAGTCTTTTCTGAGGTGCTTTAAGTTCTCCGGCAATCCCTTTAGCAGAATCCCAGTGAAAGAGCAAAACATCACAACATTCATCATAAAGCTCGACCCTTCTTTCTGGAAGGTGACCCCTATAACGATGGACCAAGGAAACGATGGTGAGTAAAAGAGGATTGGTAGTTAGTGCTTCTATTTTTGGATGTCCCTTTATGGCTTTTATTAGGTCATCCGCTTCCTTCTCGGCTTCTTTCAAAGTGAATTTACTATCATCCCCCCTTGCTTTAATTTTCACAGCTTTGGTCCAGTATCTTATGAATTCTTCTACCTGTTCAGGGGTAAAATCGAGGATATGCAGTTCCAGAAAGTCATTATAGAGGCGGGCTGTCTCGTAACCATAAGGTCTGGAGGTGGCAATAAATATGTTTCGAGAATACGCCGTAGCCAGTTCATCTACCCATTTGGCGACACTCGCTCTTTGTTCCGCTGTTGCCACTTCATCCAAACCATCTAATAGGATTATGCACTCACCCTCATCAAGTTTTTTCTTAAAAAAATCTTGCGGCGGAGAATCAGAACACTCAATATATTTATTATAATTTTCTTCAAATTTTTTTATATCTAAAGAAAACCCTTCTTTTATAGTATCCCGCAAATTGATGAAGATTGGCAGGAATTCATTTTCAATTCCAAATAGCCCCTTTTCACTTTTTCTGGCAAATTTTAAAGCGAGGTAATTAAGCAGAGTGGTTTTCCCACTGCCTGGGGCGCCGATTATTATAAATCTTTTCTGAGGTAAATTGAAGAGGTCTTTCAATTCATAGGTTCTTTCTGTTTCGCGTTCTTCAATTCTTCTTCTTAGAAATTCCGCCCTGCCAAGTTCCTTTATCTCAGGAAGTCGATCTATGTCCTCTTCTTCTATTTTAGACTCTATCTCAGAAAATCTGATTCTTTCTGCCGGCTTTTTCGTTTTTAGAGAGATAAATATTTTTTCTAATTCAATTGCCACCGGAGCATTGGTCTTTATCCCTCTGACTTGCAAAAATTTATATTTCTCAACCAGCCAATCTCTATACTTCTGCTCGAATTTTTTCGTCACTTTCGATTTTCTTACTCGAGTTGAAATTGAAACGAAGAATTTTCTAATGGGTCCCTTGAGTATAAAATCTATTATCAAACCAGCCAGTAAAGCAAGTATAAATGCTAATATTATTTCTTGTAACGAGAATTTTTTAAGAAAATTTCCTATGTTCATGTTTTAAGTTTTTTCGGGCGACCACAAGGGTCGCCCTTACAAAAATCTTCTATTGATTAAGCTGATTCCCCCTCACCCTAACCCTTTCCCCCAAGGGGAGAGGAGATTTTCTACCAGTCCGCTTTATCCGTTGACGATTTTTAACAAAACCTGTGGAATTTTTTCCATCATATCCCCGGCGATCATGCCCATCTCCCCTTTTTCCTCTTTTGCCAAATCGCCGGATAGTCCATGAATGTAAACACCGGCGCAGGCAGAATCGAGCAAGATTTTCCTAACATCCTCACCCTTTCTTAGCAAAAGCATCTGAGCCAAAAGTCCCACGATGATTCCGGTTAAGACATCGCCAGAACCGGCAGTAGCCATGCCGGCGTTTCCGGTAGGGTTTACATAAGTCTGTCCGCTGGGTTCAGATATTATGGTGGGTGCTCCTTTAAAAACCAAGACGCAATTATACTCTTTAGCGAAATCAGAGGCGTATTTTATTCGGTCCTTTGAAATCTCGCCAATCGGCACACCATTCAATCTGGATAGCTCCCCTATATGAGGCGTTAAAATTAAAGGTGCTTGGCATTCCTTTAAGATCGAAACGTCTTTCGCTATAGCATTCAGTCCGTCGGCATCGATCACCGTGGGCATATTTATTTTACTAACTAATCTTCTCACCAATTCGATGGTCTCGAAATGTTGACCCAGTCCCGGACCGAGGGCACAGCAATCTCCCCATTTTAGAAGCTCTTTGATCTCACCCAATCCTCTAAGTGCCAAAGCTCCTTTTTTTCTCACATCCGGCAAGGGTTTGGTCATCACTTCAGTCAACTTGATCTCAAGAATGGGATTCAAAGACTGGGGAATGCCCAAAATTGCCATCCCCGCGCCTGCTCTCAAAGAAGATAAGGAAGCTAAAGAGGCGGCACCTGTGAGCCCGGTCGATCCCGCTATCAAAACCACTCTGCCGCAGGTTCCCTTATAGGTGTCACCGGGACGTTTTGGGAGCATCTCCTTGACTTCTTCTTCAGTTATCAAATTCAAATTTATATTTTCTTCTTCAACCGCATGCTCAGGAACACCAATATCAACCACCGAGACCTTTCCCGACATCTCTTTTCCCGGAAAGAAGAGATGACCTATTTTGGGCAAAGCCATGGTTACGGTTCTTTCTGCCTTTATACATGCTCCGGTGAATTGTCCCGTGTCCGCATGAAGACCTGAGGGAATGTCCACAGAAATCACACGAATCTTAGAAGAATTGATCGCTTCAACTATGTCTTTCATAAAGCCGGTAATCTCGCCGGAAAAACCCGTCCCGAAAAGCGCATCCACTATCAAATCCGCTTCTATCTTAGAAGGGATCTCTTCTTTCCTTAATACTTCGGTGATGGGCAAGCCCATCTTCTCAGTTTTTTTCAGGTTAGTTTTAGCGTCTCCGGAAACTTCCTCTCTTTCAGCGGTAAGGTAGAATTGAATATCCGCACCCCATTCCGAAAGATATTTTCCCACCACAAATCCATCCCCACCGTTGTTTCCTCTTCCGCAGAAGATCGCCACCTTCTTGTTTTTAACCTCGCCTAACATTTCTTTTGCCGCCAGAGCCACACCCTGTCCAGCTTTCTCCATCAATTCCAATCCTGGTATGCCAATTCCCTCAATGGTTTTCTTGTCGATATTTCTCATCTGGGAGGAGGTAACTAATTTCATGATAATAGACACCTTCCTTATGACGGATGATAAATGACGAATTCGTCATCAATCATTAGTCATTCGTCATTCCGTAGTTTGTCCGAAGGATCCCGCTTCGCGGGAACGGCAGAGATTGATTCTATCCCTCAGCTTCAAAGCCTCTTCTCTTGCGGCTTCAGCAAAATCCTCTTTTTGCGATGCATAAATGATCCCTCTGGATGAATTGATAATTGCCCGCTCTCCTTTTTCATCCGTGCCGAATTTTACGGTGGATTCAAGCTCTCCTGATTGCGCCCCCACCCCCGGTATTAGAATCGGCAATGATTTGACAATTTCTCTGACTTTTTTCAATTGTTCAGGATATGTAGCTCCCACCACCAATCCGCAATTTCCCTTTTTGTTCCAGCTTAAGACCTTTTCAGCAACGATCTGATACAACGGTTTTCCATCTATCAGAAAGAATTGAAAATCTTGGGCACTTTTATTTGAAGTTAAACATAGAATGAGGGCACATTTATTTTCATAGTCTAAAAAAGGAGAAATGGCATCTTCACCCATATATGGATTCACCGTGAGCGCATCCGCACCTAAATTTTCAAAAATCGCTTTGGCATACATCCGGGCAGTGTTGCCAATATCCCCCCTTTTGGCATCTATGATTATGGGGATTTCTTTTGGAATTGCTTCACAGGTCTTTTTCAAAGCCTCCCAGCCTTTTGAGCCGTAAGCTTCATAAAAAGCGATGTTGGGTTTATAAGCACAGACCAGATCAGAGGTGGAGTCGATGATTTTTTGGTTGAAAGAAAAAATTGGGTCATGATCTTTAAGAAGAAACTTGGGAATCTTCTCCAAGTCCGTATCCAGGCCTACACAGAGCAAAGAATTATTTTTGCGAGAAGTAGTGATCAGTTTTTCAACAAATTTCATTTTACCAATTTAATACAAAAGTAAGAAATAAGTTTACCTACCCCTCACCCTGACCCTCTCCCACAAGGGGAGAGGGAACTTCATAAATCTCCCCCTCCCTTGATGGGAGGGAGCGAGGGGAGGGTAATTATGTCAATTTATCTAATTTGTTTTCTATAGTTAAGACTGACCCCACCTGGGGCGGGATCAGCCTTCCATTTTAACCCCATTTCCCCTTGCTAATATGAACCTGTATCTCCGCTTTTATGAACTGTCTTAACAGATGTGCCTCATCTTTGGCTTTGGTGAAGATAGCTAAGCAGAGCGGATCGAGGTTATCTTCAATTCCCTTGCTGGCGACCTGGCTTACTTCTTCCAGCAAAGTTGCTAAATGCATGTGAAGTCCGTTTGAAAGTCTGGATCTCTCGATCAGCTTGACTTTCTCCTCAGGTATTTGCTCAAACTTTTCTTTGGGAGCTCCGCATCTGGGGCATTTATCTGGAGCCTCTTCCCCCTCATAGATGAAGTTACACACGGTACATCTGAATTTCTTCATCTCTTCTACCTCCTTTCATAATTTCACCTGCCAACTAACATAACTTTTCAACCTTTTTGTCCAATATATCATTTAAGCTAATACTTGTCAAAAGTTTTTTCTCTATGTTAAAGAGGGCAAACTGGAGTGTTCACTTTTAGGGTGTGCTGAAAAACCATCTTGTTCGTGCGGGAATTGGAATTCCCGCACGGAATTGGTTCGGGAAATCCGATTCCCGAACCAACTAAAAAATTTGTCAATTTAAAAGGTTAATGACCTCCAGGTGGACCCAATCTAACTTTTTCAGAACCCTCCAAAATATGGCTTGACAAATTTGCAAGGATTATATAAAATTTCGGCGTGAAAAATTGATGAAGGAATCGTTCGGAAACAGGTAATTTTATGCAAGATAAAAGGGAGTTTTTCGACATTCTGATTGAGGCGATTCGCAGGGAGACTGACGCTTTCAATTATTATTATACCGCCAGTGAAAAGTCGCCCTCAGTGGACACCAAGTCCTTGCTGATTCAGCTGGCAGAAGAAGAGAGGAGACACCGTATTATCTTAGTGCGGGAACTTCAGAGTCTAAATAGACTCTTGTCTCCAGATAAGGAAAAAGACACCTTCTTGGAAAAAGACAGAGTGAGCTACCAGATTCCGGAGGAACCCATTTTAAAAAGTGCCCAGAGCATAAAAGAGGTAGATTTGGCGGTCATCTCTTTGCCCACCGAGTTTATAGGTGGAGACTACTTTGATAGCTTTATGATCGATGATAAAAAATTAGGGCTTTTGATCTTCGACGTCATGGGACACGGAATATCAGCTACACAATTAAAAGCAAAGGTCAAAACCACTTTAGGCAGATTAAAAGAGCTTTATTTGGAAAAAAAGGCAAGTTTTGAGCCGCTCAGTCCTGCTTCGGTAGTCACTCAATTGAATCAGAAACTCACAGAGGAATGCTGGAAGCTCTCCTCTTTTGTTTCCTTGTTTTACGCAGTTTTAGATTTATCTAAAGACAGACTAATTTATTCCTCAGCCGGGCATGAGCCACCCATGCTTTTGGGAAAAGAAGAGCTTCATCAGCTAATAGAAGCTGATGTCTTGATAGGAATAGATAAGGAGAAGATTTATAGTGAAAATACGATAGAAATTCACCCCGGCGATATTCTGCTTATGTTTACCGACGGCATAGTGGAGACTTTAAATTCGCAAGATGAAGAGTTCAGTCGAAAGAATCTGGTCAAGGTGGTAGAGGAAAATAAGAATTTTAGCAGTTCCGAGATGGTGCAAAAGCTTTTGATTTCATTGAAAAATTTCTTAAAAGGAGCTTCTTTGACAGACGAATTCACTTTGGCATTAGCTAAAATTAAATAAATTTTTGCACAAAATAAATTGGAGGAAAAAATGAAAGAAAAGGATTTTAAAGAAGTGATCACCTTCGCTATTCGGAAAGAAGCAGAAGCTTATAATCTTTACAAAACCTATAGCCGATTGGTAAAGACTCCCGGGCTTAAGACTATGTTCGAAGAACTGGCTCAGCAGGAACAAAAACACCGGGAGATTCTGGAGGGGGTAGAAAGGAAGGATGTCTCCGACTACAAGTTCAAAAAGATTCCGGATTTGAAAATTGCCGATTACGTGGAAAAGGAGGAATTTTCACCGGATATGGACTATGCTTCTGCTCTGAGATTTGCCATAAAACGAGAAGAAGGCTCGCTTAAACTATACCGCCACTTGGCAGAAGGGGCGGATGATCCTGAACTAAAGAAACTCTTTTCGGCTCTGGCTCAGGAAGAATCCAAGCATAAACTTCGCTTGGAAACCGAATATGACGAAAACATCCTAAAGTGGGACTGATCAATATTGTTCAAGGATTTATCTTAAATGGATTCATCCTGAAGGAGCGCCACCATGAAAAAGAAAGAAAAGAAAGTCTACAAAGAGGCTGAGGGTGAGATCAAAGCAGAAGTAAGCCGATTGGAAGCTTTGTCCCTGGCCATATACAATGAACAATCCGCCTTCGATTTTTACACCCAACTTTCGGATACCATCAAAAACCCGAGCGGCAAAGAAAAATTCAAATTCTTAGCTTCTGATGAAAAAAGACACCGGGAACTTTTGGAGAAGTATTACACCCAGGTAACCGGTGAACAGAAATTTTCCTTTGATGCTAATAAGATGAGAAAAATCCAAGTAGAGGTCAAGGATAGCACCACCGCCTATGAGGCATTAGACATCGGGATCAAAGCGGAAAAGGAAGCATTCGAATTCTATACCAGAAGTGCGGAAAGCTCCACAGACCGAGAAGCCAAGAAGATGTTTTTGATGCTCGCCGGAGAGGAGGATAAGCATTACAACGTATTGATGGCGGAAAAGCAGGCTTTGATAGATCAGTTTTACTGGTTCAGCTTAGATACGCCGGGGATAATGGAATACTGAGAAGGTCCGTCGCCAATCGTTTACGGTCTTATACTTTTTGTGGCGGACAAAAGACCACCAACTAGTGCTTTATCAATTAAATAACATCGCATCTTTTGGGTTTCGTTTTCAAAGGTTACGGTTTAGATTCGCTGCGCTTCTGCCATAGGCAGATCCGCCTCTGGCAGACACTACAAGTCGGTCAGGTATCGTCTAAAAAGTCATCGTCAGTCGTTTACGTCTAAAATACGATAGACGAAACCGACAAACGCCTCACGATACGTTGCCGACTTGTGGTGAGCTTGTCGAACTAAACCAAAACCCACAACAAAGAACATAGAAATTTTATTTTGTAGACAGAGCACTAGGGATATAAAAAGGAGGTATAAAGATGGACAAATGGGAATGCCAGGTTTGTGGCTATATTTACGACCCGGAGGTGGGGGACCCGAATAATGATATTACCCCAGGCACCCCCTTCGAGGATCTTCCCGACAATTGGGTCTGCCCCGAGTGTGGGGCGGATAAAGATCAGTTCGAAATACTGTTAGAAGAATAATTGTGCCTCAAGTGCAATAATAATAGACGAGACATCTGTTACTATTGAGTTTCGTATAAGTAGGTGACATATCGAGGTAGCCTCATGTCATTGCGAGCGACTGTCCCGCAGAGCGGGATCCACCTCTGGCGGAAAAGGAGCGTGGTCCCGCCATTAGCGGGACTTCGGCTACGCCTCGCAATGACACCTATCACTTTATTTTGCGAAATTCAATAATAATAGATTACTCAGGCTGGAGCCTGGGATTCCCGAAGTTCTCCTTTAATGTGAAAATTACCTGCTCTTGACAAAGAGGCAACATCTGTTCCAAAAAAGATGAGTTTCAATTGGTTGGGATAGATTTTGTCCCTGTCCTAAGATCTTAAAAAGGAACAATCACTAGGGCTGCTCACGCTTCAATATTCAGTTACTCCATTCTCTTTATTGCTCTGATTATCTCGTGTTCTGAGTCTGCGTTCAAAAGCTCTTCTCTGAAGTAATCGAAGCGCAGGATTTCTGCTAAAGCTTTGAACACTTTGAGGTATAAAGCATCATCATAAGGTGGGGCGGCCATTACGAAGAAAAGGTGAACCGGCTCTTTGTCCAAAGAATCGAAATCGTATCCTTTTTTTGAG
>Ga0315289_10008843_pt1 | contig 14536 bp, 11 predicted proteins | sample YL17G11_40_MG_FD_203452 | JGI IMG/M metagenome (GOLD analysis project Ga0315289, IMG submission 203452) | Sediment microbial communities from Yellowstone Lake, YNP, Wyoming, USA - YL17G11_40 | ecosystem: Environmental > Aquatic > Freshwater > Lake > Sediment | place: USA: Wyoming | collected...
TCTGTCAGAGACGTGAAGCGTATCGACCCGAAAAAAGTAACTGTCCTCATAAAACCCGAAGAAAAAATAACCTATCACGAGATGATGGACCGCGCTTTCAAGTTCTACTTCGGCGAAAAGCACGGCCTGGAATACATCTCCGAAGCAGGTACCATCCATTGGCCCAAGAAAGCCCGTGAAGCCTATTGGCGCTGGCACGTTGATGTGAGAATACCCATCTACATGGAGCACATCGCCGAGCTAAAAGAAGAAATCATGAAAAACGCCAAGACGACCGGCATGGAGCTGGAGTGGGAACAGTTTACCCCGCTTATCAGCTACTTCCCGGCGCAGGTAGCCAGGGAGGAAACCAAAGAGTTCGACCTCTATAGCTTCTCTTACCGCGATATCCTCCATAACGGTACCTACACCATGGAAATGCCCTGGCTGGATGAGGTCAGCCAGTTGAATCCGTACACCTACAACATCACCATGAACGCGGATACCGCCAAGAAAAAGGGCTTAAAAGATGGCGACCTTATCTGTCTGGAGTCGTCTTACGGACGCAAGACCACGGGCACCCTGAAAACAATGCAGGGGCAGCACCCCAAGACGATAGCGATATCGGCGTGCTCCGGCGCCTGGGCTAAAGGAGCGCCGATTGCTTACGGCAAAGGCACCAACTTCAACATCCTGCTGGAGTCCGATGCCAAACACGCCTGCCCGGTTTGCTGGAGTCAGGAAACAGCCACTATGGTCAAGGTTTATAAAATCGACCATAGAATAGAATATGACGGAGTAGGAGGGAAAAAACTATGAGATGGGGAATGGCCATAGAACTGAAAAGATGCATCGGCTGTGATGCCTGTATGCTCGCCTGCAAGGCAGAGCATTTCCTCCCGCCCAATATATTCTGGAACAGGGTGCTTATTGGCGAGAAGGGGAAATATCCGGTGGTGACCAAGCTGATATACTCCGTACGCTGTAACCATTGCGCCGAGCCGAAATGCGTTAAGGTCTGTCCCACCGGTGCCACCCAGCAGCGGGAAGACGGCATTGTCTGGATCGATGAAACCAAGTGCGTGGGCTGCCGGTACTGTATGGTCGCCTGCCCTTACCAGATGCGGTCGATGTATGAAGACGGGGAGGCGCAATACTTCCCCGGACAGGACTTGACCGAGCATGAGAAGATAGGTAAAGTGTTATACCCGCATCAGCCCGGCGTGGTCCAGAAGTGCGTTTTCTGCAAGGAGAGGATAGATTCCGGTATCGAGTTGGGATTGACGCCCGGCGTCGACCGTGATGCTACTCCTGCCTGTGTCATCGTTTGCCCGACCAAGGCGATACACTTCGGTGACCTGGATGACCCCAATAGCGAAATTAACCGGGTAATCAAGGAAAAGCACGGCCACGCGTTCCATCCGGAGTTTGACACGGAGCCGTCAATCTCTTATATTGACTAACCGAGAAGAAGGGGAGGCATAAAGAAATGAGTAAAGATAAACCATATGATTTCATGGTAAAACCCCAGCAGCAGAAAGACTGGATTGACGGAAGGGGTAACTTTATCGCGTTCGCTTTCTTCCTCGGAGGTATCGCCGGTGGGCTTTTCCTAGCCTCCGCCTACTTCGATAACCTTCTGGGGATATTCATCGCTTTTCTGCTCACCGTCATGATGGGTGCTTCTTACATGTTACACCTGACCCATCCTCTACGGTTTTGGCGCATGGTAATGAAACCCGGGACATCCTGGATCGCCCGCGGATTCAGCTTCATCATGCTGTTCGGTGGCTTCACGATACTTCTGATGATAACCATGCAGTGGTTTCCGGATGCTACCGGCATCATCACCACACTCAAAGTACTGGCCGGCATATTCGCCTTCGCGCAATCGATATATACCGGTTTCGCGGTCAGCTATGTCAGCGCTATCAAGGTATGGAATTCGGCCATTGTGCCGGTTCTGTTCGTTACCTGCGGCCTTACCGGCGGCCTGGCGATACTCCTGGCCGTCATGATGGGCCAGAACAGTACTGATATCGTGGCACTGGAAAATATCATACGCGTCGTGCTAATTGCGCTTGCTGTCATTATCGGTGTGTACCTCTGGAACACTACCTACAGCAGCACCTCGGCCAAAGAGGCCATCTTAAGGCTCATCGGGGGCAGTCTCGCTCCGCTTTTCTGGATCGGGGTTTTCCTGTTCGGCATCGTCATCCCGGTGGCTATATCCGTTACCACCTATTTTACCGGCGAAGCTGCCAACGGACTGCTGATTACGGCCGTGGTGAGTGAAATCATCGGCGGTCTGGCTTTACGGTTCTCCATACTAAAAGCAGGGATGTACACTCCGCTGCTGCCGGTCGAATAGAAAAAACAAGGGTAAAAATTTTGGGGACCATCGCGGCGGAATCATTCGCCCGGTGGTCCTCTTTTTTATTGTCATTCCCGCCCCGATGAAATCGGGGTAAACTCCAGCGGGAATCCAGCCCCTGCTAAGCTGTCATTCTGAGCGGAGCGAAGAATCTCGGGGTGGAAAGGTGGTCTGGATTCTCTGGTCAAGCCTTCAGGCTGAAGCGTTCGGGCTGAAGCCAGAGAATGACATTATTTTAATGTCTCTTTTTTATTGTCATTCCAGCGAAAGCTGGAATCCAGAGGGGGGAAAAAGGGTGTGGATTCTGGCCCTCGGGCTGAACTCGGGCTGAAGCCTGCGCCAGAATGACATTATTTTTGTGTCTCTTTGTTTTGGTATTTAGTTTGCTTGTTGGGGTATAATAATTCCAAAGTCGAGGGGGAGGGGAGAATGTCTTCTGCCGTCGGCATTTATATCGGCACATCCGGCTGGTCTTACCCGAAAGGGGAGGGCACCTGGAACGGATATTTCTACCCGGGCGGTAAGATAAATGAGCTCGAATATTACAGCCAGTTCTTCAATACCGTGGAGATTAACAGCTCTTTTTACCGTCCGCCCGACCCCGGTATCGTGTACAACTGGGCGCGCCGCGTGCCGCTGGGGTTCCTTTTCGCGGTCAAGCTCTGGCAAAAGTTTACCCACCCCAAAATGTATAAAGAGGCTACCGGCGAAGATGCGATTATTTCCCAGGCTGATGTCGACCTCTTTAAGAAATGCCTGGAACCCCTGGCAAAGTCCGGCAAGCTCGGCGCGCTGCTGGCGCAGTTCCCGCCCAGCTTTAAAAACGATGATTATAGTCGGCAGGTACTGGGGGCGATAGCCAACGCTTTCGGAGAGTACCGACTGGCCGTGGAATTGAGGCACCGCAGCTGGAGCGATGATGAAGGCACCGCCGGGTTTCTCCGCGAGCATCATATGACCTGGGTGCAGATAGACGAGCCCAAATTCAGCACGTCAGTAGCGGCGGACGTGCCCGTGACGGCGGATATGGCTTATTTCCGCTTCCACGGCCGGAACGCTAAGGACTGGTGGACGGGAAATACGGAAACGCGGTACCGGTATCTTTATTCCCCGGAGGAAATCGCCGGGTTGGCGGAACAGGTTAAAGCAGCCGGGGAAAAAGCCCGGTTGATGTTCGCTTTCTTCAACAACCACTGGCAGGCCTATGCGCCCCGCAACGCTAACGATTTGAAGAAAGCATTACAGCAGCCTTTCCAGCAAATACCCATGAACCTTGAAACTATGCCGGATAAATACGATACTGAGAGCAAAGAGAGGGCTGTATAGGGCATGCTGCAAGAACTATCGGTAAAGGACTTCGGCATCATCGAGGCGATAAACTGGAAACCGGCCGGGGGATTAAACGTCATCACCGGCGAAACCGGCGCCGGGAAGTCGCTGGTGGTCGATGCCGTTGAAGCCCTGCTGTCCGGCCAGGCCCAGGAAGAAGATATCCGCCATGGCTCCGATGAAGCGCAGGTCGAAGGCATTTTCCGCCTGGATAAAAGACAGGGGAAGGACCCGCTGCGGGAATCGCTGGCGGAAAAAGGACTGGAAGCCGATGACGATACCCTGCTTCTTTCCTGCGATTTTCGCCGGCAGGGCCGCACCACGCCGCGGGTGAACCGCCAGGCGGTATCGCGGGCGCTGCTGAAAGATATCGGCGCTTTTTTAGTTGATATCCACGGTCAGAGCGAGCATCTCTCGCTGCTAAATAAAAGCCATCACCTGGACTATCTCGATGCTTATGCCCATACGCTGGAGAAGAGACATACTTTCGGCGCTAAAGCCCTGGAGCTGCACCAGATGGAGCGGGAAATCCAGTCGCTTTCCCGGGACGAGCAGGAGCTGGCGAGGCACATCGAGTTGCTCAATTTCCAGATTGATGAAATCAAGCGGGCGGAGCTTCAGGAAGGGGAGGAGGAATCCCTGGAAAGAGAACTGACCCTCCTGACGTCCGCGGAAAAGCTGAAGGCGGCTTCCTACGATATTTACCGGATTATCTATGGCGATGATAGCGCCATGGCATCCTCCTCGGCGGTGGATAAAGCCGGTGAAGCCCTGCCGTTGATGAAACAGATTGTGGAAAAAGACCCCTCCCTCCAGCCGAAGCTGAACTACCTGGAGGAAATGGTACACGGACTCGAAGAGCTGGCGCGCGAGGTCCACCTTTACGGCGATAATTTGAGTTATGACCCGCAGCGCCTGGAAGAGGTGCAGAATCGACTGGAACTGTTGAAGAGCTTAAAGAGAAAATACGGCGGTTCCGTTGATGAGGTGCTGGGGTATCTCGTCAAAGCCGAACGGGAACTGGAAGGGCTGGCTTCTTCCGGGGAACGGCGCGAGCAGCTCGAAGCGGAGAGAGAACGGCTGAAAAAAGAGATGGGCGCTCTCGCCTCAAAGCTGTCCCAGGAAAGGGCCCGGGCGGCGCAGAAACTGGCCAGGGTGGTAAAAAAAGAGCTCGGCGAGCTGAGCATGGGAAGGGTGGATTTCTTGGTGTCCGTTACCCAGGAGACTTTTCCGGAAGGAGTCCCGTTCCCCGATGGCAAATACTACAAATTCAGCAGCAGCGGCGGCGACGACGTCGCATTTCTGGCATCCACAAATCCGGGCGAGCCGGCCAAAGCGCTGGATAGAATCGCTTCGACCGGTGAAATATCGCGCTTTATGCTGGCGCTGAAGAGCGCCTTGGCGGAAGCGGATACGATTCCAGTGCTTATCTTCGACGAAATCGATATCGGTATCGGGGGACGCAGCGGCGAGGTCATCGGCCGCAAGCTGTGGAAGCTTTCCCGCCGCCACCAGGTAATTTGCGTGACCCACCTGCCGCAAATCGCTGCCTTCGCCGATGCTCAATACCGCGTCAGCAAACAGGCCGCCGGCGATAGAACGGTCAGCCATATCGAGTCGCTCCAGGGGGAGATGCGTTTCAAAGAACTGGCCGTGATGATCGGCGGCCCGAGATATACCGAAAGTGCGCTCAATGCCGCCAGGGAGCTTATTGAAAGCGCGGAGGCATGGAAGAAGGGGTCGGGGAAAGAATAGGACGCATTATTAAATAGCACCTTATTACCGCGGACAGGGAGGAAACTATCTCTGCAGGGCTTTGCGGCCCATGATTTCCTGCCGGGTGTACCACTTTTTCACGGCGCCGGCCACCTCCGCGGGGGAATCGAACACCCTTAAAAGCTCGAAGTCTTCCTCGGAAATATGGCCGTGGGCCAGCACGGTGCCTTTCAGCCAGTCCAGAAAGCCGCCCCAGTATTCGCTGGAGAATAATATTACCGGGAAGGGCTTTATCTTTTGCGTTTGTATGAGCGTCAGCACCTCGGTCAATTCGTCCATAGTGCCCAGGCCGCCCGGTATGATGACGAAAGCCGTGGCATACTTCACCAGCATGACCTTGCGTACAAAGAAGTGGTGAAACGTTATCGTCCTGTCCGCGTAAACATTACAGACCTGTTCTAACGGCAGCTTGATATTCAGGCCGACGGACCTGACGCCGGCTCTTCGCGCTCCCATGTTGGCGGCTTCCATAGCCCCGGGCCCGCCGCCAGTCATGATGTTGAAGCCGTCCTTGCCCAGCCGGTAAGCTATTTCCTCGGTCAGCGTGTACCATTTGTTGTCGGGTTTGAGTCGGGCGGAGCCGTAGATGGTCACGGCCGGTACGATATCCGCCAGGCTATCGAAACCTTCCACCAGTTCCCCGATGATGCGGAACATGCGCCACGAATCTTCTTTGACAAGTTGATTGATTTCATATTCGTTGTTCATAGGCCCTCCTGTGGATATGAAGGCTATATCAGTCCCTTTTTAATCCAGATGCGCGATGGTGCCGTATGTCGGCACCGAGCTCTCAAAGCCGGTTTTTTCATTTAGATACTGGCTGAACTGCTCGGCGGAACTGATTTCTCCGTGAGTGATGAAAATATGCCTGGGGTTTACCGAAAGGTTGGAAAGCCATCTTAATAGGTCGTCCCTGTCGGCGTGAGCGGAAAAACCCTGTACCTGGGTTATCCGGGCGCGGACGGAATACGGCTGGCCGTGGATTCTGACGTTCTTGGCGCCGTCGAGTATCAGCCTGCCCAGCGTTCCCGCCGCCTGGTAGCCGACGAATAGTACCGTGCATTCCGGCCGCGAGATGTTATTGGCGAGGTGGTGCTTTATCCGGCCGCCGGTGCACATCCCGGAACCGGCGATAATCATGACGGTGCCCTTGATAGCGTTAAGGGCTTTTGATTCCTCGACGGTCTCCACCATTTTCAGTCCGGGAAAATCGAAAGGCGACTGGTGATGGCTTATCAGATCTCTCATGTCCTTGTCGAATAGCTCGTAGTATTGCTTGAATACCTCGGTGATTTTTATCGCCATGGGGCTGTCCAGATAGACCATAAAGTGCGGTATGCGGTTTTCCCGCAGCAGGTTATTGAGGTAGTAAAGTATTTCCTGGGCGCGCTGTAACGCGAAGCTGGGGACGATGATATTACCGCCGGCGGCAAAGGCCGATTTCACTATCTCCGCCAGGTCTTCGCCGATTTCCCCGGTGCCCTCGTGCTCCCGGTCTCCGTAGGTGGACTCCATCACGATATAGTCCGTATAGTGGAACACGCTCGGGTCGTGCAGAATGGGGCGGTCCCACCGCCCGATGTCCCCGGAAAAAACAATGCTTCTCTTTTCCCCGCCCTGGCTTATCCGCAGCTTTATCATCGATGAGCCCAGCACGTGGCCGGCATCGTAGAAGGTGGCTTCGATACCCTCCCCGATGGCGACCGTCTGGTTGTATTCGACCGGCGTAAAAAGTCGCAAAGATGCCTCGGCATCGGCGACCGTATAGAGAGGTATTTCCGGAAAGTGGCCCGGTCTCCCTTCCCTGGCGTGTCTCTTTTTCTTATACGCGGCGTCCTCTTCCTGCAGGTGCGCCGCATCGATAAGTATGATTTTAGTGATATCGGCGGTGGCTGGTGTGCAGTAAACCCTGCCCCGGAACCCCTCGTTGACCAGCTTGGGAAGTAAACCGGAGTGGTCCAGGTGCGCATGGGTCAGCAAGACGGCGCTCAGTTCCTTCGGAGAGCAACGGAAAGGTTCCCAGTTCCGGTGCAGGAAGTCCCTTTCCTGGTAAAGCCCGCAGTCAACGAGAAGAGTTGTATTGTTGGTCTCTAACAGATAGCGGGAACCGGTAACGTTGCGGGCGGCGCCCATGAATGTCAGGTTGATATTCATGATTAATTATCCTGTTTTATTCCATGATAACACCTGCGGGGATTAGATACCAGTATGTGATTCCTGGCTGTTAGAACGAAGCAGCTCTACTTAACGACCGCGGACGGGTTTTCCACGAAGGGATTGGTGCGCAGGGCGAGAGAAAACAGGAAAGGCTAGCCGTTAATCCTGATATGCTCTTTGCGCAGGCACTTATTCATGACCACTTTTAAGCCGACCTTTCTGGCTGCGGCGGCGGCTTCCTCGTTTATTATGCCCTCCTGCATCCAGACGGCTTTAGCCCCTATCTTGATAGCCTCCCGGACGATAGGCAAAACGTCTTCCGACCTCCGGAAAATATCGACGACGTCCACCTTGCCGGGAATAGAGATAAGGTCGGGATAGCTCTTCTCTCCCAGCACCGTCTTTTCGCCGGGATTGACCGGTATTATATTATAGCCTTTTTCTTTAAGGTAGGCGGCGACGATATGGCTCGGCCTTTCGGGATTAGCCGAGAGGCCGACCACCGCCACGGTGCGACTATTTTTAAGGATTTCCTCGATTGTGGTCATCGTGCCCCATGTTCTATTATTGTTTTTTCAGACCTCCGCCGCTATCCGATAAATACCTCGACCTTGGCTCCCCCGGCCAGTTGATTGAGGTCGTTGGTGAAAGCCGACCAGTTGAAATCGGTACGGCGGCGGTACTGGTAGTTAAGGCTCACGCGGTCTTCCATGATGGACATCGTCATCAGCCTGGGGCCGGGCAGCCGCTCTTTCAGAAAAGCGGAGAGTTTGGCTTCCAAACCTGCGTAAGAAGGCTGGTCCACGGAAATCATCAGTTGCCCCCGCCCGAACAGGGAAATACGGTTGCGCGTCAGCCAGTGAATGAACAGGGCGAGAAAAACGATGATGAAGAGAATACCCGTCGCCAGGAAGTTATTCGTGGCGGCGCCGATGGATGAAGCGATGAGTAAAAGGAGGAAACCTATTTCCGCCGGGTCCTTTACCGGCGTCCTGAAGCGGACGAAGGATAGCGCCCCCAGCAGTCCCAGCGATAGCGGTATGGATACCTGGATACCCAGGAAGAGGGCGGTAATGGCGGGACCGCCGATGATAAAGGTGCGGTGCACCCCCGCCCCGATATGCCTCGACCCGTAGAACATCTGGTACAACAGGTAAACGATAATCGAAGCCACCAGCGAAAATCCCAGGCCGACGACGATTTCAGGGAGTCCCAGTGGAGATTCCAGTCCCTTGATATACTGCCAGATTTCGTTGAACATTAAATATCCTCCTTTACTGCTATGGTAAGACTAATTTGCCCGGGGGCCAGAGCCGGGCCACGCTCCCCGGCTCGGAAAAATAGATATCCAGGCAGTTACCGTACTTGGAAAACCGACTCCAGTCGATGTCCATGACGCGCAGGTTCCGGAGCGTTACGGGCAGCTCAAGGGAAGGACCTTTAACTTCGATGACGCCGTTCGACAGGCGTATCTCTCTTTCCCGGCGGCCCAGCACCGGGTCCACTATTGAAGCGCGTATGTCGTGGTCGAAAGATACCCGCTCGCCGGTCTGCATTTCGTTGAAACGGTAGCGCAGGTATGATATCACGATAATCGGCTTCAGGGGTTTTTCCGGGAAATGGCCGAATACGGCCAGCGTTTGCATCATCGTCGTTTTGTCTAAAATGCCGCGGCTCAGGTTAACCTGCTTCAGGAATAGCGGCGGTACCGTGAATTTACGGCGCTGCTTGCTGCTGGCGAAGCCCTGCCTCGCTTTAAGCTCGAGATAGACCGGCACGTCTTCCAGTCCATCGGTATTATCGCCGTACCAGCGGATACGCACCTTGTCCTTCCGGTATTCTCCGGAGGCTGCCCGCTCGTACTGGTCGAGGTCGGCGGTATCGAAGTAAAGGCTGTGGACGCGGTTTTTCGGATATTCTTTATCCGAACGGCAGAACTGCCGCAATAGAGATAAAGCTAAGCCGGTATTCATGGGCAGCACCGCGAATTTCCGCTCAAACCTTTGCGCCGGCAAGACCGAAGCCGGGCCTGCCATTTTTTTTAACAGATTGGTGATTTTTATTTCAGTTTCCTCCGGGCTTACTTCTTACTTTCCGGGTGACATCCAGTCCACCAGCCACATGCTGCCGCCGTTGCCGCTGCCTCTGCCGGAGCTGCCGGGACGCTCTCCGTTTAGCTGCTGTCGCACGGACTCGTACCGCGCTTGGATAATTGTCTTCAGTCCCAGTGAGTTGGGACCGAAGCCGGACTGGCGCGGAGGCTGCGGGGCTTTAAGCGGCCCGTAATAGTTTTGCAGGAATAAATCATAATTATTGGCGGATAAGCATTCCTTAAGGGCTTCGATATCGCTGGTTTTAAGGTCACGGCCGACCATTTCCCACAGGCTGCTCACGCCGAACTTCTGGTGCAGGGCGTTGATTTCCTTCGAGCTGAGCAGGTAGGGCAGCATTGGCGAAGCTCCGCCCGCCATCCATCCCTCGAAGATATCCGGCGGCCTCAAGTCCTCGGTAATACAGCGTTCCCAGTCTTCATAGGAGTAGAACATCTCGGTATCCGCCTTGGCATAGGGGCGTATCAATTCGACAAGCTGGTCGATTCGCGGCAGGATAACGTCAAGAGAGAAGGGGCCGTCCAGCAACTCCTTCATATAGCGGTTATAGGTTTCCAGGTAGGGCTTATAAGATAGCAGCCGATTGACGAGGGGAAACCTTTTCATCGGACCGGAGGTTGGTTCGTCGATGTAATAATTGATAATGCCTTCCTTACGGATACCGCTATTAAACGTACCGAAGGTCATATTCAGGTCCCAGGGGATAAGAGAAAACTTGCCGTTAACCTCGTAGAAATAGGTGTTGTGCCCGATGCCGATATAGTTATCCAGATGCACAATACAGTCTGATACCGCGAAAAACTTCAGTGCTTCATCCACATCCAGCACCTTCTCGATTTCCTGCGGGAAGGTCTCGTCAGGTTCATTATTGAGGACCTCAAGGAAGCGAAAGAGGCCGGAGTAGTCCGGGTTGTTCTGATTAGTCTTCAGGCCCGCAGCTTCGATATAGTTGCGCGGCATTACGAACGGCGGCAGGCCACGGGCTACATTACCCGGCGGCGAAGCGATATCTTTGTAAGCCGCTACCGACTCTTCCTGCCCCAGGGCTTGCAGGAGGGCCAGGAGCGGTCCCCCGCCGATATTGGTATATAACGCGGGGTCCTGCTTTGGCGGTTGGGTCATGCCCATCATCGGGAAGTTTTTGTAAGCGTCTTTTTCCGTCCAGTCCAGACGCGCCGCTATTACCTCGGGTTTGTACAGGTTGCCGTTGGCGTCGTCAAAGTACCGCTGGAGGAAAGACTTGTCAACCGCCTCAGCCATGGTGTAAACGCCAAGATGGGTGTCATTGACCCAGACATCGACAAGCGAGGCGCGGGGGGAGGGGACACCCATCTTGGCGAATATCTCGTAGGAAATGACGTCCCGGAGGAGGGTAGGGTCGCTCCAGCCGTTGTTGAAATGGAACTTTTTCATACCATGGAAAGTGCGTGCCCGGTTGAACAGGTTGAAATCAATCGCCAGCGGGAGGCGGGGGCTATCCCAGGCAACCGTCTGGCCCAGCGAGGCGTTCCCCTTGGTTCTAACGGCGACAGATGGTACCAGTTCGCTATCGAACCAGAAGTCGGCCTTATAGTATTGCTTGGTGAAAGCATTGGCCTGTAACGATTCCCAGTCCTTATCCTTCATGACGATGCGCACCGTGGCGACATGGTCGGTGAAAAAAGGGTCAACTTTACTGTCCCCGCTGTTCCGGGATGGACTAACGGTGCAGCCTGACAGGTATGGGGCAAGCATGATTAACAGCAGCAGGACGGAGAGGACGACTATATTCTTTTTCTGCATCGTTTGATTACACCGATTCATCTTAAAAATCGTGCGCAGATGACGCAAATTGAGTCGTTGTTTTAAAATTTGGTTGTTAAGAGATTACCAAAAACTCCGCCGTAATGCAAATGCCACATTATTCGGGGCCCCAATTCGTGTTTAGTTAGCGGTTATGGTATTGTTATACTAAATTTGGAGCCAAGGGTAAATGGTCCGCAAGCAACCGGTTTTTTACGGCTGGTATATCGTCGGCCTCATGATTATCGCCATGATGCTGGTCTACGGCATCAGAAGCTCTTTCTCCGCTTTTTTCCCGCACGTTCTCGATGAGTTCCACTGGTATCGCGGCACCACCGCCATCATGCTGTCTTTGAATATCCTGGTCTACGGATTGACCGCCCCCTTTGCTGGCAGCCTGGTCGACCGCTGGAAGCCCAGGGCGGTGGTCGTTATCGGTATTTCCATTTTGTCTCTGGCTACGGCCAGCTGTTACTTTGCCCGCGAGCTATGGCATTTTTACCTGCTTTTCGGCGTTTTAGCGCCCATCGGTACCGCTTTCTGCGGTTCGCCGGTGTTTAACCCCACGCTTATCAACTGGTTTGAGAAGAGGCGCGGACTGGCCGTCGGTCTGGGGCAGATAGGGGGCGGGCTTAGCTTCGCCTACATCATGCTTATCGAGTGGATTAACTCTAACTGGGGCTGGCAGTATTCTTTCTTCGTGATGGCGGGATTGGTCATTGTAATTTTGCTGCCGCTCTATCTCCTCTTTTTCTATAACCGCCCGGAGGACAGGAAGATGAAGGCTTACGGAGCCGATGATGTGCAGGCCGGCGGAGAGTTAAAAGGTATAGCCGTAGCCGGGCCGGACTGGACCCTGCGCCGCGCTTTCAAGACTTACCAGCTGTGGCTGCTGGTATTTTCCGATTTCTGCTACTGGGGCATCGGCAACTACCTGGTGCTGGCGCACCAGATAAAATTCGCCGAGGATGCCGGTTACAGCAGTCTGCTGGCGGCCTCCGTTTTCGCTTTGTTCGGCATCGTATCCATCGTCGGGCAAATCGGCGCTTTCATTTCCGACTCTATCGGGAGGGAGAAGACCGTGCTGATAGCGGTGGTCCTGGCTATCGGCGGTCTCATCGCCCTCATGTCCGTCCGCGATACCTCCCAGCCCTGGCTGCTTTATGTTTATGCCGTCTGCTCCGGTTTCGCTACGGGGCTTTTTTCTCCGATGATTATCGTCGGCGCGGCTGATATCTTCCACGGCAAAAACATCGGCGCCATATCCGCCCTGGTGCTTACGGGAGTCGGTTTCGGCGGCGCTATCGGCCCGTGGCTCGGCGGCTATATCTATGATATCTCGGGTAGTTACCGCGTCGCTTTCTTGATAAGTACCGCGGCCATTGCTTTGTCCGGTATCAGCTTCTGGATTGCCGCGCCGCGGCATGCCGATAGGCTGCGGGCTAAAATGTTGAAATCAGGCTAATACTGAATATGGTTCTGTTCGGTTTTGGTTGTTCATGCCATATCTGACCTTACTTTTTGCCTCACCCCATCTTTAACCTCACCCCCTTAACCCCCTCTCCAGCCAGACAAAAAGAAGTCTTGTAGGGAGCTATTGGCTGGAGAGGGGTTCACCCTGAAGGTTCTCCCTGAAGGGTAAGGGGTGAGGTAAGCACAGCAACCAAATGCAAACGGAACGCTGAATATCCCGTCTGTTTTTTACTGTTTAATAGGAATCCTGGAGAATTTTATGCTTCCTTCACACCGTTTCAGGGCTAAGAAGGCAAGCCATCTGGCGTCGTCCTGTTCCGGGAAATCGGCGCGGATGAACCCGAATGGCGCCCGGCGGCTCTCCTGTCTTTCCAGCGAGGCGTTCAGCACCATCTCGGCGTTATCGATAATCGACTGCACCTCGAGGCAGCGCATTAGCTCATGGGGACTTTCCGCCCTGAATGCGGCGTTTTTCCTGATATTATTCAGGCGTTCTATGCCGCGCTTTAGCGTTTTTTCCGCCCTCGTGTCCCCCGCATAATGGTCTACCACGTTTTGCACGGCCATTTCTACCTCTCGCCAGTGCATTCCTCCCCGGCTTCCCGATATATCCGAGCAGGACTTTTTCAGCGATTCTACCTGTTCGTTATCTGCGGGTAGGAAATTTTTCTGCTGCCGGGCTTCCTTGGCGGCTCTCTCGCCGGCGCGCCAGCCCATGACAAAAGCCCCCGGCGCCCCCGCCCACGGCACCCCTCCCACATCATCGCCCGCCCCGAAGAGTCCTTTGACCTCGGTTTCCAGATCGTTGTTCACCAGCAGCCCGGAGGCAGCCGTACCCGCCATCTCGCGGCTGTTCGGGAGCCACTCCAGCTTGTCTTTACGGAAGTCGAACCCCTCCTGGTTTTTCAGATAGTCCAGGAAAAGCGACCCTTTGCCCTCGTTGCCGATAGACCATTCGATGTATTTAATTTCTTCCTCGGTGCCGCTCGTAAGGTCGAGGTAAAAAGGTCCCTCTCCCTTTTGGTAAAGTTGTTCGTAAGACGGGCGCGGGTTCCGGTTCCCGGAAAGCATCTTCTGGCGGGTTATCGTGGGGTTTGCCTTCTCCTTGCCCAGGTTGTCCCAGTCGTAAAAACGCGTCCTCGGGACGATTACCTCCCCGTCGGGACCGGTAACGGCGGCGGCCGGCTGCACCGTGTTCCGCGGCGAGCCGAGGTTAAGCTCGTAGTTGCCGATGGAATAGTATCCCGACGAAAGGAATTCCATGTTTATGACGGGGATACCGGCGCGGAAAGCCATCGCCCGGCCGTCCCCGGTCTCATTGACCGGTATGCGGTGGTTGCCCCAGATGCCGGTAACGTTGGGCGTCATCCTGTTGGCGCGCCCGGTGCTCATGACGATGGTTTTCGACCGGAAAGCGTAGAGTTTGCCGTTATTCGTGCCGATGCCGAGCGCCCCGGATATCCGGCCGTCGCTGACCGTCAGGGCGACCATCATGACGCGGTTGACGATGTTAACACCCCTCTTTTTAGCCTCGAGGGTAAGTTTTATCTTCAAG
>Ga0315289_10008844_pt1 | contig 14536 bp, 11 predicted proteins | sample YL17G11_40_MG_FD_203452 | JGI IMG/M metagenome (GOLD analysis project Ga0315289, IMG submission 203452) | Sediment microbial communities from Yellowstone Lake, YNP, Wyoming, USA - YL17G11_40 | ecosystem: Environmental > Aquatic > Freshwater > Lake > Sediment | place: USA: Wyoming | collected...
TCCGGATAGTGCTGCAAGCGGAGCCGGGAACGCTGCCCAAAGACGCCGTGGAGCGCGCGAACAAGATGGCAGCCGTCATCAGGACCGTGGAAGCGCGCGTCAAAGGTCCCGTCGGCGTGGCAGAGCCGAAGGTGCAGAGGCAGGGAGACGATCGGGTCGTAGTTGAGCTGCCGGGCCGAACGAACCTGAAGAAGGCAATCGAGGAGATACAGTCCACGGCGCAACTCCAGTTCTACTGGCTCCGCGACGTCCAATCAGAGCGAAACTCGTCGGCAAAGTGGGAGATGCTTACCCCCGAGGAGGACGAGAGAACCGGCAACGAAATCTACACCTTCAGGAACACGGTTACACAGGAAATCATCAGAGGCGATACGCCGGAAACTCAGAAGCAGATCCTCCTTAAAGTGGTAAACGCTTACGATAAGGTCAAGAACCCGAAAGGCATGCCGCCGCTGATGACGGGAGACGACCTCAAGCCGGTCTCCAAGGGCGACCTGGACGGCAACAATGCCATCATCACCTTCCAACTGAAGCCGAGAGGCGCCCAGATATTCCGGGACTTCACTAGGAGGCACGTTGGCGATATCGTAGCGATCTTCCTGGGCGACAGGATACTGACAGCGCCCAAGATCAAGACGGCGATCACGGGCGGGAGAGGCCAGATCGAGGGGTTTATGAGCCTGCCGGAGGCGCAGCGGCGCGCTGAATTCTTGAACGCCGGCGCGCTCCCAGTGCCTCTGCGGATAGCCGCGTCGGACGAGGTAGAGGCGACGCTCGGCAAGGAGACAGTCAACCAGGCGCTCTTCGCAGGAGTCCTGGGCCTCGGGCTGGTTCTCTTGTTCATGCTCCTCTACTACAGACTTCCCGGCGTGCTGGCCGACGTAGCCCTGGGCATCTATGCCCTTCTCACGTTTGCCGTGTACAAGGCCGTCGGCGTGACGATGACGCTCCCCGGCCTCGCAGGTTTCATTCTGTCAATCGGTATGGCCGTTGATGCGAACATTCTCATATTCGAACGGCTCAAGGAGGAGCTAAGAAGCGGAAAGACGCTCCGAGCAGGTATAGACGCTGGCTTTGCGAGGGCATTCACCGCAATCTTCGACTCGAACATGTGCACATTGATCACCTGCGCGGTCCTGGGCAAGTTGGCGACGGGAATGGTGCAGAGCTTCGCGTTCACCCTGGCCATTGGTGTGGCCATCAGCATGTTCACGGCAATCACGGTGACGAGGACGTTCCTGCACCTGCTGGTGAACCAGAGGTGGGCGCAGAACCCGAACCTGTTCGGCCTCGGGACATCCTGGTTCGCCCGCACGGGCCGCCAGCTCAACGTCGTGGGCAAGCGGAACTGGTATTTTGCGCTCAGTGCGCTCGTCATTATCCCCGGCCTCATCTTCTGGTCCACGAGCGGACTCAAGCCGGGGATCGAGTTCAAGCCGGGCACGTCGCTGCAGATGACGTTCCCGCGGCCCGTTACGGTTACAGAGGTCAGCGGGATAGTGTCCTCGCTCGGCGTGGAGAACACGGCCCAGATCTCCAAGGGCACAACGGCGTTCATAAGAACGCCCCTGGTGCCTGGCAACACGCCTAAGGAATCCGCCGACTACACGACTAGAATCGATGGGATCAAAGCGGCTCTGACGAAGCAGATCGGCCCGATAAGCAAGGTGCAGACTTCGACCGTCGGCCCCACTGTCAGCGAAGAGCTCGCCCGCAACGCAATACTGGCGGTCGCCATTGCCTCCCTCGCCATAATCCTGTACCTCTCGTTCCGATTTGCGATCGGAGGATTCGCAAACGGGATCAAGTTCGGTGTGTGCGCCATCGCTGCCACTTCACACGACGTGCTTCTCATGACGGGACTATTTGCGGCGATGGGCTACTTCCTGAAGTGGGAGATTGACACCCTGTTCGTCACCGCGCTTCTAACCATGATAGGGTTCTCGACCCACGACACGATCGTGGTGTTCGACAGAATAAGGGAGAACCTCAAACACAGGCTCAAGGGCGAGGACTACGAGGCGCTGACAAACCGGAGCATCCTGCAGACGTTCGCGCGGTCCATCAACACCTCGTTCACGGTAATCCTGACTCTGGCCGCACTGGCAGCATTCGGCGGGCCGATCATCAGACATTTCTACGTGGCGCTGCTGGTCGGCGTAGTGAGCGGAACGTATTCTTCGATCTTCAACGCGACGCCGCTCGTAGTAGTATGGGAAGGGATTGCGGCGCGGCGCAAGGCGGGCGTGCGCCGGAGGGCGTTTGAGGACAAGCCGCTTGTGTCGAAGGATCGGGCGCGTGAACTGCGGCCGATCATGGAGTCCACGGGCACTGCCCCAGTCGAGAATATCCAGGGCAAGGAGGAAGCACCAGCAGCCGCGAGGCCTGAGCGTGCGAAGGTCAAGCCGAAGAAGAAGAAAAGGCGGTATTAGGGATTTCAGATTTCAGATTTCAGATTTCAGATTTCAGATTGAAAGTACGTCGAGAATCTGGCGTGTGGAGCCTGAAATAGCTGAAGCACGCGTATGTTGAACGCGATAGAAAGCCTGTGGAGCGACGCATCCGTTGGAGTACGCCCGCAGGCTTTTCTGATTTCAGATTGCAGATTTCAGATTTCAGATTGAAGGGGCGTGGGTGGTCGGAACGGGATGGATCAAGGACAGATGAAGCAGCGGACCAAGGAGTTTGCCACGAGGATCGTGGTCTTCTGCAGGCAGCTTCCCGAGACTCGCGAGGGACGCCTGCTGGGAAGCCAGCTTTTCCGTTCGGGTACGTCGGTTGGCGCGAACTACCGGGCGGCATGCCGAGGAAGGTCCAAGGCGGAGTTCATCGCCAAGCTGAACGTCGCGCTGGAAGAGGCCGACGAGACGCTGTACTGGCTCGAGTTGGCCGCCGAGACCGGCACAGCGAGTCCAGAGGCCGTGGCGCCCCTTGGGAGAGATGCGAACGAGTTGGTTGCCATCCTTGTCGCAACCCTCAATACGGCGAGGAGGAACAAGTGATCCGGTCCCCGGCTCCCGGCACCTGGCCGGTGAGATTTCAAGTCTGGCGTCTTCAATCTGAAATCTGAGATGCACCTCAGTGGGTTCTTCAATCTGAAATCTGAAATCTGAAATCTGAAATCCACCTGGGTGGGCTTTTCAATCTGAAATCTGAAATCTGAAATCTGAAATCCGCCTGGGTGGGCTTTTCAATCTGAAATCTGAAATCTCAAATCCATGACCAACGCGATCTGGCTCGCACCCGAGTGCGATGAGTCTCTGGTGCACAATCTGGCGAGGGAAGCGGACGTATCGGAGACTGTTGCGCGCCTCCTGGTGAACCGAGGCGTGACGACGGCAGCGGAGGCGCGCGCGTTCCTGTCCCCGTCGCTGGATCAGCTCCACGATCCCGCTCTCTTGCCGGACATGGAGCGCGGAGTCGAGCGAGTCGCGCGTTCCTTGGAACGCGGCGAGAAGATACTCGTGCACGGGGACTACGACGTTGATGGGCTGACGAGCGCGGCGCTCTTGATCCGGACGCTCTCGCGGCTGGGTGCAAACGTCGTGCATCGGGTGCCTCACCGGAAGCGCGAAGGGTACGACATCAAGCCGTGGACGGCTGACGAGGCGCATGCCGCGGGAGTCGGCCTCATCATTACGGCAGACTGCGGTGTCACTGCCTGCGAAACGATAGAGCACGCTCAGGGTCTCGGAGTAGATATCGTCGTTACAGACCATCACGAGCCTGGAGACGAGCTGCCGAAGGCCGCGGCGGTGGTAAACCCACGGCGGCGCGACTCGAGTTATCCATTCCGCGAACTCGCCGGCGTGGGGGTTGCGCTCAAGTTCGCGCAGGCTCTCGTAAAGCGTTTGGGCCACGATGACCGGAAGTTCATCGAGAAGTACCTTGACCTGGCGGCCCTCGGCACCATCGCGGACGTGATGCCGCTCGTCGGCGAGAACCGCGTGCTGGCGAAGTTCGGCCTGGAGGCGATAGCAAAGAGCAAGAAGGTCGGCATCCAGGCGATGCTCGCGCGGACCAGCCTCGAAGGCCGCCGGCTTACCTCCCACAGCGTCGGCTTCATCCTTGGTCCCAGGATCAACGCGGTCGGGCGGCTGGACAACGCAGAGATCGCGCTCCAGCTCCTCCTGACGTCTGAGCGAAGCGAAGCTGACGAGTTGGCCGAGATCCTCGAACGGCGAAACCAGGAGCGCCAGCGGGAGCAGGCGCGGATACTCGAAGAGGTCCGGTCGCTGGTCGGGCAAGAGGACCTGGAGGCCAAGAGGGCAATCGTGTTGTCTGGAGTGGGTTGGAACTCCGGCGTAGTTGGGATAGTGGCGAGCAAGGTTGTCGAGCAGTACGGCCGGCCGGCGATACTTCTATCACTGGATGAGGAGGCCGGAGTTGCCTCGGGCTCCGCTCGGAGCATCGGGGCGTTCAATATGATCGAGGCGCTCGGGAAGTGCAAGGACTTGCTTGAGCGCGCCGGAGGCCACGCCTTCGCCGCCGGTCTGTCTCTTAAGGCCGATAGACTCGCGGAGTTCGAGGCGAAGATGAACGAACTGGCATACGAGGCGATCAAGCCCGAGGATCTCCTGCCTCGGCTTGTGATTGATGGCGAGATTGACGCTGAGGCGGCGTCGTGGCAGCTTCTGAGCCAGATCAGGCAGCTAGAACCGTTCGGCCAGGGCAATCCCGAACCAGTCTTCGCCACCTCAGGACTGGCGGTAGTGGAGGCGCGGAGAGTCGGGTCTGATGGGTCACATCTGAAGATGCGCGTGCGTGGGAGGAGCGGGGAGCAAGTGGACTGCATAGGCTTCGGCCTGGGCGGGCTGGAGCCTACTGTTCAGCCTGGTCGCAGCGTTGATCTATGTTATAATATTAGGTCGAATGATTATAACGGGCGTAATGCCATCCAGCTCACCGTGAGAGACGTCAGGACGGACCAGTCAGCAATGAGCGATGAGCAATGAGTCGGTGTCGGTGTTTCGGGATTTCAATCCCGAAACGTGCTCCCGTTCCCTGTTTCGGGATTGAAATCCCGAAACACCCGAAACACCTGGACGTGGAACGCACAACTCGTAACTCGAATCCATGGCTACCATTGACGAGATAATTGAGACCGTAAAGGGATACGATCCGGACGCGGACCTGAAGCTGATAGAGCGGGCGTACCGATTCGCAGAGCGCGCGCACGAGGGCCAAATGCGTCTCTCCGGCGACCCCTACATCACCCACCCTCTCGAGACGGCGCGAATACTGGCCGAGCTGGAGATGGACTCGACGAGCATCGCCGCGGGGCTCTTGCACGACGTTGCAGAGGACCGCGACATCACCATCGAGCAAATCGAGCGCGAGTTCGGCGAGGAGATAGCGAGGCTGGTTGACGGGGTCACGAAACTGAAGCTGGCGGATTTTGAGGTTTCGCTTCCCGAAGCCGACAAGTCCGAGGCGCCGAAGAAGAAGCATGCCGAGTTTCGCCGGAGCGCGGAGAACCTGCGCAAGATATTCCTGGCGATGGCGAAGGACCTGCGAGTCCTGGTCATCAAGCTAGCGGACCGGCTGCACAACATGATGACGCTCTCGGCCCTGCCCCCGGAACGGCAGCAGAAGGTAGCAATGGAGACGCTGCAGATATTCGCGCCGCTTGCCCACCGGCTCGGCATCTGGAAGATCAAATGGGAGCTCGAAGACCTGGCGTTCAAGTACCTCTACCCGGAAGACTACGCGACGATTGCAGAGAAGGTCGCGCGGACCAGACAGGAGCGAGAGGCGGATCTGCAGGAAGCAGTCGAGATCATCAAACGAAGGCTGCGCGACGACCACATTTCAGCCACGATTCACGCCCGGCCCAAGCACCTCTACAGCATCTACCAGAAGATGGGGCGAGAGGGCGTGGACTTCAGCGAGATTTACGACCTGTCGGCGCTCAGAATCGTCGTGGACACCGTCGCAGACTGCTACCATGCACTCGGGGTCGTCCACGACCAGTGGATGCCTATCCCGGACAGGTTTGGCGACTACATAGCCAAGGCCAAGTCCAACCTTTACCAGTCGCTGCACACCAAGGTCATCGGCCCAAGGGGAGAGCCAATCGAAATCCAGATCCGAACGTGGGACATGCACCGGACCGCCGAGGTCGGCATCGCGGCGCACTGGCGGTATAAGGAGCAATCGCAGCCAAGCGACGGGTTCGAGCGGAAGATGTCGTGGCTCCGGCAGCAGCTATTCGACTGGCAGGCCGATATGCGCGACGCCAACGAGTTCCTGCGATCGGTGATCGAGGACCTGTTCACAGATCAGGTCTTCGTATTCACACCGCGCGGCGACGTCATAGACTTGCCCGCCGGGTCAACGCCGGTGGACTTCGCCTACCGCATCCACAGCGACGTTGGGAATCACTGCGTGGGCGCGAAGGTGAACGGCCGGATCGTCCCGCTTTCGTATAAGTTCAATAACGGCGACATAGTAGAGATCATCTCGCGGTCGAACAGCCAGCCGAGCCTGGACTGGCTGTCGTTCGTCAAAACGTCGCACGCCAGGAACCGGGTCAAGAGTTTCTTCCGGAAGATCCACTTTGCAGAGAGCGTTACGCGTGGGCGAGAGACTCTGGAGCGGGAGATGGAGCGGCTGGGGCATGAGTCGCAGAGCCTGCTCCGCCCAGAGAAGCTGGTGAAGGTTGCACAGGGCTTGAACCTGCAGACGGAGGAGGATCTGCTGGCGGCGATCGGCTACGGCCACGTGGCTGCAGGGACGGTTATCAACCGGCTCAAGGCGATGGAAGCGCCGACGGAGACGCTTGCCGTATCGAGCCGAGCGCAGGTGGAAGGCGGGCCGGCCATTGTGCTTGACGGTGTTGACCGGGTGGCGATCAACCGTGCGCGGTGCTGTGCGCCGGTGCCGGGCGACGAAGTGGTCGGCTACGTTACGCGAGGAAAGGGGATGGCGCTCCATCGAATGGACTGCCCGAACGTGCAGGCCTACCGCCAGAGCGAGCCGGCCAGATTGGTGGAGGTGCAGTGGAGCCAGGCCGACGGCGACCGCTACGAAGCAAATATCCGGATCGAAGCGCTCGACCGCGTCGGCTTGCTGAACGACATATCCGCCATATTCTCGGCCACGAATACGAACATCACGGCGGCAAATATCAGGTCGCTGCCGGATAAGCGGGCCGTGCTCGATCTGACGATTGACGTCCGCGACATCAAGCACTTAAACGAGCTAATGACCAGCGTTGGGCGGCTTTCGGATATTCTTAAAATCGAAAGGGTCGCGGCGCACCACGCTGGAAAGGTTAAGTGAGATGAGGGCCGTCCTGCAGCGGGTCCGGGGGGCGTCGGTGGCCGTCTCGGGAGAGGAGATCTCTCGAATCGGCCGCGGGTTGGCTATCCTGCTGGGAGTCGGCAAAGGCGACAGCAACACGGACGCCGCCAGGCTCGCTGAGAAGGTCGCTCACCTGCGGATATTCGAGGACGAGCAAGGGAAGATGAACCTGTCCGTGCTGGAGGTCGGCGGTGAGGCGCTGGTAGTTTCGCAGTTCACGCTCTACGCCGACACGAGGAAAGGCCGGAGGCCGGGGTTCGAGATGGCTGCGCCGCCAGATGAAGCAGACATGTTGTATAATGAGTTTGTACAAGCGCTGCGCGGTCTGGGAGTGCCGGTGCGGACCGGCCAGTTCCAGGCGAAGATGCTTGTTCGGATCGAGAACGACGGGCCGGTGACGATCCTGATGGACAGCGAGGACCTCAAGCTGCCGAGAAGGACATAGTTGTGCCAGACTCAAACAGGGAGTTCGTATGAAACTGAAGGTAGTGATTCACGAAGAGAAAGGCGGAGCCTATTGGGCCGAGGTACCGGCGATCCCGGGGTGCGCGACCCAAGGCGAAACGTTGGAAGAGCTGCTGCGGAACGTTCACGAAGCGGTCGAGGCATGCCTGTCAGTTGAGCCTGGAGGGCCCTCCGCTGTTGATCGGAAAGCTCGCATAGTCGAGATCGCTGTATGAAGGCGCTGTCAGGAAACGAACCGGCGAGGCTTCTGGAACGAAATGGCTGGCGGTTGGCACGGGTTCATGGCAGCCACCACGTGTACATTAAGCCGGGGGGTGTAGAGCGGCTGTCGGTGCCGATTCATGGAAACAAACCGCTCAGCGCCGGTCTTCAGGATTGCTTGCTGAAGACGCCGGGCCGGTGAGGGTGCTACTGGATAGCGGTGAGAGATGAAGGAGGAGAGGCCAGTCGGGCGACTAGTCTTCCGGGTGCACGCGATCCAGCGCATGTTCAAGCGCGGGATCAATGAGGCGGACGTTCGCCACGTCCTGGCTGCGGGTGAGGTCATTGAGGATTATCCCGATGATCTGCCATACCCGAGCAGGCTGATGTTAGGCTGGTGCGGAACTCGTCCGATCCACGTCGTGGCAGTGGACAATACCGCAGAGGACGAGACAATTGTGATTACCGTTTACGAGCCGGATCCCAGGCTATGGGAGCCCGGTTTCAAGAGGAGGCGCACATGAAATGCGTCGTGTGTAAGCATGGAGATACACGGCCGGGCAGGGTCACGGTGACCCTTGAGCGGGACAATCTTACCTTGGTTTTGAAGGGCGTGCCGGCCGCTGTGTGTGAGAACTGCGGCGAAGAGTACGTAGATGAGCAGGTCACCGAGAAGCTTCTCGGAACCGCCGAGGAGATGGCACGGGCAGGGACTCACGTGGACATCCGCGACTATGCGGCGGCGTGAGAATCAAGGCTGAGCCGCCGGCTGAAGGCTGATAGCTGAGAGCTATGGAAGAGCGACAATTCGAACATACACCGCGTGAAGAGGAGCGGTTTCAAGAACGGATGCGGCGGGACGTGGAAATCCTGCCGGAGAAGAAGCGCGAGCCGAGTGCGAGCGAACGCGCTCAGATAGGCGACCGGCTCTGCGACGAAGGCCGGGTCGAGGATGCCATCATCCACTACCGCAGAGCCGTCCAGATGGAGGGCAACAACGCACAGTTCCGCGAGCGCCTGGGCGATGCCTATGCCTACTCCGACAACTCCGTCAAGGCAGTCGCCGAATACCGCCGCTCACTCCGCCTGAGCCCGCGCCGGGCCGCGCCCCACTTCGGCCTGGCCGAGGTCTATAGGCGCTACGGCAGACTGAACGCCGCCGTCACGGAATACCGCAAGGCAGTCCAATATAACCCCCTGAACCCATTCTACCGCTACAAGCTCGGCGACGCCCTTGCCCAGACCGGCCTGATGGATGAAGCCGTCCTCAACCTGGAGATCGCCGTCCAGGTGGCCGAGACGGACGGGTTCTACCACTTTTGGCTGGCCGATCTCTATGCCGTCGCAGGCAGGATCGGAGACGCCATAATCGAGATGCAGCAGGCAACGATGTTCGCCCCGCGCGACGCCTACTATAATCTTCGACTCGGCATGCTGTACCTGCGGGCCGGCTACATCCGGGACGGGGTTGCCGCGCTGGAGCGAGCGGTGAGGCTGAAGCCTCACGACCCCGCCTACCACGCCATCCTTGCCGACGCATACACCCATCAAGGCTCAGTCCAGAAGGCTCACCAGCATTACCGGAAAGCCGGAGAAATGGACGCCTACGACTGCGCCAACCTCGACCGGATGCGGCGTCAGTCGGCAGATGGCCAGAGCTGATGGAAATCCACACGCTGGTCGTCGGCCAACTGGCCGCTAACTGCTACCTCGTCATTGACGAAGAAACCCGCGCAGCGGCCGTCATTGATCCCGGAGATGAAGCGGACAGGATTGCCCAGGCCGTTCGAGCAGCCGGCGCCGAGCTGAAGCACATTCTGCTGACACACGGGCATCCAGACCACGCGTTCGCTGCCGGGGAGCTCCAGGAACATTTCCACGAGGCCAAAGTCCGGATGCACGAAGCGGACCTTCCCTTGCTTGCAGGCGAGGCGGACATTGTGAGCCTTTTCTACGACGCCCAGCGCTATGTCGCTCCCCTTCTCGGCCGCTTCGCCCGGCACCTGGACATCGTGATGGTCGGCAAGACGGGACTGATGGTGCTCCATACCCCCGGTCACTCGCCCGGAAGCGTCTGCTACGTCTCTGGGAAGATTGCGTTCACGGGAGACACCCTCTTTGCAGGCGGTGTTGGGCGGACGGACCTGGAGGGCGGCTCGCAGGACGACCTGATGTGCTCGATCCGCAAAAGCCTCCTTACACTGCCGGACGACACGGCGATCTACCCCGGCCACGGCCCACAGTCCACAATCGGCGCGGAGCGGATCGGCAATCCATGGCTCGCTTGAAGCTGCCGGTCCGGGCTTCAAGCCCGACGCCACAAGATGGGGCTTCCACAAAACGGCTGATTGCGGTAGAATGGCTCGGCATCGGAATCGGCGGCTCTGCGGGTCCCGATGCCCAGACTTAGCGAGGAGGAAAGACGAGTGCGAAAACTCAGAATTGCAGCTCTGTTGGTGTTGGCAGTTGTCCTGATCGCGGGCTGCGGAAGGACGGGAAGGACCTACAGGACGCCTGGGGGCAGTGTGACGGTCAAGACGGAGAAATCGCCAGGTGGGGACAAGGGAACTGTGGAGGTGAAGACCGAGGAGGGATCGGCGACCATGACGACGGACACGAAGGAAACGATCAGTGAGGCTGAGCTCGGCGTGCCTGTCTATCCTGGGGCCACGGTTCGGGCCAGCGGCAAGTACGAGGGCAAAAATGGGGCATCGGGCACGGCAGCGGTCGAGAACTACACCCTGATGACGGGCGACAGCTTCGAGCAGGTGAATGCCTTCTACAAGTCGCACCTGAAGAACGTCCGGACCAGCTTCGGTGGCAGCCAGGCCGGTGGGCAGACCGCGATGTTCGCAGTGGGTCCGGACGACGCGCCGATCACAATCTCGATCAGCCGCGGGAAGGACGACAAGGAAACGACCATAGGTGTTATGAAGTCGCACAAATAGCCACCAGCGCCCGGCGCGACGCCGGAAAGGCCGGCACTCAGGACGACGGCGAGCCGTCACGTTCCGCCGGGGCGACGGGCTCGCGCACAGCGAGTTCCTGTATGGTGCGGTACTTGAAATGCTCCCTCTTTGCGCGGGCATATCGGTGGCCACACTGCTCGATGAGTCTGGTTCACCTGCCGCACCCTCAAGGCCGGGACAGCGCCCGGCCACTACGAGCGGTTCGCGGTTAATGCGGGCTTCCCGGTGTTTCGGCATTTCAATGCCGAAACTGGCCCTCTTGTTGAGAGAACCCCTGATCGGACGGGATGGACTTCGAATCCATCCCGAATGTTACATGGCACAAACGATGCTGCTGTCACCACCTCCGGCCCGTTTGAACTTGGCCAGCGGTAATGGTACAATACTCTGTTGGCCCACGGTTTGGTGTAAGCTCAGGAAGTGCCGAAATGCCTCAAGACAAGATTCTCGTGCGAGGCGCGAGACAGCACAACCTCAAGAACATAGACGTCGAAATCCCCCGGGACAAGATGGTGGTCATAACCGGCCTCTCGGGCTCGGGGAAGTCGTCGCTCGCGTTCGACACGATCTACGCGGAAGGCCAGCGGCGGTACGTTGAGTCGCTCTCGGCGTACGCGCGCCAGTTCCTCGGCCAGATGGACAAGCCGGATGTGGACGACATCATCGGGCTTTCGCCTGCCGTCTCAATAGACCAGAAATCCACGACTAAGAACCCGCGCTCCACGGTCGGCACCGTGACGGAAATCTACGACTACCTCAGGCTGCTCTTCGCGCGGATCGGCCGGCCCCACTGCCCTCAGTGCGGCCGCGAGATCGCACAGCAGACCGTGGAGCAGATCGTGGATCAGGTCATGGCTCTGCCTCCAGGGTCCAAGATCCAGATTATGGCGCCCGTCGTCCGTGGGCGCAAAGGCGAATACCGGCAGGTGATCGAGGATGTCCGCAAGCAGGGATTTGTGCGTGTGCGCATTGACGGCCAGCTCCACGAGGTTACGGACGACATCGAAATGGACCGCTACAAACAGCACACCATCGAAGTCGTCGTTGACCGGCTGATCGTCAAACCGGAGATCGAACGGCGGCTCGCCGACTCGCTCGAGACGGCGCTCAAACTCGCAAACGGAAACGTGGGGATCCTCGTTAGCGGCGATCCTTCGACAGGCTCAGGACGAGCGGCGAGCGGCGAGGAGCAATCAGCAATCAGCAATCAGCAATCAGCAATCGAGGAAGAGCTGTTCTTCTCGGAGAACTTCGCCTGTTCGGAGTGTGGGATCAGCCTGGAGGAGATCGCGCCGCGCAACTTCAGCTTCAATAGCCCCTACGGTGCCTGTCCGGACTGCCACGGGCTTGGCGTCCACACCCGGCTCGACCCGGAGCTTGTGATTCCCAACCGGGACAAATCCATTGACGAAGGCGCGATCGCGCCGCTTGCGCGGACTACGAGCGACTACTTCACCTCGCTGCTCGAAGGCGTGGCCAAGAGGTACGGCTTCAAAACCTCGACGCCGATTAAGGACCTCTCCGAACGGCGGCTCGACGTGCTCCTCTACGGTGCGGATCAGCGGATTCCGGTCACGTTCAGGAACCGATACGGCCGGATGCGCCAGTTCGATGTCTGGTTCCCCGGCCTTATGAACTGGCTCGATCGCCGCTACAAAGAGACGTCAAGCGATATGATCCGGGAGGAGATCCAGCGCTACATGTCGGCGATTCCATGCGCGTCGTGCAAAGGGATGAGGCTGCGGCCGGAGAGCCTGGCAGTCACGGTCGCCGGAATCAATATCAGCCAGCTTACAGTGAAATCGGTCACGGGTGCAACGGAGTGGTTCGAGCTTCTGCAGTTGACCCCGCGCGAACAGACGATCGCTCACCAGGTGATAAGGGAGATCAAGGCTCGTCTAGGTTTTCTGCAAAATGTTGGACTGGAATACCTCACTCTGGACAGAACGGCTGCGACGCTGGCAGGCGGCGAGGCGCAGAGGATCAGGCTCGCATCCCAAATTGGCTCAGGCCTTATGGGCGTGCTCTATATCCTGGATGAGCCATCAATCGGGCTGCACCAGCGGGACAACAAGCGGCTTATCGAGACTCTGCACCGCCTGCGCGACCTCGGAAACACGATCATCGTCGTTGAGCACGACGAGGAGACCATCTACGCGGCCGACCACATCATTGACATCGGGCCTGGAGCGGGCGAGCACGGCGGGTGGATTGTGGCAACGGGAACGGTGGAGGACATCAAGTCGAACCCGAGGTCAATCACCGGAAAGTATCTTGCCAGGGAGCTCTCGATACCGGTACCGGAGCGCCGGCGGCCGGAGAACAGCGCGTATGTCGAACTCATGGGGGCGCGCGAGCACAATCTGAAGAGGATCAACGTCAGGATTCCGGTCGGGACGTTCGTCTGTATAACCGGGGTGTCGGGATCGGGGAAGAGCACGCTGGTGCAGGAGACGCTCTACCCACGGCTGATGTATGCGCTGCACGGCACCCACCGGGCGTGGGGCGCGCACGACGACATCGCGGGAGTCGAGCACATTGACAAGGTGATAGATATTGACCAGTCGCCGATTGGGCGGACTCCGAGGTCGAACCCGGCGACATATACGGGGACGTTCGACCTGATCCGCGACCTGTTCTCCCAAACACCAGATGCGAGGATGCGAGGCTACAAGCCAGGGAGGTTCAGCTTCAACGTCAAGGGCGGGCGCTGCGAGGCGTGCAGAGGCGATGGCATCATTAAGATCGAGATGCAGTTCCTACCCGACGTTTATGTGCCGTGCGAGGTGTGCAAGGGAAAGCGCTACAACCGCGAGACGCTCGATGTCAGGTACAAGGGCAAGACGATAGCCGATGTGCTCGATATGACGGTCGGACAGGCGCTGGAGTTCTTCAAGCACATCCCGCCCATCACGCGGAAGCTGCAGACGATCCACGACGTGGGTCTGGACTACATCAAGCTGGGGCAGCCGGCCACGACGCTTTCCGGAGGCGAGGCGCAGCGGGTGAAGCTGTCGACCGAGCTTGCGAAGCGCGCGACCGGCCGGACGCTCTACATACTCGACGAGCCGACGACCGGGCTGCACTTCGACGACATCAAGAAGCTGCTGGAGGTGCTCGGGCGTCTGGTGGACGCTGGAAACACCGTGATCGTGATCGAGCACAACATGGACGTGATCAAGACCGCGGACTACGTCATTGACCTTGGCCCTGAGGGCGGCGACGATGGGGGCTATGTCGTGGCCACCGGCACGCCGGAGGAGATCGCGCGGGTCGAGGAGTCGTACACGGGCCGGGCGCTGAGAAGGGTGCTCGGCGACCGAGTGCCAGCGGTGCAGCCGAAGCGAAGAAAGCCAGGGAGAGCGAAGCAGGCCGTCGGGGCCGCCGGCTGAACCGGCCCTGGCAGTCACCAGAATATGAAACTCCTGTCCAGATTGTTCGGGAAGAAGGCTGAGGAGCGCGGGACGGTCCAACGCTGGTCGCTCTCTCCGTGGGAGGCCCGGATGCGAGCAGGGAGAATGGTGCGGTCGGCCGCTGGACTCGGAGTCGAATTGGACTACTCTCCCGAAAGCCTGGCAAAGGTGGACATGCTGATT
>Ga0315289_10008846_pt1 | contig 14534 bp, 15 predicted proteins | sample YL17G11_40_MG_FD_203452 | JGI IMG/M metagenome (GOLD analysis project Ga0315289, IMG submission 203452) | Sediment microbial communities from Yellowstone Lake, YNP, Wyoming, USA - YL17G11_40 | ecosystem: Environmental > Aquatic > Freshwater > Lake > Sediment | place: USA: Wyoming | collected...
TCAGCCGGGCGGGGGCCCCCCTGGCCTACGTGCAGGCGGACAACCGGGCCTTTTTGGCCGCCCTGTGCACGGAGCTGGGCGCCTGCTGACTGCCCGCGAGCCGGCTGCGGTGCCGGAGGCTAGAAGTTGAAGTTGTCCGGGTCCGGTCCGATGCGCGTGCCGTTGTCCAACGCGTCCAACTTGGCCATGTCCTCTGGCGGCAGCTCGAAGTCGAAGATCCGGCTGTTCTCCTCGATGCGCTCCCGGTGCACGGACTTGGGGATGGTCACCACCTCGTGCTGCAGGTCCCAGCGCAGGAGGATCTGGGGGTTGCTGCGCCCGTGCTTGCGGGCCAGCTCCGTGATGAGCGGGTGGGTGAGCAACTTTGCCCGGGTGAGTGGGCTCCAGGCCTCCTGGCGGATGTCCTTGGCACGGCCGAACTCCAGCAGCTCCCGCTGCAGCAGGAAGGGGTGGAACTCCACCTGGTTGACCGCTGGCACCACGGCGGCATTGGCCAGCAGGTCCTGCAGGTGGTGGACCAGGAAATTGCTCACGCCGATGGCCCGCACCTTCCCCTGGGAATACAGCTGTTCCAGCGCCCGCCAGGTGTCCTGGTATTTGCCCTTGACCGGCCAGTGGACCAGGTACAGGTCCAGGGTGTCCAGCTCCAGGCGGCGCCGGCTGGAGTCGAAGGCCTTCAGGGTCGACTCGAAGCCCTGGTCGGCGTTCCACACCTTGGTGGTGACGAACACCTGGTCGCGGGCCAGGCCGCTGGACTTGAGGGCCTTGCCCACGTCCTGCTCGTTGTTGTAGGCCGCCGCGGTGTCGATGTGCCGGTAGCCGAGCTCCAGGGCCCAGCGCACCGCCGACTCGGTCTCCCGGCCCTCGCGCGAAAGGAATACCCCCAGCCCCACCCAGGGCATCTGCACGCCATTGTTCAGCTTGACGGTCGAGCGTAGATCCATGCAGCAAAAGTACCCACAGGCGGGGGCGGCGTCAACCGGCGGCGGGATGTCAATATATTCAAGGAAGCTATAAGGGGAGGGTGACCGTGAAGCGCGTGCCCCGCAGCTCGTCGGTCGTGAACGTGACCCGCCCCTTCAGGTATTCCTCGGTCAACAGCTTCATGCCGTAGGTGCCCAACCCGCGGTCCCGACCCTTGGTGGAGAAATAGCGGCGGAAGATGTGACGCCGGGTTTCGGCGGGGATGGTCCCGGGGTTGTGCACCCAGAAGCTGCAGGAGGAACCCTCCCGTGAGCAGCCCAGCGTGACCGGGCCGCCGGGAGAACCGGCCTCCAGCGCGTTGCGCAGCATGTTGCCCAGGACGCGCCGAAGGATGGCCGCATCAGAGACGAAGGCGAAGGTTTCGGCGTCGGCCGCCAGGTTCACGATCCCGCCGGCCCGGGCGTGGGCGAACGAAGAAAGCAGCTCTTCGACCAGCTCCCGGGAGGAGATCAGGCTGGAGGTAACCTGCAGGGTGCGATTCTCGGCGTTCACCAGCTGCTTCTGGCTCTGGATTTCCTCGACCAGGCCGTCGGCGATGGACCCCAGATCGGCGAGCAGGCGACCTGCCTCCCCGGGGCCGGAGCTCTGGAGCAGGGAGATGTAGATCTTGAGGCTGGAGGCGGTGTTCAGGATGTCGTGAAAGAAGATCCGCTCCAGGGCGGCCTTGTGCTTCTGCTGGCTCACGTCCCGCAGGGTGAGCAGGACAAACTCCTCCTCGCCGAGCCTGAAGGGCGTGCCGGCGGCCTCCAGGTCGTAAGGTACCTCACGCTGCCCCCTGCGGCCGACGATCGTGTACTCCCGCCTGCCGGCGCGGCCACTGCCCAACGCCTCGAGGAAGACCTGCGCGGCTCCGCAGGAGCGGCAGTCAGGGGATTCCCCGCAGCCGCCTTCCATGGCATGAACACACTGGAAAAGCTCCCCCGGCTGCAGGCCGACGAGCTCGCCGGGGGCGCCGGCGAGCTCCCGGAAGGCGGGGTTGGCGAACACGACCTGGCGCCGGGCGTTCAACACCACTACCGCTTCGGACAACGCGGCCACGGCCTGTCCGAGGAAGGGCTCGGCGTTCAACCGCTCGCCCTGGGCCCTCGCCGCCTCAAGGTCCGGGAGCGTGGGGCGGCGGCGCTCGTTCACGGCCGGCCCGCCGGGCGGAAGGGGTCGGCTTCGCCCATCGCCAGGCCGCCGCGGCTGTGAGCCCGTCTCCGCATGGCCCATCCTACCCGGCCTGCCGCGGAAGGGCAAGCAGATGCCGGCAGGCGGCGGGCACCGCGGAGGCTACGAGCCCAGCAGCTCCCGCACCACCTCGCTTACCTGGTTCAGGTTGATCGGCTTGGGCAGGAGGCGGCACCAGTCCTGGAGCGCGGGGTCGAGCGCCGGCACCTCGGGTGCGGGGGGGGCGAGGAAGATGAGCCTGACCTGGGACTGGCGTTTCCGGCATTCTTTGGCGAACTCGGCGCGCTTCTCCGGAGGCAGGGGGAGGTTGCACACCACCAGGTGAGCCCGCAGCTTGCGCACCAGGTAGAGCGCCTGTTTGACGTTTTCGCCCTGGACGAACTCCAGGTACCAGCGCAGCGAGCACTTGGCCAGCAGGCGGGTGACTTCCGGGTAGGGATCGGCGACCACGGCCCGCAGCCTGCGCTTCCGACGCCCGGAGGCGGGGTAGCCGGGGCGCAGGAGCTCCGCCGTTTCCTCTTCCTGCTCCGCCGAGGCCCCGGGCAGCTCCCGGTGCAGCGCGAGGATCGCGTCGATCTTCTGGTCCAGGGTATGGGGGCTGCGCATGATTTCCAGGACGCGCAACTCCGCGTCGGGGGGACGCTTTTTCCTGAGCAGCAGCCCGTAGAGCATGTACTTGTCGGCGTCCGAGAGCCTGCGGATGTCCATGCGCTCGCCGGCCTCATCATACAGTATAATACCCGTGGGGCCTATCCTTCATGGACGACCGCTATTTCTGGGAGCTTCTCGGGTTGGAGCCCGGGGCGGACCGCCGGGCGCTCAAGCGGGCCTATCACCGGCTGGCGCGGCAGAACCACCCCGACTTCTACCCCCCGCAGGAGAAGCCGCTCCAGGGACTGCGGATGATCACCCTGAATGAAGCGTACGCCCACCTGCTGTGGCGCACGGGGGGGAGCGCAACGCAGGAAGCGAGGGCGGAGGAGGCCCCGGCTGGCCGAGCCTCCCGGGCTGGCGCCGCTTCGCGGGTTGCACCCGCCGAGCGGGTTACACCCGCCGGACCGGGCGAGGCGGTGGGCTTGCATCGCGAGCCGGCCTACGCCTACTACAAGCAGGGCTTCGTCCACTACTCGCGGGCCATCCACGGGATCCAGGCCCTCTACCGTTCGTTCCGGCGCCTCCACCCCGTCCACTTCGACCCGCGCGACGACGCCTACGAGCGATTCGCCGGCAGCCTCACCGAGCTGCGCCGGGCTCACGAGTACTTCAGCCGGGTGGCGGAGGAGCACGCCGCAAGCCCCTGGGCGCCCGATGCGCGCGTGAAGCTGGCGCGCGTCGAGCGCTTCAGCGAGCTGTACCGGCGCATCCTCCGCAATTTAAGAAACAGGGCGGGTTGAGGCCCGCGGGGCTCAGGACAGGGAGCCGACCAGCTCCTTGAACCGCCGCCCGCGGTCGAACTCGTTGAGGAAAAGCTCGAAGGAGGCGCAGCCCGGGGAGAAAAGCAGCGAGGCGCCCGTGCCCCGCCGGGCCCGGTCCCGTGCCGCCTCCCAGGCGCGGGCGAGGGCCTCCGCCAGTCCGGGGAACGGACCCTCGAAGGGGATTCCCTCTTTACGGAACAGCTCCTCGATTTTACGCGTCGCGCTTCCCTGTAGCAGGAATATCCCCGCGGCCTGGCTCGCCGCCCCGGCCAGCGGGCGGAAGTCCAGGTTCTTGTCGGTGCCGCCGGCGATCAGGAACACCGGGGCGGGGAGGGCGCTCAACGCCGCGGCCACGGCCTCCGGGATGGTGGCGGCCGAGTCGTTGTAGATGCGCACTCCCGCGCGCTCGGCGACCAGCTCCAGGCGGTGCTCGAGGCCGCGGAAGGCGCTCAAGGCCGCGGCGATGGGGGCGGGCTCCAGTCCGAACAGGCCCGCGGCCAGGCCCGCGGCCAGCAGGTTCAGGCGGTTGTGCTCGCCGGGCACTTCCAGGCGCGCGGGCAGGATCATCTCGGTCCGGCCTGCCTCGCGGCGCAGGCCCGCCCCCTTCTCCAAAAAAGCGCCCTGCCGTCCGGGCGGCAAGGGGGCGCGGGAGAACCAGCGCACCGCGGCGGCGGTAGCGGCGGGGAAGTCCCGCTGCCAGGGATCGTCGGCATTGAACACGGCGAACTGGCCGGGTTTCTGCGAGGCGAAGATCACCTTTTTGTCGGCCACGTAGCTGGCCATGTCGGGGTACTTGTCCTGGTGGTCCGGGAGGATGCGGGTGACCGTGCACACCCGCGGGCTTAAAAGGTCGCGCCCGCGCAGGTCGGCGAGCTGCCAGGAGGAAAGCTCCAGCACTACCGGGTCCGCCGGGCCGAGGGAGTCCAGGAAGCCGAGCGGCGAAATGGTGATGTTGCCCCCCAGGCGGGAGCCGGGGTGGGAGGCCTGCAGGCAGTGATGGAGAGCCGAGGCGGTGGTGGACTTGCCCTTGCTGCCGGTCACCGCCAGCACCGGGCCGGAGCACAACTGCAGGAAGATCGACAGGTCCGTCTCCACGGGGATCCCCCGCTCATGCGCGAGGCGCAGGTAGGGGGAGGAGGGAGGCACCGCCGGGTTTTTCACGACCAGGTCGGTGTCGGTGAAGTCCCGCTCCTCGTGACGCCCCAGTACGGTACGCACCTTCCAGGCCTCCAGGTCGTCGAGGAAAGACCCGAAGGCGGCGGCATCCTGCCGGAAATCGGTGACCGTGACCTGAGCCCCGCGCCGGGCGAAGAACAGGGCCGAGGCCAGCCCGCCCCCGTGCAGGCCAAGCCCCATCACCGTCACCCGCAGCGAGGACAGGTCAGCCGGCCGTATCCTCAACCCGGTACTCCTTCATGTCCTGCTCGTTCAGGTAGGCTTCCACCTTCAGGTTCTCCCAGAGCCGGTACCAGGCTTGGGGCACCCTGGACTTGAGCTCGCCAAAGACGGGGTTGGCCTCGGAGAACTCCGTGCCCTTCAAGGCGGACTCCACCCGGCTCATGACCGGCTTCAGGAAGGCGTAGGCGCGGTGCAGGTGGGGCAGCGCCGTCTGGCGGTCCTGCGCGGAGAAGCGGATCACGTTCTGGCAGAGGGTCTTGTACCTGCAGAGGTAGGGGTAGAAGGGGTAGGTCCGCTTGCCCGCGGGCAGAAAAAGCCGGCTGAAGAACCTGGTCAGGTCATTGTCCATCCAGATGCCCTGCACGAAATAGCCCCGCCCGGTTTCGCCCACCCAGGTGTTGGAGATCGCCTGGTCGATCCGCAGACTCTCCACTCCTCCCTGTCCCACCTCCACCCGCTCCAGGGGAATGAACGCGGCCTCCAGGTGGACTTCCCGGGTGCTGAAGGCGGGGGTGAGGTCGTTGCTGCCGCGCACCAGGACCCGGTGCAGCTGGGGCCGGTAGGCCAGGTCCAGGCGCAGCAGGTACAGGTAGTGCCGCTCCTCCAGGCGGTACAACTTGAAGAACGAGGGGCGCAGGACTTCCGCCGGGTCGAACAGGTAGGTCAGCTCGCGCAGCAGCTGGGGCGCTAGCGCCAGGATCTGGGCCACCACCTCCCGCAGACGGGCCAGGTAGTCCGGATCGGGCCGGGGCCGGCGCACGTCGTGGTGGATCGGCAGCTGCGGTACGGTGTATTCGGCTTCCGTGCGCACGAAGAACTCCTCGGTCTGGTTGAAGTGGCGGCTCATTGGACGGTCGGCGCCGGGGGCGCCGGCCAAGCGGGCGTTCAGCTCCGGGTCGGAGACCGACGCACGAATCTCGTTGGTGGTCAGGGGCACGCGCCGTTCACCCCTCCGGCTCGGCGCGATAGATGACCCACGCGCCGCCCTGCTGCCGCAGGAACACCCGCTCCCGCGCCTCCTGCGACACGGTCCCCCGCTCGGGGTCCGGCGTCCAGCGCCGGTAGGTTACCCGGAACGCGGGCTCGGCCTGCCCCGCGAGCGGCTCGACGGCCAGGTCGGTGAGGCCGAACACCGAATCGGGAGGGGTGAGCGGCGGCCGGCCGGCGCGGTCCCACTCCTCTGCGCTGCGGACCAGGGAGCGCCCCTCGTAGCCCAGGTTCACGCGGCTGATCACGTAGACGTTGATCACCTGGTTGATCAGCTCCCGGCCGGCCCGCCCGCTCACGCAATCCTGCATGCGTTCGTGGTCCAGCGTGTTGACGCTGCGGTAGAAGGTCTCCACGACCTGCAGAGGGGGAAGCCCGCGAGTGGAGCGCGGCTTGAGCAGGTTGCGCAGCACGGTTCCTGAAAAAACGCCGACCGCGGCGGCGGCCGCGACTGCGATCAGGACGGTTTTCCAGTGCCGCTGCCAGAAGACCCCGAACCGGTAGACCCGAACCGCCGCCTCGCCGGCCCGCCGGGCCCGCGCGGCCAGCTCCCGTGCCTGCTTTTCGGGCAGCTCGCGGTAAAGCCCGTGGGTTTCCCAATCCGCCAGCAGGGCGGCCCAGCGCTCCAGGGAAGGCGGGGTCCCGCGGCCGCGGCCCAAGCCGTCCATGACCGCCGCGCTCACCTCCTCCCGCACCTCGGCACGGGCGAGGGACAGGGGGGCGAGGCGCAGCTCGCGCGCCCGGCGGCGTATCTCCTCACCGCTCGCGGCGGCGAAGGGGTAGTCGCCGGCCAGCAGGCGGTACAGCATGGCCGCCAGGCAGTAGGACAGGTGCCCGCTGCGCGCGTCGGGGTGATTGAGCGCCTCGAAGGTGCGCAGGCGGTGCTCCTCCGGCTGGAGACTCCGGGCCTGGCGCATGACCTCCGGGCTCAGCAGCTCCACGGCCCCGTCCTCCAGGAAGCGCACCGCGTCGGTGGCCAGCGCCTCCGGCCGCCGCTCGCCCAACGCGACCAGCGCCTGCGCCAGGCGGCGCAGGTAGGGCAGGGCCTCCTGCGCCCCGCGCTCGAGGACCTCCTCCAGGGCCACACCGGGCTCCCAGGAGGCCACCAGGTACAGCCGGCCCTCTTCCTTGTAGAAGCCCTCCAGGTAGCGTTCGCGGACCCCGTCGGAGCCCACCCGGAAGCCGGGGGCGGTGCGCAGGCCCTTGAGCCTGGTGAGCGCCAGCTCATTGCGCCCCAGCCCGACGGGGATGGCCAGGATCGGCCGGCCGTCCCGCAGGCGCTGGGCGGGCAACTGGAGGCTCACGCGCCCTCCTCGCCGAAGACCTCGGCGCTAAAGATTTCGATTTCCGTGTCAGGCTCGCGCCAGCAGTCTCCCGGTAGGCCGGCCTTGGCGCAGGCGTGGGAGAGGAAGGTGTCGCGGTCCCAGCCGTACTCCGTGGCCACCTGGGGTAGGAGCAGGCCCGAGCGGACGCCACGGCGTACGATCAGACCGTGCGTGCCCACCAGGATCTGCTCCAGGCTCTGCACGGGCCTGGGCTCGCTCAGCACGGAGATCTCCAGGCGGATTTCAGGCAGCTCCGCAGCCCGCAGCGGCGGGAAGCGCGGGTCCTGGAAGGCGGCTGCTCGGGCCGCCTCCCGCACGGTTTCCAGCAGGGGCCGCTCCGCGACCACGAAGCCGATGCAGCCCCGCAGCCTGCCCTGCCGCGTCAGGGTGACGAAGGCCCCGCATTTTTTTTTTAGGTTGCCGCCGACCACGTGGGCTTCCGCGCCCGCGGGCTCAGCCGCCTGGAGCTGCGATTCAATCGCCTCCCGCGCCGCGCTCAACAGCGCGCTGCGTTCCCCGGCTGTCAGGAATTGTTCCATGGTTCGCTCTTTCGAAGGCGATCGCCCCGTAGTGGACGACCTTGCGCTCGTCGTCGCTTGCGGCCAGGGAGCTGCCCAGCTTCAAGACCTCGGCCCGGGACCCCAGCTCCTGCTCGAGGGCAAGTATAGCAGCAATACAACCGGCGCCACAAGAGCTGATGCTTTTTCGGGCGGTCTGCTCGACGATGGCCCGCCAATCGCCGGCGCGGATCAGGTCCAGCAGCGCCTGCGCTTCCCGCTCCCCCTCCGCCCGGGGGCGATAGGAGGTGAGGTTGGCGGAGACCGCGACCAGGGTAGCTCCCGGCTCGAAGGCCAGCTCCCGGCGCAAGGCCCCGGCCAGCGCTTCCACCAGCCTGGGAGCGGGACGCCCCATGAGAATGGGCACCAGGCGCGCGCCCGGGAACAGGGTCTGCAGGAAAGGCAGCTGCACCTCCAGGCAATGCTCCTCCAGGTGGGGGATGTCGTCCAGCGCGAAGCAGCTGTCCTGCGACGCCAGGCGGTCGACGGTCTGGCGGTCGACGGGGGTGGTGGCCAGAGGGGTCTGGAAGGCTTCGGACTCGGGCAGCAGGAGGCGGTCCACGGGCTCCCGGTGCACCGGCCCGAGCAGCAGCACTCGCTCCACGGGGCGGCCCGCGGCCGCCTGGAAGGCCGCGGCGGACAGGGCGCCGGAGTAGTCGTAGGCCGCGTGCGGGCTGATGATGCAGCTCGCCGTGCCCGCTACCCCGGCGGCGGCCAGCAGGCCGCCCACCCGCTGGGCGAGCGCGGAGCGCTCGGCGGGGTAGAAGATGCCCTCCACGGTGGCAGCGCGTACCTTCATAAGTAAAAGTATATGGATGGACCGGAGAGTTTCAATACGGGCCCAGCAGGCGCGCCAGGCGCTCAGGCTCCAGGCGGACGTGGAGGTTCTTCTCCTGCGTGGGCAGCACCAGCCCCGGCGCCCCGTCCCGGGCCCGGCGCAGGTATTTCACCCGGGTGTAGTAGACCTCACCCTTGCCCGAGCTGCGGGCCTTGCTGAAATGCAGGGCCAGGTTGGCGGCGTCCAGGAGGGCGTCCAGGGGCACGCTCTTGCCGGAAGGGGCCCGGACGAAGACGTAGGCGCCCGGCACGTCGCGGGCGTGGAGCCAGAAGTCGTTGCCGCGCACGTGCCGCCGCAGCAGTGCGTCGTTCTCCGCGGCGCTGCGCCCGACCAGCAGGCGAAAGGGGCCGGAGGCGAACTCCAGCCCGGGGGCCTGCTCCTTGGACCGCTCACGCCGGGTCTTGCTCTGGGCCAGCGCCGCCGCCCGGGCGGCGAGCACGGCCGTGTCCTGCGCCCCGTCCAGGGACTCCAGCTCTCGGCGAACCTCCGCCAGTTCACGCTCCTGGGCCCCGATGTCCTCCCCCAGCCGCTCCAGCGCGACCTTGGCCTTGCGGTAACGCCGGAAGTAGCTCTCGGCGTTCTGCGCCGGGGTAGCTCGCGGGTCCAGCTCGATGCGCACCTGGCGCCCCGGCGTCCCGTAGTCCTCGGCCGAGAGCCAGCGGGACCCGGGTTCCACCGCGTGCAGGTTGGCCAGGAGCAGCTCGCCGCAGCGTTGCCATTGGGCCGGCTCGCCGTGCTGCGCCCGGCGCTGCCGCAGGGTTTCCAGGCCGGCCAGGATGCGGTTCTCCCTGCGCTGGAGGCGGGTGCGGATCGAGGAGAGCAGGCGCTGGCGTTCCTGGGTGCCCTCCAACTCCGCGTAGAAGCGCTCCACGCGCTGGTTGAAGCTGCCCTCGCCCGGAAACTCGCGGACCTGGTAGCGTTCCAATTCCGGCGCGGAGCCCGGCAGGGAGCCCGGCAGGGAGGCCGGCTCGTACCGGCCCCCACTCACCTCACCGCGCCTGGGACGCCGATACAGGGCGTCCAGCACGTTTCCTTGAGGGTCCGTGACGATCAGGTTGGCTGCCCCGCCCCACAGGCGTGCCCACAGTAGCACGCGCTCCTCCCCATGCGCCACCTCCAGCCGCACGATCCGTTCGCGGCCCAGCTGCGCTGCGCTGAGGATGCGGCCGTTGCGGATGCGGGAGCGCAGAAAGGCCACGAAGCGCGGCGCCGGGGTCAGGTTGGCCGGGTTTTCCGAGGTGTGATGCAGGCGCAGGTTGGGATTGGCGAAGCAGAAGCGCAAGCGGCTGGGTGCGCCCCGGCGGTAGAGCTCCAGCACCACCACGGGGTGGCTGGGCTGGTAGATCTGCCGCACGATCGAGCCCTCCAGAGAGAGCTCGGCGAGGATGCAATCGATCTCGCGCCAGTTGAGCGACAAGACCTACGGCTCCTCACCCGCCCACGGCCTGGAGGAACAGCCCGGCGTCCGCGGGGTTGAAGAAGACGAAGGTGACGTTCTCGGGCAGGCGGTTTTCCTCCAGGAACTCGCGCACGGTGTTGGAGGCCACGCGCGCGGCGTTTTCCTTGGGGTAGCCGTATACCCCCGTGGAGATGGCGGGGAAGGCGACGCTGCGCAGGCCCAGTCGCGCCGCCTCCTCCAGGCTGCGGCGGTAGCAGAGGGCGAGCTTGGCCGCCTCGCCGTGGTTCCCGCCGTGCCAGACCGGCCCCACCGTGTGGATCACGTAGTGGCAGGCGAGGCGGCCGGCCCCGGTCACCGCCGCCTCCCCCACGGGCAGGCCGCCCGGATAGCGCCGGGCGCGCAGCTCGCGGCACTGCGCCAGGATCTGCGGACCGCCGGCCCGGTGGATGGCCCCGTCCACGCCCCCGCCGCCCAGCAGCGAGGAGTTGGCCGCATTCACGATAGCGTCGGTCTCGCAGGCGGTGATGTCACCCACGGTTACGAGCAGCCTGCCGCCGAGCAGGAGGTTGTTTTCCAAATTAACCCCCCCCCAGCGCCGCGAGGCCGGTAGCCAGCGCGGCCGCGATCAGGGTCAGGTTGAGCGCCGGCAGCAGCCAGGGCCACTCGGTGCGCCGGCGCAGAACCACGCGCCCCGCCAACACCAGGAGGATGGCCGCCAGCGGTGAGAGCCCCAGGAGCAGGTGCAGCAATTGCGGCCGGGACCCCCGGCCCCGGAAACCCAGGAGGCCGGCGAGGGCGGCGACGGGCAACAGGAGCTGGGACAGCGTGCGCAGCAGCCGGTCCAGCGGGGCCGGTCCCCTGCCCGCGCGGCGCAGATACAGGCCGCGGCCCAGGAAGACTCCGTGCGCCGCCAGCAGCGCCAGGGCAGTGACCAAGTGAAGGATTCGCAGCATGCGCTAGCCTCGATGATAGCCTACTGCACGGGGGATTGTCCACGCAGACCCGGCATCCGCCGGCGCACCTCGCCGGCCAGGTAGAAGGAGCCCAGGACCAGGAGCGGCCGCCGCGCCTCGGTGAGCTCCAGGGCGAGCTGGAGGGCCGCTGCGGTGTCCGGCTCCAGGCGGGAGGCGGGCTGCAGGGCGAGGAACAGGCGGTGCATCTCGGTGGGGTCGCTCTCCTTGAAAGCGCCCGGGGTGGTGATCACGATGCGCTCGAAGGCCGGGGCGAGCAGGGCGGCCATCTCCTGGATCTTCTTTCCCCGGGCCGCGCCGAACAGCAGCACCCCGTCGCCGCCGAACAGGGTGCGGAACACGCTCAACACCCGCTCCGCGGAGCGGGGGGTGTGCGCCCCGTCCAGGACCACGGGCGGGCGGGTGCGCAGGAGCTCCAGGCGGGCGGGCAGGCGGGCGGCGAGGAAGCCCCGCTCCAGCGCCTCCTCGCCCAGGCCCAGGGTCCGCCGGGCGGCCAGGTCCACCAGGGCGGCGTTCTCGGCCTGATAGTCCCCGATGAGCGCCAGGCGGTAGCGCCGCTGCCTCTCGCCGCGGAAGCGTAAGGAAAGCTCGGTGCCCTCCGGCGAGTACTCGCTGGAAAGCTCGGCGAGCTCCTCGTCCACGAAAGCGATCGGGCTGCCGCGCTCCCTGGCGATGCCCCGCAACACCCCGCGCACCGCGGGATGCTGGGCCGCGCTGTACACCGGGACGCCCGGCTTGATGATCCCGCCCTTCTCGCGGGCGATGGCCTCCAGGGTGTCGCCCAGCACGTCGGTGTGCTCCCGCTCGATGGGCGTGAGCAGGCAGAGCTCGGGGGTCACGACATTGGTGGCGTCCAGGCGCCCGCCGATGCCGGTCTCCAGCACGGCCGCCTGGCAGCCGCTTTCGCGGAACAGCTCGAAGGCCAGGAGGGTGAGCAGCTCGAAGGTGGTGGGCTTGCCCAGCTCCGCCTGTAGCTCCCGCGGCAGGGTGTCGATGCTGCCCCGCAGGCGCGCGCCCAGGGGCTCCAGGAGCCGCGGGTGAGAGTCGCTTGACCCTTTTTCCAGAACGGCGAAGCGCTCCAAGTAGTTCTCCACGTGGGGCGAGGTGTACAGCCCGGTGCGCAGCCCGGCGGCCTGGAGGGACCAGGCCAGCAGGGCGGCCGTGGAGCCCTTGCCCTTGGAGCCGGCGACATGGGCCGAGCGGAAGCTGTCCTGCGGGTTGCCCAGGCGCTCGGCCAGGCGCCGCATGCGCTGCAGCTGGTAGGCGCGCGCGGAGAACACGGCCCCGGAGCGCTCCAGGTTCGTGAAGGACTCGATCCAGCCGAACAGCTCCTGCAGGCGCTCCAAGCCTCAGCCCCCCGGCTCCTGCGGCCCCACCCGCCGGCTCACGGCCAGGGCATGGCCGGGGAAGCCTTCGTAGTCCGCCAGGCGGGCCACCGGCCCGGCGAGCTCCGCCAGCCCCGCCGCGGTGACGTGGACCACCGAGCTTACCTTTAGGAAATCGCGCAGGGAAAGGGCGCTCGCGGTGCGGGCCCAGCCGCCTGTGGGCAGCACGTTGTTGCAGCCCACCGCGTAGTTGGCCAGGGAGAAGGTCGCCTGCTCACCGAGCAGGATTTCCCCGGCGTTGCGCACCAGCTCCAGCACGGCGAACGGCTCGCGGCAGGCCACCAGCAGGTGCTCCGGGGCGTAGGCGTTGACGAAGTCGGCGGCTTGCCTGAGGGAGGGGGCGAGCACGATGCCGCCGAAGCCCCCCAGCACCTCGCTCACGTAGGCGGCACGCTGCGGGTCGCGGCGGTCGAGCTCGGCCAGCAGGCCGGGCAAGAGGCGCTGGACCGCCTCGGCCAGCGCTGCGCTGGGCGTGGCCAGGAAGGCGCTGGAATCCGCGCCGTGCTCGGCCTCGACCATCAGGTCCAGGGCGACCCGGCGGGGGTCGGCGCTTTCATCGGCCAGCACCACCGACTCCGAAGGGCCGGCCGGCAGCCCCACGTCCACCACGGCGCTCAAGGCCCGCTTGGCCGCGGCCACGTACAGGCTGCCGGGGCCCAGAACCTTGTCCACCCGCGGGATGCTCTCGGTCCCGTGCGCCAGGGCGGCCAGGGCCTGCACCCCGCCGACCCGGTAGATCTCGCGCACCCCGCACAGCTGGGCGGCGAACAGGGTGGCCGGGTCGGCGCGGCCCTCGCGGTCCGGCGGGGTGGCCAGCGCCACGCGCGGCACACCGGCCATCCCCGCGGGCACGGCCAGCATGTAGGCCACCGAGGGGAAGCTGCCCCGGCCGCGCGGCACGTACAGGCCGACCGCATCGACGGGGGTCCAGCGCTCGCCGGCGAACACGCCCGGGCGGATCTCGTGCAGGGCCAGGGGAGGAGGAACCTGGGTTTCGTGGAATGCCCGCACGTTGCGCACGGCGTACTGAATCGCGGCGCGGACTGCCTCCGGGACCAGCCCGACGGCCTCCGCGATCTCCGCCTCGCTCACGGCCAGCGGCATCCCCGCCAGGTCCGCGCCGTCGAACTCGCGCGTGTAGCCCCGCACCGCGGCGTCCCCCTGCGCGCGCACGCCGGCGATGATGCGCTCCACGGCGGGCAGCACCCGCTCTAGCCCGGCCTCGGCCCGCCGGCACAGGGCGCGGCGCTCCGCCTCGGACAGCGCCGCCCAGCGGTAGACGTTGATCTTCATGGTCTTCCCCTCTCAGCGCTTCAGAAACAGGTGGTCGTCGCGTTCCAGGTCTCGGAAAGGCTGGTAGGCGAGCAGGGACCATTCCGCGTAGTGCCGCACCGGCTCCTCCCGCAGGCCGTTATCCACGCTGAAGCGCGAGACCGCGCAGTTGCCCATGGGCACCACCGGCATCCAGGTGCGGCAGCCGAAGGTGGTTTTGATGATCCACTGCATGGTGCCGGAGTGCGTGACGCACAAAAGCGAGCGGCGGCCTGACCGGGCCCGCGCGGCCAGCTCCTCCCAAAGCCGCCCCGCGCGCGCCGCGAGGTCGGCAGCCCGCTCGGCGCCCGGCACCCCCTCCCAGCTCTCGCGCTGGAACGCGCCCCAGGCCTGCGGGTAACGACTCCGGATGTCGGTGACCGCCAGCCCGGTGAAGAGCCCCGTGTCCAGCTCGGTGAGCTCCTCCCGCGTCTCGGGTTCCGGCAGCCCGAGGGCGGAGGCCACGATCCGCGCCGTCTCGCCCGACCGGGCCAGAGGCGAGGCCAGCACGCACTGGATCCCCTTGTCCCCGAGCCAGCCCGCCACCCGGAGGGCCTGCTGCCTCCCTGCCTCGGACAGGAGGTATTCCCCGCGCCCCTGCAGGAGCCGCGCGCTATTGCCTTCGCTCTCCCCGTGCCGCAGGAAGTAGAAGTCGGTGCGTCCGTCCAGCTCGCGGAAGTCGGTCATCGACGGATGAGGTCCCGGTACCAGTGCGCGCTCTTCCGCCAGACGCGCGCCTGGGTGGCGAAGTCCACGCGGATCAGGCCGTAGCGCATGCTGTTGCCCAGGTGCCA
>Ga0315289_10008847_pt1 | contig 14534 bp, 14 predicted proteins | sample YL17G11_40_MG_FD_203452 | JGI IMG/M metagenome (GOLD analysis project Ga0315289, IMG submission 203452) | Sediment microbial communities from Yellowstone Lake, YNP, Wyoming, USA - YL17G11_40 | ecosystem: Environmental > Aquatic > Freshwater > Lake > Sediment | place: USA: Wyoming | collected...
TTTAGCTTCTCCGCGGCGGTGAATCCGTCCTCCGTTGGCATTATCACGTCGAGGATAATGAGGTCGGGCTTCTCGGACCGCGCCTTCTCAATCCCCTCGTCCCCATCGTAAGCAGCGATAACCTCGTACTTTTCCTCAAGCACCGCCTTGGTAGACTCCACAAAGTCACGGTCGTCATCTACCAGCAATATCCTCTTCATTTAAGCCTCCTATTGTCCAGGCAATCCTCTTTCCTGGATTATACCTCAATGCCTTTTCGAGCCAGTAATTTCTTAACGCGGTCCAGCGCGACGTCCGGATCGATCGGTTTTTCCACGTAGTCATCCACATTCAGGCTCAGCCCCGTCTCGAGCTCATAACGCCTCTGGCTTACTTCCTCCCTTACCGATGTAAGGATGAGGACGGCCATATCCTTCCACTTGGACCAACGCGGGTCCTGCAACTGCTTGCATACGGCGAAACCGTCGGTCACCGGCATCAAAAGGTCGAGTATCATCAGGTCGGGGTTCTCCTTCTTGATAGCTTCAAGCGCCTGCTCGCCGTCATTGGCCATGACCACCTCGAACCCCTCGCCCTCCAACAGCGCCTCCAGGACGTCCCTGATATCGGGATCGTCGTCTACCACCAGTATCTTGGCTGCCACTTTCTAACCTCCTTACAGCATCGGCCTGGGCAAAAGCCCCGCCCTCTCCACTATCTCCGGCACGACATCTTCCCAACCAACAGCCTGGACATGTATCCCGTGAACTCCCGGGATGAGCTTTGCTTCCTCGATTATCTCAAGAATTATCTTGATACCTTCTTCCCTCACGTCCTTCGCTCCTTCCAGCCTCTTAATCATCCAATCGGGAACCTCCACACCGGAGACATAGTCCCTCATGTAGCGGGCCATACCTACGGCCTTCACGGGAATTATGCCCGCAAGGACGTGAACCCGCTCGTCCAGCCCACTGTCGCACACTTCGGCCATCCACTTGGCGAACTTCGGGACGTCGTAGACAGCCTGCGTCTGGATGAAGTCCGCCCCCGCCTTCACTTTTTTCGCCAGACGCGCGGTCCTGAACTCAAACGGGTCCGCGTAGGGGTTTTCCACCGCCCCTATGAAAATCGGTATGGGACCCGCCACCTCCTCCCCGCTTATGAATTTGCCCTCATCGCGCATCGACTTGACCGCGGAAATCAATTGAATTGAGTCGATATCGAACACGATCTTTGACGACGGATGGTTGCCGAACTTCACGTGGTCGCCCGTCAGGCACAAAAGGTTACCGATGCCGAGGGCCACTGCGCCGCAGATGTCACTCTGGAGCATTATGCGGTTGCGGTCCCTGCAGAGCATCTGCATGACCGTGTCCAGGCCCATCCGCTTGAGGAGAGCGCAGGCCGCCAGGCTACTCATTCGAACGACGGCGGTCTGGTTATCGGTGACGTTAAACGCATCGGCCGCGTGCCCGATCATCTCTCCCTTGGATTCAATGACCCTTGCCGAGCCCCCTTTGGGAGGCCCGATCTCCGCCGTTACCGCGAACTGGCCCGCCTCTAGTACCTTCTCCAAATTTGTCCCAGCTTTCATGGCGAAACCCCTTTTGAAGTTTGACCCACACCTTTATCCCGGCTTAAAGGCAACGTAAAGGAGAAACGCGCGCCTTTGCCCGTCCCGGGTACGGGGCTCTCGGCCCATATCCTGCCGCCGTGAAGCTCGACCGCACGCATGCAGATGGAAAGCCCCAAGCCGGTCCCTTCCGTCTCCCGGTCCCCCCGGAAGAAGTCCTCGAATATCCGCGGCAATGCCTCTTTGCCTATCCCCGAGCCATCATCCTCAACCGCGACGAGTATGTGGTCCCCGTCCAACCCCGCTCTTATGGTTATCGTCCCACCCTTGGGTGTGTATCTGACGGCGTTTGATATCAGGTTGTTTATGACCTGCGCGAGCCTTATCTCGGATGCGAATATCTGCGGAAAACCGGATTCCACATCATTGACGACCTTTATCCCCTTTGGCTCGGCGAGCCCGCGTGCCGTATCGACGCAACCTTCCAGGACATTCTGCAGGGAGGTCATCTCCATCTCGGTCGCTACCTGCCCGGTTTCCAGCCTTGAGACATCCAGAAGGTCGTTTATGAGCTCGAGCATGCCATCGAGGCGCGAAACGCTTCGGTCCAGCCACTTCTTTTGCTTATCGGTGAGTGGACCCGGGGCGCCGCGGAGCATGACCTTGAGATAGCTCTCGACAGCGGCAATAGGCGCCTTGAGGTCATGGGCCACCATTGAGAGGAATTCCAGGAACATCCGCCGGTCCTTCTCGAGTTTATCTATCTCCGTCTTGGCTTCGTCGACGTCCTTTACCAGAAGGTCATACGCCTCGGCCTTTTCGAGGACGATGCCGCCCAGGTCGGCGATGGATATCAAGAAGTCTGTTTCCCCCTTCTTGAACTTTCTCATTTTCGAGGAGTATAGGCGGAGAAGCCCCATGATGTTGCCGGAAGCGCCCCTTATAGGTATGGACAGCATCGAGGCTATCCCCTCTTTTTTCGCTTCCTGGGGGTGCTGGATACGCGGGTCGTTCGCGACATCGGTGATGTTTACGGGTTTTCCCTCCAGCATCTCCCTTGTGGTCTCATCGACGATGATCTCTCCCTTGCCCAGGTACTCATCGCTCAACCCGTACGAGATAAGGTGGACCAAGGCCTTTCCGTCGGGCGATAGCTTCAATATCGAGCAGCCCTTTACGTCCGTTCCCTTGGCCGTACTCTCGACGATACTGCGGAGCACATTATTGACGCCAACGGCCTCGATGACAGGTTTTGATATCTCGTAAAGGAGTTCGTACCTCATTTGTCTTCTTTCGTGTGCTCCTTCTCGTCCAGTGAATAACGGCGCGGACCACCGGAGAAAGAGGTGCTCCAGTCGCGTGCCGGTATGATAACCTCCATCTGTGAAAGGCGACCAAGCGCCTTGAGCCTGTCGTAGATCAACTGCCATCCGCAGGGCACACCGCCGTCAATCTCACACTTGCCGGCGACGGACCCGCCGCAGGGGCCGTTGAAAAGGCTCTTGGCGCACCGGGTTATGGGGCAGATACCGCCGGTCAGCGCGAGCACACAGTCCCCACACTGGCTGCACTCCTCCACGAACACCCCCGGTTCGGCCTCTCTACCGGTAAAAAGAGTATTTAAAGCGGGCAGAACGGGAATCTCGAGCAGGTCGGCCACGGCGCGCACCCCGTACGCGCATGACATTACTATGACGGCCTCCGTGCCCCTGACCATTGAAAGAAACTCCCGGCGGGCCTCGAAGGGCAGCGGCTCGCAGGCTACCGGTAGAACAATGCTTCCCGTTACCTTCTTTCCGCTTTCCTCGAGCATTTCAGCAAGGGACGAAACCTGTTCAACGCCTCCCGTACCCATCATGGTGGGGCAGGTGCCGCATCCCGCAATAAAAACCTTTTTGACCTTGCCCAGGTTCTCGAGCAGTTCTTCGAGAGGTTTCTGAGCCGTTATGCTCTTCATCGCAAACTCCTTAGACCTAGGTCATTCGGTCACTGTCACCGCGGCCAGCAAACCCCCGCAGCGCATTTACGCTCAACGACGTGTTCCTCGAACTCTCTCTTGAAGTTTTGAAGAGAAAGGATTACAGGATTTAAGACCTTCTCACCCTGGGTGCAGAGCGAGGTATCCTTCATCAACGTTATGGTGGCCTCTATATCGTCAATATCGGAGGGTGTGCCGTCTCCCGCCCTGATCCGTGAGAGTACCCGTAAAACATTGGGCGGGCCGAGCCTGCCCGGCACGCAGGCGCCGCAGCATAACCTCTCGGCCAGGTGCGCGAAGTACTCGCTGTACTGGACCATGCAGGTGGAACGGTCGATGGCGAGTATCTGGCTTCCGCTCGCGCCCCCGTACCGGTTGTAAAGGCTGCGCAGGCTGGACCTCCCGGCTCCCGGTCGGAGCGGCCCGCCGAAGGTGCCCCCGAAATGGACGGCCTTTAGTTCGCTTTTTTGCCGCAGGCCGCCGGCGTACTCGGAGATCAACTCATCGACCGTCGTCCCCTTCGATACCTCAGCGAGACAGGGACGCCTGACTTTTCCTCCAAGTGAGACGACGCGGGTTCCGGAGCCGCCGATGCCGCGGTAGGCTCTCGCGCCGTGGTCGAGCAACCAGGGAAGCGCAGCGAATACCTCCGGCTCGGAAAAAAGAACATCTCGGTCCCAGAGGCGCAGCCTGGACTGCTTCGCTCTCGCAACGCCCTCGCTGAACGTCAGGCCCTGGAACAGTGAAGCTATCCCGATCTCACGATCGCAGGGGATCAGGTTCGGCGCGGAGAAAAGCCCGAATTTTACACCCGCCACGGTTCCTCTATCGAGGGCCGCCAGTGATTTCTCAAACAGGTTTCTGAGCTCGATGTCCTCGTACGGCAGGAAGATGAGCGCCTCTTTCGCGCCGGTTGCCAGAGCAGTGATCACCATCCCCTCGAGAACACCAACCGGTTCCAGGGATGCGATGGTCGGACCCGGGCTGTTCTCCGGTTCGGCGCCTCCCGCGTCGCAAACGACCATCCGCTTGATGTCTTCTCCTCGAGGGAGCTCGGATATCATGCCTGCGAGCTCGCGGCCGCTCGCTGTATCGAGAATCCTCGAATCCTTGATTATCCCCAGCAAGGTCCCGGGGTCCGGTTCCGGCACAGATAGCGCCGAACCGCGCTTCCGCTTCCCCCGCCTGCTTGTCACAACGCGCTCGCCCTTCCCCGAGAGAGGCTCCCCCCTTGCCTCGATCCTTGTGTCAAGGAGTTTAAGACCTGTCTCGCTTCGCCCCTTGATGAACACCTTCAGCTCATCGACGTCTCCGGGCTTCACGCGGTGGGCAAGCCTTCGCTTTGGTTGCCCCTCCACCGCCACCATAACGGGCACATGCCAGTGAGGGCTGCCCAGGGAACAGCTCATCCACGTTCCGGAATCCTCCATCCCCAGCTCTTCACAGGCCGCCCCATCGAGGGCCTCCGAGCCCGCCATCGCGCAGGCCGGACCGCAACAGACGTTCACAGTCAGACCGGGTCGGGGCTCGAAATTGAAATACTCGAGCTGTCCGGCGATTGAAAACACGCGACTCGACGGCATGGCGAGCGAGCGCGATATCCTTTCAAGGGCTGAAGTGTCGAGGAATCCCCTTCCCTCGCTCCCTTTCAGGAGACGCTCTATTAAGACGCTGCCTGGGCCCTTCACCTCCACGTGCCCTCCTCTAGGCTGAAACCACCGGTTCGACTCTTACAGCGCAGATCTTCAACTCCGGGATCTTTCCATCTTTATCCATCGCGGGGTTGGTGAGTTTGTTCACCGCCTGCTCGGCAAAGTGGAAGCTCATGAACACGACACCCTCCGGAGAACGCGTGCTGATTCTCGCCCTCGTCTCAACCGAGCCCCTCCTGGAGGTCAACCTTACGGCAGAGCCCTCGCTGATGGCAAGGCTCCTCGCGTCGCGCGGGTTTATCTCAGCCCACCCATTGGAGACGTACTTATCGAGAGCTCTCGAGCGGCGCGTCATTGATCCGGTATGGTAGTGATACAGTATGCGTCCGGTGGTCAGGATAAACGGGTAATCTCTATCCGGCAGTTCAGCCGGTTCGATATATTCGACCGGATGGAATCTGCCCCTGCCCCGTGTGAATTCCCTTGCATGAAGGATCTTGGTCCCGGGATGTTTCCTGTCAGGACACGGCCACCTGATCCCGCGGCGTGCCAGGCGCGCGTATGAGATTCCGGCGTATGAGGGAGTGAGTGAGGCAATCTCCTCCATTACCTCGCCGGGGCCGCCGTAATCGTGCGCATAGCCAATTCGTTTTGAAAGGTCAACGACTATGCCCATGTCGCTGCGGGCCTCACCCGGGGGCTCAACGGCCGCGCGCGACCTCTGGACAAGCCTCTCGGTGTTGGTGAAGGTCCCCTCTTTCTCGACCGAAGTAGTGGCCGGCAGCACGACATCGGCGAGCTCGGCCGTCTCCGTAAGGAAGATGTCCTGGACGACGAGCATGTCGAGCTTTTCAAGCGCCTCGACGACGTGGCTTGAGTCCGGGTCGGTCAGCACCGGGTTTTCCCCGACTATGTACATCGCCCGGAGGTCCCCGCGCGCCGCGGCGTTCATCATCTCCAGGACCGTTAGCCCCGGCTTGCCGGGCAACTTGACCCCCCAAGCCCTTTCGAACTTCCGGCGCACACCAGCATCGGAAACGGGCTGATAACCGGGAAAGACGTTCGGAAGCGCTCCCATGTCGCAGGCGCCCTGGACGTTGTTCTGCCCTCTCAACGGATTGACCCCCGTCCCCGGTCTTCCGATATTGCCGGTGAGCATGGCGAGGTTGGCTACCGCCTTCACGTTGTCGGTGCCGGTCGTGTGCTGAGTTATCCCCATGGCGTAATATATCGCCGCGCTCGGAGCCGAGGCATAAAGCCGTGCGGCCCTCTTCAGGTCCGCGGGCGGTATTCCCGTTATCCTTCCGACCAGGTCCGGGGTGTAACCGGCTACCGCGCGCTTGAACTCCTCGAAGTTCTTAGTTCGCTTCTCTATGAACTGCTCATCTGCAAGGCCCCCCGAGAGTATCACCTGGGCCATCCCGTTCAACCAAGCGACGTCGGTACCGGGCCGCGGCCTCAAGTAAGTATCGGCGTACCTGGCCATTGATATGTCACGCGGGTCAACGACGATGAGTTTCGTTCCGCCGGAGAGGACGGCGGTCTTTATCATCTGGGCTATGACAGGATGGTTTTCGATCGTATTGGTGCCCGTGAGAAGGATCACGTCAGCGGAAGCGAGGTCCTCGAGCGAATTCGTCATGGCCCCGCTCCCAAACGCTGCCGCCAGACCGGCGACCGTGGGGCTGTGTCACAAGCGGGCGCAGTGGTCCACGTTGTTGGTCCCGACGACGGCCCTCGCGAACTTCTGCAACAGGTAGTTCTCCTCGTTGGTCGCCTTCGCCGAGGCCAGGATGCCCACGGAGTCTGGACCATGAGACTCCACGACTTCCTTGAGGCCATCGGCCACCTTGGCAAGCGCTTCATCCCAGGTGGCCTCGACCAGCTCGTCACCCTCTCTCACAAGCGGCTTCGTCAGGCGCTCACCGTGCTTCACGTAACCGAGCCCGTACCTTCCCTTCACGCAGAGGCTCGGCCCGTTGACCGAACCCTTCACGCCCGCCTGGACCCCCACTACCTCGTTATCCCTTATCCTGACGAACATTGAACAGCCGACCCCGCAGTATGGACAAATGACCGCGAGCTTCTCTTCCTCCACGCCGGTGTGGGCGGTCGGCCTCTCGATCAGCGCCCCTACAGGACAGAGGGAAACGCACAGGCCGCAGAGCTCGCAGGCGGAACCGCTCATCTCTTTATCGCCGGTGACGAGTGGCCGCCCCTTGAGACCGGTCAGGGTGAACTCGACCGCCTCCGCTCCCTGGATTTCCCTGCAGGCCCTCACGCACAACTGGCATCCGATACACTTGGAAAGGTCCCGGTGTATGAAGGGATTTGCGTCGATAATGCCCCTCAGGTGGCCCAATCTCCTTGCGCTGGACAACGACAGTCCAAAGCCCGAGGCAAGCTCCCTCAGCCGGCACGCGTTGCCCTTCTCGCAGATGACACAGGTCTCCGGGTGATCACTCAAGATGAGCTCCAGGATGCGGCGCCGTGCCTCGACGACCCTCGGGGAGTCGGTGGATATGTCCATGCCGCGGCTTGCCGGGGTGTCGCAAGAAGTGATGAGCTCCCCGCTCTTGAGGTCTTCCACGACGCATACGCGGCAGTAACCGGAGGGGGCAAGGAACGGATGATCACAGAGGGTCGGGATTTCAACACCGGTTTTGCGGGCAGCCTCGAGGACGCTCGTGCCTGGATAGGTCGAAACCCTTTTGCCGTTGACCTTGATAGAGATAACCGCCACTATTCTGACTACCTCCGCCCGAGGAGCGGTTCATCGAACAAGCCGCTTGTGGCAGAGTCTATACATCAAGGCAGCTCAAATGCAATATATTTTATCAATTGATCAAACCGGTTCTCGGAAAAAATTACGGTTTAACAGTCGCCCACAAATAAGCTGAAGCTTAGCCGCCCGAGCTGGTCGGGGTGGGCGGATTCGAACCGCCGGCCTCAGCGTCCCAAACGCTGCGCGCTAACCTGGCTGCGCTACACCCCGGACTTTGCCCTAAGAGTATTATCGTCTGCGAGCTGGGTTTATATCAATCGACTTTGCGCTCGGTGACCTTCCAGGCGCCCCCTTCGCGCACAAGCGTATAGACAGCCTTCTGCTTCACTCCCGTCCTGGCGGATACCAGAGCCGGCCCGCGGTAGGTGTTGGTGTTCCAGGTCTCCTCGATCTCCACGGTCACAACGCCCTCAGTAAGCATCTTTTTTTCTTTGTATTTGAGGTTGGTCAGGCCTGCTGCGACGTGCAGTCCCTGTATCTGTAAGTCCAACACCTTCGCGGTCTCCTGCTCAAGCAAATTGCCCGAACAGACAGCGGGGAGACCGGATGTATTCACGGTGTCCAAAGCCCTGGTATGCTCCGCGTAGTAAGCATCCATCGCCGTTTTCAGCTCCCCGACGGTAAGGGCATCGGGTTCGAGCGTGATGTCCGCGCCAAAAGGAGCGTAGAAGCCCTTCGAGACCGGCTTACACCCCGGCAGTTCCGCCCGCACCCGGTGGAAGCCCTCCGGCAGGTTGTTGAGGTCGAGCTCGGTCTGGGTGCGCGTCAGGCGGGAGCGCAGAGTCCCGTCATCTCCGCCGCCGAACAGCCAGTACACGTGGACCACCAAACGCGCCAGGTCGGCTCCGAGCCCTTTGCTCTGCTGCACCGCGGAATCGACTGCGTCCACCACTTCGGTCCATGTCATGCCCGTTGCCCCGAACCTGTCAACGATGCGCTGGCCGCCCTCCACGACGTTGTCCAGTTCCCTTGCTATGCGCTTGAACTCGTCAACGGCTTGCTGGGCTATACGCATGAGCTTTCGGACGTACTCTACGGCGCTGTCCACATCGTCTGGCAGATCACCGAGGGAGAGGGCTTCTTTCAAAACCTCGTCCTCGACCGCTCTTCCAGCCGGCCCTCCATCGATGTATATCTTCGAGCCTACCGGAGCGCAGAGGATCCGCGTCTTCTCCTCTGAAAGCCTGAGCAGGTATTTGTTGGCCGGCCAGACGCCGCCCGCGTTCTCGGCGGTGATGTTCACGTCGAACGATCCGTCTTTGTATATGAGCGTTGCGACGAAAGGCACGCCGTACTCGGGCTCTTCTGAAAGAAGGCGCCCGAACAGGCGGCTGGTGGTCTTCCTCGGCTTTACCCTGAAGTCCTTGAGTCGGCCCAACTCCTGCGCCTGGACGCCCTGCCACCTCGAGAAATACTCGAACGAGGAAAACCTGCCGCCTGGGTTGGCCACGAGCTCGTATGCGCCCCTGAAGTCGCCCTGCTTCAGCAGTGTCAGGTAGCGCTCGACCGCCGCGGAAGGACTGTGGCCGGCGGCGACAACCGACAAAACCACTATTAATGCGACGATGACCACGACGGCGAGCAGCACCCGGACCTTGACGCGCCTGGGTATCGCGGCGAACCATGCACCGGCCTTGACCGCCCATGGCTTGAGCCCCGCGACGGCCTCGGCCGCTTCCATCCGCTTTTTGCCTTTCTTCCCGAGGGGCGCGCTGCACCGGGTGCAAAAACTGGCGTCGGCCTCTACCTCCGCACCGCAGGAAGGACACGTGATGGTCTCGCTCTTTTGCTCCTCATTTGTGTCAGGCTCCTCCGCCTCGCTCGGATTCGCGCCCGACTTCTCCCAGAATCGCAATCTCACTGCTCAACCTCCCTCAGCCGAGGCGGCAAGCTGCCGCCCCCTGTCATAAGTGGTTACGATTATGCCCAGAATGAGTCCTACGATGAGAAAAATGGTCGTTATCTGCCCACCCGCGACATTGAGGTATAAAACCTTCACGTTACTCACGACAGACTTGATCACCTCGCTCAACACGAACATGATGAGCCATACCGTGAACATCACCCCCGCGAAAAAGGTGATGACGTGCGTCTCCACGACCCGCCTCCTGGTGCCGACGCCCGCGACGAGCAGCAGCGAAACGAGCAGCGGTATTATCGCGAGGTAAAAGAGCACCCGGGGGACGATTATCTCCCAGCCGCTGTAATTGCGTGAAACCAGGGAAAGCCCGAGCACTTCTATCTTTATGAACGCCCACGGAGCGAACACTACCGCCATCATCAGTGTGACGAACAGGGCTATCAGTATCGGACCCTTACGGCTCCAGGCGGTGGAAAGGAAACGGGCGACGAGGGCCGCCCCACCTCGAGGCTCCGGCGCCACCGGCTCCGCGGGCGGTACCCCTTCTGAAAGCGGCGCGCGACACTCCTTGCAGTACAGGTTTCCCTCGAGGTTCTCCGTGCCGCACTTCTCACAGCGCATTGATATCTACCCCCTCTAGAACGCGACCCTGCCGCGGAAGCGGCAGGACCGCAAATCAGTCCTATATTCGGTTTCGCTCGTGAAACGCGCTATACCTTCTCCAGCGCGTCCGCCATATCGGACAGCCCGAGCTTCTCAAGGCGGGCACGCCTCGGGAATCCCTTGTCGCCCAGGTCCCTCAGGCGGTAGAAGTTGTTGATCATGTAGTCGAAATCGACGATCCTCCGCCGCAGTTCCTCCACATCCGCCTTCCTTAGTGCCCCGTCCCATAGATACGGTGACGCACCGAGAGCGTCAGTGCGCCGCCCCCGCAAGGCGCGCGACTGAGGCGTACTCCTGTAGTACGGCGAGGTAGCGGAACGCGGCGGGAGTGGATGCAGGGGCGTTCGAATGCCAGCTTATTTATGGGACGGGGCACTTAGCCGCCTGTCGGTCCCTCCGATCCACGGGAGCAGCTTGCCGATCGTGGTGATTATCTTGAAGAGGTTCGGGAGCATGTACTTGTCCGTGAACTTTTTCATCGTGTCCGCTGCCTTATGGTTCGTCGTCTTATGCCGCGGGTACTTCCGGTATAGCTCGGGATCCGGCTCGAAAATATCCTTTTTACCCGTACCGAGGTCGACCTTCAAGATCTTCCCGTAGTACCCACCCGTCAAAAAACACCATCCGAAGGTTGCTTTTGGTCGGCCTGTTGCGGCTATTTTATCCTATCTTTTGGTATCTTTATCAATTTGAATACTATTTAGAAGACGTGAGGCCAGAACATAAAGGGAAACGGATGGCGGTCAATTTCGCACCATTTCCCCTGATGTTCCTCTCCGGGGTTTTCTTTCCGCTCAGCATACTTCCGGGTTTCCTTGCGGTAATTGCCAAGATACTGCCTCTTTGCTACCTTGGACACGCACTGAGAGGGGTCATGATCCAGGGCAAGGCGATCTCGGCGGTCTGGCTCGACATCGTCATCCTCGTGGGCATGGGCCTTGTCTGCTTTATCGCCTCCATCAAGCTTTTCCGCTGGGAATAGAGCTCCGGCCTTCGCCTTCCGCTTGAAAGCGCACGGTTTTCTAATTAGTATCAGTCGTGCCAATCCTGGCAGGGATTTTGAAGCTGGAGGTGGACTTGGCCGAACTCAGGTGGAACCCCCTGATCAAAACGTGGGTGATCGTCGCACCACACAGGCAGGGCCGCCCGCACCTCGATGAGGAGCGGTGCCCCTTCTGCCCGGGCTCCGGCAAGGTACCCGAAGATTTCGATGTATTTGCTTACGACAACGACTTCCCCTCCCTCATGCTGGAGCCTCCCGCACCTTCAGTGGCGGGAGACGACCTGATACCCGTGCGGCCGGCCCTCGGGAAATGCGAGGTCACCCTTTACTCGCCGCAGCACGATATAACGCTCCCCGAACTTCCCCTTGAACACATCTCGAAACTCGTCGACCACTGGGAGGGGCGCTACCGGGAGCTCGGCTCCATTCCTGGAATAGAGTACGTCTTCATATTCGAGAACCGGGGCGAAGCTGTCGGCGTCACCATGATCCACCCGCACGGTCAGATCTATGCTTATTCGTACATCCCCCTGAAGATCGAGACCGAGCTCGCCTCGGCGGAGGAACACTACAAGGAGAACGGCAGCTGCCTCTTCTGCGACCTCGCCCGGCACGAGAAAAACGACGGCTCCAGGATGGTGTTGAGGCATTCGGGGTTCACCGTTTTCGTCCCGCCTTTCGCGGATTTCCCCTACGAGGTTATCATCATCAGCGACAGCCACACCGGAAGCCTTTCCGCGATGACCGAGGAGGAACGGCGAGGACTCGCGCTAATACTGAAGTGCGTCACGGGCGCATACGACAGCCTTTTCGGCGTTCCGTTCCCCTACATGATGTGCATGCACCAGAACCCGAGCGACGGGAGAGAATATCCGTACTATCACTTTCACATCGAGTTCTACCCGCCCATGAGGAGCCGCGACAAGTTGAAGTTCCTCGCTTCTTCCGAAACCGGCGCCTGGGCGACCATCAACGATACCTACCCGGAGGAAAAGGCCGCAGAGCTCCGCGAAAAGGTGGACCAGCAGCTCAAGAGCATCGGAGAGGTATAAAGCTTATGCTGGAAGAGCCCGAGATCAAAAAACAGCTTCTTGGGTTCGAGGCGCGCTTCGGACGCGGAGGGCAGATAGACGCGTATTTCGCCCCGGGCCGGATAAACCTCATCGGAGAACATACCGATTATAACGGGGGGCTCGTGCTGCCCTTCGCGATAGAGAGAGGCACCTACCTGCTTATCCGACGTTCGGAGCTGCCCCCGGCGAGGCTCTATTCGGCCAACCTCGACCTGGAGGCCAGGTTCATGCCCGCCGAGATAACCAAAGACAACGACTGGGCAGATTACGTCAGGGGGGTTTTTCTTTTCACCAGGGAGACCTGTGCCGACCTGCCGCCTTTCGACGGCCTCTATTTCGGCGACCTTCCCCTGGATGCAGGCCTTTCCTCCTCCGCCTCTATCGAGATAGTCACCGCCCTGGGAATGGAGAGCCTCGGATGCGCTCTTACACGCGAGGCGGCTGTGAAGGTGAGCCTGGGGGCGGAGAACGATTTTGTGGGGGTCGCTTGCGGAGTCATGGACCAGTTCACAGTCGCTCTCGCCAAGAGAGACCACGCCATCCTGCTTGACAGCGGGACCCTGGACTACCAGCAGATCCCCTTCAACCTAAACGAAACAGCCCTGGTGATCGGGTACACCGGGGTGAAACGCTCTCTCGCCACTTCTCCTTACAACGAGAGGCGGCGCGAGTGCGAACAGGCCCTCGAGATGCTGTCCGCCAAGATCGGCCCGAGGAAGAACTTGACCCAGGTCTCGGCAAGCGAGTTCGAGCGCGCCCGCTGGTCGCTGCCAGAAGTCCTTCAGCGTCGTGCCGAACACGTCATCTATGAGAACATGCGCGTCGAAGAGGCGGCGCGCTGCCTCCAGGCCGGCGACCCCGAGACGCTCGGCCACCTGATGAACCGATCGCACGAATCCCTGAGAGACCTGTACGAGGTGTCCTCTCCGGAGCTCGACGCACTTCAGGAGATCTCGCTCAACCAGCTCGGCGTCTGGGGCTGCCGCATGACCGGTGCCGGGTTCGGTGGATGCGTCATAGCTCTCATCCAGGAAAAGACGCTGGAGCGCTACCTGAGGCGTGTCCCGGGTCTGTACTGGCAGGCGACCCACTACGATGCCGAGTTCATCGTGACCTCCCCCGGAGAGGGCGCCCACAAGTTTTAGGAGGAAAGCCGGATGAGGACTCTCGTGACAGGGGGTGCCGGGTACATAGGCTCGGTGATGGTCAGCATGCTTGCGGACGGGGGTCACGATGTCCTCGTGCTCGACAACCTCTCGAGAGGCCACAGAGAAGCGGTCAAGAAAGCCGAGATCGGCGAGGTTGACCTCGAGGACCAGCCGGCCGTCCAAAAGATCTGCCAGCGGTTCCAGCCTGACGCCTGTCTTCACTTCGCCGCCCACAGCCTGGTGGAAGAGTCGGTGGCCAAGCCGCTCATGTACTTCAAGACCAACCTCTCGGGCAGCCTGAACCTGTTGAAAGCCCTCCTGGAGTCAAACTGCGGGCTTCTGGTCTTCTCCTCCACCGCGGCGGTCTACGGCATCCCCGGGAGCATCCCCATCGTCGAGGACTCCCGGACCGTGCCGATAAATCCCTACGGGCTCTCCAAGCTGATGTTCGAGGAGGCGCTCGGCGAGGTGGCGCGGGCCGGTGGGATCCGATTCGTGTCACTCCGTTACTTCAACGCGGCCGGCGCGGATCCCGAGAACGGGCTGGGCGAGGACCACGATCCCGAAACGCACCTGGTGCCGAGGGTTATCGCCGCGGCACTGGGGAAAGGGCCCGGGGCCACGATCTACGGGACCGATTATCCAACGCCCGACGGTACCTGCATCCGCGACTACATACACGTTATCGACCTGTGCAGCGCGCACATGCTCGCGCTCGAGCACCTCCAGGCCGGGGGTGAAAGCGGGATATACAACCTTGGCAACGGGAACGGCTTCTCGGTGAGAGAGGTGATCGAATCGGTGAAGCGCGTCTCGGGT
>Ga0315289_10008848_pt1 | contig 14533 bp, 18 predicted proteins | sample YL17G11_40_MG_FD_203452 | JGI IMG/M metagenome (GOLD analysis project Ga0315289, IMG submission 203452) | Sediment microbial communities from Yellowstone Lake, YNP, Wyoming, USA - YL17G11_40 | ecosystem: Environmental > Aquatic > Freshwater > Lake > Sediment | place: USA: Wyoming | collected...
GCTAAAAGACTCGTCATTGACCGACTCCATAGTGGATTTTCATCTCAAGATCTTCAAAACCTAGCCAGTATTCAAGCCGCTCATAGTGCTTCCGTAAAAAGCCCGATGGATCACAAAGATGTTGACTAATCGAGTAAACGTTATTCTGGTTTTTTAGATAAAAATAACATGTCTAAAAAAGCCTCTGTTTCAGCAGAAAAACTTGGCAAAATATATGCCGACGTTATCTGTATCATGGAATCTCGTGGTGTAGATAAGCTCGCCTCTGAAGCGGGTGCTTTTTCTAAGTTCTTTGAAACCCTCGCAATCGCTGCCGGAGTTGGCGCTACCGCAGGGGTAGGCATGGGAACAGTGAACTATGTAAATAGTAAGCTTAACGCGAGAAACCTTAGAGAAGAGCTTCAAAAATCCTTCAATGAAGCCATGAAGCGCTCTCACCCTACCGATGAGCCTCTTCATGCCAATAAAGATAAAGCCCGTCAAGCCTTTGAGACATTGGTCCACTTCGCACCAAACGTTGCAAGAGATCCCTCAGCTGCTCGTGGATTTATGAACTCCATGATCCGCTATAACCTCGGCACTGATCCCGGCGTTGTAAAAGAACTCAGCGAAATCGAAAGAAACATAGCTTCAATCAAGCCGATGAACCCCTTCGTCGAAGGCTTCTCCTCGGGAGCTAAGATGATGGATATCGGTAAGTCAGTGAGTAAGGTTACGGGAGATGTTGCAAAAAAACACCTTACAGGTATTTGGTGATAGGAAGAATGAATGGATAAGATTCTTACATTTTCATCTCAAAACGAACGCGGTGTCTTCGCTCATGTGATTGATACCTCGCATTCTTATTTAATGAAAACGGCAGGAGAATATCACCCCACCATCGCTTCTTATATCGCAAACGCAAAGCCCATCGATGGTAAAACACAGGTACTTATTACTGCTCTAGGCGCAGGTGAGTACTGGTCCTTTAATGCAAATGGCGACTACTTTCCTGAAGCCGCTCTTGCCCACGAGGGTAAGGACTTTGGCTATAAGACGTTCGAATATTATGCGAAGGTCTTCCGTCATCATGTAAATAAACCCACATCTGAATCCTATGGAACAGTAGCACTTTCCGTCTATAACCCAACCTATCACCGCGTTGAACTGATCGTTATTTTCGATCATAGTAATGCGATGGATCTGGTTAAAAGACTTGAAGCCGGTGAGCCGCTAGATTTTTCGATGGGCTGCAAGGTGCCTTATGACGTTTGCTCGGTCTGTGGAAATAAAGCCCCCACCCGTAAGCAGTACTGCGATCATCTAAGGTTTTACATGGGAAGAATCGATCCTGTTACAGGACGGTTTTGCTATGCCATCAATACGATGCCGAAGTTCTTTGATATATCCTATGTTCTTATTGGGGCTGACCGCATCGCTAAAAGTCTTCTTAAGGTAGCGTCGGTATCCTCCTCCTATGATATGGGGTCTGCTTATTTAGCTGAAAAGGCTGCCGAGCAAAAACGTGCAGAAATTGAAAAGGAAATCCCTCCTAATCAACCACCCGCTAGCGCCGAGAAGATCGAGACCCTTAAGGATCTTGCGAAATCTATCGCTGAAGTTAAGTCGATGGAACCTGCGATGCCCGATAATATAGTTAATGATCTTGCAAAGCACCCCCTTCCAAAGCTCTTATCGACTATGGCGATGATGGGCATTATCCCAAAGCCTCAAGAGTTTCAAAGAATCTTCTTGATCAGTACCGGCAGGCGTCAGCTCGCGGATCAACTATCTGAGCAAAACATCTGCTTTGACCCGATGAGTGTGGAAGAGCCAACCGAAGAGCATATGAACTCGGTAAGCATTGGCGCACAACACTTTGATAGCGCGATCATGGATAAGCTTCTTCCTTTTATGGCGGACCGTAGCTATGCGGCCCCCCACCTTGGTAAGCGGATCGTCATTATGATTAAAAGCGGATCTGAACAACCGCTGCCACGCTTTATAAAAGTAAGTGCCGACGGTGAAAGAAAGCCGATCGGTCCTGTCCTTGCACTCCTTGCTGCCGCTGGTGCTTATGTGGCATTAGCCCGCAAAGCCCCTAAAGAGGCGCTCCATGGAGTCGATAAGATCTTAGGTTCCAGTATGGGTCTTGGACTAGCCACCGCGCTGGGACTAGGGCTCATCAAGACGTTTAACGGCGTCATGGGATCAAAAGAAAAAGGTCAGTTTTTATCAGAAACAGCCACAAGCAACCCCGATGCTAACGATATCTTCAATCGCATTGAAGAAATGAAGTCAAAGCCTTTCAATAAAGTCGGAGAGTATAATATGCGCTCCGCTGCAAAGAGGCTATTTTTAGGCGTTCCTTTAGCCTATATGGCATCGGGTGTTCTGCAGAAGCATAAAGAGATGAACCCTTATGAGGAAGAAGGTCGAATAAAAAGTTTTGTTCGCCGGAACCCTGACATCATAAGCGTCGCTCTAGTTGCCGATGCAGCGCTGTCTGCGCATGGTCACCCCCTAAGCACCAGAAATCTTCTTGGACATCTTAACAAGCCCTTTGCAAAGGCTACTAAAGGTGGAAAAAAGGCTTTTGGCAAGTTCGCTGAAGCTGCTATGATAGCTGATGAACTTTACGGGACAGACTTTTCGAAGACAGCTGATGCTCAGGATTTCTTGTCTCAGTCGCTGATATGGCCACTAGCGATGGGAAAAGCAAACCTTCCTGGAAGGGTTGTGGGTGGGCTTTTTGATCAAGCCGTACTTGAGGGGGGAACTAAACTTCTCAAAAAAAGGCGCGAGGCAAAAAAAGCAACAAGCATAGAACATGGATAGTCAGGGTAATTTTTAAACAGGCATGGAGGAATTTATTATGCCATCTTTGTACGAAATCGTAAGTAGCAATCTTGGGGCGGATGAAAATGTAAAAACTGCAAGCTATGATAACAATGATGATATCGCAGCACTTGCGGCACAGTATGGCTTTGACTTCGGTAAAGAAGCTTCTGAAAAAGAAGAAAAAGAAGAAGAGCACGAAGGCCATGAGTCAAAAGAAAAAGAAGAAAAAGAAGAACACGAAGAAAAGGCGGCGTCTATGGATTTAGGTATGCTTTTTAATGAATCATTTCCAGAAGATGATTTCTTGTCGAAAACTGCTGAAGAGCAAGAAAAAGTTGCTTATGAGCAAAATCTTGGCGGCAGAGCTTATGAACTGTTTGCTAGCCGTTGGGACCGCAGAATCGAAAAATTGGCTTCTGACGTTCTAACTGGTGCTGCAACTATCAGTGCACCTACTGGCGCAGATCATGATGGCAATGTTCACAAAGACATGACCATCCCACAAGCCAGTAAGACCAACCGTCCTGCTAACGCCAGCGAAAAAATCGACACTGACCCAACTTACACTGACGAAATCTCTGCAAAGAATGACGCCAGAACCGTTGGTCACTACGAGCAAAAACATGCCGCTATGAGAGATATGGCGATGAGAAAAGCATGGCTCATGGCTCAAATCGAAGAGTAATCAAACTTTTTGAATCGTAAACTTTGACTTAAATTTTAGGAGAATTTTAATATGCGATATGAAGATCTAAGTCCTGCGGACCAAAAATTACTTAATACTGATCTTGGCGACTTCGAAAAAGAAGCTGCTGAGCAAGTATCTCTTGCAAACGAAATGTACTCGGTTGGCTTTAACAAGCTTGCTGGCGAAACCGCTGATTATCTTGACAGTCTTACAGAAAAACAAGCTTCTGTAGAAGAAACTGCTTTAGATGCTGAATCAGAAAAAGTTGCTACCGATCTTAGCGCGTTCATCGAAAGAGGTTATTTCGATGGTCTTCGTAAAGAAGGTGCCGAGCGTCATGAAGACGAAAGCTATTACCTGAGACACTTTGTAGAAGAAAAAGTGGCTGCTGCCGGTGCTGAAGGCGCAGTTGCTAAATTCTTGGGCAAAGTTAAAGGCCACACCGGTGCGGTTGTTGATAAAGCTAAAGGCGCAGCTGGCAAAGCTTGGGGCGCGGCTAAAGCGGCTCCTGGTAAAGCAAAAGAAGGCGTTAAAGGCTATCATGCTGGCGCACAAGCTGACATTGCTAAAGGCAAAGGTCTTTTTGGCGAAGGCAAAAAACTAGAAGGCGCAAAAAGTGTAGCTAAAGGCGTTGGCAAACATGTTGCTCCTTACGGTGCTGCTGCTGCCGCTGGTGGCGCTGCTTTTGGTGCGAAAAAGCTTTATGACAAGAAAAAAGATTAATAGCTAACGGACGGGCTTCGGCCCGTCTTGTTGTGGAGAGTAAATCTATGGCTCGAAGCATCAGTTCAATAATTGAGGACGCTGATAAGATCATCTCTACAAAGATTGCAGAGACGACACCAGCAGTTCAAGACGATGATGTTTTTAAACTAGCTGAAGAGCTGGTCAAGGGTGCCGCCGATAGGGGTATCCAAGAAGTTCGTTCCGAAGATGATTATTCCTTTACGGAAAAGGTAGCTCACGCCGTTGCGATCGTGGATACTATTTTAAATCTTCAGGAAATTGAAAAGATTGCAGCATTTACCAAAGAAGCTAAAAATAAAGGCTTTTCAGATAAACAGGTATCGGAGTACTTCGAAAAGAAGGCTTCCGTAAACTTTCGTTCAGTGCTTGAAATTATACCTGTATTTGGAAAGTAACTCATGGATAAAGAATCCTCCTTATCAAAGTTCTTAAAAAGAATTGCTGGGCGTCGAAAGCTCGGTAAAAGGGGGTTTACGCCCAAGGCTTATACACAAGCGCCTAAAGTCATTCCTAAAGCGATTCCTAAAGCTTTTCGAAGGGCATTTGATAATAGCGGTGTGGATACAACTCGGGCATGGCAAGGATACCGTCATCAGGCGATGAAAGGTGGCGACGAGTCTCTTTTAATGTGGCCTATCAGGGCCGCTGCTGAAAAGATTGTTGGTGGACATAAGGGTATTCGTAAAGTCCGTGGAGGAGCTTGGAAGCATGTAAGCTCTAAAGCGCTTAACGCAGATATCGCAGCCGGTGAGAAGCTGCAAAAGCTCCCTTTAGTAGGCAAAAGTATGTTCACCCTAAAAGAGGACATTCCTTGGGGCAAGGGCATGAAGAAGGAAGTTCATCGACCATCCATGATGGCCCCTCTTATTAAAACGAGAGATCTTGCCGAACCTATACTAGTCGGTGTAGGATTAGAGAAAGGCATAAAAACATTGTCAGGGAAAAAACACCAAGGTCAAAATATGGAAGACCAAAATCTTCGCGAGAAAGTTGCTTCAGTAATGCTCTCCCTCCAGGAACGGAACAAGGAGCATGAGAAGCGGGCTCACGCACTAAAGCTGCTATACAAGAAGGCAGAGTTAGGGTTTGAATTATTGCCCCAGACGCACAGTGAGCTTGAAGTTAAGCTTGCCTCACTCGTAAACGAAGATCTTGTTGTTTTGGAAAAAGCTTTGGAATTAGCGGGTGGAACAATGAAGTTAGGCGAATTGGGTCGAGAAGATACCAAGGCGAACCTAAACTCTGCAGAAAAATTTCAGGCAAGTATCCTTGGGGACGAATTTTAAATTTTCATGGAGGAAGAGATGGTTACAGCAATCTCGGATATCCGCGTCGCACCTGTTGGCGAGGATCTCACGCTAGAAGATCTTTCTCTCTCAGTTTTGAGAGGGTTAGAGAAAATGTATCGGGTCGACAAGAAAGTTGCCGTTGGTGACTCTTTTGTTAAGGGCGAATGGGCAGTTTTAGACGCAGATGGTAAAGCATCACGTCCTACAGCTAGTCCAGTCGGCGGTACCTACTTGGTGTTTTCGGGCACTGATCGCTTTGATTCAAAAGCTACTAATCAAGTTACCTTGATCATGAGCTATCCAGTCATTGCAAAAACTAGCAAGTTCAACGCTGGCGCAAGCTATGCTGTTGGTGATTACTTGACAGTTAAGGATTTGGGAGCAGGGGAAGCTATCGTTACTAAGCAAGCGGCTACTGAGCCAAAACTTGCGCGTGTAATCGAAGTTGGCAATGGTTATCTCGTATTTGAAACTCTGAGCGCCTAATAAAGGACTCATTTTAAACTTTTAAGGAGGTTTAATATGTACGAAGGACTAGACGCCCAGACGTTCAACAATCTGTTCGTAGAACAGCTTGATACCGTTGATGGCATCAAAAAGACAGCAGCTGCTGGTGCAGCATTTGTAAGATCGAAAATCAGGGAAATTGGCTTTGGTCGAAGAATTCTTCCTCCTGAGTCTGTTACCAGAGTCGATCTGACACGTTCAACCGATCATGATACACTTATCAAGATCGTGGACATCGAGCATGATAGTAAAGCAATGGCAATTAACTTTTCTTCGGAAGCAGACGAGCGCTACATCCAAGGAAAACGTTATGCCCTTCCTTTCTTCAAAATCGAGTCTGAAAAATTTGTGAAGTCTGAAGGTGAGTTGATGGCTTATGATTACGCGATCACAAAGGTAATCGAAGAAAACAGCATCAAAGACATCCAAAAAGTAGAAGACATGAAGTTCATTGAGTATGCAGAAGCCGCTATCGCCCTTACCGGCAAGCGTCTTGTATCTTCGGCTCACGCTGTAGATCGTCGCGAAATGAACTCCTTGTTCAAAATGATCGATTTCGATCAACGTTTGGCTGACTGCTGCCTTATGAACACCGTGGATTATGACGATTACATGATCCAACCTGCAACTGATGTTGGTTCGCCACTGGCGTCTGAAATCACTGTAGACGGTTACAAGTATCAAACCATTTTGAAGAGAAAACTTGTTGTAACCAACAAGCACGACATTCTTCTTCCTGGTGAGATCTGGGCATTCACTGAGCCAGCATACCTTGGAAACTTCTTCATCCTTAACGACGTTAAGTTTTGGATCAAAAAAGAAGCCGATATGGTTATGTGGAAAACTTGGGAATACATCGCTGAAGGTTTTGGTAACATTCGTTCGATCGCTAAGATTGAGCTTGATGTTCCTAATCCAATCCCTGTTGGCGGAACTATCTAAGTAGTTTCAAAAGATAATAGGGGGTGGTAACATCCCCTATTATCTTTATTTTAGGAGGACACATTTTATGCATCATAAAACGAAGTACAAGATTACCAACACCACAATAAAAGCCCCCAGAATCAATCCCCGTACAGGACTTGATATGAGATCCGCTGGTGAGCGCATCGGTCATGGCGTAAGCTACATTACTGATGATGGCAAGAAGGTTATCGTTCAGGTTAATAGGCCAAGCATTGTTGATCATCTCAATGAAGGTATGATCAGGCTTAAAAGAGGAAAGTTCGTCGAAATCGAAGAGATTGATGACGTAAGCTCCGTCCTTAAAAAACACACATTAAATGCGCAAAGAGATATTCTCACACCTAGTGAACATGTTAAAGTAGAAGACGTGTCGCATCCAGCCGCAGACAGGGCAGCACGGGTTGTAGAGATGGGTCTTGATGATCATTCTCAAAAAAGCGGCAAAGAAATTGAGGGAGCTATCAATCCTGATGGCGAACCAAACTTTTTCGTAAAAGCAGACAAGAACATGAAACGTAAGACAAAGGCGTCTGACGTTAAAGAAGAAGGCGAAACACCTACCGCCTAACAGGAGATACTATGGCCCTTCAACCTACAGAAGTCACAGGAAGGATGGAGAAGGCCAAACGCTATCTTAGAATGTTTCTCCGTGATACCGCAGAACTCAACAGGCTCATTCGAAAACAAGAATCGGATGATGCTATGTTGCAGTTTGCTATTGAGATGACGATCTCCGACTGGAGTAGCACCTCCCCCTTTATTGACCGTGTGGACATCAATAACTACCCGAGTCTTTATCTTTTGATGCACGGCGCAGCGATTCAAATCCTTAAAAGCCAGGGAATTTATCAAGCAAGAAACGAGCTTACCTATCAAGCGGGTGGGTCGAGCTTTTCACGCTTTAATAAGACCTCCTACTATATGAACTGGATGATGAACTTATCGAGCGATTATGAAATGAAAAAGAGAAACATGAAGATCGCTAAAAACATCCAAGGCGGCTGGGGTGGCGTGAACTCTGAATATGATAAAATTGGATATGCTTTTTAGACGCACTAAGTGGAGTTAGATGATATGTCCTAGGTGTGGGAATAATAGAGAACTTTCCCAATTCCTGTATAAGCCAGGTCGTGGAGAAGGAACTCCTTGCTGCCACGAGTGTGCTGATGACCTCGCTAAAAAGCGGGAATATATACGGGAGTGGAAAGCAAAAAACACGGATAAGAACCGCTGCTGGTCTAAAAATTGGGCGAAAAACAATAGAGAGAAAGTTAATGCATATGCTAACGAGAAGGCTAAATCTCAAGAACGAAAAGATTGGCATAACGAGTATAGACGGGGCAGGAAGGAAATAAGAGCTGAGGAGGCTCGGAAGTACAGAGAAAGTAACGGTGATAAAGTAAGAGAGTACCGAAGACTATATTACCAAGAGAATAATGAGTGTCTCCGTGAGTACCGAAGAAACTATATTAAGGAGAATCCCTGGTTCAACCGAGCAGCTTCTTCGAGGAAGAGGGCTTTAGTAAGAGAAAGAATGCCTGCGTGGGCGGATATTGAGGAGTTGAAGATTTTCTATAAGAATTGCCCTGAAGGAATGGTGGTTGACCATGTAGTCCCACTCAAGGGTAAAGACATTAGCGGTCTTCATATTTCCTCAAACTTGCAGTACCTTACTCCAGAGGAAAACACAAAGAAGAGCAATAAGTATGATGTTCTGTCTGCAGGTCTACAACCGGTTAAAATACAGTGGGAGGTATTGAAATGAGCGCATTTTGGAACGGGTTTGAGAAGAGGGCATTTGCTCATCTTCATTATATCCATCACACAGGGTTGACTCCTGGAGAGAAAGAGGATCTCCACAAGTCTGTGGAAGAAGTCGGGTCGTTTAGAAGTAATGCCTTCAAGCACATCCTAAAGGAACAAAAACTCGAAGGTATAGAGTTCGGAGGCGGAAACAACTGGACAAAAGATGCTGTCGAACTTTTTCTTGATAAGAAACCACATCTAAAAGGCAAAGTCTGGGTTGGTAGGACCTCCTCAGCTACGAGTAAAATCGAGAAGCACCCCTTCCATTCTGAGGTCGCGAGTGTTGGGGATGTTGATGAGCACCCAAGGCAAAAGGAATACTTTGCCAATCATGTTGGAAAACCTCATACAGGAGTGAATATGCTCCATCTTGGCAAAGGATTTAAAAAAGAATGGAACGTGTAGCGGCTGAGAAGAAACACACCCGCACCCTTCGCTCTAAGAAGCTTCATCCTGGGCACATTAAGCTCATTAATGAAGCTATTCGGCATAACGTGAAGGGTGGCGATAAGAACCTTCATATCTCCTATAAGAAGGAAAACGGCGAGGTCTCTGAACGAAGAGTTAAGCCTTTAGCGGTTAAAGGAAAGAGTCTATTTGTGGCGCACTGTCACGAGCGTAATGCAATAAGAAGCTTTAGAGTAGAGAGAATTAATATGGTTAAGAAAGCATTTTGGGATGGGTTTTTTAAAAGGGCTTATGATGATGTACCTGCTGCTCCTGCGGCTCCCGCACCATCACTTCCCATAGATCAGAAGAAAGCTTCTCGGTTTATGAGCGGGTTTAATAGCTCTTTGTAATTAAGAACAGTTGGAAAATTAATGGCTACCGTAAAACCACAACTTAAAAACATCCGCTTTGCAAACATCTCTGTGATGATTCTTTCGATTGAGCATGTCTCGCGCGTGCTTATCCGCTGGAAGCTGGAGCCTACCGCACAGGATCTTAGAAACCTCAAGTTCTATCTTGATAGCGGAGAAAGCCCTACTGCCTTTAGGCAGCTTAATGGTGAGGGGTTATCTTCTCGCGGGCTTTATGAGTACGTAGATGAGACGGCAAACCTCATAGACATCAATAAGGTGCTCTACTACCGCGTACGGGCTGTGGAAGAGTCTCCGGATGGCCTTGCCCTTCAAACCTTCACATCACAGGAGATGACCTGGGATGGCGGGCTAGATCTTGTTGGCCTTTACGTAGCGGAAGAGCACCTCTTTGAAATGCGCTGGGTTGACGGTGTTCCTTCGATGATCTTTAAAAAGATTCACGACGGGACCTACTGCCCCGAGTGCTGGGATAACATCTTAAAGCGGGTGACTAAGAGTAACTGCACCGTATGCTATGGGACAGGCCGCCTCGGGGGCTACTATCCTCCTATTGATGCCTGGATGAAGTTTGAGCCAGATCCTAAGATGGAGCAGGTCGCCGAGTGGGGTAAACGCCAAGCAAGCCAGACGGATATCCTATTTACAAACTATCCAATTCTTTCGCCAGATGATATTATCGTAGAGCTTAAACCAAATCGATTTTGGAAGGTTGAAAACGTTCGGTACCCTGAAAAGAATAGAACGATTCTTCTTCAGATGGCACGCCTTAATGCGGTTAGCCTTACCGATATCGAATATAAAATTATGGTTCCTGAAGATAGAAGAAGGCTTCTAGTTGATCAGATGGAATCAAGAGAACGTGAAAGAGAGTTTTAACTCAAAACATAACTAAAAGGAGTCTAATAATGATCAACGTAGAAAATTTTATCGATGGTTTTATGAAGCAAGCCGAGCAAGAAAAAGACCCATCTTGGTTTAAAAGACAAATGGGTGCAGTAAGGGCTAAACGCCATGGCGAGAATGGTATAAACCGACTTTTTTCAAGTAAAAAGTATCTGGCAGATACTTTTAAAGGAGAAGGCAAAGGAGCTCTTAAAGGTACTGCTATTGGCGGTGCTGCGGGTGGACTTGCTGGATTAGCTAAAGCAAAAACAGGAAAGGGCGCTTTAGCTGGAGCTGCTCTTGGTGGTTTACTTGGAATGGGCGTTGGTGGTGCTGTTGGTTTTCATAAAGCAGATAGAAAATATTTAGCTGAGAAGGGTATTAAGACAACACATTTAGGCTTCGATCACGAATTTTCTCCTGAGGCTAAAAAGACGTATATCGACGATTACAAGCATGCACGGTGATTGATATGAATCAGTTCTGGGTAGGATTTGAAAAAAGAGCTATCGCGCTTCCGAAGGTGGGTATCACCAGGGGTTTATTCTCTAAAGGTGGCATCCAGCAGGCCGTGAAACATAATCCTCTTCCTGGAACTGCAATGAAGCCTACCGCTCTTTCTGGTGTTAAACGCATCTCCGGTCATGGTGCAGGGAGTATGCCGATACCATGATGATCAAGGTTTCTCAAATTCCAGGGGTGCGTCACTTTAAGTCTTACAAAGATTTATTTAAGCATATCTCAAAGGAACTGACAGATTTTCACAGCAAGAATTTATCTAAAATGCAAGTAAAGCGCTACAACGGTAAAGGGGCCATGAATGTCAATAACCGAAGGTAGTAGCTCCAGGGACTACGGCATTAAGAGAAGTTCTATTGAAGATCAGCAGCATATTCCAAATGTTGCTATATTTCTAAAGAGAACTGCGTTAGAATTTTTACAGATACTGTTTAACACGCGACCACCAGGATCGTTCCATTACGATCAGGATGACACAAAATCGGATATCCTCATTGCAGATGTCCATTCGGTAGATACAAAGGCTGTTGGCGTTAGGCCAGCCATTATTGCGGTTCGAGGACCTCTCAACTGGCAAGATGTAGGCATAGGATCTATCGAACATCGGGACCAAACTACCGGGGATTACACCATCAACGGTCTTATCATTGGATCATTGGCTTTATCCTGCATTAGCCGCGAAGGACTAGAGGCAGAGCAAATTGGACATTTAGTTTTTAACTCGTTCAAGATGTTTCGACCGGTCCTTCAAAAATACGGATTTTTTCAAATAAAAAGCCTTAACATCGGTGCTGAGACCTTAGTGGAGCAAGAAGGTTCTGACGATAGAACGACAGTTGTGCCTATTTATTTAACGGCCACTATCCAAGATCGTTGGAGTATGGAAGATGTTGCATCTAAGCAGCTTAAACAGTTAGTTATCGATCACGTTTTTAAGGCTAAATAACAGGGGGTTTTATGGCTTATCGTCGTCCGGGAGTAACCGTCACTCAAGAGTTTCAGGGGCTAGTTCCTGCACTCGCAGCATTCGCTCTTCCAAGTGTTGTCGTTGGACCTGCATATCAATTAGTAGATAATGATAATCTTGGTGTCTATGGCGCTGTAGAGACTCTCTTTCCTTATGCTTCTATCTTAGGTGGAGCGATCGCAGACCTTGCGGTAGCTGATCCTTTAGAGCTTTTTCCCATTACTAAAAAACCTATCGTGGCAACCCTTAAGAACGCCAAGGTAGAGGTTCTTGCACACCAGGCAACGGGTTCTGTTGCAGGCGATGTATTTTCAGATGTTACATCGAGCCAGTTTGCAAATGTCGTCGCGGGTGACGTGATTAACGTCGTTGAAGAACTTGCCGTCTCAATCGTTGCCGCAAGGACCGATGGCGCTAGTTCTAATACCGCTGGTCAGCTTAACCGCTTATCTGCCGGTGCGGGTAATCCCCTCTTATTTGCAAACGTAAAGGTAGGAGACACTGTCGTCGTTACCGCTGGCACTAATACGGTGACCGGTACGGTTACGGTTACGGCAAAAGTAGGCACCGCACTTCTTCTTTTAAGCGGCGCTATCAATGACGGCGTTGACGTCTCGACTGACGTAGCTTACACAATTACCGGAAACAGAGGATCGATCAATAAAGGATCTTACGTCGTAAAGTCAAAATTCGACGATAACACCCTTGTCCTTCAAAGCCCCCTAGCCGATTCCCCAGAAGCCCCTCTTTCTTATTCGATCGCAAGAAAATTAGGCGATGTGGTTTTGGATAGGGTTTCGACGATATCTGAAAACGGCTTTGTCGCCTCAGTAGATGGCATTACCCTTCCTGCGGTTTTAACCAATGGGTCGATGCCAATCGTCTCTGGAACACTAGTTGTATCCTATAGAGCGCTGAGAGTAGACCTTGCTGCAAACACAGCTCAGTTTATCGATGTGGGATCTTTAAACTCAGTGTTTGGTGTGGGCCAGCTACTTCCTACGAACCCACTCGGGTATGGTCTTTCGATCATGCTCCAAAATACTGTAACCCCTGTGAACGGTCTTGGTCTTGATGCGGGTGCGGTAGATAACGAAGTGCTTTCTTACACAGCGGCTACCGACGTTCTTAAGCGCGGTGAGATGTACGCGATCTCTCTACTGACGCAAAGTCCTGTTGTTCATACTCTTTATAAGAACCACGTTGAGCAGCTTTCGGCCCCCGGCCAGAAGCTAGAGCGCGTTGTTATTATTAACTCCAAGCTGCCAACGACCATGATCCTTCAAGAAGATTCGACTACCACAACTACTGTTAGTGGATCGCGTCAAATTGTCGGTACTCAGGTTGATGGTTCGGGTGTGTTTGCGACTAACCCTAAAAAACTTACTGACGGCACCGCTGGTCAGTTTGCAAATGTTCAGGCAGGTGATAGCCTGGTTGTTGTTGCTGGTACAGGAGTTACTCCTGGAACTTACGCGGTTTCAAGTGTTACTGATGACAATAACCTCATCACCGCGTCGGCATTTTTGACCTCAGGTTCTCCTACAGACATTCAGTACTACATTTACCGTGCTGACGGTCTTTCGGCTAGTGGCCTTCGCTTCTATGATCGAAACGCTCAGTTTATCGTAAACGGCGTATCTTCTGGTAACTACCTCAACATCCTTTCAGGGACGTTTAAAGGTCGTTATAAGATTGCCACTGTCGTCAGCGATAAAGAAGTCACCTTATCACCAGCGGTTCTTGGAGTCACAACTCTTGTTGCAGGTGTTGAGTATCAAATTGATCGCGATCTTCAAAAGGTAGAGCAGGCTAACGCAGTAAAAGGCTACAGTGAAGCTTTTGCTTCTCGCCGGGTCGTTCATGTATGGCCAGATGTTTTGTCAGCCCCTATCGGTCAGGTAACCTACGACATTCCTGGTTACTATGCAACCTGCGCAATCGCTGCTCTTTCAAGCGGACTGCCTACACAGCAAGGTTTTACTAACCTAGCGATTTCTGGCTTTTTGGGATTTAAACACAGTACTCGCTACTTCACAGAAGAAGAGCTTAATACTATCGCCGGTGGCGGTACTATGGTTCTTGCTCAAGACGGTGAGTCACAACCGCTTTACGTCCGTCATCAGCTTACCACTGATATGTCGGCGATCAAGTTTCAAGAATACAGTATCACTAAAAACGTTGACTATATCGCTAAGTTTTTACATACAGGATTTCGGCGTTTTATTGGTCAATATAACATTATTGATACAACGCTTGATGCTCTTAAGACCTCTGCAGGGGCTTTCATTAAGTTCTTAAAAGATGACACTAGGGTTCCTAGGTTTGGTGGTGTTATTAGATCTGGTACTCTTAATACTTTATCAGAAAGCACCACTCAAATTGATACGTTAAACATAGGGTTTTCTTTTAATATTCCTGTACCGCTCAACAACATTGATATCACTATCGAAGTATAAGGGGAGATCACAAGATGGCACAGACATCAACTAATTTTACTAACTGGGATTTCCACAAA
>Ga0315289_10008849_pt1 | contig 14532 bp, 31 predicted proteins | sample YL17G11_40_MG_FD_203452 | JGI IMG/M metagenome (GOLD analysis project Ga0315289, IMG submission 203452) | Sediment microbial communities from Yellowstone Lake, YNP, Wyoming, USA - YL17G11_40 | ecosystem: Environmental > Aquatic > Freshwater > Lake > Sediment | place: USA: Wyoming | collected...
CCGGTCGGCTCCGCTTGATGGACCTGCCCCCGTTTTTCGAGCGAGTAGATCTGCTCCGCGTGCAGATTCACGGCAGCCCGCAGCTCATCCAGCTCGTCGTAGCCTTTTCCCAAAAGCACCAGTTTCGTCTCGACGCTGGCGAACCGGCTGAGGAACTCCACGTTGATCGCGGCCTGCGACCCGATGGATTTGCGGACCGTCTCCTGGAACTTGCGATGGAGCTGCTCAAGCTCCAGGGCCCCGGCGGCGTTCGCCGGCGCTGCCTGGTCTGCTATAGATGGTTCGGCCGTCGCAGAGGAAACCGGTTTCTGGACGTCATTGCGCTCCTTGAGCAGCTCCAGCAAGTCCCCCACGCCCGCGACAAGCGCCCCCAGCGTCTCCGTCATCTCGGCCATGGTCATGCACTGGACGGCAGCCGCCGCCTGCGCGACGACGACGCTGGAATTGGCAGCAGGGTCGATCCCTCGAAGTGCCTGAATGGTGGCCCTGATCTCCTGCGCATCCGGTAATTGCGACATAATCACTCCTTTGGCTCTGTGCCTTCGATTGGTTTGCCCATCTTGGCCTTGACGATCTTTCCCACCACGCAACCGACCGGGCACCCGAAGAACGCGCACAGGATGCGCAGGTCCTCGCACGTGATCGCGTCGAGTGTGATCTGATCCTTGATGTACTCGCGATAGAAGCCCGACGTCGCCGCGTCGCCCGTCGGCGGCAGGATCTTCGCAAGAACCCTCGCGGCGTGCTCCGTAATCCCCGTCTCCATCAATCGGCTCTTGCCCGTCGGCAGCGATCCCTGCGTCATGGCTGATCTCCTTCCACGATCGGCGGGGCCGGCCAGGCGTAGAATGCGATCCCCTCATAGGTCCACGTGCCCGGCCAGGTCCGCACGATGTGATCCTTTTCCGTTTCGCTGATCGTGTAGAAGTGGCCCTCGAATTTCGGACTCCAGAACCTGTATACCGGCCGGCAGCCCGCCGGCGGCGTGTCCAGGATGACCAGCGGCGTGGCATCCGCCGTCTGGCGGACCGCGGAATACAGCACGACGAGCAGGACGCACGCCGCCCCGATCCCGATGAACGTCAACTCGACCCGGCTTCGATCCGCCATGTTCCTCATGTTTTCACCCATCGGTCATAGAGCTGGGGATGGCCATATTTCATGTGCTTTTCACAGACAGCGCACCGGCGATCTGACCGGATGGAGAGAAAAGCCCTCCACTGCACAAGCCGATCGCGGCCAAGTTGCCGGCCACAATGCGAGTAACCCGGATCGTGGCTGTGCTCGAGGTGGAACATCAAGCCGTTCTTCATTTCGATCGCTCCATGTGTTCCCGCATCCGGTCGAGGTTCCAGCGGATCATCTCCATGTGAGCGGTCAGACGGTCGAGGGTCTCCGCGATCCCGGTCAGCACAGCCAGGGCGTGCGCCTCTTTCGTCAGACTCTCGATCTTCTCGGACAGCTCGTCGATCGCCAGGTGCACATCCTGGATCGCCAGCACTCCGTGCGACTCGACCTGCTGATCGACGTTCGTCCCGTGCGCGAGCCGATGTAGATCATCTTGATTCATGCTTTTCCCCTTTCCACTTTTCCCGTATTGATCCAGTGCACGTGCTGGTAGAGCTCGAGCTTCTCGAGCTCGAGCCTGGCGGCCAGTCCGAATCGCTCCTGGACGTAATCGAGGTCCGCCGGCTCCTGGAGCTTGAACAGGTACGCGTCCCGCGACTCGCTGGTCACCTCGCGCGGGATCCCAAAACAGCGCTGCGTCACCCAGTACACCGTGACGCCCCGCGTGCGCCCCGCCGTCAGCAGATTCTTGACCGCCTGGTAGCGGCCGACCGTGGAGAAGATCCGGCAGGACAGATAGCTGGCGATCTCCTCGGCGACGAACGTGCAGTCCCCGCAGGCGTAGACCAGGTTGCAGATCGAATCGAACTCGTCCGCGTTGAATTTGTCCCTCGGCCGATACACGAGCCGGAATCGGTTGCACGCTCGTTTCGCGTGATCCCACCATGCGCAGAACGCCTGGCGATTGCCGTCAAACATGGTCCACGGCTCTCGTACGATCGCCGTGAGGCAATCGAAATAGACGCCGGGGTATCCGGAATCCTCGCGTTTCGGCAGGTAGACGATCAGACGCGGGCAATCGCCGATCGCCCGTTTGACGAAATAGCTCTTGCCCGAGCCCGTCTGACCCGCGACGAAAATGTTCACACCGTCGATCATCGAGGGAATTCCTCCGGGTGTGACAACATGTACGCCTTGTATCGATCAGCGCATGGCTGCGCAGCTTTCTCGCCGAGATACACCTCGCACTCCACGCCGTTGAAATCGAAGACGACATTCATCATCGCATATTCCATGAATCGATGTGCGAGGACCGCCGCATCCTCGATCCGCTCCTCGAATGTCAGCTCCAAACGGATTTTCATCTCCTGACCCCTTCATGGAGCCATCGCCTATCGACAATCTCGTGCAGCCTGTGAAAGGAATAGTAAAACTCGGTGGCCAGCAGCCGGTTCAACATCGGGATGAATTGCCGCTTGAACCATACGCGCTGCGGCCATCTCAGTCCGGCGTACACGATGTCGAGCGACTCGGCGACCTCGAGCATGATATGGACCCGGACGACATAGCCCGTGTCATCGATCATTCCGGGTCCGCCTTCACGATGATCTCTGTGCAACTGATCCCCTTCACAACATCGACAGCCTGGATCCGTAGGATCGCCATCGATTGCGTGTTCGAGGCGCCGCCCCAGAGCTGCACCCAGACCGGGGCGGCCTTATGTGGCACGTCCCCCAGCAGATCGATCAACTCCTGAGTCGTCATTTACATACACCCTTTCAAAAATCGCAGGGCCTTCGGCGGCGTCTGCACTCTCACGCGATCGGCATGCTCGATCTCCTGGGCTTGCCAGCGATCGCCCGTCAGGCCGATCCACTCGCGGGCCCGGCTGCGCTGCCGCATGAATCCGATGGTTTGCCCTCGCCGACCCATCAGCCGCCAGTAGCTCCATTTGACTCTTCCCATAAAACACCGAGGCCGGCCGTCCATGACCGGCCCCTGTACGCAACGGTCCAGTGTGCATCCGTGCACAGACCCCAAGGAATCACGTCGTGACGCCGGGCACGGGCGTAGACTGGCCTTGCGCCGTTTTCGAGGTTGCCTTGCGCCGAGCGCCCATGACGGCATCGATCAGATCGGGCACGATGCCCACGGCGTTCAGGCCCGTGGCCCCGGCCGCCACGTGCAGGCTGTTGTCCGGATTCATCGCGAGATATTCCCGCGTAAAATACTCGTAAATCGGGTAGGAGGGCCTGGCCAATTCTTTCGCCCGCCGCCGGCCGACGGCGTAGACGGGCTCGGGGTCCGGCGTGATCCGCAGCCAGGCCAGAAGCCCGCCCAGCAGATAGAACGCCGCCTGCCAGGCACTCGTCAGGCCGTCGATCGTCAACGCTGTGGGATCGAAAGCCGGGGCCGGTGGTGTCGCGTCAATGGTGGAAGTGTCCGGCCCCGGCCGTGAGACATCGTCGGCTTTACCCAGCTCCGCCGCGATCGCCTGCTGGAACTCACTCGGCGGGATCGCCGGCCGATCCGCGGGCGGCTCCTGTGTCACTCGCTGCGCTGCCGCCGCCGGCGGACGTGCCGGTTGCTTTCGCCTCGTGCGGTCCTTCGCCCCTTTCGTCCTTGCCATACTGTTCACCCCTTTGTTCTGCCATGCCGAGCAGATCGGCCCGGCCCTCGGCGATTGTCCTATCCACGGGTTGCCCGTCGTAATAGCCATCCACGTATGCGCCGCTGATCTGCCGGCGGATCCAGTGCACGATCATCCCTGCGACGACGCCCGCCGCGAACGCGGCGATTCCCCAGTCGAACTCATTCCAGTCATAAGTCCTCTTCATAGTCGTCATCCTCCAGCTCGGGGTCATCTTCGCGATAGGGATCGAGCGTTGAGTCGCCATCCGTATCATCATCATCGGCGGCCGGCTTGACCGGATCCGCCGGCGGGGCGGCGACTTTCGCTTTGAGGTCCTCGACGTCCTTGGCGAGCTTGTCGAAGTCGCCGACGCCGACCAGTTTGTGCTCGCCCGCGGCGAACTCGAACGTCCCGCCGCAGCTCGTGCACACGATCCTGCCTTTCGATCCGGCGGCCGCCGGCGTTCCGCAATTCGGACACTTCAATTCCGTTTCCATGTCATTCTCCATTCCTGTTTCGTTCCGAGATCTCCAGCTCCTCGATCCGGGCCTCCAGCGTCTGCAGCCGATTATCTTGATTCCAGGCGAGGAGCTTCCACTGCTCCTTCAGCTCATCGAGCTTCTCTTGGATCTTCTCTTCGATCTTGTGGATGTGCCGGTCCAGGTCATCGACACTTTTGACCAGGCCCGCGATTTGAGAGATCGCCGGGTACTGCCCCGCCTTTTCTTGCCTCGGTTGTGGCATCGTGACTCCTTTCAATAATCCTTGCCCCACTCAAACAGATTCTGCACGCCCGGGTGGGGGCCCAGGCGTGTCGTCTCGAGCAATTCGTAACGCTTGACCTGCCGGCCACACTTGCGGCACAGCGGCTCCGCCGATCGCCACTGGGACAGGGGCACGGACCGCAGGCCGGTGTTGCGGTGCTCGCAGATCAGGTGCTGTGCCCTCCCTGGGTCCTCGACGTGGACCCGCTCCCCTCTCACGCTGGCATTCTCCGCGTCCGGCCCTCCCCGCCGCGGGTCCATCCAGAACCGGACACAATCCATCCCTGAACATCGATGTCACGCCCTAACCAAACTCTACTCTGTTTTCGCCAATTTCAAAACACGCTTCGCCTCCGCAACCGCTTTGGCGAGGATCTCGCGTCCGACCTTGCCAACGCCCTCTTTGTCCAGCGGGCTCAGTTCCACGCTATACACTTTTTCATAGTGGCTGTGTGACTGATTGAGCTTGCCCAGGTAGGTGATCGTGATCCGGTGGAAAAATGCCTTGCTCGTGCGGAATGCTTTGACCAGGCGTCGATTGCCTGGCACGCAGACGACGCTGCCATCATCGAGGACGATCGGATAGGTGCTCTCGCCGTAGCCGTTCTGGCCGTTGCATTGGCCCAACATGCCCGTGAGCTGCTCGCCCTGCCGCCAGAACCGATGGATGGTGAAGCCGTCGGGCGTGCGGTTGTGCGTCTCGAACCGCTCATTCGCGACCGTGGCTTCAGCGTACCGCTTCGCCTTGTCGAACGCCTCGGGATCGGCTGAATGCTTGGATGACTCCGCACGGATCTTCGCGGCGAGCTGCCGTTCGGCCGTGGACGGCTTGCTCTTGATCTGCCTGCGTGTTTCCGCCATACCGACACTCCGGATCGGTCACAGCGGTAATCGCCCATTAGACATGTTATGTTTCACTCGCCGGCCGGCGAGACGAAACGGGGCAACCCGCCATGTCCGAGAAAAACCTACTTTCCTTCATACTCCGACGCCAGCAGGCCGATGCCCGCCGCGTGCAAATCGAGCTGCATCGCGTCCAATCGCCGCCGCATCTTCCACGATTGACAAGCCAGGATTCCAACGGCAACGCCGAGCAGAAGCAAAACGACAGTCCCGAACACGTACAGCACCAGCAGCTCGTGCGAAAGAGCCGCCTGCTCCTTGAGCAGGACATTGATCTCCGTTTGGTGGAGCTGCACTGTTTGCGCCACTGTCTGGACGTCGCCTTTTGTCGCCGCGTCGTACGAGCTGGCGCCTGGGAGTTGCGCCAGGAACTTGAGAAGCTCTAAAGTGCCTTGAGCCATAAGAGAACCTCCGCTTGGATGATCGAGCCGTGGGATTGTGCTCTGCTGGTATGACATCCGATGCAGATCGCGTTATGTGCCAGGCCCGAACCATCGCACTTCCTGAACCGCAGCCCGCGCTAGCGGGCTCTTCAATCACCAGTCAGGCACAGCGCCCGACTCTGCTGGAGAGTCTACGGCCTGCCCCGGGCGTTGTCAAGAGTCTTTCGGCCGATAGGCCGATCCTATGGGACGGCGGGCGGCACAGCGGAGCGTGCCCGCCGTAGGGCATTCTTACCGTACGTAGTAGGTAAGAATGCCCGTCCTCCCGCCCACTAAAATACTCCCTTTTCCCTCTGGGTGCAAGAAAAAAACAGGGTCCAAAAAACTGCGTCACAGGGTCAAAAAAAAACTGCGGAATCGTCTCGCAACTATTACGGTGGACCGTGCGCTGCGCCGACTAATGCCGGTCCAGGTGCAGACTCTGCGATCTGATGGCCGGCCAGCAGGTCGCAGATCTCGTCACGGGAAAAGGTCCTGCCGGTCGGCAACGGGATATGATCGATCTGCCCACGTCTCGCGATGGACAGGTAAAGCGTATCATCCGCCTGGCAATAATCCAGGCGTGCGGCCGTCAGGCCCATCGATGCCGCCGCCCGCTTGAGAGCGGCCGGCGATCTGAGTAAAGCGTCCATGGCCATGGCCATTATAAATCCCTTCCCGACATCGGGTTATTTTTTCGCCATGTGGGTGTCGATCTTCTGCTCGATCCGGTCGAGCTGGGCCCGCACGGCGTCCAGCTCGCGGATCACCGTGTCCTTATCCGCCTTGCCCATCACGGCGGTCTGCATCCCCCGCACGTCCGCCTGGAGCGTCGCGAACGCGCACAGGCCGCCCGCCGCCATGGCCGCGATCGCTACGATTGTCCCGAGCTGCGTCTTGATCCACTCCATCGTTATGCTTTCGGCCGAAACCTGCCGCGTTACGCTTAGGTCGATCTTGGCGTAACGCACCAGGTGCGTTACGCTCTCCGCCGGTCCTGCGGGCCATAGCTGTAGGCGCCACGCCTGTGCCTGTACGCCCGCTGCCTACAGGCGCTGCAGCAGTAGTGCCGCTTGCGCTCGGCCGCTGGTATGTCCGTCCGGTACCAATGCGTCCGTTTCGTCGTCACCGTGTTCGAGCACCTTGGCCCATCGCACGGGAACTGTGTGCTGTACGACCATTCCAAATGATCCATCACTTGACGCCCTTGAGCTGGTCCACGATCGGATTGGCGCGGCGGTAGATCTCGCGGGCCTGCATCTGCCGATAGACGGCGTCCTTGACGGGGCCCGCCTGATCTGACGGCAGGCCCTCGACCGCCTGGACGATCGCCGCCGCCGTCCGCTTGAGCAGCCTGGCCCGGATCTGCTGCCACGTCGTAAACCCGACGGCGCCCAGGATGCCGATCAGCTCCAGGACCGCCCGGCCCTCGACCGGGATCAGCGGCCCCGCCGGCCCCTGGGCCGTCTCCCGGGCCGCCTGGGCGACGCGGTTGGCGTCGGCGACGGCCCTGTCGCCGGATGCGAGCTGCCGCTCGGTGCAGCCGGCAAACAGCATTGCCGCCGATACCACGAGCCAAACGAGCAAACCTTGCCTTTTCATGCCTTTTGCCCCTTTTACCGAAAATCCCGTTGCGCCACAAGCCCCACAATCGACGATCTCGCCTCGACCCGGCCCACAGCACCCCCGGATCGGACTTCCCCGGCGTCAGCGTCAGCGGGCCCGCCTGCGACGCCGTTTGGCGCGGCTGACGGCCCAGCCGCCGCGGACCTTGTAAACGCCGCGGCCGTGGGCCCGGCGCTTGGCGGCCGTCTTGGTCTTACTCACCTTCCGATGCGTTCGCCTCTTTGCCATTCCTGACCTCCCATCTTGACAAGTCACCGTTCGCCTGTTACAATTTCCTCAGTCGGGCAATCGCCCACGTGTTCCCTAACCTTCTCTGAGAGGATTCTCATGTCTAACAACGATTTTGTGTTCTGGGTGTCGCTCTGTCTGTTGGTCGTTGCGCTGCCCTGGCTTGTCGTCATCGCGATGATTTCCCACTTACGGCACATGCTCACACGTCTCCAACGATCAGTTGCCTCGCTTCGGAAGACCGAAGAACCAGGCGTAGGCCACGACGGCCGCGATTAACAAGAATGCGATGCTCGCGTTGCGGCTCGCCTGAGGCAGGGTCTCGGCCATCTCTTGTACCCAGTTGCCCACGCCGAGGATCTTGGCTTTGACCCACGCGACCTTCTCCGCCCAGACGATGCCGCTGGCCTTGACGTAGGCCGCGAACGTGGACAGGCTGGCGTAGCTGATCGGCAGGTGGCTTTCCCGCTGGGTGGCGCGGAGCGTCGCGTAGATCGAGAGCTGCCGGATGCTCCGCTTGAGGTCCTCGTTGTAGACGTCCTTGACCTCCGAGCCTTCGTAATTGAATCTCGGGTCCGCCCAGATCGCCTGCTTGAGTGAGTGGATGACCTGATCGACCTGCGCCTGGCTGTCGATCAGGACCTCGTAATCGATCCTCACCGTCTCGCCGGGCAGGATGCTGTCGGGTATCCGTACATCAGCCATAGATCAGTCCTTGTCCGTCTTGCGGACGAACTCCACGTCCACCAGGTCGCCCGGGGCGAGCATGTCATTCGGGATCTGGATTGCCATGCGTCACCTCTACTCGAAAGTCGGCGTGCAGTTTTTCTCGATGATCTCCCAGACGCCGGCCGCCACACACATCAGCGTCACGGCGTCGCCGACGTTGTCGAGCTGCATGTACTTCCCGGCCCCGGTGCCGCCGCGAATGCTGTCACTGGCGTCCGGATCGATCCGCACGATCTGCGCGGCGATCCGGATGAAGCCGAACATCATGCCAACGGTGCTATCCAGCAGGGTGAATGTGATCATGGCACCGGCGGAGGCGTTGCTGAATCGTTTGCCGATGTCGCCGACGACAACCGGGTAGTCCGCCGTCTTTCCGATCGCCCCGGGGCGCGTGCCGGTCGCGATCCAGTTGCCGGGCGCACCCGTCGCCGAGCAACGCCAGGCGACGGCCGTCCCAGCCATCGGATCGTCACAGAGGACCTCCTGACCCCTCACGTGGTTGCCCGCCGCCGGCGGCAATCCCGCCACCGGCTTGTCGAGCCATCGCAGGCTGTTGTGGACGCCGCCGCCGCTGGAGCGGGTGTCGACGATGTCCGTCGTACAGGTCTCGAACCGCAAACGGGCGGTGCCCGTGCGATCGCCCCCGTTGGTGATCTCGATGCCCGTCGTCGCCCCCAGGATCATGGCGTCAATTGAATAATACCTGGTGGCACCGGCCGTGCCGTCGCCCACCTTGATCCCCGTCTGATACGTAGCGAGGTTAGAGAGGGCGATCCGCTGGTACGACCCTATCAGTTGCAGCCCGATCCCGCCGGCGATACTGCTGCCTTCAACGTGCGTGCCAAATATGCAGGCGCCGGACCGCATGATGAATCCGCTCCCATACGCCAGGCCGCCGCCGAACATTTTGAACCGGCCGTCCAGGGCCCATTGCGGGCCGATATCGTTGCCCCATGCGTAAAAATCATAGAGATACACCTGATCCGGCGTCGTCAGCCCGTGAGACGCAGCCGTCGTGTGGATCATCCCGGTAGTACCGCAGAGTCTGCTCGAGCCGCCGTGGAACCGCACATCGAAGCAGTTGCCCAAAAACTCCACGTTGTGGTCCGTATAGCCGGTGACGTGAACATTCGAGAACACGAGATCTCGGACGGGCCCCCGCGTCCCGCGCAGGGTCGTCGAGCCGTCGATGAGCATTCCACGGCCGGCCCCCGCGTTCGGCCGGAGCAGGAAATTCTTGAGCCGCAGGCCCTCGACAAACTCAAACCCGGTCTCCACGACGATGCTCGCCGCCGAGCCTCCGATCATGATGGCCGGGTCCGAGGCTCCGGAACTCAGGAGCGTGACGTTGGAGGCGTAGGTGTTCCAGCGATTGCGGACCGCTTCGCCCGCCCCGCCGAAAATCAATGGATTGTCGAACACGAGCTGGCTGAACAGGTACGTGCCCGCCGCCAGGTGAACCGTGCCGTAGTGGCCCCCCTGGACGATCGCGGCCTGGAGTGCCGCCGTGTCATTGGCTGCACCATTGCCCACGGCACCCCACCAATGGGCCCAGGCCTCGCCGACGTTTGTGAACGCCACGGCCCCCGTGCCTACGCAGGCCCAGGCCTGCTGCCGGGCGGGACATTGCACGTGCTCGGGGGAATAGATCGTCAGCGTCACACCGTTGTTGATCGTGATGACGGCACCCGGCTCGAAGATAAACTGGATACCGTCACCGCAGGCGGTGTTCGCGGAGCACACGCAGTTGGCGTCCACGTGGACGATGTACGGGCCCGCCCCGAGCGCCGCAATCATCGCATCGAGGTCATGCGCGTAATCGCTCGTGTGCTTGACCGGCCATTTCGTCAGGACGCCCAGGGCCGTTGCAGTCGCCGCCGGCGGCAGGGTCTGCATGTACGCCGAGAAGTTGAGATCGGCCATGCCCTGCGCATCGTTGACGTGCAGGAGCCAGCCGAGTCCCCAGGGGGTCGCGGGCACGGCCAGCGTGTTGCGGTTCGACCCAGGCACTATATCTCCTTCCCATTGACCACTTCCAGGGCATCGTTCCCGCAGGCGAACACCGCGTGCTTGGCCCGGTCCGAGTACCAGATGCCGCCCGGATACAACACGAAGAATTTATCGACAGCCGTACACCGTGCAGCCGTGATGCCGAGATAAACATATCCGCCGTTGGTCTCCGGGGCCGTGATCTCGATCTCCGTGCGGGCGGGGTTCGCCGCAAATACCTGCAGGCCAGGCCCCGGCGTGATCGGAACCAGAAGATCGGCCAATTGAACCGGCGCCGCCCCGCCGGCGATCTCCTGCTCGATCGCTGCCGCGCTTGCCGCCAGGGCGGCCATCAGGGCATTGTCGCGGAGGTCCACTACGATCGCTTCCGATAGGTACAAGATGACGGTCGCCGCCACAGCGCCGATGTTGTGCAACATGAAGTGATCGTATCTGCGCTCCCCGCAGTCTATCTGGATGCCGTTGACAAGCTGCTGCTCGTTGTCGTCCTGGATGGACAGGGCGACTGTGGACGCGGAGATCCCGACGACCGTGATATATCGGCCGTAGGACCCGATCCGCTCCCGGCCGCCGGCCGGGATCGTGCGGGCGACGTACTTCGGCGTGAGATTCGCTGTCACGTTCCCCATGTCACGACCTCCTCGATTTGATGACGGCCAGCACGACGACGGCGATCACGGCGTACGGGATGTATCGGGTGAGGTCTGTCGCCTCGCCCGTCCGGGCGGCCGTCGCCGCCGACAGCGCCGACTGCGCGAAGTCGCCGACCTTGGCGAGCTGTGCGCTGGCCAGCGTCCCTTGCTGCTGGAGCAGTCCGAGGACGTCCGGGCCGGTCATGCCCGTCCGGAATTTGGCTCCGGCCAAATTGAGACTGACGCGGCCGTAGTCGCCCGCGGACACGCCGATGGATCCCGGCTGCGTCGTTACACCGCCGGGGCCCGCGATCTGCCCGGCCACGGCTTGAGACAGGTCGGTGCGGAGGTCTTTTTGGATCGTGAGCGTCGTGCTCTTACTGCCCATGGTTCTTTCCTCCCAGCAGTAGCAGCGCCGCCAGAATGACGACGGCGATCAGCCACGGCTCGATCCCCTTGCTCATCTGGCCACTCGTGAACGTGCTTGTCGCCGACGACGTGGCCGTGCTGGGCCCCTCCTGCCCGCCGCCGAGGGCGCTACCCAGACCACCCCCGCCTCCCAGCACACTACTGGCTGCGCTCAACAGTCCAAGCATGATTGCACCCCTATTTGAGCAGTTTGCGGGCGATCAGCAGGCCCAGACCTATGAGGACCAGCGTGCCCATGCCGCCGCCCTGGGCAGGGCTCGTGCCTGACGTCTGCGAGATCGGGGGGATGGCCCCGCCCGTCGTCGTGGCGGCGATCGGCGGGGTCGCCGTCGAGGGGTGCAGCGACCGCTGGATGCGGTCCCAGGCGTCCATCGACTGGTTGATCAGCGTGCCCGCGTTGGCGACGCCGGCGTTGATGTCTTCCATGGACAGACCCATTTCAGACTCCTTTCACAAACCGCGAAACTTGAGAGCTCTCAGTTTGGCGATTGCTGAACTTGCCAGCAATTACTCGCGGACGTGATCCCACACCTCTTCGGTGAGCAGGACCGTGCCGGCGCCGGGGGCGGCCGCCGTGGTCTGGTAATTGAAGATGAGCTTGGACAGTCCGTGGAACGGCAGATTGCTGTGCAGGTCGTTGCCGAGGTCGAACGGGATCACGTTGTACGTGGCCACGGGCGTTCGGCCGGCCTGGTCCATCATGATCTGGAGCGTGTTCCACTCGAGATCGCGATAGAGGTACCGGGTATCGGCGAGGACGTCCACGTGGCCGATCACGGCGGCATTGACCATAGTCACCGAGAGCAGACCGTAGCCCGTGCGGGGCAGGTCCTGAATCAGGTTGTCGCCAATGGCCATCAGGTCCCGCGTGGTGCGCAGCCGGCGGATGTGCATACCGGTCGGCTCCTGCGGGTAGATGTCGGTCACGACGTGGACCTCGGCTGCCACGGCAGTGGCCACGCCCGCGGTCATCGTGACCTCGACGCTCAGGGTGTTGTAGGGGCCCACGCCCGGGACGCCGTTGGATTTCAGCATGCCCAGGGCAGCGCCCCGCCGTTGGTCCCAGATCGGCAGGTTGAAGTTCATGCACGAGATCGGGATCACGCCCAGGGGCGCAGCCATCGCGCCAAACTTGGCGTAGTGGAATAGGTATTCGTCCAGGGCCTGCGTCGCCGTGCGGTCGAAGATCAGGTCTCCGTTGAGCCACATCCGGACCGTCGCCACGTCTGTGATCAATTGCGCCCGGGTCAGCGGGACGCCCACGGCCGCGCGAAAGTACAGCATGATCTCGTGCACATTGTCGCCGGTCGGGATGATGAAATTGTTGACGGCGTTGACCGCCACGCTGGCGAGGTTGCCCCAACGCCAGGTCGAGAGGATGGTCGGGATCGGTGCTGATTGTACTTCTGGCATGTGTAATCTCCTGATTCAGATCGTTGTTTGCGTTGAATTGACAGTCTCGATCTGCGGAGACTACACGTTCGGCAAGTACGGGCTGATGGAGGGCGGCACATACGCCATAGCCACCCGGCTCACCAGCTTGATCGCGACCAGTGCGACGAAGACCTTGACGATCGTGGTGGCGCTGGGAATGTACTTCTTCCAGCCCCGTTCTCCCTTTGCCATGTTCGGCCCCTTTCGATGAACGTCCATGTTCCAAGGTGTCGGGCCGCGTGGGGAGCCGTATGTCGGGTACGCGCAATCCCGCACGCGTACCCGACGTTTCGATTTCAAAGTTCATCTATGCGCCATCCTTGGCTGGGGTGTTATAGACAAAATATAAATATTTTTCAGTGGGGCCCGGACGCGGTCAGCCTCTGTGGTGCGGTTCAGAACATCACTTGTCCGGGCCCCGGAGCTCGAAAAGCCGGCAGTCGAAGGTCGAGAGCGTTCCGTCGTCAGGCGGTTCGGCCGCCGGCACGAATCATTGAGTCTTCGCTCCTCCTCTTTCTCTTTCCTGGATCGCCTTATCTGTCAGGCGCGCCTGTTGGTCGATGATGGCTCTCCCGGTCGGCTCCGCTTGATGGACCTGCCCCCGTTTTTCGAGCGAGTAGATCTGCTCCGCGTGCAGATTCACGGCAGCCCGCAGCTCATCCAGCTCGTCGACCTTCGCGTACCGGGCGTCGTGGTTACCGATCGCCTGGTGCACCTCCGTGAGCTGCTTGAAGACGGCCACGCTGATCGCGGACTGGTCATGGCGGTACTGCCTGATCGTGCTCGCGATGATCTCCAGCTTGCGATGGAGCTGCTCAAGCTCCAGGGCCCCGGCGGCGTTCGCCGGCGCTGCCTGGTCTGCTATAGATGGTTCAGCCGTCGCAGAGGAAACCGGTTTCTGGACGTCATTGCGCCCCTTGAGCAGCTCCAGCAAGTCCCCCACGCCCGCGACAAGCGCCCCCAGCGTCTCCGTCATCTCGGCCATGGTCATGCACTGGACGGCAGCCGCCGCCTGCGCGACGGCGACGCTGGAATTGGCCATCGCGTCGCTCGCTCGAAGTGCTTGAATGGTGCCCCTGATCTCCTGCGCATCCGGTAATTGCGACATTATAATCTCTCTTTCTCCGGGCCCGTGCCCGGTATGCCCCTGCCCATCTTCGCGTTGACGATCTTTCCCACCACGCGATCTACGCTGCAGCCGAAGAACGCGCACAGGATGCGCAGGTCCTCGCACGTGATCGCGTCGAGTGTGATCTGATCCTTGATGTACTCACGATAGAAGCCCGACGTCGCCGCGTCGCCCGTCGGCGGCAGGATCTTCGCAAGAACCCTCGCGGCGTGCTCCGTAATCCCCGTCTCCATCAATCGGCTCTTGCCCGTCGGCAGCGATCCCTGCGTCATGGCTGATCTCCTTCCACGACCGGCGGGGCCGGCCAGGCGTAGAATGCGATCCCCTCGAACTGCCAGGCCTCGGGCCAAGTCCGCACGACGTAGTCCCGCTCGACCTCGCTGATCGTGTAGAAGTGGTTCTCGAATTTCGGACTCCAGAACCTGTATACCGGCCGGCAGCCCGCCGGCGGCGTGTCCAGGATGACCAGCGGCGTGGCATCCGCCGTCTGGCGGACCGCGGAATACAGCACGACGAGCAGGACGCA
>Ga0315289_10008850_pt1 | contig 14532 bp, 13 predicted proteins | sample YL17G11_40_MG_FD_203452 | JGI IMG/M metagenome (GOLD analysis project Ga0315289, IMG submission 203452) | Sediment microbial communities from Yellowstone Lake, YNP, Wyoming, USA - YL17G11_40 | ecosystem: Environmental > Aquatic > Freshwater > Lake > Sediment | place: USA: Wyoming | collected...
TTGGGGGGATAAGCAAATGTGGGGGTCATCGTTCACACCTCGAGAATTTTCTCGATTGTTACCAATTCTTCTTTTGAGAAGGATAGATTGTTCAGCGCGATGAGATTATCTTCCAATTGCCCGACGCTGCTCACCCCGATTAGCGCTGAGGTGACCTGCGGTTTGCGTAGCACCCAGGCCAGCGCCATTTGGGAAAGCTTTTGGCCGCGCCGCTGCGCAATCTCATTCAGTTTGCGTACTTTTGGCAGGTTTTCCTTAACGGTATCGGGGGTCAGCCAGACACGTTCCGTCTTGCTGGCGCGCGCCCCGTCGGGGATGCCAGTCAGGTAGCGGTTGGTCAGCTGACCCTGGGCCAGCGGCGAAAAAACGATGCAGCCGATGCCCTCTTCTTCCAGCACATCCAGCAGGCCGTCCTCCACCCAGCGGTCGAGCATACTGTAGCGCGGCTGGTGGATCAGACAGGGCGTGCCGAGGTCGCGCAAGATTTTAGCCGCCTGGCGAGTCTGTTCCGGCGAGTAGTTCGAGACGCCGACGTAGAGCGCTTTGCCCTGGCGCACGGCCGCTTCGAGAGCGCCCATGGTTTCTTCCAGCGGCGTCTCCGGGTCCGGGCGATGACTGTAGAAGATGTCCACATACTCCAGCCCCATCCGTTTGAGGGATTGGTCGAGGCTGGCCAGCAAATACTTGCGCGAGCCCCATTCGCCATAAGGGCCGGGCCACATGTCGTACCCCGCCTTAGTCGAGATGACCAATTCATCACGGTAAGGGGCAAAGTCCTGCTTCAACAGTTTGCCAAAGGTCTCCTCGGCCGAGCCGGGCGGCGGACCGTAGTTATTGGCCAGGTCGAAGTGCGTCACGCCCAGGTCGAAGGCTCGCCGGGCGATGGAGCGCCCATTCTCAAGTACATCCAGCCCGCCGAAGGTGTACCACCAGCCAAGCGAGATGGCTGGCAGCTTCAATCCGCTGTGGCCAGTGCGATTGTATTTCATGCTGTCATAACGGTTTGCAGAAGCGACGTACATCGTACCTCCTTATAATCAAAACTGGTATGGCTGCCTCCTGGATTTACTCGAATTTTAGACTCAATCTGGCTCTCAGTTTTTCATTCAGGGAAGCTATAAATTGTCCCTTGCCAGGAAGACCTGGATTGGTGCGCATTGCCTGATAAATTTCATCCACACTTACAGATACAAAGCGGGTAGCGTTGAGTGAAAGTTTGTTCCCTGTGAAAGAGAGTTCTTGTAAACCAAAACGGGAAGCGTGCGTTTCTGAAACCCCCTCCTGCTTTAGGCCATAACGTTTGATTAGGTTTGCGTAAACGTATTCCTGGATGATCCAATAAGATTTGATACCCCAATTTTCGTATACGATGCCTTTATTGAATAATTGTGTAATGGAACGCTTGATCGTGTCGTAAGTATTAATGCCAAAATTATAGGTCTTGTTGAGAAGATCCGAGCCTGCAACAAAATCTTTGAGACCTCGAACGAGAGGGCCGGTCCCTGTAGTTGAATCGGATTGAAACTCAATCGGGATATAATCATCTACTTCGGCTTTCATCGGTTTATGACGTACAAGCACGAAATCTATTGTCCCGACATTTGGTTATTTGACTTCGGAAAATAGTACGAGGTTTGCAAAATCGCCAAAGTAATGGAGTGCAATATTCTCCAAAACGCGAGGAATGCCTTCCAGCGTGCCTCTTTCTTCAAATCGGCGAGGACAAATTGTATAAAAGCCGTTCCCATGTTCAACTGTACAAACGCCAAATGGATAATCTATCAAGCGACTTCTTTTGCTGCACAGACGATCCGTAAAAGGGCACCAATGTTTCTTGCGCGCCTGTTTTGCTTCTAATGAAACATCGTTGAAATGGTAGCCGAATATTTCTGCGGGGCGGTTGCCTTTATGGTTGGTCATGGATTTCTCCCTTGTATCAGATGCTTCCAGGTTTTCCGTACTTCATCAGGCTGATAATCACTTTGCAAAAGCCATCCCAATGCAAATGCGCATTGGCGGCAAAATGTCTCACTGTCACGGGTGTCTATTCTTTCTAAAGCAGGCCATGTGCGGCCAACAAATTGACCATCACGAGCCAGCACAAGGATTGAATCATGCTTTATTGCATTTAGGTTTTGTATGTGAATTGAAATTGGATTTTCCGAGAATAGCACGTAGGTATTTACCAAACGGAAGCCAGCCGATTTCAAGGCAATGGTCAGTTCTGCCCAGGCATTTCCATCCCAATGATGGAATGTAAAAATCATCCTTCCTGAGTCTAATTTTAATACTCGCCCACATTCCTTGAAAACGCCCGAAAGAACTGTCACATATTGTGTATCCAAACCATTATTTCTCGTGGCAACAGCGCTCCGGGTTTCATCGTAGATCCAGTCTATCTCATCAGGCAACAGACGAGACAACCAGACACGGAAGAAGGCAGCCAGATTGCTGTATTGCACGCTGTCGTAGTAAGGTGGATCGGTCACAATAAAATCAATAGATTTATCTTCTATTGGCAATTGCCTTGAATCACCATGAATCAGGAGAAATTTCTGGCTCCCCATTTTCAACTCAAACTGGTCAGCGGCCTCCGTGCCGCCATCGAATTCACCGGGAATCTTGCACAGATGCGCTTTCCCTTTACCGTCAATCTTCCTTTCTACTGGTACTACTGCCCACTGGCGACCCCGTTCAAGACGGCCGTTGAACAATGCCTGTAAATTTCCAGAAGTTTTTTGTGGGTTGACCGGATTATTCTCCGCGGCGGTGTAAGGGAAGATGTAAGCGTGATGTGAAAAAACGTGTTTGATGGCTCCCGGCCGGTTTTGCGCCCATCCCTTGTAGCCGCATAGCAAAGCATTGAACTCCAAAGAAGTAGATATAAGCAATGCAAGGTTCAACCGGAGCGAGCCATTGTAATTCTTAAGAAGGTGGATTGCTTTGTCTAAATACAGAAGTTGCCGTGAAGTAAATAAATCCAGATAGGATGAGATGTTTCGTTTCAGCAGATCCCCCGATTTTGGGCCATCCTGAATAGCAAAATTTGCAATAATTCCAAAATCCAAGTTCTCGCGTAAATTATCCGCTTGCTTTAATCTATCCAAATCTGATTGCTCCGGAGAATGGAACAAGAAACCATGTTCCGGGCAATTGACTGCGATTGCGATGGGCGTGTAGCGTTTATAGTAAGGAATATCCAATAATTCTGAATACTTTTGCCCGCATTTTTCGCATGATTTTTCATCTCTCGTGATCAAGCGAATTGGTTTTGCGGAGCCTTCCGGTTCGGCATCCGTATCAGTGATGTTCCAAGTATTCGGCCAAATACGGATAATCCGGCCCGATTCGTGGCGTAGATCAAACTGGTCAAGTTGGACAACTTCACCGCAGGCGCAGCGCTTACGCGAGCCATAAAGAGTGTATTGGGCGTCTATCTTCCTGACGCATATAGGACACTCCGTCTGAAAAAATTTCCCAATCTGGGAATATAACTCATCGAAAAACTGATGAAATGCCGTACGCAGTTCTCTAAGTGCAAGCGGAGCCAACGAAGCTCTTGCTTGCACGATTGGTATTGGGTCAATATCTGCTCCAATGACATTTGCTCCCAAGCGGATTGCCTCATGTAAAGTGGTTCCTCCACCCATCATTGGGTCGAGAACGATTTTTCCTTCCAACCCTTTGGGAGCGTAATAATCGCGGCGATTGTGGTCAGGAATAAATTGCTTAAGAATGGTGCGAAATGTAGAACCGCAGCGTCTTGCCCACCATTTGTGCAAATAAGTATTTGGCCGGAAAAGGTGTTTATTATATACTTCCAATCGCGACAAAGTATCGGCAAACTCTTCTGGAAAAACCGAATCAATGGCATATTCCCCCTCTTTTAGTAGATTATCTTCCACTGACGTTGGGAGGATGTAATCAAAGGCCAGTTGTCGAGTCTCGCGAATGCTTTTAGGGGCCATATTCTTGATTTTACTCCCACTTCCACTTTTTCATCTCTTCCATCGCCTCACGCGCCGTCAGGTCCAGTTGCAGCGGCGTGATGGACACATAACCGGCCTTGAGGGCGCCGTAATCCGTCCCTTCTTCGGGGATGCCGGTCGGGAGGTCACCACCAATCCAATAGTAGGGACGGCCGCGCGGGTCACGGCGGGCATCCAGCGCATCGCGGTAGACGCGCAGCCCCTGGCGGGTGACCATGAAGCCCTTAAGTTCTTCCAGTTTTAAATACGGTATATTGACGTTCAGCAGCACCCCCTCAGGCAATCCTTTGGCCAGAACCGTCGCCGCCACTTGGCGCGCCACCTGCGCCGCCGCGCTGTATTCCAACACGCCATGGAAATCATCCGGCGCGTTCAGCGAGACGGCCATACCCGGCACGCCGCCGATGACCGCCTCCATGGCCGCCGTGACCGTGCCGGAGTAAGTCACGTCGTGGCCGATATTCTCGTGCGGGTTGATGCCGGAGACCACCAGATCAATTTTTTCTTTCACCAATCCCAATAAAGCCAGCGCGACACTATCCGACGGCGCGCCGTCTGTCGTCAGGGCAGGCGTCCCATCCGCCAGAGTCACCTCACGGGCGCGCAGCGGATGGTCCATCGTCTTGACGTGCCCCGAAGCCGACCAATTGTGGTCCGGGGCGAAGACCGTCACCTTGCCCAACGCCCGCATTTCCTGCGCCAGCGCCAGCAGGCCGGGCGCCTGCACACCATCGTCGTTAGTGACCAGAATGTGCATCATGTCCTCGTATGGATAGTAGCCATAACATCGCAGAGTTTAATCCCGGCCATTGATAAACGCTTCGGTCTTCTCACGGCAGACGTCGTCGCGGAATTGCTTGGGCGGGGTTTTGAAGAAGTAGGACGATGGACCAACGATCGGTCCGGAAAGGCCACGCTCGAGGGCCAGTTTGGCGCAGCGGATGGCGTCAATCACCACACCGGCGGAGTTGGGACTATCCCACACTTCCAGCTTGATCTCGACGTTAAGCGGCACGTCACCGAAGGTAGTCCCTTCCTGGCGGATGTAGCACCACTTCCGGTCGGTCAGCCACGGCACGTGGTCCGAGGGGCCGACATGGATATTACCCGGATCCAGTTGGTAGGGGATCATGCTGGTGACCGCGCCGGTTTTGGAGATTTTCTTGGATTCCAGGCGCTCGCGCTCCAGCATGTTCAGGAAATCGGTGTTACCGCCGAAATTGAGCTGGTAGGTGCGGTCAATGCGCACGCCGCGGTCCACAAACAAACTGGCGAGCATACGATGCAGGATGGTCGCGCCGACTTGGGATTTAATGTCATCGCCCAGAACGGGCAGGCCGGTGTCCTTGAAGCGTTTGCCCCAGTACTCGGACGAGGCGATGAACACCGGGATACAGTTGATGAAGGCGCAGCCTGCTTCGAGGATTTGCTCCACGTACCACTTGGTCGCCATCTCCGAGCCGACCGGCAGGTACGAGACCACCACATCGGTTTTCGTGTCTGTGAGCAGCTTGACGATATCGGCGGTCGGGCCGGGGGCTTTGGTGATCACCTGTGAGAGGTATTTGCCCAGTCCGTCGTGAGTCATGCCGCGCACCACCGGGACGTTCAGCTTCGGCACATCGCAGAATTTATAGGTGTTATTTGGCTCAGCGTAGATGGCCTCAGCCAGATCCTTGCCGACTTTGGTGGCATTGATGTCAATCCCGAGCGTAAATTCAATGTCGCGGATGTGGTAGCCGCCCAGGTTGACGTGCATGATACCGGGCACGCTGACGTCGTCGGCCGCATTCTTGTAGTACTCGATCCCCTGGACGAGCGACGAGGCGCAGTTTCCTACACCAATAATCGCCACACGGACTTTCTTTCTACTCATATTTTTCTCCTTTATAAAAATGAGTCCACTGCAAAAAGGTCTTTAAATACAAAGGACACAACGTACACAAAGGTTTGAAGATGAAGGCTTTTCCTTCGTGTCCCTTCGTGACCTTTGTGTTTAGGTGGTTTTTGCAGCGCAGTCAAAAATACAAATTCTTTATCACAACGCTCTTGCCGATAAGTCACACTGGCTATAACGCGGGTGCTGCGTTCGTTGCAGTACATGTGCTGCGTTCGTTGCAGTATAATCGCATCACTCATGAATCCGGAAACAGCTTTGTCTTTGGCTGAACGCATGCAGCGCCTGGAACGTCTCCTCGAGACCAGCCTCACGTTGAGTGCCTCTCTGGACCTGGAACCATTCCTGCACTCGCTCATCGCTGCCGCCAGCGAACTGACCGGCTGTGAAGCGGCCTTCATCCTTGAGGCGGAGGAAGATGGGGAGCAATTGCACTTCCTGGCCTTGCCCCGCTTCCACCGCGGTGTATTTAAGTCAGTCAAGGTCCCGCTGCAGACCAGCGTGGCCGGCTGGGTGTTCGAGAACGGCCAACCAGCTGTCGTCCCGGATGTGACGGCGGAGCCCCGCCACTTCAAGGGCGCCGACCAGGCCACAGGCTTCGTCACCCGTTCGCTGATGGCGGTCCCTGTCATCTACCAGGGCGAGAAGCTGGGTGTGCTGGAAGTGATCAACAAGACAGGCGAAGCCCATTATACCGAAGAAGACCTCACAATTCTAGAAACTCTGGCCTCACAAGCAGCAATTGCTATCCAGAATACGCGTCTGATGAACAAGATGCAGAAGTCGCTGGACGAAGCGGCCCAGCTAGAACGGATAAAAAGTGACTTCAACGCAATCGCCTCCCACGAATTGCGTACACCGCTCAGCCTCATTCTGGGGCATGCCACTTTCCTGCGTGAAGTCGTCCAGCCCGATTATCAGGCTCAGGTGGACATTATTATACGTAATGCCATGCGGCTCAAAGAAATAATAGATAGCATTGCCAATATAGATAGTGGCATGGCTAGCCTGCGCGCCCGCATGACCTCCGTCAAACGCGTCGTCGAAGAAGTAATGGGTTTATTTCACCAGGAGGCGCATAGAAAGCGCGTCACCCTGCGCTCCGATATAGGCCAGGGCGACCTGCTGGTGGAAGGCGACGCATCCAAGATTTCCATTGCCCTCAGTAATCTGGTTAAAAACGCCCTACTTTTTACCAACCCGAATGGGCATGTATCCATCATCGCTGAACAGATTCCTGGATATGTCAAAGTCTCGGTCATTGACGATGGGATCGGTATTCCACCGAAAGATCTGTCACATATCTTCGAACGCTTCTACCGGGTCGAATCGCACCGGACCCGCAAACACGGCGGTATGGGGCTTGGCTTGTCCGTCGCCAAAGTCATGGTTGAATTGCATGGTGGACGCATCTGGGTCGAAAGTGTGGAAGGCAAGGGGAGCAACTTCACTTTCATTTTGCCCGCCAACTCCGGCCAGGCGGATGCTGCCAGCCGTGTCTTTGTTGCCTGAAACGCATGGAACCTGCCTTCGTCCTCGCCGGACGTTTACAGCGCGACTATCTGCTGCCCCCTACGGGCCATCCCCTGATTGACGTGCCGGGAGGTAATCTGTTGTATGCCGCCGCCGGGCTGGGAGTCTGGGACAGCCGCGTCGGTTTGCTGGCACGTGTCGGCGAAGATTACCCACACGAATGGTTACGCTCCTTTGATAAGCGCGGCTGGGACACGCGTGGCATCCGCATCCTGGCTGGAGCCCTTGACCTGCGGAATTTCCAGGCCTGGCTCGATCTCCAGACCGTCCAGCACGCCAATCCGGTAGCGCACTTCGCCCGCCTGGGCCTGCCCTTTCCCAAGTCGCTGCTCGGCTACCAGCCACCTGCCGAGACCGATGAGGACCGCAGGACTGCTCACCCCGCCTCGCCGCGTCCGGATGACATCCCATCGGACTACCTGTATGCTCATGCTGTTCACCTGTGTCCGCTGGATTATGCCACAGCCGGGCGCTTGCTCTCCACCTTCTGGCAGGCGAACGTCACGTCCCTGACCCTGGACCCGGCCGCCACTTACATGACCGGCACCGCCTTTGACGATGTGCGCACCATGCTGCATGGGCTGACGGCTTTCCTGCCTTCCGAGGGGGAATTGCGCAGCCTCTTCTGGGGTCGCACCGACGATTTGTGGCAGATGGCGGAAGCCTTGGGAAGCTTTGGCTGCGAATTTATCATCGTCAAGCGCGGGGCGCACGGTCAGCTGCTTTACGATTCCATATCAAAAAAACGATGGGAAATCCCCGCCTACCCGGCTCACTTGGCCGATCCAACCGGGGCAGGCGATGCCTTCTGCGGTGGATTCCTGGCAGGCTATCACAAGACCTTTGACCCCCTGCGCGCCGTCCTGTACGGAAGCGTATCCGCTTCTATGACCATCGAAGGCAGCGGCGCATTCCACGCCTTAGATGCCTTGCCCGGCCTGGCCCAGGCACGCCTGAATTCGCTGGCCGGGATTGTGCGAAAGGTGTAGGGGCAGACCTGCCTGTACCCCGAAGGGGCACGTGTCTGCCCAGGGCGGACACATAGGTCCGCCCTTACAAAAGGGTATGAACGATTTACTGCTTCTTGCATAAACATCTGAATTTGTTCCTATCGAATTATTCTTAGATTACGAGATTTTGGCTCAAATATTTATGCAGTACCCTGTGATTTCCCGCCTGCTCGATCTGGCAATTACCATCCAGCAAATCCCCGCCCCGACATTCCACGAAGCGGAACGGGCCGCGTTTGTGCGCAGTTGCTTTGCCGAGGAAGGTCTGGCGGAGGTGGAGATTGATCCGGTAGGGAATGTCTATGCTTGTTTGAAGAGCGCCAGACGTCAACCGTTCACTATCAACCGGCCACTGGTGGTGAGCGCCCACCTGGACACGGTCTTCCCGTCCAGCGTGGACCTGCGCTACGAGCGCGAGCCGGAGCATATCCTGGCTCCTGGCATTGGAGATAACTCGTTGGGCGTGGCTGGGCTGATCGGCCTGATCTGGATGATACGCAAACGCAAGATAACTTTGCCCGGCGATTTATGGCTTGTTGCGAATGTCTGCGAGGAGGGACTGGGAGACTTGCGCGGGATGAGAGCTTTGGTGGACCGCTTCGGGCACTGCCGTGAGCAATCGGCCGAACGGTCCGATCCGCTGGCATATCTCGTCATCGAAGGAATGGCGCTGGGACAGGTATACCACCGCGGGCTGGGCGTTCGCCGTTACCGCATCACCGTGCGGACCTCTGGCGGCCACTCGTGGATTGACTACGGCCAGCCTTCCGCCATCCACGAACTGACGGCCATCTCAACTCGCATTGCGGCGTTGGAGCTGCCGCGCTCGCCGCGCACCACGCTGAATGTCGGCGTTATCTCCGGCGGGTCGTCGGTCAACACCATCGCCGCCGAGGCCATGTTGGAACTGGACCTGCGTTCCGAGGATTCGCAGGCGCTGGAAACGCTGGTCGGGCAGGTGGAGCAAATCACCCACTCGGCAGAAAAGCCGGGAGTGACAATCGAATTGGAAGTCATCGGCCAGCGGCCTTCGGGCGAGCTCCCGGCGGATCACCCGCTGGTGAAACTCGCTCAAGACTGCTTGCGCGCAGTAGGCAGCGAACCGCACTTGAACATCGGCTCGACGGATGCCAACCTGCCGCTCAGTCGCGGCCTCCCGTCTGTAGCAATTGGCCTGACGACCGGTGGCAGAGCGCACACCGTGCACGAGTTTATGAATATTGCCCCACTCGAAAACGGGGTGGAGCAATTGATCAGGCTGGTAAGCAAGGTCTGGGATCAAATATGAACGAAATCTGCTCCCTGCAGCGGGAGCAGATTCTGAATTTACAGAGTACTGCGTAAATATTTGAACCATATCGGTCCTACATGTGCCGGACGATGGCCTCGCCGAACTCCGAGCACTTGACCTCGGTGGCGCCGTCCATTAACCGCGCAAAGTCGTAGGTGACGGTCTTGGCGTTGATAGCGCCTCCCATGCCTTTGAGGATCAGGTCGGCAGCCTCGCTCCAGCCCATGTAGCGCAGCATCATCTCACCCGAAAGGATGACCGAGCCGGGATTGACCTTGTCCAGGTCGGCGTATTTCGGCGCGGTACCGTGCGTGGCCTCGAAGATGGCATGGCCGGTCTCGTAGTTGATGTTTGCGCCGGGGGCAATCCCCATTCCACCCACCTGGGCGGCCAGCGCGTCGGAGAGGTAGTCGCCATTCAAATTGGGCGTCGCCAGCACGTCGAATTCGCGTGCCCGCGTGATGGTCTGCTGGAAGACAATATCGGCAATCGTATCCTTGATGAGCAGTTTCGACTTCCACTTCCCGTCGCCGTGCGTGGGCCAGAGGGCCAGGGCGGTTTCCACCTCGGCGCGGATCTCCGCCTGTTTGTCGGGGGTCATCATCTCGTAGCCGGGGTCGGTCATGCGGGCATTCGCCTCGACGGCCAGGTTCGGGTCATTTTCTTTGTTGCCCAGGATCCAGCTCTCGCGCTCGGTTACAATGTCATTGCGGAATTCCTCCTTTGCCACCTGGTAACCCCAGTCGCGGAAGGCCCCTTCGGTAAACTTCATGATGTTCCCTTTATGGACGATGTTCACCGACTTGCGCCCGTTTGCCAGCGCCCAGCAGATCGCCGCACGTACCAACCGTGAGGTCCCCTCCGCCGAGACGGGCTTGACGCCAAACGCTGCCGTCCCCGGGAAGCGAACTTTGGCAAACTCCTTCGGGAAGTATTGCTCCAGCAGGCTCTTGAATTTCTCATTCTCTTCCGTCCCATGCTGAAACTCGATACCCGTGTAAATATCTTCGGTGTTTTCACGGAAGATGACCATATCTACATATTCGGGATACTTCACCGGCGATGGGACGCCGCTGAAATAGTGCACCGGCCGCTGGCAAACGTACAGGTCAAGCGCTTTGCGCAGGGCCACGTTCAGCGAACGGATGCCGCCGCCAATCGGCGTAGTCAGCGGCCCCTTGATGCCCACCAGGAACTCAGTGAATGCCTGGACGGTCTCGTCGGGCAGCCAACTCTGGAACCGCTTGAACGACTTCTCCCCGGCATAAACTTCCATCCAGTGGATTTTGCGCTTGCCGCCGTAGGCTTTCTGCACTGCTGCGTCGAAGACGCGGGCAGAGGCGCGCCAAATATCGCGCCCCGTGCCATCGCCCTCTACAAAAGGAATAATCGGCTCGTCCGGGACCTGGAGCCTGCCACCCTTAATCGTGATTTTCTTCCCACCCGCGGGGACTTTGACCTGTGTATATACCATGCCTGCTCTCCTTTGGATAATTTCAGCAGGGATTATAACAAACAGCAGCCAAGATTAGACAAAAGGTGAGAGCAATTTATTGCCGTGAAAACGAAAGCCGGGTCCCTGGCGAGACCCGGCTTCGATGGCAATGATGGGGTTATTCGATAGGCACAACGTTGGCGGCCTGCAGACCCTTGGGCCCCTGCTCGACCGAGAACTCGACCTTCTGATTCTCTTCCAGGCGCTTGTAGCCTTCCATATTGATAGCCGAGAAGTGGACGAATACGTCCTCGCCACCCTCGCGGCCGATGAAGCCAAAACCCTTGGTGGCATTGAACCATTTGACGGTACCGACGTAGCGTTCTTCTGACATCTTACTTTCTCCTGCAAAGATATTTTTGCACTCCCTCCGCCGCCTAGCGGAATCTGGCGTGCGGGCGCAAGATTATCACGGTTAGGGATGGGTGTCAAGCAGGTTTTCTCAAGGATGTTCCGCCAAGATCATTATTGAATTGCAAGGTGATATTCCTGTTCAAGGTTATATAATGAGTATCAGTTTATCCTTTGTCAGACGAAATCACCCTGGGCACGGCAACGAAAAACTGACCAGTGTGGATCGGTTGTTAAAGGAATGCTACCTATGGCAATGAAAAGATTCCTTTCCATTCTGAAGCATCGTCCGCGAGAGAATGACCGCGCACGCCGTGCCCGTTTGCTGAATATTATTGTTGGGGGCTTGATGATCCTGGATTTGCTGACACTACTCGGAACTCTGATTTATTATCCGCTGAATGCAGGCAGCATTCCGCACGACGTAGACGTTATGTATCTGGCGCTATTTCTCACCTTGATGACAGGCGCGATTGTCTTGGCACTCAACCAATTGGTTTCCGTAGAGCTTGCAAGCACCGTTTTCCTGACCGCTCCTACCGTAAGGCATGGAAGATGGAGAAAGTGATGGAGCACATTCAATCCCTCTCCGGGTCGCTTTTTGACCCAAAGGTGGTGGAATTGTTTCTGAATGTACCAGGTGAGGAAACTCAGACGCGCTTGTAGGGCGAGATAGTCTGTCCCGGAATTATGGCCATGTCGAGTATCCCCAGTTTTCCTCTCTCACCTACGCACCGCAACCCGCGCCCGCTATTGCGCGCCGCGCTGATTGTCGTCGTATATCTCATCGCGTTCATCATTCTCGACTTTATTACGAAACAGTTTGAAGAACTCCGTGGGGTTGTCGCCTGGTATCCACCTGCTGGGCTCACTTACACCTTACTGTTGGTGTTCGGCGTGAGATTCGCGCCAGCGGTGACGATCGCCTTACTCATCAGCAGTTTATTCATCTATCGCATGCCTCAACCCCCCTATTTGCTTTTTTTGTGGGCATTCATTATATCTTTGATTTATACCGTTGCCGCCGCGTTCCTGCGCCACCGAATTCGCTTCGATTGGCAAATGCGAAAATTGCGAGATGTGACTTGGTTGGTTGTTACGGCTGTATTTGTTTCAGCACTTCTTGCCGTACTTTCCGTTTCGAGTTCCGCCTTGAGCAGTGATATGCCGCGAAGCGAAGTTCTCCGCGCGATTTTCCTCTGGTGGATTGGTGAAACGATCGGCGTCCTGACCGTCACACCCTTTCTGCTTATCCATGTGATGCCGTGGCTGAAACGGTTTGCGGAAGGACAGCCGGTTAGGTTGCCCGTACGCTGGTCATTTCCGCGTCCAACGCTCTCTGTCATTGGACAAGCGTTCAGCATAGCATTTATGTTCTACTGGGTCTTTGGCGGTCGCGTCCTGGACGAGTTTCGGCCCATGTATCTTATTACCTTGCCGCTCATCTGGATTGCTCTGGATCACGGCTTCAAAGGAATCACCACCGGAATCGTGGTGTTGAATTTCGGGGTGACGTTAGCGATGTGGTTTTTTCGATTCGACCTCGCAGGGCTGGGCGAACTACAACTGCTGATGATCGTCAATTGTATTGTCGGCTTGCTTATGGGCGCAGTCGTCACCGAGCGCAAGCAGGCAGAGGCCGCCCTCGCCAAAACCGAGCGCATCTACCGACAGGCCATTACGGAGACTGGGGGCGTTCCTTATCACAATGATTACGACAGCGGCAGGTACGTTTTCCTGGGCGAGGGCTTTGCAAGCCTGACAGGCTATCCCCCCGCAGAGATGACCGACGCATTATTTTCCAGTCGGCTGCGGCAGATCGAATCTTATGGAGAATACAAAGATCTGCCTCTCGCAGAGCGCGTCCGCCTTGCCCGGCAGGGCAAAATCAAAGAATGGCGCGAGGATTGCCTGTTTGAGCGAAAAGATGGCTCCCTGGTCTGGCTGGCCGATCATTCTGTGCCGGTATTCGACAGCGACGGCAGGAACGTCGGCTCGCTGGGTATCCTGATGGACATCACCGAGCGCAGGCAGGCAGAAGAGTCCATCCGCCACCAACTGGCCGAACTGGAGGTGCTTCACGAAAGCGGCCTGGCCATCAGCCGCCTGCTGGAACCAAAAGAAATTGCCGGGAAGATGATCGAGGTTCTTGCGCAGAAACTGGCCTGGCACCACGCCGCAATCCGCATCTACCATCCGGAGACTAATCGAGCGGAATTGCTGGCCCTCGGCCATCCCGGCCTCAACGCAGCAGAAATAGAAGATCAGATAGCTCGCCTGAATCAGATCATCAGTCGCCCCGGTAAGGGCTTGAGCGGCTGGGTGATCAAGCACGGCAAACCGGTACGCAGTGGACAGATCCAGAGAGACCGGCGCTACGTCCAGACGTATCCGGGCATTCAATCCGGTATTTACGTTCCCATCCAGATCGGCGAGCGCACCATCGGTTCCATCGCAGCAGAAAGCGAAGCCGAAAACGCTTTTACCGAACAAGACGAACATCTGCTGGTCACGTTGGCAAGCCAGGCCGCCATCGCCTTTGAGAATGCCCGGCTGTACCAGGAGGCGGTGCGGGCTGCCGAAAGGCGTACCATCCTGCACCGCGCCAGTCAGGAAATCGCCGCGGCGGGCCTGGACCTGAAAGCAGTCTACACGGCCATCCACCAGGCGGCTGTCGAACTGATGACCGTGGATGTATTCACGATTGGTCTCTATGATCTCGAGCGGCAGGAGGTGGAGGCTGTTTTTCTGCTGGATGGCGGCCAACGTTATCCCAACATGCGCATCCCGCTTGGACAGGGATTTTCGGGCCTGGTCATCCAGAATCGCAAAACGCTGCGGCTGAAGGACCGTGATAAAGAGGCGCCGGCGCAGACCATTTCCTTCGGCCAAAAGCGCGCCACTCGTTCAGTTCTGGCCGTCCCGATGTTTTCTGGCAACGCCATCATTGGCGCCATCTCCGTCCA
>Ga0315289_10008851_pt1 | contig 14531 bp, 17 predicted proteins | sample YL17G11_40_MG_FD_203452 | JGI IMG/M metagenome (GOLD analysis project Ga0315289, IMG submission 203452) | Sediment microbial communities from Yellowstone Lake, YNP, Wyoming, USA - YL17G11_40 | ecosystem: Environmental > Aquatic > Freshwater > Lake > Sediment | place: USA: Wyoming | collected...
TCTTCCATAGTATTGTGAGTTAAAATAAAATCATCAGTAGCATATAGGTGGTCTTCTGATTCCACCAAAATACATTTTGTTTCTTTAAAACCAATTGTTGAAACGTCAGTTATCATTCTACTCAAATCATATTTTCTTGATTTAAACCTATTTATTTTTCTATTCAATCTAAATGGGCACAAATCATTTGGTAAAGAAATGCTTACTACATTTGATAGTAATTCTTTTTTAACATCATTGTAAGTGTAATAACTTTTCTTTTTATTAATTTTAGCAATTCCACCAAGTGATTGCACTAAAAATTGAACGTCTTCTGCAAGTTGATTAGACGTTGTTGAATAACTAACGTCAGCGCCGTCTTTAGATACGAAACCATCCGCGTCCATTAATCCCTGCAAAATAGAAAGTCTGTTATTTACAGAATTTATCTTATATTTTTCTGGAATAAATTTAGTTCCAGATTTTGATCCTGTTAAACCTAGACGTTTAATCTCTGCAGCAAAAACATTATCTTCTCTGTGTTTTCGATTTAGATTATTTTTAGCTATAAAGGAATAATTATAACTGTCTTTCGTTTTACTTTTTACTTTACAAAGCATATTTTCTGGCAATAATGATTGACAATTCGTCATCATTTGTTCATCAGATGATGTAAAATATACGGAATATTCTTCCGATAAAGTTCCATCACCAAGTAAAACTCCCATAATATATGGATTAATTAAAACTTCATTCTCAACAAATGAAACCGGTTTAATCAGTTTAACTTTATGATTATTTACATTTGACGTATAAGCCTTAAGCGTCTCTCTAATTTCTTTTAGAGATTTTACGCTGCCAGCAGAATCTTTTCTTTGCGATTCTTGTAATGTTGTAGTGTGCCATAAATGATCTTCGCAACATTCGGTCGATGATCCATCTGAAAAGGTAACTTTAAATACCTCCTTTTCTCCTTTTGGAAAAATCTTTAATACCTTTTTAGGATTACCATCTGAACCAATAACATAATCGTCTGGTTGAATGTTGCCCATAATAGACCACCCATTAGGAGTTAAAATTTTAGCATCTAATGGTTGTGGTCCTGGCAAATAGCCAATATCATTACCGACTGCTTGAATTGGGCGATAGATAATAAATTTTTCATATTCATGACGATCAAGAACTAACTCAAGGGCAGAGGCTAAAGTAATTAAACTTTTACCCGTTCCAGCTTGACCAATTAGCGTAATTAAAGGAATATTTGGATCAAGAATTAAATCGACTGCCGCCTTTTGCTCTTTGTTTCGGCAAGATATTCCCCAGGGGAAATTTCTATCAATGTATTGAATTACGCCTTCAGAATTTAATCTGCCAAGCGCGATATCATCGCCATTTTCATCGGTAAACATGACGCATTCATTTGGGCTTAATTTCAACCCATATGATTTAGGATCAATAATGTCCTGTGTAATCAAGTCGCTTCCAGCCAAAGGATCGTTGATGACTTGAAGACCGCTGTATATCTCGCTGGCATCAGTCTTATCTTTATTATAAGATTCTGATTTGATTCCCAATGATTTAGCACGAACTCGCAAGTTAATGTCGTTGCTTACAAAGATAATTTCGTCTTTGGGGAATTTGGCTTTTGTATGAAAAGTACAAGATAAAATTCTAGTATCTCCATAAAGAGTATCTCCAAATTCATTTGGATAAATTCCAGCGTCAATTCTCAATGTAACGGTGCCGACTTTTACGCCTACGGTAATATCGCCTTGATTACTAATATCATCAAGAAGTCTAATTGCTACTCGTGCATTTCTCCCGGCTTCTCCAGGGTATTTTTTTAATTTATCTAATTCATCTAAAACTGTAACGGGTAAAATAACCTCGCTATCATCAAATGTTTTAAAACTAGAAGGGCTATGAACCAAAACCGAAGTATCTAAAATGTATTTTTTCATTTATTATTTCTGTGGTAATCTTATTACTCATTATTTTGCTCGAAAACACTCCAATAATTTACGTGCATCTCCAAATAAAGTTTCTTGCTAGGATCAACCTGTGTTAAATCTTTTTTTAATACGTACTCGCACTTTTTCCATTCTCCTATTAATTGATGGTCAGCATAGAGACGTAGCTCACCATCATAATCATCTATAACCTGCACATCGTATGCAGACAAGATTCCTCGTAATTTGATTTTATTCTCAATGGAAAGCTGTCCGTCTTCATCCCAAATATTATCTATGGGGAGACCAACGGACTCTAATATGCTTTTAACAAATCGAGTTTTCTCTTCTTCTTCAACTTGCTTTGTATTCTCATTTGAATTAAGAAGTATTACGTTTTTCATTCTCTATTAAATGCTTATTAATTGGTAAGTTGATAAAAATATATTTTAAATAATTAATTACACTTGGAATAAGTACAGGCGCTACACTTTAAACAATGCTCTTGGTAGATTAAAGTATTCTCCAAATTACATTCTGGGCATTTTTTCTCTGATGCCGATTTAGTTCCATCTTTAATATAAGACTTTAAAACTCTAGCAATGACTTTGGCAAAAGAAGTCATATCAGAATTAACGTCTTTCAATAGTTGTTCGGCAACATATTGAATTGGTGCTCCATGACGTAAGGCTAAAGAGATGGTCCTAGTGAATGCTCCATAGGTTTTATTTTCAAATGCATTAGCGATATTTTTGATGATCATTTGATCATCACCTTCGCCTACACTTAAATTATAAGACGTAATACCGTCAATCTTACCATTCTTTAATATTTTACCAAAAGTATATTTTCTTGGAATATCTACGAATTTAGAAAGACCGCCGAAAACCTCATATGGTTTACCATTAAATAATCCAACAAAGATTGTCCATTGCTCTCCTTGAATTTTAACTTTTTTAATATCACATAACATTTCATTGGGTCGTTTGGGTGCCATTACATAATTAATGTCGGCGGGTCTGCCCCCGTCATTATTTTTTACCTCTGTATTGCTGACGAGAACGCCGGCTCTGCATCCATCACGATAGACTGTAAAGCCTTTGCATCCAGACTCCCAAGCTCTCATATAAACTTGTGCTACGGTCTCCTGAGTGGCATCAGAAGGCAAATTGCAGGTCTTACTAATACTATGATCTACTGATTGCTGTGCTGCCGCCTGTAAATCTACAGATGCAACCCAATCAACATCATTAGATGTGGCTTCATGATAAGGTGATTTGGTAATGTCGGTTAATCCCGTTATATCCATCCAAACTTTTACCCCGTGATGATAGACTTCGAATTCTTGCCAGGTATCTCCCATAGCATCAGTAAAGTCAATACGTCCATTTTTATCAGAAGGATTAATTTTCTTTCGACGCTTATAACTTAACATGTAGGCTGGTTCGATGCCTGAAGTAGTTTGAGTAAGCATGGAAACTGATCCTGTTGGGGCGGTTGTTGTTAAAGCAATATTGCGACGACCTGTCTTTTTCCACATAGCCATGACTTTTTTACCAGCATCTTGCATAATGCTTTTTAAATAATCATGATCCTTCTCTAATTTATAATCAAAAATTGGAAATGCACCGCGTTCGGCAGCCAGAATACAAGACGATGTATGAGCCGATACCGCTAATTGGCGATAAATTTTATGCGTAGCGACGATTGAAGCCTCAGATCCATATTTGATGTTGAGCATAGCTAAACAATCGCCTAGAGCGGTAATACCTAAACCCGTTCTTCTTCCACTTACATTAACGTTGCGAATTTTGTTCCAAAGATTACGCTCTCCGTCTTTAACTTCTTCTGGCTCAGGATCTGCATTAATCTTTGCTAAAATTTTATCAATCTGTTCTAACTCTAAATCAATTATGTCATCCATTAATCTTTGTGCGATGACAGTATGTTTATCAAATAATTTATAATCAAAATAAGCGTCTTTAGTAAATGGATTGATCACATAAGATGAAAGATTTAGAACGAGCAATCTACAAGCATCATAAGCTGGAAGAACGATCTCTCCACAAGGATTTGTGCTAATAGATTCATGACCAAAAGCATGATATAAATCGGATGGCGTGTTTCTTTGAACCGTATCCCAAAACAATATTCCCGGTTCGGCTGACGTCCAAGCCGAAACAATAATTTGGTTCCAAATATCTTTAGCCTTAACTACCTTGGTAAATTTAGCTTTATCTGGAGAGACATTAACTGGCCAACGTAAAGTATATTCGCTATTACTTTTGACGGCTCTCATGAATTCGTCAGTAATTTTAATAGAGATGTTTGCGCCAGTAACTTTTTTTAAGTCCCTTTTAATGTTAATAAATGTTTCAATCTCTGGATGATTGACTGAGATAGTTTGCATTTCTGCGCCGCGTCTGCCATTCTGAGCAACCTCGCGACAAGTATTACTAAACCTTTCCATGAAGACGGCGATGCCATCAGTTGTCTTGGCTGAGTTTTGAGTGGTCACACCCTTAGGTCGAATTCCTGAAATATCTAAACCTACGCCGCCACGACGTTTCATAATTTGAGCTAGCTCTTGATCGGCTAACATGATGCCGCCATAAGAGTCAAATTTTTCTGAATGAACGCCTTGAATAACGAAGCAGTTCGATAAACTTTGCATCTGGAATGGATTTCCAATTGCGCTCATCGGACTGCCTTGAGGTATGATATATTTGAAATGGTCTAAATAAGAAAAAATATCTTTAGCACTTAATGGATTGGGGTATTTATTTTCTACCCTCGCAAATTCTTGTGCCAGCCGGCGATGCATATCTGCCGGCGTTAATTCTAAGTATTCCCCTGTGCCCTGATCCTGCAATGCGTATTTATCAACAAAAACTTTTGCTGCCAATTCATCGCCGTTAAAATATTGTGTTGATTCTTCTAGTACTCTAGAATAAGATTGTCCTGTCATAATCCGTCCTTAGAATTAAGTAAGTTTTTAAATTTTTATTGCAATATTATAACTTAACGCGCTCTTTTAATTGAAGAAGGGCGCTGTTAATTAATTTAGTACAATTTAATCTTGAAATGTTTAATTGTTTGCAAACTTTATTGATTGATAAAGGTTTATCTTCATCAAAACCATAGACTAGATTAATTACTTTTCTTTGTTCATCAGAAAGAGCAGATAATCCGTCTCCAATAATTTGAGAGATCTGAGAGTCTTCTAACTCTTGATCTGGGCAATGTCTAGTTTCAATCAGAATTGGCATGACTGACTCTTTGTGTGGAGCCACAGCCTTTGCAACCTTTAAAGGATATCTAATTGTCGTATGTAAGTTTGCGCTTCTAGAAATGCGAGTATCAATATATTTATGTGCCCACCAAAAAAAAGATCCTTTTTTGGGATTATAATTATTCATTGCTTTCATTAAAGCTTCAAAGCCTTCTTGGTTCAAATCTTCATAATTACCGAAAGCTTTATAACGTCCGGTTTTCATAGTGATAAGATATTTGAATTTTTCAACACAAATCTGCTCGTGTTTTTTTAATTTTTTAGCTAATTCTTGATCGTCTGAAGTCTGAACTTCTTGACGAAGTTCTATCAGCTTAATCATTAAATCTTGAGCTTCTATTTCTGTTAGCATTCTATTCTTTCTGTAATGAAGTATTCTTTATACTTGAATATTGATAAGGCATTTTTTTTAATGGTAAATGTAGTAAATCGTTAATTAATTTCCTCTAACATTTCGACAATAGACTCAATAGATGACTTAATAATTTCGTCATCTTCCAAGGTTAAAACAAATTTTAATATTTCTATAATCTGTTTTATCTTTGCATTATTGTTATCATTTTTGTCGAATGTCATTTAGATCACTTATATCCTGAAGCAGCCCAGCCGCCGCCTAATAAAATAAAAGAAGACCCATTGATGAGTCTTTTTGGCGCAACGGCTGGATGACCCTCGGCTTTACACTTGGGACATTCCTCTAACTGTGTTGTTATAGAATGAAATTCTTCAAATTCTCCGTGAGTTTCGCATTCGTATGTGTAAGTGGGCATTGTCTTCCTCTATCTCGATAGTAGTTTTTTATGGGCGCGATCTTCTCCAATTAGATTTGCCATATAGTTTTCATTAGTTGCGGCTTTTTTCTTAATTTGATTAACCTGATCTTTTAATCCGGCTTTAAATTCTTCGTCAGTCTGAAACATAATTCCTTTACCAGAGCCGCCAGAGATTACCCTCTGAGCAGTCTCTTGGTTGCATTTGGGGCAAGTGGTTGGAGGATCGGTTTTAATACCGTAAAAATCTTCCCATTCATTATTACAATTGGTGTCCGTGCAAATATGTTCATAGCTGGGCATTGTCTTATTCCTCAATAACTAAATTACGATCGATGATTTTGTATTCAATATCTTCAACCCAATTTTTTTTAATATTTTGTTTATATTTTTCGTTTTTTATTTCAAAAACCAAATAAAGCTTTCCGGTTTTCTCTTCAAATTCCATGCGAACTGCTTCGCCTACTATATCATATGGTATCATATTAGCCTCTGTATTAATGCTTTTTTATCGGCATTTATAAATCAAAATTTTCAATTTTTTCGCTAATATCGTCAAAGTCCGTAAATTCAAAATCAGTATCTTCATTCTTAATTTCATCATCTAAAAGAGTACCACAAGATAGATTCTTAATAAGCTTTCCTCGACCCTGTTCTCCGTCTCTATTTTTAATCAAATGATAATACATGTCAGGATATTGCTTTTCATTCTGTCTCGTTTCAATCTGAATACCAATGTTAGCATGATGCATAATAAGAGCAGAACGTCCAATACGATGCATACCTACTCTTTCCTCGGCATCTTTGCTTGCCTTCATTCTATTCAACTGCACAGCGGAAAGACCTATTAGGTTATGAACTCGAACCATTTCATGAAGCTTGCCGGCGATGGTGCCCAATTTAAGCCAATCGTCCTCTTTGTTGCCTTCGTCATCCATGATACCAAGATAATCGACTACTACGACCTGTGGGTTAAATTTTAACTTTGCATCCTCGTAAAGAGCCTCAACTCTCTCAACGGTAGCTCCGCGCGGTATATCGATAATCTCAAATTCGTATGGGTAATTATGGATAAATTGAAGAGACGCCTTTAATTTACTGCGATCCTCCGAATTCATTCTTATCTTGCCCTCAGATGTTACCGGATTACGGATCATCTTAGAGCTAACTCCCGATAACCTTGAAAGAACTCGGTTTCGGCAGGGCTTGAAAGGCATCTCTAAAGAGAAATATAGGACATTGGTTCCTTTAGTAAAACCCTCTGTCATATCTAAGGTGTTCTGTTGCATCCACATTTGGAGTGCCATGTTCATAAGTAACATGGATTTGCCGGCGCCGGATTCACCTCCAATAAGTAAAAGCTCTCCTTCGCGCAAACCATCTGTAGCACCATCTAAAAATGAATAACCGGTTAATGTTCCTCTATCAAACTTAGGATCTTTTAACTTGGCATTGAATTCATCTTTAAATTCTGGAATAGATTCTTTTAAAGTTCTTCTCTCATATGTCTTAGCCTGATTAACAGACTTGACGTTAGCGATGGCTCGCTGCATATTAGATAGAGTTTGATTGACATCAATTTTATCTGAGCTGTCTTTAGTTAAAGACTCATTTAATTGAGTAATCTGTTTAACCTGATATCTTTTTTTAAGTTTATCTAGGTCAAATTTATATTCTTTATCATCATATTTGTGCTCATCAAGACGTTTCCATAACGCTTTAACATACTCAATTAATTTATCATTTTTACCTTGAGTCAGCTTTTCAGTAAGCACTCTTTCAGTAGGCAACTCTTTATAAGTTTTAGTATATCCTGTAACTAAATTGGCAAAGTTCCAAACGTCAGGATCAAAAATATTAGTACTGCATTCGTTGGCAAATTCAACAGAATACTTTTTATTGGTTACAATTGTTTTAAGAACGTTTAAATCTAAATCAGAATAACTCATATTTACTTATTTTCCATATCTATCATCGCTTCTATAAAAAGCATCGGATGACGCCTTTGCACGTTTTATAGCTTCTTCTTTTCTATTTTTGACTACAGGCTTGGCTCTTTCTAAAAAGGTTGCCGCTCTTAATTTCTTTTCTTCTTTTAAAATAGCGGACGCATCAATACTTTCTTCAGAGTCTATGCTAATTCCAGCCCGTTTGCTAATGGCGTTAAACTCTTGTTCAGTCATTGCGGCAACCATATAAAGCATCATCGTTAATTCTGGGCAGCCTGAACCGTTTTCGCTACCAGTCATGATACCGGCTTCTGAGGTGTTCTCTGCCATAAACTTACAATCGCACCTATCTCCAATATATGCGCAACATCGAGTTGCCAACTTGGCAAGGCTGGTCACTAACCTTTTTTGTTTAACACCATTCATTCGGCTTTCTTCTTTCTAATATCTTCCCCGAAGACAGAAATTTCTTTCATATATCCCTTCATTAAAGAATCAATGCTTGCTTGCATTGCCCCGGTAAAAGAAGATACTATGTTGGGGCTATTCGTACACATCAATGTAGGTAATTTATTTTGACTTCTCGTTCGAAAGACACCTTCTAAAGTTCTAGCATATAAATCAGCTGAATTTTCTGAAGGCATAAATCTAGAATCAAACTCATCGATGACCAAAAAATCTACCATTACTAATTCTCGACGGGCTAAAAACTTATCTTCGCCACTACCTTGAACGAGGACATTGACTATATCACCAAGATTAGTATATAAACAAGTAAAGCCTTTTTGCGCAGCTTTTTTTAAGATACAAGTCGCCGTCATTGTTTTGCCGACACCATGAAGACCCGCAAAACAAATTGAAGTTCCCTTTTGATAATGTCCCTTTAAGTCAGAAGTGATATCCGTATATTTATCTAATAAAACTTTATTTCCTATAAAGTCTTTTTCCATCTTTAATCCCCAATACTCTATTGGGATATTGGCTTCAGCATATCTGTTATACGCGACATGAATGATGGCGCATTTAGGACAAACACCATCAAAACCCTCTGGATTAATTACTTCTTTTTTAGAGCAAACTTCACATGATTGGACTGCCTCTAATAGTTTCCCATAGACTTTTTTATTCGGTATATTATTTAGTGCTTTGCTTCGTGAAAAGTCCGTGTTCATAAGAATTCTTTCTTTCATTACCGCCGACAATATGTTGCCTTAATTTAGAAGCGGTAATTTTTCTTTCTTGTTCAATCATCGCGCATTTTAATTGTGCCAAGTTTTTGATTCGAAGATCATCGGCGCTAGGTTGTTCATATACCTGCTCAAACTCCTGTTGATATTCTTCTAGTTTCTCTTCTAAAACAATTTGAGATTCTGGCGCCTTCTCCAAAATTATTTTAATTGCCATGACATCTTCGACCGTTTTTTGAATTAAAAAAAGGTTGCTGTTATCTGATGATTTAAGAACGCTTTGCTGATCGGACCAAGACTCTACATAGCCTTCGGCTTGCGTTCCATTTCTAAACATAATTTTAACGTAGTGCCCTTTTTGCGGTATCATTAAACGATCCTATCCAAATTTGAAAAATCAAAATTAGATAATTTTAACTTCTCGATTGCGCTCATTAAAACGGGAGAGACTTGAGAATTATCGCTGTTCCCCTCAATTGCTCGAAATACGAAAACCAAGTCCCCATATGTTTTGACATAATCGACGTCTTTGAAAATCTCACGAATATCGGCGGGGAGCGGAGAGGAACGATCTATCTGTAATTGCTTCTTTTTTCCAAGCAAGACGTTGAATTTATAATCATTTACTAATTCGTCGTGGGTCATAAAAGAAATTGAGGTAAGCCTTCTTTTTCCTTTTACAACCTTTATCTCATAAACCCAATCAATATACTGCTGCAAGATCACAGGATCAGAGCTTAATAACATTGATAATTTTTTAACCTGAAAAACTTCAAAACTTTTAACAGGGCTAACGCTATTAAATTTAAACTGATAATTGACGTCATAGGCGGCTTTATATTTTTTACAGAAATATGCTATTAGATGTACGGGCTTCCACTTATCAGCGCTTAAAGTCTCAATCTCTTTGAATGTTTCAAAGAACTTCGTCCATTTAACAGAAGGATATTCTCCAAATTCTCCGCAATTATTATCTTCTTTTTTCATAATTCATAACTCAATTCCCTTGGAATGATTATTTTAAATCCAACTTCTGATGCATAAATATAGTGCCTCTTTTTAGAGTGACCTTTTAAGAATTTAACATCATCATAAAAATCAACAATGGCAGCATATTTTTTTCCTGGGAACTTTCTAATAACTCTTCCAATTCGTTGAAGAGTTCTAATGCTACTTTTACCGCCGCCAGCCAAAACTAAAGCTGATAAAGAGCTAATATCAACGCCAATATCAAAAATTGAACTTGCTAATACGAGATTAGATTTTTTAGATAAAAGATTTTCTTTAACTTTAATTCTATCATCTAGACAGTCTGAACCTGACAAATATTCATAATTAATATTTTCTAAATCAAATAATTTAGCTAAATTTTTACCATGCTGCAAATGCTTAAATAAGACTAAGACTTGATATTTTTTTGTCAATAGTTCTTTTGTATTTTGAACAATTAATGCGTTTCTTATTTCATTTTCAGAAATGTATTCTTTATATACGGTCTGATAATTACTTGTTCCACTTCCAATATATGTTTTTGGGACTCTGACAAACTTAATTATAGCTTGTGCTAAAAAGTTCTTTTCAATTAACTCTGAGGCTGAAACATTTATAATTTGCTCGCCCAATATTGCATTAATAAGTAAATCAGATCCATCATCTCTGAATGGTGTTCCAGAAAAACCATAAATATATTCAGGATCTATTTTAGAGAAAATATTCTTAATCGTATCTGTCGTTATAACGTGGCTTTCATCAAAAATATGCATCTTAGTAGATTTTAACATATCAATAATATCTGCGCTTTGTTTTTGATTTGGGCTTATCTCTTCATCGTTATCTTCATCATCAGCTGATGGTTTAGGTTTTTTAACTTTTAGCGCGCTGCTAACTGACCAAATACTTGCGATATTAATCCGGTGTATTTTGCAAACACCATTACCTATAAATCCTATTGGCTCATCAAAGACGGCTTCAAAAAGATCATGAAATTGCTTTAATAAATCTAGCCCTATTACATAAATAATAGTCGGCTTGTTTATTTTAGCGGTAATTATTGCTGTACAAAGAGTTTTGCCAGAGCCCGTGCATGCCCTAATGATGCCTTTATTATGATTGGCGGCAGCAGACACTATTCTCTCTTGATAATCTCTTGGGATCATATTTAGAGATTTTAACTTTTCAGTTAAATCTATACTTGTGCCATTTATGATAGTTTTTCTTTTATCGGTAATAGTATAGCTAATGTTATGTTCAGCTAAAAAACTTTTAACCTTATCTAAAAGCCCTAATAAAAAATATCCACTTTTATCTATTAAATAAGTGATACCATTCCATCCGCCTCTAAAAGCTGCCGTATATTCTACTCCGGCAGTTTTATATGACAGAATCTTTTTTAATCTATTGAACGCCTTGATATCAGAAGTAATGTATTGACCATATTTATTATCATGTATGATAATTTTATTCTTATCTTTTGCCGCCTCAATGCATTCGGGGCAACCTCCAGTATCAGACTTTATATGATAAGCTGGTAAAGTTGAAAACTCTACGTGTTCTTTACAAACAATTTTTAATTCAGTTTTTTCATTAACATAAAGCGATTTGCTATAATCAAATTTTTCGCCATGAACAGCTGTTGCCCGTTCGACATATTGCTGTATATTTATTTTTTTAGCCATAAATAGTATATATCAGCTAGGTTTTCTTAATAAAAAGAAAGGTAGGGAATAACCCCTACCTTTCTCACCCTCGACCAAAAGTAACTTATGATTCTTTTTTCTTAGCAGCGCGACGGGCTTCAATGACTGCTTTGTTAGCCGCCTTCTTGAGAAGGTATTTAGTTAAACTGAATAGCGCTTCTCTTTTCTTATTTCTTGTTTTTCTAGTCTCTCTTTTACTCATGGTTTCCTTCTATCTATTACGCTTTGGGTTAATTTACCAAAAGCTGAACTCTTAGCTGCAATCTTATCTTTAACCTTTTGAGCGACAGAAATGGTTTCATTGACACCAGTATCAATGTTAAGAGTTCCAACTCGTTGGTCATCCTTACCTTTGATATTAGCCATGTGGGTCTGCGCATCTTTCTTTAACTGCGTGACCCTAGAATCGGGAAGCCCTAATCCAGAAAACATGGAATATACTTTAACAACATTTTCTTGAGAATCTACAGTATAAATTCCCTTAAAAACTCCCTTAGGGTTTCCGCATTGATCATTAATCATACTCATAGCATAGTTAATGCTAGAGCTTGGAATGGCTTTCCAAACGTCAGCGTTGGCGGTAATGATTACACCAACGTATTTAGATTGCTTCAAATCAAAGCCAGCAGCCAATAAATTAGAATTAAGATTCTCCACAACAGCCTCTGCTATTGCGGTGTCCTCTTTAAAATTAGTAACTGTCAATTCTCCATAGACGGTAAGACCTTCGCCGTCAGTAATCAACTTGCCCCACTCCATTGGATCTAAACCTTTAACGGCTGATGGCATAGAAGATAAGGTATTAAAAATATCAATAGGCTCTACGATAGCCTTGTTGGCTACATTAAAGAAATCAACCTGACTTACATTTTGGTAGATGGCTTCAAGCTTAGCATTATCTACAACGATAAGGTTATTAACCTTCTTCGTTTGTGTTAATTTTGCTAATTTAGATAATGTGGTCAAAGCATTGTTTTTAGTTTGAGCATCTTCGGTATCCATTGGAAGAACAGTCATGACAATTAGTGGCTTGCCAGTTGCACTAAGAATATCTACCATGGTATCACAAGAGCCAGCGCCGGATCCACCGCCAAGAGAAAGGCAGAGAACATTGACTTGTGAAGCCGAAAGCTTATCATCAACCAATTGAGCAATCTCTGCTCTATGACTTTCCGCTGCGTCGCGACCAATTTCTAATTCTTTTGCCGCGCCGCCAAGCCCGTGTTGAAGAAGTAATTTATTTGAGTCAGGAACATCTATAAATTTGAGATCCTGCATTGCCGTATTGACGACAACAGAATCATACCCCAATTTATAAAAAGCCTCAGCCAGCCTTGAGCCAGCTTGTCCCGATCCCATCACTCCGAAAGCCAAACTTCTATCTCTTTTGGCAAGTATTTTTGCAGCCATCTTTTGCTCCGTTTGTTTTGCTTGACTCTTAGCTCTTAAAGCGGCTAACTTGTCATCATTTACTTGTGTTCCAACTTGAGGAACCTCTATAATTGGAAGGTCATCTACTACTTCTTCGGCTGACCCTGATTCTGTTGTTGTTGATTTTGCGCTCATTAATTTTCCTCTATTTGAATATAACTTGTATTTTGATTTCTTCTTGAGTCCAGGTCTTTAAAATAATTTTTAATTTAGTTAAATCATAGTCTGAACACATACCTATATCTTCGTCTTTTAAAATAGAGTCATAGGTGGATTGATTAAATGTAAGTAGCTCATATCCATTTGAATAAGAGGCGCTATACCTATGTGAAGGATCCTCTTTTTCTAAGATTGCCACATAAGTATAATATGTTGTGCCAGGATAAGATTTATTAAAGTTTATAAGACCTATATAATGAACGCACTTAATATCTTTTAAGGATAAACCCTTATGATTATCAAATGAAGAAGATGGCTCTTGTTTTAATTTAGCAACAATAATATCTGGAATTATATTCATTTACCACTTAATGTGTAATACGAAATCAACAGAATAATTATCCCACCTATACTCATAATCTATTTTTTCTTGTTGTAGAAAATTAAATGCATTTTTTAAATATAATCTACTTGGATCAAAACCCAAAATTACTTGCATAGATTCGCGCCAAACAAAAGCTTCCGACTCGCCTTTGCAGGCGCTTGATTCCATACAGCTTTTAAATAACTCAATTAGCTTAGCTCTATTATTAGAGATTCTGGTTATTGGATTGCTGGCTTCCACTGTTTGTTTTTTGATATCTTCTAAAAATGTCATATTTACCTTACTTCAAAAACCATTGATTTTTTTGAAACCAATCAACCGTGTTAATGAGACCTTCCTTGAATTTAAAGCCTGAATTCCATCCCAATGCCTTGAGCTTGCTGCAATCGACACTATATCGGAAATCGTGCCCTTGTCTTGGATCTGGAATAAAAGAAATTAGCGAATGCCCTTTACCCATGGCATTGCAAATGCTTTGAATTACTTCAATGTTGGTAAATTCTTGATTAGCCGAAATATTATAAGTTTCATTGTCTTTACCGCTTTTCATAATGGTCATGATCGCATTAACATTATCGGCAACGTAGGTCCAATCTCTAATTTGCAGACCTTTACCATAAAGCGGTATCTTTTCTTCATTTAAAATACACTTAATGGCTTTAGGTATTAGCTTCTCACTAGTTTGCCTTGGTCCATAATTATTGGAAGAACGAGTGATATTATAAGGCAAGCCA
>Ga0315289_10008852_pt1 | contig 14529 bp, 9 predicted proteins | sample YL17G11_40_MG_FD_203452 | JGI IMG/M metagenome (GOLD analysis project Ga0315289, IMG submission 203452) | Sediment microbial communities from Yellowstone Lake, YNP, Wyoming, USA - YL17G11_40 | ecosystem: Environmental > Aquatic > Freshwater > Lake > Sediment | place: USA: Wyoming | collected...
CACACTCTTGTCTCGTCCCCCCCCCCCCCCCTCCTCAAAATACCGCGGTCAGCGGTACTCACGCGTACACTCACCCGCCCGCCCGCCGCACGAGCATGGGGGAGAGAGAAAAACCTCCATCATCTCTCACTCACGCACTTTCGCTCATTTCCGGGACTTGGACCGGCCACCACCACCACCACGCCCCGCCGGCTGCACGACCCCCAGGCCGACCGACACTTTTTTCGCCCAAACAGGCTTAGCCCGCTTGAGCGGGGGCGACAAGGCGGCCGCCGCAGGCACGCCCGCCTCATCACCGTCCGCGGACCCGGCGGTCGCCCGGGGTAGGCCGGCGGTGGCCGCGCCCTCCTCGGCGTGCGCCCGGTCCTCCCCGCCGACCGAGGCCTGGGAGGGGCCCTGGTGGTGGGGCCGCTTCTTGGAGCGCGTGCGGCCGGACCCGCCCCCGTCCGACCGGATGCCGCCCACCGTGGAGGGCGGTGGGGGTGGGGCGGCGGCCGTGGCGGCGGCGTTGCTGCCGCCCACGGACAGGCAACCAGCCGGTGGCGGCGGCAGGAGGACCGCCCACACGTTGCGGACCGCGCCGACCGCGGGCACCAGCACCCCGGCCGCCTCCAGGGCGGCGATCGCGCCGTCCAGCTGGGGCTCCGAAAAGGTGGGAAAGCGGGCCATGAGGTCGGCGTAGTCGACGGTCGGGGTGGCCGGGTGGAGCGGGCGCGGGGCGGCGCCCTTCTTCTTGTGGCTGCCGCTGCGGCCAGCACCACCAGGCGCGCCGCGCGCGCCGCCGCCGCCACCACCACCCCACGCCGCCGCCGCCGCCGCGGCCGCGTTCGCCGCCCGGGCCAGGCAGTAGGCCCGCACGCCCGCGACCGCGGCGGTCGGGTCTTCCAGGAGCTGCGAGGCGACGCACTCGGCCTCCTCCCCCTCCTCCGCGACGGCCGCCAGGCCGGCCGCCTGGCGGGGCGGCAGGGGGGGCACCAGGCCTGCCACCCCCCCCCCACCCGACATCAGTATGGACATGGACGCCCCGCACTCCGCGCTGTCCCCCGGGACGGGCTGGGAGCCGCCCCCGCCCACCCCGCCCTGGGTCATGGTGTCTAGGGTGGAGGCCAGGGCCAGGGAGACCGCGTGCATGGACGTCTGGACGGCGCCCGTGTCAAAGGTGAAGGGCTTGGACGGGAAGATGGCTGTCTTGACCGCGTCGGGCGCGGGCCCGAAGCCGGGCGGCTCGTAGCCGACCGGCGTCACCGCCTCGCGGTACGTCAGCTTAATGAACAGGTGGTGGTGGGCCGGGACGGGAGCGAGCGTCTGGCAGAGCTGGACCAGGGACCGGATGAGCGTGATGACCCCTGCCTTGACGGACGCGAGCGTCGCGTGTGGCGCGTGTGCGGCCTGCGGCGCCAGCAGGCGGCCCGCGGACGCCACCCGGCCGGCCGCGCCGCCCCCGCCCACCAGGTCGATGGCGGCCACGGTTGCGTCCTCGGCGTACGAGAACTTGTAGGTGTAGGTCTATGTGTGTGTGGGATTCAGGGGAGAGGGAAGACGACGGGGGAGGTTGAGAGGAGGGGCCACCCCCTGTTCCTCCTCTCCTTTTCCTTCTCTCTCCTCACCTCGATCAGTTGGGAGCAGTCGGGCGTGGACGCAATGCCAAACTGCATGGACGCCAGGTAACCCTTGGTAAGTGCGTCCGCGACGCCGTAGTCCACCCACTTGGCCAGGGCGGCGGACGCGTCGGTGGCGGGGGTGAGCATGGATACCTTGATGCCTGTGTGCGGGAGAGAGAAAAAATGGTGAGGAGAGACTTTTGTTCCCGCCCCGCGCTACGCCCTCGTTCCCCTCTCTCTCCACACCCGCCACTCACCATCCAGGTTGGCCATTTCCACGGACTTGAAGCACTTGTCCGGGAACAGGCCGCGCAGGTGGGCGATGTGGAAGACGGACTGTGAGAGAGAGGGGAGAGAGAGGGGGGTGACCGTCATTTTGTTTTTGTTTTGCCTCCTGCGGGCCACCTCGGAGAGGGCTTCCCGGGCCGCATCCTCCCTCGGACACGCCCAAAACGCACCACACGCATCAGGCACCGGATCTAGGGGTGGGGTGGGGGTGGGGTGAAGTGGGCGGAGTGGGTGAGGAGGGGGCATGAGGCGTAGGGCTGGAAGGTTGAGAGCGAAGCGAGAGAGTTGCTCTCTTCTCTTCTCTCCTCCTCCTCTCATCTCACGCGCACCAGTTCCAGGGACTCGCTGATGCTGAGGGTGGGGGTGGTATTCGTCGTCGTGGTCTGCTTCTGTTTCATGGTGGTGGCCATGGTGGTGGCCATGGTGATGGGGACGAGTGGAAGAGGAGGGGTGGGGTTGGGAGTAGAGAGGTTGAACAACAAAGAATGAGGGTCAGACGTCTCTCTCTCTCTCCCCCCACGCCCCCATCGTCGACGACAAAAAAACTAGCCCACCAGCATGCAGGCCTTATCCCGCCCCACTCTCTTCACCCACACTCGCGCGCGCCGCTGCGCTGCCACCGTGGTAGCGTCCGGGGAGCCGACTGGGGAGCGGGCGACGGGGCGGCGGTGAGTTTACAGAGAGAGAGAGAGAGCGGCGATGGGAAAAAAAGAGGCGCGAGCGCCTGTCTCTCCAAGCATCCCAACCTCTCATCCTCTCTCGCGTCCCCCGCGTTCTGCTTCACAACACACACACACACACACACACACGCATACACACACACGCACACACACACACACACAGCGACCTCCTCCTCCGGTCCGTCAACGTCGGTGTCCTCGGCGCCCTCCTCACCATCGGCGCGTCCCCCCGTCCGTCGGGCCTGGGCGTGCGCGACTTTAAGGGTCAGAAGTCGCTCGCCCTGTGCCCGAGCACCCCCAACTGCGTGTCGACGGCGGAGGAGGCGAACGACCCCAAGCACTACATCCCGCAGTGGTCGTACGGCAAGAAATCCAAGGCGGACGCGATGGCCGACCTGGTGGCCGCCGTCTCCCAGGCCAAGGTGGAAGGCTTCACGCCGACCCTCATCACCCAGGAGGGCGACTACCTGTACGCGGAATTCGAGTCGGGCTTGTTCGGGTTCGTCGATGACGCGGAGTTCCTGCTGAGGGACAACGGGGAGTGCGAGTACCGGTCCGCCTCCCGCATCGGCGAGTCGGACGGGGACGCCAACCGCAAGCGCATCCGGGCCCTGCGTAAATTCCTGGAGCCGCGCGGGTGGAAGTCGATCGGCTTTGTCTGATAATATCCCCGGCGCCCGCCGTCGTACGTGTGGTATCATCGTGCGTGTAAAAAGCGCGCCGGTGTGTGTGTATTTGTGTCACACTCGCTATCCCAGGCGTCGCACGCAGGCTTCTCCCTCTCCCTCTCCATTCCATCCATGCTCCATTTTTTTCCATTCCCACCACCTCCATTTTTCTCATTTTTCTATTTCCTTTTCACGCCCGCGGCGCCTTGGCCCCACGCGCAAACGGGTTGGCCGCCGCCGCTGCCAGGGCGGCCATGTCGGCGGACCGTTTGGCGGCGGCCATCGACGCGGCGGGGCCGCCGTCACCAGCGGGCGACGGGTCGGCACCGGCCGCCATGCTGTTTCCCGCTTGGCCAACCCTGCCCGCGGGCGCGAGCGGCGTGCGCCCCGCCCGCAGGAATGGGTTGGCCGCTCCCGGAGCGACGCCCACGGCATCGCCCGACGGGGCGGTGGCCAGCAGCGTGGCGGGCGAGTAAGCGGCCGCGGGCGTGGCCTGAGAGCCGACCGCGCCCCGCCCGGGTGTGGGCGCGGTGGTGTCCTCGACCGCATCCGCCGCCGCCGCGGCCAGGGCCTCCATCTCCAGACGGCGGGTCAGCAGGGCCGCCACCCGCTCCGCCAGGACGGGCGCCCGCAGCGCGTTGGCCAGCTTGAGGGCGCCCTCCAGGGACTTCAGGCCGGCCAGGCGGCTGGCCGCCTCCAGCGCCCGCTCCAGGGCGCCCGCCTTGAGCGCGGCGTGGAAGAGGCGGATGAGCGCCCGGTCGGCGGCCGCGTCGGCGGCCGCCAGGCCCTCGTCGGCCGCCGCGGCCGCAGGCGGCGGGGCCAGGCCCGCGCCCGCGTCCGCCACGGCCGCCCGCCAGTGCGCGGTGGACGCGGCGCCCCGGAGGAGGCCGTCTTCCAGGGCCAGCACCGCGTCCGCGTCCGCGCCGCCCGCCACCCCGCCCACGCCGCCGCCGCCGCCGGTCACGGCCAGCACGGGCGCGCGCAGGGGTTCCAGGCTGACCAGCGGGCGCTCGCCCGGTTCGGCCAGGGCGCCCGCCTTGCACACCACGCAGTGCAGGGCGTCGCCCGCCAGGCCGACCGGCCAGAAGACTTCGGTCCCCTTGCGAGCGACCGCCGCGTCGAAGACGGGCGTCCAGTGCGCGGAGGCGGCGTCGGACGCGGCGGGGCCGGCGGCCGCGGGCGCGGTCGCCAGGGCGGCCGCCGCGCCGGAGCCGCCGACCGCGGCCAGGCCGCCCAGGGGCCGCACCCGCATCACGCCCGCACTGTCGTAGGCCGCCAGCAGGCCTTCCTCCGAGAAGCCCAGCCAGGCCAGCGTGGCCCGGCGGGAGAGGGGCAGGGGGGTGGAGGCCGGCCCGACGGACGTGCCCGCGCACCCGTCAAAGAGGGCCAACCCCAGGCCCTGGTCGGCCGGGTGGGCAGGCGCGTGCGCGTGGAAGGCCACGGCCAGCGCCCCGCCCTGGGCCGCCACCGCCACGATGTCGCCCGGCACGGCCACGCACGCCGTCTGCAGGCCCGCCGTCGAAAACAGGCGGAGCAGGCGGGCGGAGGTGGCGACGGCGGAGAAGGACGACCCGGCCGCCAGGCCGACGACGGCCTCCCCGTCCGGCAGTTCTGCGCTCCACTCGCCGCCGCCCGCCCAGGCCGCGAAGGGCCGGAAGACGACCACGCATCCGGCCCCCGGGGAGGGCGGCGCCGAGTAGAGCGCGCCGCGCGGGCCCAGGGCGCCCAGGTCGAAGCCAAAGTAGTCGTTCAGGATGGGCACCCGGCCGCCGCCCCGGGTGACCGCGCGCGATGCGTCGTGGAAGTCGACCTCGACGACGCGCGGCCCGCCGCCCCCGCCGCCGGGCACGCCCGAGGGCGGCGCCCGCGAGGAGATGGCGCCCAGCATGGTGTAGGCCAGCCACCGGTGGCGGCCAGAGCCGACGGTGGAGCCGGGCTGGATGGGCGGCTGGCGGCGGTGGGGCGCAGGGCGGGAGGGCGGGAGGGAGGAGAAGCGGTAGGGGTCGGCCGCCGCGCGGCCGCCGCCGCCTTCCCCATCGTCCTCTCCGCCCTCCTCCTCCTCCTCCTCCTCCTCCATCGCGGTCGTCCCGCCGACAGAGCCGCCGGCCGCGACGCCGCCGCGGGCCGGGGCAGGCGCGCCGCCGGCCACGCCGTCCGCGTCCGGGTCGGCCGCCGGGCCCGGGCGGCCGGGCGGGACGGGGGCGGCCCAGACGGCCACGCTCCCGTCATCTAACAGGAAGGCCGCCTCGTTCGGAGGAGGGGGAGCCTGGGTGGCAGCGCCGGCGCCGGCGCTTTTCACCGCGCCCTGCCACGCCAGGGCCGAGACGGGCCCGCCCAAGACAGCAGTTGCCAGCGGCGGGCGTGCCCCGGACGCGCCGCCCCCGCCCCCATCCGACGCGGACAGGGACCAGAGCGCGGCCGCCCCGCCCCGACCGCCGCCCAGCAGGTACAGGCCGTTTGGCGAGAAGGCGAGCGCGCCCCAGGCCGGCGGCGGCGGCGGTGGAGGGTGGGCCGTCGACGCGGCGGCGGCGGCATGGGGCGCCCCCCCGCACAGCGTCCCCGCCCCCGCCCAGGCCAGGCGTTCAAAGAGGGTGACGTCCCCGTCGGGGCCGCCGACGGCGAGGAGCGCGCCGTCTGGTGACCAGGCCGCGCCCGCCCGCCCGTGCCCGCCCGCGTCCACCCGGGCCGCCGCCTTGCGCAGGGACGCCTCCACGGCCCCGGTGCCCACATCCCATACCTGGACGTGGCCGTCCGCGGTCACGGACGCCAGGAAGGCGCCGTCCGGGTCCCAGGCCAGGCAGCGGACGTAGGGGGACGCGGGCAGGGTGCGCACGACGCGCGGGGCGCCGCCGCCCTCGCCGCCGCTCAGGTCGATGAGCTTGATGCCCTCGTCATCGCCCGCCGCGGCCAGGGTGGCGCCGTCGGGCGAGAAGGCCAGGGCACGGGGGGGGAGCGTGAACCGGGTGGCGACGGCGGTGAAGGCGAGGTCGGGAAGGGTGAAAACCTGTGTGCAGGTGAAAAAGATGGGTGCGGGGTGGTTGATGGAGCGCGCGCGTGAGAATAGGCACAGGGGGGGAAGGAGGGCCCGTTGTGGGGGGCTTGATGCGGCATCCACCCACTCATCGTGTTTATTAGACCCTGCTGGGTCGGCGGGTGGAGTGTGTGGGGCGGCCGGGCCGCCCACGCGCCCGGGCAGCGCCACCCCTCTGCGGCGCGCGCGCACTTGAATCAAAGACACCACAAATCAAAACTCACCCGCACAAAGTTGCGGTCGTCCCCGCACACCACCCGGCCGCCGTCCGGGTGGACGGCCAGGCAGGTCAGGCCTGCTCCATCCGCAGCGGCCGGGTCGGCCGCCACGGTGGAGCCCAAGTCGGCGGGCGAGCGGAGCGAGAGGGCGCCGTCCTTGCCGCACGAGAGGAGCAGCTGTTGCAATGCCGGCGGCGGCGGGGAGCGCTCATCCTCGCCCTCCTTGGCCGGCGGGGACAGCATCGCGCTCACGTACGCCAGGCCGCCCATGCCGCCGGATCCGCCGGAGGCGTGGGCGGGGGTGGCCCGTAGGCGGACGGGCGAGGGTGGGGCGGACATTTGAAGAGGGAGCGCAGATAAAAATAAATCAAGTGAAAGTGGAGTTCTATCCTCCTTACTAGGCCGCGTGCCGCCGGCCCCCAGCGCAATTGCACGGCCCGCCGAGTGTGCGGCCGAACGTGCAACGCACCCGACCCCCCCCCCCCCCCACGCATCTCCCCACAATGGCCCGGGGCGAGGTTGCCCGCGGCCGGCGCGCCTCCCCGCCACCATCCCACCGCCGCCGGTCTCGCTCTCGCTCTCGCTCTCGCTCGCCCAAACGCCGCCGCGGGGGGGGCGGGATTGAGCGGGGTGACCCCAGCCCGCGCTCGCGCTCACTCACGCCCCCCCGCCGTGGCGGGCGGGGCGAGGCGGTGGGCGGCGGCGGCGGCCCGCCCACGCCCGCCCTGAGTGTGCTCGAGCTCGCCGTCGCGGCCGCAGACTCGTATGCTGGCCTGGCCGACCGGGCGGCCGGCATCCTGGCCGACCTGGCGGCGCCGCTGCCCTCTACCAGCCGGGTCGCCCGCACGGTGGCGGCGCTGCTGGACGTGAAGCAAGGTGAGATGAGAGAGAGAGAGAGAGGTCGAGAGAGGACGAAACACAGCTCGCTCGCATCTCTCTCACCAACCTCGCCCCCCCCCCCCCCCTTTTTTCACAGGCTCCTGGGCCGCCGCCCGCCTGGCCGCCCGCCTGCTCCCGCCACTCGTCGCCCGGGTCCCCTCCCAACTGGATCCGGCCATCTCCCTGCTCATCCGCCTGGCGGAAGGCCGGGTGGACGCCCTGTGGCCGCCCCTGGGTGGGCCCGACCTGCCGCCGGCCGTGCAACCGCTGGTGGAGGCCGCGTCTGCCGACGCGGTCGCCTCCCTAGGCGCGCTCGCCGGGTGGGCGGGGCTGGACCTGCCGCCGTCCGACCCGGCAGTGCAACGCGCGGTGGCATACCTCCTGAAACGATGGGGCGCCGACCCCAATTCCGAGCCGGGCGCGGGCGGCGAGGGCGGCGGCGGCCGGCCTCCCCCCTCCCAGGAGCAGCCGCGCCCAGCTTCGGGGGGGACCGAGCCGGAGGAGGGCGAGGCCCGGGAGACCCCGCCCGACGCCCGGGCCGCCCTGCGGGCTGCCTTCCGGGGCAACCCCAAGGCTGTCCTGCGCGGCATCGCGGCCGCGGCCGGGGCGGGCCGCCCCGCGGAGGCGGCCGCCGCCGAAGCGGCGACCCGGGGCGTGCTGTTGGTGGCTGACCCTGACTGGGTCACCGCCGGCGACGCGGCCACGGACGCCGGGGTGGGCGCCGCCGTCGCCGCCGCCGCCGCCGCCGCCGCGCGCCTGGGCCCAGGCGCGGCGCCCGACCCGCCGCCCTGCCTGGCGGCGACCGTGCTGGGGCCGGACGGGGCGCTGCGGGCGTGGCTAGATGGGGAGGCGCGCGGCGGCGAGGGTGACCGCCGGGATGGGCCCGGGCCCGGGCGGGCGGGCGCCCGCCTGCTGCGCCAGGTCGTGGCCGCCCTGCCCCCCCTGGAGCAGGCCGTGCTACAAGCGGCAGCGGCGCCCGCGGCGGCGGCGGCGGCGGCAGCAGCGGCCCGGGCCGCCCCGGGCGCGCCAGGCACCACCCCCACCGCCCCTGCGGCCCCCTGCCTCATCGGGGGGCCCACCCTCCGCCTGGCCCCGCTCCCGCCCGCCGCCACGCCCGCCGACCTCGCCGCCGCCTGCGCCAAGTACGCGCCCGTCAGGGGCGTCGTGCGCCTGGTGGACGGCGGCACGGCCGCGGAGGTGGACTTCTGGGACGTGGGCGGGGCGGCCGTCGCCTTCCAGGGCCTCGCGCGGGCGTGCCCGCCGCCCTGGTGGGGCCGGGCGGGCGGGCGCGGGGACCCGCCGGCCGTGGACGTCCGATTCTGTGCGGCTGCGCCTGAGGAGACTGCTGAGGCGGCGGCGCCCGCGCCGTCCGCCTTTGTGTGGGTGCCGGGCGTCGGGACGGCGGCTGCCCTAGCGGGCGCGCTGGCCGTGCTGGCCGCCGCGGGCGTGCTACCCCCCGCAGACGCCGACACCCGGCGCGTCGGCGGGCGGGATCCCTGCATCGTCTTCCGGTTTGGGGACATCCGCACGGGCCGGGCGGCGGCGGACGCACTGGCGGCGGCGGCGTCGGCGGCGGCGGCGGCGGCGTCGGCGGCGGCCGGGAGCACGGGCGGCTCAGCCCCACACTCCACCGCCCAGCCGTGGTCTGCCGGCCCGGCCAGCCAGCTCCAGCTCCCGCCCGCGGACGAGGATGGCGCGGGCGGCGCCCTGCCCGCCCTGCCGCCGGGCACCTGGGCGGGCCTGCTGGCCAAGGCCGGCCTGCCCGTCTGCGATGGCCTGGAATGCTTGGACGGCCCGGACCCCGCGGCGGCGGCCGCCGGCAGCGCGGCCGGCTGCGAGCCTGTCGCCTGGCCGCCCGCGCTGGACGTGTCGCTCCGGGTGGACGTCGCCTTTGTCCTGCAGGCCGTCCTGGAGGCGGGCCCGGCCGACCGCATCGCCGTCCGCCGCCTGGCCCTGGCTCCCGACACCCCGCGCGCCGCCCGGGCGGCGTTCATCGAGTTTTTGAACGCGCTCAGCGGGCGGCGCCGCGCGGGCGTGGTGGAACTCCCCGCGACTGGGAGCGGGGTGTACGACAACAGCGGGCACGGCAGTGCCCCACCCCGCCGCCTCTACCTGGTGCCGCCCTCCAATTCGGTCGCAGCCCGCCTGGGCGTGGAGTGGGCGCCCACGGAGAGCTTGTTCGTGGTGGTCGCGCCGCCGCCATCGGGCGGGGTGTAGAGAGAGGTGTTTGGGGTGTGAGCAAACTCTTTTTTTGTTTTTCCAACCTTGTCACGTTGTATGCACGCAGACACGTGGCGTATCCCTCCTTCTACCCGCCCCCACCAACCATTCCTACCCCCTCCACCCCCACATCCGCCACGCACTCCCACCCCTCCACGGGCCCGTCCGTCCGCCAGGCGGTCACCCTTGTCCAGGAGGCGGCTGGCGCATCTTTGCCCCCACCCTCGCCCTCGCCCTCGCCCTCGCCCTCGCCCTCGCCCTCCGCCACGTACTCCACAACGCCCGCAACCACCGCGGCCTTGGTGGCCTCATCCTCACTGTACAGGAGGGAGAGGTGGGGCATGTAAGGAGGCGGTGGCGGCGGCGGCGACGGCGACGGTCCCCCGCCCAGCCCGCCACCCCCAGCCTGCCTCCTCTCCCTGGCCGCCTCGACGGCCGCGGCCGCCGCGGCCACCAGGCCCGGCGTCAGGTCGGCCAGCAGGAACACGCTCTGGTGGTACGTCACGCCGACCGTCGGCGATCGGGCCAGGCGGACGGGCACGCCCTCACGGGGCAGCGCCCGTGCGACGGCGGCGCCAGCTGCCGCGGCCGCGCCGTCAGTCGGGAGGTCTACGCCGCCTGCCAAGGTGATGTGCGGGTCAAAGGTCGGCCCGCCGCCGCCCGTGCAGGCCGCCCGCCGGATGGCGGCTGCTAAGTGGTCGCGCTGGGGCCCCGGCGCGGGCTCCAGCCACAGGGAGTAGGTGGGCATGCGAGAGAGGGAAAGGAATGAAAAAGTGAGCGCGCCCAAAGGCGCGTTCTTCTCGCGCCTGGAGGGGCGCGGGGCAAGAGAAGACAAAGCCCGGCACGGCCGTGCCGCACACACAGCGCGGCACGCACGCGTGGCCTCCCCACGCGTCATCTGCTGCCCCGTCTTGTCCCCCTCCCACCACCACACACACGCATTAACCATGGCACCACCACCACCCGCGGACTCGGGCGCAGGCGCCCACCCGCCCCTTATCGAGCCTGGCGAGACCCTGTTTTCGGCCGCCGAAATCCGCATTGTGAGTCGGTTTGAGAGTGACGTAGATGCGGCTTGGTGTGTGCGTGGCGTGCGCGTTCCGCGGCTCTCGCTGGGGCGGGGTGCGAGCCCGATGCGTGCGCCTTCCCCGACCCATCGTCGCTCGTCGAAAAAAATCAATGCTCGTCGTCTTTCTCATCTCCCTCATCTCTTCCCCCCACCCAACAGGCCGTCATCCCGGTGGGGACCGTGCCGCCGGAACTGCTAAAGACGTACCAGGCCCTGGTCACCCAGCACCGGACGGTGGGTGGAGCACAGGGGAGGTAGAGATGAAAGGAGAAGGGGGAGAAAAAAAAAACTCGACCTCTCATCACTCTATCAAAAACCATAGGTCGAACTCCAAGCCCTGCGCCCTTTTTACCGGGAGGCCGCCAAGTCGCCCTTCCGGGCCCTGCCCTGGAAGGCCGGCCTGATGCACTTCCGGTTTGTGCGCGGGCCGGGCGTCGCCCTGGCGAGCGGTGGTGGAGACGGCGGCGGCCTAGCACCCCCTCTACCACGCCAGCCCCCACCCCCGCTCGCCGCCCTCCACACGCACCGCCGCACCCTGGGCGTGGTCGGCATCCTGCACTGCCCGTCCCTGGCCGACGGCCCCGACGCCCTGGCCGCCGCGGCGGACGCCTTCGAGGCCGCCGCGGCGGCGGCCTGCCCGGACGCCGTCGCACTGCGCCTGTACGCGTTTGAGCCCTCGGAGGCCCAGGCGGCGGCGGCGGCGGCGGCGGCCTCCTCGCCCAAGGCAGCGGCTGCCGCCGCGGCGGCGGGCGGGCACGGGCATGGGCACGGGCACAGCAGCCTGCTGGGCCGGCCACCCTCGTTCTTGGCCGGCCCCGCACGGGCAGGTGGGGGCGGGGGCGGCGGGCCCAGCCAGCCGGGCACGCCGACCTCGGCCGCGGTCGCAGCGGTCGCGGCCGCCACGACGCCGGGCCCGCTCGCCACGCCCACCCCAGGCGCCGCCCTGCAACACATCATGGCCTTCCCGCCGACGGCCGACATGCCGGGCGGCGCGTGCGGCCTGGGCCGCCACGCGGAGGCGGTGCTGCTGGAACTGGCGGCGGGCGTGCTGGCTGGGCTGGAGAGGGCCATGCTGTCCGCGGGGCCGGCGGGCGTGGACCTGGCCGTGCCGGGCGTGGATGCGGGGCCGGATGCGGCGCCCGCGGCTGCTGTGCTGGCGGTGGCCGCAGCTGCTGCTGCGGCGGCGGCGGCGGCGGCGGCGGCCACGCCGGTCGCTGCTGCTGCTGGTGCGCCGCTGCCGCCGCCGCAGGCCCCGCTGCCTGACGGCACCACGCCACCCCCGCCTCCCCCGCCCCCGCCCCCCGCCCCGCCCGCCCAGCTCCCACCCTTGCCCCCACCCGCCACCGCGGCGGCCGTGGATGAGGAGACCCGGCAGAAGCGGCGGTACGCCCGCCTGGCCAAAGGCCTGGGCGACTGGGCCCTGCTCGCAGGCGCGGCGACCGACGCGGCGTCTCACTACGCGACGGCGGCCGACCTGGCCCGCGGCGCGGGCGACCCTGTCTGGGCGGCGGCCGCCCTGGAAGGCGTGGCGACGGCCAAGCTGGTTGGGGCGGCGGGCTTGACGGGCGCGGCCCGGGCGGGCGCGCGTGGCGGTGTCGCGGGCGCGGGCATGGGAGGTGGAGGCGGCGGCGGCGGCGGCGGCGGCGGCGGCGGCGGCGGCGGTGGGTCGAACCAGCCGGCCACGCCTGCCGCGCCGCTGCCGCCCTCTGGCCGCCCCCGCCCGCGCCGCCTGGCCGCCCTGCGCATCGAGACGGATGGCATGTCCTCGCCCGGCGGGCCGCCCTCCTCGTCGGGGGGTGAGGGCCCGGGCTCGCCGACGGCGGGCGGGGGCGGGGCTGCGTCCCCCTCTTCCTCCAGCGGCGGCCTGGGCCGGGGAGCCGCGTTTTGGTCCGCCTTTCACGCCGACCCGTCCGCCGTGGAGGACGCCTTGCCCCTGCTGGCCGAAGCCCGGGCGAGCCTGCGCCGCCGGGGCGGGGCGGCCGTCCAGGTCGGCCAGGCCATTCGGTACGCGCGCCTCCTGGCGGCGGCGGGGCGGGCGGCTGGCAGGGGGTCGCCGGCCGCGTCCGCGCGCGCGCGGCGCGAGGTGGGCGCGCTCGCCTCCGAGATCGCGGCCCTGGTCCCCGCCCTCGCCTCGCCGTCAGACCGGCTGGCCGCCCTGGCGGAAGCCGCCGCCCTGGCGGGCGGGGTCGGCCTGGCCCGCCGGCGGGGGCTGCTGCTGTGGCAGGCGATCGAGCTGTGCCGGGGGTGGCCGACCCCCGACGCGGCCGTGCTCGCAGTCGCGCGCGCGGCCCTGGAACCGCCGCCGGCGGAGCCCGCGGTGGGCGGGGATGAGGCGGGCGGGCTGGCCGAAGCGGCCGCCGCAGCTGCTGCCGTGCCCGCGTCCGCGAGCTCTGGCGCGGGCGTCCCCCGGCACTGGGGGTCCGTCCGGGCGGGCTGCCTGGAGGGCGTGCTGTCTGCGGCCATCGCGACGGGAGCGCACGCGGCCGTGTGGGACGCCGCGGCCGCCCTGCTGCGCGAGCACGGCCCCGCCCTGCCGCCGCCCCGCCAGGACACGCTGGCCAGGACCCTGGACGCGGCGGCCGCGCAGATGGGCGAGGGCGAGCGGGCGCGCCAGGGGCCGGGGCCACCCCCCATCATCGCGTTTGGGCGGCCGCTGCCGCCCGACGCGGGGTGGCGCCCGCGCCTGGTGGTGGTGAGCGATGGGGGCGGGGAGGCAGGCACGGCGGCGGGAGGCGATGGGGGGGGTGCGGCCGCTGCTGCCCTGATGACCGCCCCCGCCCGCTCCTCGTCCGGCCCCTTCATCTACTCCGCCCTGGGCGGCAGCAACAATGCCGGCGCGGCGGCAGCGGCCAGCGCGGCGGCGGCGGGGGCGGCGACAGGCGCGACCGCCGCTTCTGACCCGCCCCCCCCACCCGACTCGGCGCCAGAGCTGTGGGCGGCGGGCGAGGCCGCCCACGTCGCGGTCACCATCTCCAACCCGACCGCCGTCGCCATCAAGGTGGAGCGGCTGACCCTGGAGGCGACCTGGGCGGGCGACCCGGGCGGGGCCGTGGAGGAGGAGGAGGAGGACGAAGGCGAGGAGGAAGGCGGGGAGGCGGAGGAGGCGCGGGCAGGGGAGGATGGAGAAGAAAAGGGAAAAGGGGCGACCCGCCGGCCGCTGCCTCCCCCGCGTCGTCGCCGCCGCCGCGCCTGGCGCCCCACGCCCGTCGCCATGTGGCTGCCCGCCCGGACGCCGCCCACAACCGTCATCCTGTCGGGTGTGCCCACCCGGCGGGGCCTGTACACGCTGACGGGGTGCGCGGTCGCGACGCGGGGCGTGACCTGGGGCGGGGCCTCGTGGGCGCCGCCCCCGCCCGGCCTGGCCGCGCGCCTGGGGCTGGCGCCCGGCCCGGGCCCGCCGGGCAGCGGGGACGCGGCCACCCGGGTCGCCGTGTGCGCGGCCCTGCCCCGCCTCACCGCCCGCCTGGACGCCCCGCGCACGGCGGCGGGCCCCCACCCGGCCGCCCTGGAGGCGGCGGAGGAGGCCGCCAGGGCGGGCGGCGGGCGCGGCGGCGGCCCCGACCCCCCACCCGGCGCCCCCGCCCGGGCCGGCCCGCCCCTGCCGCCGGCCACCATTCACGTGGCCGCCCTGGCCGGCCAGGTCATGACCTGGCGGCTGGTCCTGCAGAGCGAGGTCGGCGGCGAGGTGGAGGGCGGTGGGGCGGCGGAGGCGGGGGCGGGGGCCGCCGCGGCCACCGCGGCCGCCTCCGCCGCCCCACCGCCCCCCGTCGGGTGGGCGCGCCTCGCCACGCCCCCGCCCTCCACCCCCGCCCGGCGCCGCCACGGCGGCGGCCCCGCCGCGGCCCGCCCGGCGCGCACGCTGACGGTGGTCGCGG